>Ga0126383_10003740_pt1 | contig 10145 bp, 10 predicted proteins | sample PanSoiMetPlot_35_FD_96882 | JGI IMG/M metagenome (GOLD analysis project Ga0126383, IMG submission 96882) | Tropical forest soil microbial communities from Panama - MetaG Plot_35 | ecosystem: Environmental > Terrestrial > Soil > Tropical forest > Bulk soil | place: Panama | collected 2016-02-17
CCCCAAACCGGGTGAATATCCGCCTTTCGCAGTGACCTGGGCTATACTCTGTGATCCCGAACTTTAGGCACAGAAATATGGCGTCCAAGTTCCAGACGGTCGGGTTCAGGACCGTGTTGATGCTGGCCACGTTAGTCTTGGCCCTGCAGGTTTTTCGCACTCACGATTTCAAGACCTTCAGCCTGTCTGACTTCGGCGAATACTGGGCTGCCGGTCGATTGCTGCTCGCCCACCGCAATCCCTATTCTGCCCCGGCCTTGCTCGCCTTGCAGAGCTCGGTGGGCTTTACCCAGCCTGACGCGATTATGATGTGGAACCCACCTTGGGCTCTCACCATCGTCCTCCCCTTCGCCAGCCTGCCCTACGAAATGGCTTCGTTCTTGTGGCTAACCGTAAATACAATCGTTATCTTTTTCGCTGCTAATTGCCTGTGGCGAGTTTTTTCTCATTCCAGGGCTGGATACGTTCCCTTGATGCTGGCGGCCACATTCGTTCCCGGGCTCATCAATTTGCGGGCCGGCCATCTCACCGCTTTTGTTCTGCTGGGAATTGCCGGTTTTGTTTGCTTCCAGCGTCTTGAGCGCTTTTTTCTTTCCGGCGCTTGCGTTGCGTTATTGCTGCTCAAGCCCCACCTGCTCTGGCTGATTTTGCTGCTTCTGGGCTGGGACATTGTCCGCTACCGTCGCTCCAAGGTTCTGCTGGGAGTCGCGACGGGAACAGCCATCCTTCTCGCGATTCCGCTCATTCTCCAACCTGCAGTCCTCGAGGACTACCTGGCTGCTATCCGCTCATTCCCCATGCTGGCCAGCTACGCCCCCAATTTCGGAGGATTGCTTCGCATGAGCATCGGAGAACGATATCACTGGCTGCAGTTCGCCCCCTGCTTGCCAGGTCTGGGCTTCCTCGCTTACTCGCTGGTTCGCCATTACGAAAAAAACTGGGAAAGACACCTCCCCCTGCTTGCCCTAATTTCCTTCCTGACCAGCCCCTATGGATGGACTTACGATGAGATCGTGCTGCTTCCGGCCTTTCTGCAGATCGCCGGCCACATGCGCGAGCGGCCGACCTGGTGGCGCTGGACCGCGCTGGGGATTTACCTTGCCGCCAACGCCGCCGTGCTATTGGTCATCTTCTGGTGGCCTCATGACGCCTCTTTGCGCTGGACTTCCCCGCTGTGGTTGCTGCTGTATTGTCTCGGCCTTTTGGCCACCCAACCCCAGCCCGTCACTTCGCCGGTCGCAAGTTTTGCCTAGCGGGAGGTACTCGGGTGATGCTTGAGGAAAAGCGGTACTGTTGACACTCGGTTACGAGGCCGCGTGCTCTCCATCTCGTTTGACCACGCGCCCTCCCCGAAATCTTGCAATCCATCCCGGCTCAAGCACGTGCTCTTCGTCGAGTCGCCGCAGCCGCGCTGCCATGACCTCGCGTCGCCCGAGATAGCCAACCAGCTTTTTGGGATGTGCGCGGTCGACCAGCGCCAGCCGGCCGATATTGTGCCGCAGCATCTTGGCCGCAGCTTGATTCAAGGTTTCATCAGGATAACTCACCACTAAGTCCCGATTGCCTGCCTCCAGCACTGTGGTGTCTCCTGTGGGGTTTTCATCGAGCGATCGCAGCACGTCCCCGCGGGTTAGCACCCCTTGCAAGTTACCTTTGGCGTCAACGATGAAAATTCCTTGATGTTTGCTGATCGCCGGGTCGTGTTGCGCAATGCGATCGGCCGCTTCCCGCACTCGCATGTCCTCCACAATCGTAGGGGGCTCGGCATCCATGGTTTCGGCGACCGCAACGTGCTGCAGAATGTCAGTCTCGTAATCCTGATGAATCAGCAGCCCGCGCCGGGCAAGCTTCTCGGTCATGATGGAGGACTTGGGCATCAGCAGCAGAGCAATCCCTTCGGCGATCACCGTTACCAACATGAGCGGCAGGACGGCATTGTAGTCGCGGGTAATTTCGAAGGCAAAAATAATAAAGGTGAAGGCGGCACGAGACGCCGCTCCAAAGACCGCTCCCATCGCCACTAGCGCGAACGCACCTGCGGCCAAATGCGCATCCGGGAACACCTGATTCATGCCTATGGCGTATAGCCCGCCGAGAGCCGCGCTCGACATAAACATTGGCGCCAGTAAGCCACCCGAAGTACCCGATCCCAACGAGACCAGGAGTGCGATTGCCTTGGCGAACATCACCAGCAGCAGTAACTTCCAAGCCAGGCTGGCATGGAGAATATCGCCGATAGTGTCATAGCCAACGCCGAGTACTCGCGGTACGAAGTACCCGATCACCCCTAGCATGGGTGCACCAATAGCTGGCCACCACAGTGGATCGATGGGAAGCTTATCGAACTGATCCTCAACCCAGTAGAGCGACTTACTGAATGCATAGGCGGCCAATCCGCAAAGGACGCCGAGAAGCAGATAGAAGGGCAGCGCGTGGGGAACACCGAAATCCACGGAACCGACCGTAAACATCGGACCCGGTCCCAGCAGACGCATGTGCACAGCCGTTGCCAGGGTGCTGGCGATAACCAAGGGAATAAACGACCGCGACTTGAACTCGAATAGCAATAGCTCGATGGCGAGAATCACTCCCGCAATTGGCGTGTTGAATGTCGCCGACATGCCGGCCGCAGCGCCGCACCCCAGCAGTACTTTGCGCTCGGCGGCGGTCGTGTGGAAGACCTGCCCGACGAGTGATCCCAAAGCTCCGCCCGTCTGAATAATCGGTCCTTCCGCGCCAAACGGGCCACCTGTGCCGATTGCGATGGCCGCCGAAATAGGCTTCAGAATTGCGACTCGGGGCTCGATCCGGCTTCGGCTTACCAGCACTGCTTCCATGGCTTCCGGTATGCCGTGACCTTTGATCTTCGCTGATCCATACTTGGCCATCACCCCGACAATCAGACCTCCGATCACCGGCACCAGGATGACGAGCAACCCCAAATTGTTAGCGCGCGCGCTTTGGAAGCTGGCGGAGAGTTTGTGAAAGAAAAAGAGGTTCGTGAAAAAGCCAATCAGGTGATAAAGCGCGTACGCAACCACTCCCGCGACCAGTCCTACGGCCGCGGAGAGGAACGAAATCAGCACGATCCGGAACTGCGGCTCGGGGGAGGGGGGGATGGCGGGAGTAAGCAGAGCCCGACTTACGCGGGGCCGTTCTCCCTCGGTGCCGGGCACACCAGCACCCACTAGTACGCCGATATCGGGACGGGTCGAGCTGTCGCCCAAACAGGTTTCTCCTTTTTCTCCCGCGGCTTTCGGGTCCGACCTGGCTGGGCTCGCGGAGACGATTTACCAATACGAATGACGGGGGCTTTGAGCCAAAACGAGGTTAGGTACCCACTCCCCGATGGTCAACTTCTATTATATACCCTGTTTATATCGTGTCACGACTAGAATTTGGAACAAGTGTGGCAGGTTGTACAACCGGTTCCGTTAGAGCGTCATCCAGCTAATCTTAAGAAAACAAAAAACCTACCGGCACTTGATCTTTGTGAATGGCGAAAGGTTTGAGCGTGCGTGATTAACCCCGAACGCTGACTTTAGAGAACGACAACACCGCCCGCCCGGGCATTGGGCGTCCTAAGCTGGTAGCGGGTCGGAACGTAGTAAAAATCAATAACCTTTTGACTTGAGGGAGCAGATCTTCGGAATTCTTGGTGTCCGACAAGATTCGGTAGTCTTCGATCCGTCCGTCGGCTCCCACATAGGCTTCGATGATCAAAGAGTCGGAATTCACGGCGCCCATGACGGCAGTACCAAAGGCTGACGACTGCAGCTCAGGCTCGGTATAGAGCAACAGCGGCACATCGTTGTTGCTCATAGCTCGAACGTTCGGCAGTCCAAAAAAGCCCATGAGAGCCGCGAAGATGACAACTGCCGATAACAGTCCGGCAGTGGCCGGAACCATGAAAGCCTGCAGGGCATTCTCCAGCCGGATGCGGAGTCCTTCGAAGTAAGGGCGTCGCGTGCGTGCTGCTTCCTGAGAGATGGCGACGCGCAGGCGCAATGATAGATCGGCGGGTGCTTTCTTGCGTCCCAGCCGGGCCAGCAAGCTCTGTGTCTGTACGAGCAGCTTGTACTCGCGACCGCAGGCGGAGCACTCGTCAATGTGCTGGCGCAGGGCTCGCATCTGCGTTCCCGACACTGCCCCGTCCACGTACGGCGAGAACAGCGGTTTTGCCTCAGCACATTTCATGACGTCACCTCAACTTCCCGGCTGCTCCTCACCAGTCCCTTAGCCTTGGGTGGTTTGCTGCCAAATTCGTCTGGCGCTCGCAAACCCAGTTCAGTTCCGCACTCGCGGATGTACGGGATCAGCCGCTGTTTCAGCGCTTCTCGCCCGCGGGTGAGGCGCGATTTCACCGTACCCAGCGATACCTGCGTTATTTCCGCAATCGCTTCGTACGACATCTCCTCGAGATCGCGCAGAATGAGTGTGGTGCGATACGGCTCAGAGACCTTATGCAACTCCTCTTCCACCCGCTGCCGTACTTCCTGATGGGCGGCGTTTTCAAAGGGTGATTCGTTTTCGTCGGCGAGGAAATCCTTCGCCGCGAAACTCATGCCCTCAAATTCTTGCTGGCTGGGCTCGATCGAGGTTTCGCGAGCCTTGTGGCGGAACCACCAGCGCTTGCGATTGGCCGCCTCGTGCAATGCGATCCGGTAAATCCAGGTCTTCAGGCTGGATTCGCCATGGAAGTGCTTTATCCCGCGAAACACTTTCAAAAAAACTTCCTGAGTCGTGTCGGCCGCGTCCGCTGGGTCGTTCACAATGCGATAGACCAAGCTATAGATCGGTTGATGGAACTCGCCGATTAACCAGGTATAGGCTTCTTCAGAACCCGCTTTCAGTTCGGCTATGATCGCGGCTTCTTGGGCCCGAACCCCAATCGCGCTTGCCAGATCACCCAAAGTGGTTGCTCCCGCCATCATTCTCATGGCGCCACTCGCATTATAGGACTTTCACCGCGCGAAACGCTCATGAAAGCGGCAGCCCAGAGCGCATTACCACCCTGCATGGGCGGGCACTCCCGCCTAATCTAATAGACTCCAGGCGTTGGAAGTATGTTCCAAGCGGGAACTTATTTATTTTCACGAGGATGTGCCTTGTGGGTAGTACCGCCTTCTCGGCTGTCGCGGGTGTCAGGCCGACACAGGGTGGAAAGGAGAAAGCCTCGCCCTTAACAGATCTCAGAGCAGGCGGGCCCGCCCTCGGGCATACTGGAGCTCAAGAACTGCTCTATTGGGGTGTAGGCGGGTTGGCAGGTGGCGGAGTTCCTGATGGCGGAGTTCCTGGTGGCGACTTCGATGGCGTGGCGGTGGGCGCCGGTTTAGTGGTCTTAGGCTTTTTCTTCTTGACCGGCTTTTCCGGTTCGGTGTCATCGATCACGACTTTCTTGGGTGGTGGCGGGGGTGCCGCCTGTGCTGCAGCTAGGGCCGTTCTCAAACGCACCAATTCTGCTTCTTTGTTGGCTGCAAGATTTTGAATTCGATCGGCCAGTTGGCTCCGAAGATTGTCGAAAGTGTTAGCCTCATTAGCCAATGGTTGATACTCTTTGCGCGGTCCGAAGGTTCCTACCTCTTCTGCCAGCGAGCCCAGCACATCGTGCAGTGCGTCAAGATTGTGGTACAGCTTGAAGGTGGCTGACAAATCCTCGGGAGCATTGTGGACCTCATTGATCATGCCAGGCATGGCATCCTGCAGATTGCGGGAAACCGAGTCAACCATCGTCTTAGCCTGGCGCTTGTTGTTGGAATCGGTTTTCCACTTGTCAATGCGGAGCTTATTCAAGTCGGCGAGCACCGCTTGCGAAGTCTGCTGCAACCCTCCCAGCAATTCGTTCAGCTGGGCTACGGAGGCGTAGGATACCGGCTGTTGCGTTCCCGCTTGCGTCGGCGCGGTCTGCGTTATCGACGGCACGGCTGCAAGGAGAATGGCAATTAAGATAAGAACACTGGATCGAAACACCGTCATTTGCTTGTTACTTTCGCAAAGAGATGAAACCTTGCGCAAGTTCGCCGATCAGAATACTAATTTTTCACCGAATGCACAAAATCTGCGTCCCGGGTTTGACTATCCCCCGCACGTAGGCGAAAATTAAGTTGCTGTTTTCCCTACGAATGGGCCTGTGGCGCAGCTGGGAGCGCGCTTCCATGGCATGGAAGAGGTCGTCGGTTCGATCCCGACCAGGTCCACCATGTCTTCAACTACTTAGAGACGCCGTCTTTCCCAGCTCGGTGTCATTTGGTGTCAAACCCTGTGGATTAGCAACTTTTTTACCTTTGCTGTTTCCGGCTTCCAGTTCGCCTCCTTCAAGGGCAGGAACCGCTTCCGCACAAACCACCCAAATGTGACCGCGCCATCATTCATGACGTGGCCTCCCGGATTCTGTCCCGTGTGCTTGGCGATTTCTTGTTCCAGTCGCTCTCTTGCCTGAAATTTCGTTAGCTGAGACTTCAGGCCAAGAATAACAGGAACTATGTCGATTTTCTGTTCGCTCTTGGTCCGATCGAGCACCGTCCTGCGGTAATAGCCATATCACTTCTTACCACGGAGAACGACTCAACCCCTCTGATGCGATTTTTCCATTTATTCCTCATGCTTCTGTGGGGGAACAAGTGGGTTTTCGTTATTTTACGACCAGAGTTCTTCCTCCGCGCATCGGAAAGGTGTTCCTGCTCGGCGATGAGTTCCTCGATCTTGCTGGCCCGATAGCATAGTATTCCAGCCCGTCCCGGACCGTCGCCAAAGCGAATGACCGGCAACAAAGGCAGCTTGCGGGGCGAGTGGTCCCAAACCCTCGAGCGCCATGTTGAATCGTTTGGCGACATGTTCGGGCGTGAGTAGTGGGTCACTTTCACCCGGGTCATTTCCGGCAACTATCTTCGAATCGGCTGGCATGAGCGACAGCAACTCCTAAAAGGAAAGCGAAATAGCAAGAGAAATAATTGGCACAGTCTGCAGAGTTCCTAGGGCAAGCAAACCTTGATGCGAGAACCGGCCGGCTGAACGGGAGGCGCTAGGACAAGTATTCGTCGGGTTCCCGTATTCGCTGTATAGTTCCTTCACACATTCGCTTCGGTCCCTAGCAGTTGCGAACCAGGTGCTGAAATGTGTTCACGCAGACCATTGCACTGCGCTCGGACCGATCCCCCCACCACAGAAACGAACCATGACATGCAACTTGTGATCCTGAGCAGCTTGCTCGCTAGCCTTTGTTATTAGCTGCAAGTCGGGACAGCGTCAAACAGAGTCCACTGTCTTCAGTGTCGTGCCGTGCTTCGACTCTCCTCGCGCGGCCAGGTCACCCTGTAAATAGTTATAGGCACCAAGGGGTGCTGGCTAACGTCGCTTGAGGATAAAGATCACGTTACGAGAGAAAGTCACTGACATATGACAGAAACTAGATAGGCTTCAGAGATCACAAACGACACGCCTGCCTTTTCCAGCGGGGATTGTTCAGGAAGACTCGTCGGCACAACAACGGTAGATACATTGGAGTTAATGGTAACGCGAACACACTCAGAATAAGAAACGCTGGAATAACAGGACGCGAGGTAATCACTTATGGCGCTCCAGTAGAATTCGCTTAGTTAGCCTGTCGCTTACCAGTTTCTTACTCCACGACACCGCGCACATTCTTTCAATACATTGAGGTGGAAAGCGGATGAGGTTGATAGTCGCGGTGATAAACATCAAGAATCACGCGGCCTAATACGCGGAGGTGCGCCGTGGTGTGCAGATGCACTGGGAAGATAAAGTGGTGAATCTCAACGTAATCCTGCACAAATTCAATCTTTCGAACAAAGAAAGATGAAGGCTTCACGATGGATCCTGCAGAGCGTATCAAGTTGCCGTTATGCACATCCAAATAGATATGCCCCTTGAACAACCCCGCCTTCTTGTGGCGTGGCTTTACCTGGTAGATATAGATCTCATGCTCGTTCGGCTTCTGTTCACCTTTGTAAGAAAACTTGTAGTTCGCTTCGGTCAACGCGGTCTGTGAACGATCATTCTTCTCGACGTAATCCACTTCGGCCTGCAGCATACGCGACACTACCTTGGACTTAACAAATTTGTCGCCTGTAAAGTTGATTGGTTTGTACTTCAAGGATCGAGGCGCAACAAAAGCACGCTGCAGCTCAAAAACGCCTTGCTGGGCAGCATCCGGCAATGCGGCAACCACCAATGTGTCGTCAGTACAACCCTGTAGGGTTAAGGCTTGCCATCGATCATGATTCAGAAATGCCTGGAGCGCTTGCTCAGGTCGTAACGCTGGCGCAGCCGGACGAAGATCCGTTACCTTTAGGATGGATAGCGGATCATTCATGTCCAGAGCGTCGACCACTGAAGTCGGCCGAGGATCGCCGAAGATTACCGCATCCGATGACTGCGCGAATCCAACTGAAGAGACACTGAACAGGATGAGTAACGCAGATAGCATAAGCAGATATTTTCGGAGTGACTTAGACGCTTGACTACCATTGGCAAGAGGGGAGAGTGCAGGCTCAGAAAGAGTATGCCATCTCGCAAAAGTCATTGAGTGCTCCCGTCCTCCATGCTAAGGAGCATGAGAAACACTTCTTTTGGATTTTGGGCTGGCATGCGCTTTCTCCCTTTTGAAATTGTTCGTGTGGCCATGGGAGGGGCTGCTCTCGGGCTTTCCGACTTCCGCGAGCCATTTAGAAATTATGGACTATTGGGCTTTTCCACTGGAAATGATCATGCCTAACGATCTCAGAGTCACCTGTTAGTTTTTCCAGTTTTTTAAATGAGTGCCAGCTCGATGGCGCATTAAGTATAGCGGCGATTCATATGTCGTTAGGTGGACTGGAAACCGCCGCCGCGTCCATCCTGCGAAGTCTTTGCTTCGCAAAATTGCTTGTCGATAGAAGCAACTGAGCCGCAGAAGGAAGCGGCACGATAGGGTAAAGATCGGCGTGCCATTACTGCTGATAGTCCCGACAACAGTCAAAACCCCAAAAACGAGTCAGTCAACCTGGCGCAAAGACCAGTGCTCGCCTAGGTTGCTGTTACCGTAGCGACGCCCACAGAGAGTAGGTTAAGTCCTGAAAACCACGGTCAACGAAGGCGATTGGAGGATTTCGATAGAAACGCAATTCCCGGGCTGCTGAAGCCATAAGCTTGTCAAGCCGCGATCCTGTCCATGGCCGAGTTCTTCTCGATGTTTTAAGGGGTCATGATCAACGCGAGGTGTGAAAAGGCCTGTGGAAAGTTGCTGATCTGACGGCGCCGATTCGAGTCATACTCTTCGGAAAGAAGCCCTAGCCCCAATCTTAGGCACGTATCCTGAAGCGGCACACCGGCAGAAATGCTGGGTCTTGTCCTTGGAAATCTTCTAGTTCCCAACCGCATATTTGTCCTCACCTTTGCAAAACTCGCGAAGCTGACATTGGGCGAAAGTTGCTACGCCCGCCGGTGCCGGGTGCCGTGCCGAAAATCTTCAGGTGCAAATACGAGCGCTAATCGATCTCTTGGGCGTCGAAAGGCCTTCTGTATTTGATCTTAATTTGGCGTGAGTCTTTTTTTTCTTCTGAGTTACTTCCTTCGATCGCACCAAATGCATCACAGCGAGAGTGGGGATCGTTGAGAGCTCCGCTACCACTCGCCGGAACAAACGCCCGCTTTTACCTGCTTTCCGACTCAGCCGTCTCTACCTAACCAGCCAGCTGTTGGGCATGTATTTTGTCGGATACGGCGATTTCCTCTCTACCATCGAGACACTGGGACGGGCGGCGAACAGGCACTTCGCTATCCGTGGCAGTTATCAATTGGCACAACGATTCAATATCAATAACAGGTTCAATCGGATTGGACTCAACTTGACCCGGAAGGGGCCGGCTGCCGGATTCGAGTTTTCGTTTTAGGCGAACGTCACAGGACATCCGCTGCAAGTCTTCAATGAGTAGCAGTGAGGTATTACGCTAATTTCCAAGGAGCGTCAACAATCGATCCAGAAACCACTTCTGTTCCTCATATATCGTGTCTGGAATCTTCTGGTGGTCGCATCCTGGCAGAGGCATTACCCAATCGCAAGTGTCGCAGTGCAAAGCTAGAGAATCACGCTGACCTCTGGACTTCGTGCGTACTAGCGTCAGGGAAAACAACGACTGTTTTGCGGC
>Ga0126383_10003742_pt1 | contig 10142 bp, 14 predicted proteins | sample PanSoiMetPlot_35_FD_96882 | JGI IMG/M metagenome (GOLD analysis project Ga0126383, IMG submission 96882) | Tropical forest soil microbial communities from Panama - MetaG Plot_35 | ecosystem: Environmental > Terrestrial > Soil > Tropical forest > Bulk soil | place: Panama | collected 2016-02-17
CCGGCTGCCCGGTGACCGGAAGCTCGCAGGCCAGCACGGAGCGCAGCCCGAGCTCCTGAAGCCGTGCTGCGTACTTGGGCCAGCGTGCTTCGTGCCTGACGTCGATGATCTGCAACGTGCCGTGCACCTCGCCCACCTGGAACGCGGGCCCATCCTGAACGTCACCCTGCACCCCATCCGCAGCAGCCCCGACGCTGCTGGTCGATACCAGCGTTTCGATCTCGTCCGCATCCCGAATCACCGACACGGTCGCGTGCTGGGTACCGGGCACCAGCCGCTGAGCCAACGACACGATGGTGGTGAGTTGCTCAAGCGGGGCCGCGCTCGCGGGCAGCTGCTCTGCCAGATCCGCCCGCGCGAGTGTCAGCAGCCTGCGCAGTGTGGCTGGGGTCGGCGCGGAGCGGCGCTGTGCCGGCCGCAAAGCACGCAGTTCGCTGACTGCCGCGTCGAGCTGGCCGCGTACCTCGGACAGTTCGGCACCGAGCGGCGCAGCCGCGCCATGGCTCAGCGAAGCGATCCGGTTACGGCAGTCTTCGAGGAGGGCTAGCGCGCGAGAAAACTCGGGAGCAGTCATCTCATGTCCCCCATGGCTGAATCCTTGCAGCGCTCGCCGGTTTATCAGAGACCGTCTGGTGGGTATTGCTCGATCGTGCGATCCAGGCATCCCGGAGCGCGTCATCTTACTGATCGGGCAAGATGGGCGGGTGAGGACCATGAGATGAACGAGGTGGAACTTCGGCTGCCGGCGGACCCGGCGTTTGTCTCGCTCGTGCGTGCCGTCACGACCGCACTGGGCGCCCGGTGCGATCTCACGCTGGACCAGATCGATGACCTGCACCTTGCGGTGGACGAGGCGTGCGCGCTGCTGCTGCCGCATGCTGAGGTCGACAGCACGTTGACCGCACGGTTTCTGCTCGACGTCGGCCGCATCGAGTTCCGGGCGAGCGTGCCCGCTGCCGCGGGCGCCAGGCCGGACCGCTCCGGGCTGAGCTGGGCGGTGTTGAGCGCGCTGAGTGATGAATTACGCACGTCAGCCGACGGCAACGGCTTGTCGGTCACCGTCGTCAAACGGCGCGTGGCGTTGGCACCGTGAGCCAGCACGGCACGCGCGACCCAGCCGCACGGGCCGAGGCCAGCCGCCTGTTCGTCGAGATGCGCGCCCTGCCTGAGGGCAGCGAGCGACACCGCCGGGTGCGGGACCAGCTCGCCGAGATGCACCTGCCGCTGGTCGAGTACCTGGCCAGGCGCTTCACCGGCCGCAACGAGCCCTTCCCGGATCTCGTGCAGGTGGGCGCCATCGGCTTGCTCAAGTCGATCGACCGGTTCGAGCCCGAGCGCGGCCTGGAGTTTTCCACCTACGCCACGCCGACGATCCTCGGGGAGATCAAGCGTCACTTCCGCGACACCGGCTGGCTGCTGCACGTGCCGCGGCGGGCCCAAGAGCTTCAGGCGAGGCTGGCCACAGCCCGTGGCGAACTGAGCCAAGAACTGCGGCGCGCGCCGACCGTCGCCGAACTCGCTGTGCGGCTGGAGGTGAGCCAGGACGAGGTCATCGAGGCTCTGGACGTGTCGCGCGCCTACTCCGGCGTCCCGCTCGATGCGCTCGCCGAGACGGACTCCGCCGCGGTTGACAACCCGCTGCTGTCCGAGCTGGACGAGCAGCTGGACCGGGTGGAGCAGCGCGCTGTGCTACGCCCGGCGCTCGACACGCTGCCCCGCCGGGAGCGGGAAGTCCTGATGCTGCGCTTCCTTGCCGGCAAATCGCAGACTGAAATCGCCGAGATCGTCGGAGTGTCGCAAATGCAAGTGTCGCGGCTTATCTCACGCAGTCTTGGCAAGCTGCGCGAGGAACTGTCACATCCCACGACCGCTCCCGACCCGACCTGACCGCCCGGCGGCGCCGCGCGGGCTGGTGCTCCGGCGCCGGGTGGCGGTATCCTGGATCCCGGTTGGACAGCCAGCCGCACCTCGTGGGTACGCGCATTGGCAGGTCGGCCGTTTCTTTTTGGCCTCGGCCTGATGCGGGACCCGCCAAACCGAGGAGAAGTCTGAGATGGCATCGATGTCCATCCAGCCGTATTCGCTCACAGTCCACCACGACGGCGGCCCCTACTCCGTGACGGTGGCCGCCAGCGGCGAGCTCGACCTGGCTGCGGCCGAACCCCTGCGTCGCCTGCTCGACCAGCAGCGCAGGGCCGGCCACCGTCATGTGCGCGTCGACACCTCGGATGTGACGTTCGTCGACGCCACCGCACTACGCGTTCTCGCTGATCTAAATAAGCAGTTCCTCGACCGGCACGGCTCGCTGACGCTCACCGGCGCGGGTCCCCGCATCCAGCGGCTACTGCGCATTACCGGCCTGGACCGGGTGCTCTACGTCGCCGGCCCGCGCGCCCACGTACCCGCGTCTGTCGCTTGATCAGCGGGATTGCGACTGCGGTTCGGCCCCTGGTGCCGGGGTGTCGTCAAACCTCGTGCCAGGGGCCGGCGCGGTCGGCCCCACGTACTGGGTGGGTAGCAGCGCGAGACGTGCCTCATCCCGGGCACTAGCGCGGTGTGCTGAGGCAGCGCGCCACAAGCGCCTGCGGTGCCCCGCGCCGATCACCATCATGACCACGCCGAGGATCGCGACCGTCGCTATCGCCAGGCCCGCGACGACCAGCCAATACGGATGCATGGTCCACGACCACTTGAACGCATGGATCGTGATGTCGTCCGTATTCTGCGAGATCAACGCCACGCCGACGATCGCTGCGGCCAGGAAGAGTAACAACCCGAGAACCATCATGTGTGGCTCCTGAACTAGATCTCTACCTGCACTTAGGAACTACCCAGAGCGGACGGTGGAATATACACCCGCCGAATGATTCATCGGCGGATGATTTGGGTACCACTACTGGCATGGTAGCGAGAACACGCTCAACCTCGACCATGTCGACTACGGTTGCCGTTCTGCTCGTGGTGTGGCTGGTCATCGGCGCGATAGCCGCTGGACAGCGCGGGTACTACCGCGGCTCGTCGGAAACGTGTGCCAGAGCAGGAACGATCGCAGTCACTGTCATTGCCGGCCCGCTCAACTACGTGGGCGTCAATCCGAAAGTCAATTGCCACGTGCCGCAGCCGAGCAAGTGACTACTCTGACACCTAGAGGGGAATACCGACAGTGATTGTCCTTGGAATCGTTCTCTTGATCATCGGCTTGCTTTTTCACGTGGCCATTCTCTGGACGCTGGGAATCATCGCTCTCATCGTCGGCGTGATCTTGGCCATCGCCGGTGGCGCGGGCCGGGCAATTGGACCTCGGCGCCACTACTACTGACGAACCAACGCGCGTCAAGTGTCACAGGCGCCGCCTCCTCGCCTTCGGCCCGGCCGGAAACCCGCGGTCACGTCATGGGGTCGAACGGATCCTCCGGGGGCGGGGAGTTCGGCTCGATCAGCGTCTCGCCGTCCTCGCGATAGATGATGTCGGTACGGCGCCGCGTCGTGTACAGCTGGTAACCGATCGCCAGGCCGGCGAGGCCGACGAGCAACAGCACGACGCCGATGACATGGATGTTCACGCCGCTCGGGCTGCTGCTGACGCCGAACGTCAGGATCGCGCCGAGGGCGATCACAAACAGGCTTACCGCGAACCTCACATCCAAACTATCTACCCATGCGCGCCCGCTTCTAAGCGCGTCCGAGTCCGTGGTCTACGCGCTGAAGCGGTCGGCGAGTACGACGGTGTGCGGACGCGAGGTTTGGACGGGCGCGTGGCCGGGTAGTAATGCAAAAAGATGTCTAGGACGTGGTGAGGGAGACACTGATGCCCCGCATCGAGGTCGAGATCACCCATCCGGACCGGGTGCTGTTTCCCGCCGACGGCATCACCAAGGGCGACCTCGTCGGTTACTACAACGAGATCGCTTCCAGAATGCTGCCGCATCTCAAGGGCAGGCCGCTGATGGTGCAGCGCTTCCCACGCGGTATCGGCGAGCAGGGCTTCGTGCAGCAGGACTTCGACGGCGCACTGCCGGACTGGATGAGCTGGATCGAGGTCGAGAAGCAGGGCGGGACCCTGATGCATCCGGTGGCTGATCGCCCGGAGGCGATTGTCTGGCTGGCGAACCAGGACTGCATCACGCCGCACATGTGGCTGTCGCAGCGGGGCCGGCTGGCCCACCCCGATCGGTTGATCTTCGACCTCGACCCGTCCGGCAGCGCGGACTTCACCGCGGTGCGCGCGACCGCCTACACCCTGGCCGAGGTGCTGGACGGGCTCGGCCTGGTGGCGTACTTGCAGGTCACCGGCTCGCGCGGCGCGCACGTGGTGGTGCCGCTCGACGCCGACGCCGACTTCGCTACGGTGCGACAGTTCGCCCGCGACGTGGCCGACGTCGTGATCGCTGATGACCCCGGGCAGCGGACCCTGGAGGCGCGGAAGGCGCGGCGCGGTGATCGCGTGTACATCGACGTGATGCGCAACGCCTATGCGCAGACGGCGGTCGCCCCGTACGCCGTGCGCGCGCGGCCGGGCGCACCGGTCGCCACCCCGATCGAGTGGTCTGAGCTGGATGGGGCGTCAATGCGTGCGGACCTGTTCACCATTCGGGACGTCGCCAAGCGGGTGGCGGATCGCGGCGACCCCTGGACCGACCTGGCCCGGCACGCGCGCTCGCTGTCCCAGCCGCTGGACAAGCTGCGCCGAATGTCGAGCACTTCGCGACGGAGCTGACGCCGGGGCGCACCGCTTCGTCCGGTCACCCGAGGAGGGTGACCCTTGGGATCGCTACGGTGGCGACGATGACCCCAGGCGATTCAGGGGGTGACGCATTGCCGACCGGACCCGCCGCGAGGCTCTCGGCTGTGCCGAAGAACATGGTGCGGATTCCGCCAGGGACGTTCGTGATGGGCAGCGACGATTTCTATGCCGAAGAACGTCCGGCGCACGAAGTGGCGGTCGGCGGCTTTCTCATGGACGAGCACCCGGTCACCAACGCGGAGTTCCGCCGTTTCGTGAAGGACACCGGGTACCAGACGACTGCCGAGCAGCGACCGGATCCGGCGGACTTCCCGGACGCTGATCCGGCCGACCTCATACCGGGATCGTTGGTCTTCCGTGCCACGTCGGGCCCGGTGCCTCTGGATGACTGGCAGCGCTGGTGGCGGTGGACACCCGGCGCGAACTGGCGAACGCCGACGGGTCCGGGCAGCAACCTCCACGGGCTGGAGCGGCACCCGGTGGTCCACGTGTCGTACGAGGATGCGCTGGCCTACGCGGACTGGTCCGGCAAGCAACTTGCCGACGAGGTCGAGTGGGAATTCGCGGCACGAGCGGGACGGCCCCCTACTACCTATGCCTGGGGTGAGCAGTTCATGCCCAGGGGCAAGGTCATGGCCAACACCTGGCACGGGCGGTTCCCGTGGGAAAACGCCGATCCCCACGGCGTCGAACGCACCAGCCCGGTCGGCCGGTACCCGCCGAACGGCTGGGGACTGGTCGACATGATGGGCAACGTGTGGGAGTGGACCTGCTCGCCCTGGAGCCACGACCACGCCCACCGGTCCGACTCACATGTCGATCATGCGTGCTGCGCCCCGAGTGCCACGGCGGAACGACCGCTCCACGAAGAGGATCGCCGTGTCATGAAAGGGGGTTCTCACCTCTGCGCGCCGTCGTACTGCCTGCGGTATCGGCCGCCTGCGCGCCAGGGCCAGCAGGTGCGCAGCAGCACCAGCCACCTGGGCTTTCGCTGCGTCATACGTGAGTAGTGCGCGGCAGTGATGGGGTGATGGGGTGACTGATCGGCCGAACGTGCTGTTCTTCCATGTAGACAACCTCGGTTTCGGGGAACTGAGCTGCTACAGCGGCGGCCCGTTCCGCGGTGCGACGACGTCTCGGATCGACGCGTTCGCCGGCGAGGGCATCCGCTTGACGAACTACTGCCCGGAATCGCATTCACCACCTTGCTGCATGCGGCGCGGCTCAGCGAACCGGCCATCGCGTCATCGACGGGGTCAACCAGCTTGACTGGCTCACCGGTAGCCGCGACGCCTCGGCGCGCGAGGGTTACATCTACTGGATGGGCCGCCAGATGTACGGCGTGAAATGGCACAACTTCAAACTCGTCCTGGTGGCCCAGAGATACATGCAAGACAGCGCCGACGCGTTACCTACGCCGCGCCTGATCAATCTCAACACGGACCCGCAGGAACGCGAACGCGTTCCGCTGCCCCACCCGCATACCTGGGCGGCGACTCATCTCAACCGCATCATCGCCGAGTTTGAGGCCAGTACCCGCCGCGAACCGCTGATACCGATGGGAGCGCCGCTCGATCACGTTCCTGCCGGATGAGCGGCCCGTGGCGTCTGAACGCCCTAGTCGGCACCTTCGGGAGGCGGGCTCAGCGATCGGTGACCGGAGCTGGCCGTCAGGTTCCAGATGGCGATGCCGATGATCGCATTGATGATCGCGGTGCTAATTTTCGGTGCAAGGTCGGCGTCGGTGGCGAACGGAGCCACGACCGCTGCGAGTGTGCACAGGCCCATGATCCAGCCGAAGAACGTGAACGGCGCCGGCGTCGACAGCAGCAGGAGGTGGATCAGGGCAGTAGCGACCAGGCCCACGCCGAACGCGGCGGCGGCATACGTCGCGGTATTCGCGTTGCCCCAGGTGCCTGACCCCTTCGGCGCGAGCACAGCGACGTGGAAGATGCCGCGCGCGATGACAATGCCGACGATAGCGATCAGCCCCGCGACGACAGCGGTGGCGACGCCGCCGGCCCACAGCCGGCGGGCATCAAGTTCCAGTATGTTGCTCGTCCCACGACCCTCGGCCGGCGTCCGGTCTGCGGTCAAGAGAACTCCCCGGCTCATATCGACGGCAGTGTCCAGCGTGACCTCGGCCGCCACAGCCGAGATCACCCCACCGGGGTGATGGTTTCACGCGGCGCGGCATCCGCGCTCGGCGTCCAGTCGTAGACGACCGAGGTTCGCAGCAGAATGTCCTGCAGAGAGCGATTTGCGGGGCTGACGGCCACCCACAGCAAGCCGATCGGGAACAACGCGCAGAGAAACGCGCGCGGCAGCGCAATGATGAACGGCAGCCGGCCTCCGTTGCGGCCGACCACGCGCAGGCCGAGGAGCGCAGCACCGTAGGAACGGCCCGTCGCGTTCCAGGTGAGCGTCAGGTACGGCACGGCGACGACGAATCCCACCGCCGGGATGCTCCAGCCCAGCCCTTCCGGGAAATGGAAGGACCTCGGATGCAGCAAGAATGCCAGTCCGGTCCAGATCGCGTAGACAGCGACGATAATGCCGACGACCACCAGCAGGTCGACCAGGCTGGCGATCACGCGCGAAACGACACCTGCCCGCCGGCCCTGATACGAGCGGGCGGCGTTCGGAACCGCCGACGAGTTCGGCGCGGGGTCACTGGACGGGTTCATGGGCCTGCGGCCGCACCTGCGTCTTGCGCGCATTCCGCCGCAGCAAGACCTTGTCGACGATCTTGCTCACCCGCTCGTCCGCCTCGATGCCCTGCATCCGCAGGCCGACCACACCCTCAGAGGCCATGGTGCCGGTGGACTCGCGGATGAGGTCCGGCAGGTCCATGTCGTCGACGACTTGGCGGGCGATCGTCGCGACGTCTATGCGGTCGACGACGGCCTCGAAGTCAATTCTCGCCACGACCCCCTCGACCACCTGCGATACGAAGGCCTCCGCTTGCGGCGTGGTGCGCTCACGCAACGCCTTCCCCTGCCGCGCGATGGCACGAAGCCGTGTCTGTGGCTGGAGCGGGGCGGGCACCAGCGGAGGCCGGAGCACCAGAACGGCAACCGGACGGGTCACGTACAGCAGCGCGCCGGCTCCACGTAAGGCGCCCGCCGCCAGGCCGATGACCAGGTCGACCGCGGGCATGTCGACATCGGCGGGCGGTGGGGGGTCCATAGTGTCTCAGCATGCGGACCACCCCGCCTGCCCTATCTCATGCGCCGCGGGTGATTGTGGGTCCGGCTACTGACTGGCCGGGCTTGCCGGGGCGGCCTGGCGCGCCGAGGCACGCAGCAGTTCGATCAGGAGGAGTAGCACGAGGACGATCACGGCGAGGGTGATGACCGTCGCCACAGAAACGTTGTCGAGCAGCACCAGGATCAGGAAGCCAAGCGCGATCACCCCTATCCGCAACGCCATCGCGTAACGCGCGACGAACGGGCCTACTGGTCCGGTGCGGACTCTGCGGCCGAGAGCTTGCGGGATCGAACTCACCCAGCGGCGGGTTGCGACCGCGGCGCGCGACGGGCCGGAGACCCACGCGCCGATTGCGACGAGCAGGGCGACCAGCAACACCAACCGGATGCCCAAGCGCAGGAATCGCACGAGCGTGTCGAACAGGAACTGCGCAGTGCTACGGGGTATCTGATCAGTAGGAACCGCGTCGAGGAAGATGTGTCTGGCGATCAGCAGTCCGATCCCGATCACGAGCATCCCGACGCCGACGCCGAGCGCGGTACTGATCAGGGCGCGTCGCCGCTTGCGCGCGGTTGCGATGCCGCCGGCGACCAGCACCAGGCCGATCCACGGCAGCCAGTTCGCGATCGTGTTCAGCGTCCGGGTGGCCTTGCGCGCCTTGTCGAGGCCCTTGAGCTGGGCGATCTCGATGGTGGCGCCGACGGTGGGCACCTTGCTGGCGACCGTCAGCCCGGCGGCGACCAGCTGAGCCTTGACCTTGTCGACGAGCACAGACAGATCGAGGTAGACCTTGCCCTGGTTGGTGCTCACCGCCGAATTGGCGGGGTGCGAGCCGGTGAGCAGGTAATTGATCTGTTGATGTGCGAGGCGGTTGACCTGTTCCCACAGTGTCTGGAACGCGTCGCTCTGGACGAACTTTGTCGTGACCGTGTTGACGAGGCCGCTGACCGCGCTCTGCAACGGGGGCCCGAGCGCCTGCGCCGCTCTCGGCGGCAGCACCTCGCTGATGTACGACTTGATGTCGATGTGGGTGTTGACCTGGTTGTCGACAGCGCGGATGACCACGTCCTGCACGCCAGGATCGCTGGCGACCGGCTTGAGCGTTGCGACGTAGCGGTCCGTGTTGAGCACCAGGTTGCGGCCCCAGATCGCGAGCGGCGCGATAGTGAAGCACAGCACGCCGACCACGATCAGGATCACCGCCGCCGTCGAGCGGGCGATGCGGCCCGCGCGTTGCGCGGGCGATGCCTGCTGAATCGCTTCCAACTCAGCGTTTCGCCCACGCAGCTCGTCCACTTCGCGCTGCAGCGCTTCGGAGTCGGGATGCTCTGTTGACTCAGACATGGGTTGATGCCCCGCTAGACGTCGAGCCGGTCGCCTTGCCTGGAACCTTCACGGGGCTGATTCGGCGTGAATCAGTCGTCGGAAGCGATCGCCTGGGCCAGTCCGAGAGCACGGACCAGCTTGCTCGCCGCCGAGACGGTTCGCGCGCTGCCGACAACGGGGGCGATCGCGACCAGCACGCCCCGCACGGTCTCGGGAGACACGCCCAGTTCGTTCGCGGCACCGAGATTCAGCAAGTAGGACGCGGGCGCCGCATCCAACGCGACGAGCGCCGCGATCCGCGCGACCATGTACGTCTCCACGTCCAGGCCGGATCGCTCCATCGTGTTCAGCGTCATTTGCGCCAGCGTCTCGAGCACCGGTGCATCGCCCTGTGCGAGCGCGCCGATCTGGTCTTCCGCCGAAGTCTGCTCAGTCATGCGGGGAGCGTCCCACCGCGCTAGTCGGGGCGGCTCACCCCTGTCGGGTGACCGACCAGGAGTGCGACGACGCGATGCTCGTCCCGATCTGTGGTCATGCAGGTTGACGCAACACGACGAAGGCGTGGCGCCGTGGGAGCCGTGATCGGCGATCTGCTGCCGCTGGCCGTCGGCGTCGCCATCAGCGCCATTCCGATCATCGCGGTCATCCTGATGCTGATGTCCCGGGAGGCCAGCCGCACGAGCGTCGATTTTCTGATCGGCTGGGTGGCCGGCATCGTCGTCGTCACGACGGTGGTCCTGCTGCTCGTCGGCCAGGCGAAGAACGCCTCGCAAGGCCAGCCGTCGACTTTGTCCTCAGTCTTGAAGCTGGTTTTCGGCGTGCTCCTACTGCTCTTGGGTGCCAACGAATGGCGGCACAAGCC
>Ga0126383_10003743_pt1 | contig 10140 bp, 6 predicted proteins | sample PanSoiMetPlot_35_FD_96882 | JGI IMG/M metagenome (GOLD analysis project Ga0126383, IMG submission 96882) | Tropical forest soil microbial communities from Panama - MetaG Plot_35 | ecosystem: Environmental > Terrestrial > Soil > Tropical forest > Bulk soil | place: Panama | collected 2016-02-17
CGAGACCGAGGTAGAGCGGCGGAAGGCGGCGGCCGGACGCGCGCGACACAATCAGGACGCCGAGGGCCACCAGCGCATAGAGGCCCAGAATCGCAAGACTTCGCGTCAAACCGCGGGGATCTTACAGCCTGAGAGAGTCCCGGCCCGCAACAGCGCGGACGCCGAAAAACCTAAGCCTTCGGCGTCCAGCGCTCCAGCTCTTCTGCCAGCAGCTTGTCCACCGCCTCGACCGGAAGGGGACGCGAGAACCAGTACCCCTGGAGGGCGTCGCACCCGCTGCTGCGGAGATAGGCGAACTGCTCGTGCGTTTCCACGCCCTCGGCGATCACGTTCAATTTGAGACCGTGGGCCATGGCCAGAACCGCGCGCACGATGCCGGCGTCGGCCGAGTTGCTGACGACGTCGCTGACGAAGGAGCGGTCGATCTTGAGCGTGGTGACCGGAAAGCGCTTGAGGTAGGAGAGCGAGGAGTAGCCGGTTCCGAAATCGTCGATGGAGATACCCACGTCGAGATCCCGCAGGGCGAGCAGGTTGGCGACGGTCACGTCGGCGTCCTCCATGGCCACGCCTTCGGTGATTTCGATCTCCAGCGCCTGGGGCTTCAAGTCCGAGTCGGAGAGCGCGCGCTGGACGGTCGAAACCAGGTTGCGCTCGTGGAACTGGCTGGGCGAGAGGTTGACCGCCACGCGTAGATCGGGAAGACCCCGTTCCTGCCAGACGCGCAACTGCCGCGCGGCGTGGGAAAGAACCCATTGCCCGAGCGGCACCATCATTCCGGCCTTCTCGGCGACCTCGATGAAGTCTCCGGGCATGACCAGGCCCTTCTCCGGATGCTGCCAGCGCACCAGGGCCTCGAGCTCGATGATCCGGCCGCTGGTCAGAGACAGCACCGGCTGGTAGTGAAGGACCAGCTCGTTGCGTTGGATGGCCTGCCGCAATCCCGCCTGCAGAGCCAGACGCCGGGCGGCTTCCTCGGTCAGCTCCGGGACGTTCAACTGAAAATTGTTCCGCCCTTTCAACTTGGCGCGGGCCATGGCGTTCTCGCCGCTGCGCAGAAGCGCCTCGGGATCCTGCCCATCGTCGGGATACAGAGAAATGCCGATCGACGTGGTCAGGTCGACGCGCCGGTTGCCGGCGACGTAGGGCTGGGCCACGGCCTCCAGGAGCTTGCGGGCCACGGCGATGGCGTCGTCGGCGCTGGTGATCTCCGGCAGGAGAACGATGAACTCGTCGCCTCCCACGCGCGCGACGCTGTCCCCCTCCCTCACGCAGAGGGAGAGGCGGCGGGCGACCTCCTGGAAGATGGCGTCGCCGGCGGTGTGGCCGAATCCGTCGTTGACCGTCTTGAAGAGATCGAGATCCAGGAACAGCAGAGCGAGGAGTTTGCCGGTGCGACGCGCCTTGCCGACGGAGAATTCCAGTCGCTCCATCAGAAACGCGCGGTTGGGAAGAGCGGTCAGCGGATCATGGAACGCCTGGAAGGCGATGAGCTCTTCGGCGCGCTTGCGATCGCTGATGTCCCGGGCGATGGAGGCGACTCCCGTCAACACTCCCTGCTCGTCGCGTATGGGCGAGGCGGACACCGCGACCTCGACGGTGTCTCCGTCTTTCTTGACCCGGACGGTCTCGTAGCGAACGACGTTCTCGCCTCCGGAGATGCGGTCGATCACTCCCTGAATCTCTCCGCGCCGGCCGGGGGGCTCCAGGACCCGGATCGAGCGTCCCTCCATCTCGGCGGTGGTGTAGCCGTACATCTGGGCGGCGCCGGGATTCCAGCTGATGACGCGGCCGTCGGGGGCCGTCGCGATGACCGCATCGTGCGAGGACTCCATGATCGCAGCCATGCGCGCGAGGGTGGCCTCCCGGCGGCGACGCTCGCTGATGTCGACCGCGACGTTGCCCAGCAGATGCCTTCCCGAATCGCTGCGCAGCGGAAATTTCAGCACCAGCCAGTGGCGCAAGCCGTTCGGGCTCGGGAGAGTCTCCTCGACCTCGAGCACGGCGCCCGTGGCGAGCACGGTCTGGTCCGACAGGCGCACGCGCTCGGCGACCTCGGCGGGCAGCCATTCCGAATCGGTCTTGCCCACCAGGGGGTTGCCGTCGGCCGCGAAATTGTTCTCGAAGGCGCGGTTGTAGTAGACGAGCCGGCCGCTCTCGTCCTTCAAGAACTCCAGCGCCGGACTCTGGTCGAGCAGAAGCTCGTAGGTCGGCTCCTGGCCGCTCTCACGATGGCGGCGGGGCTGCGACCAGAGGGGATGGTCCGGCGGTACGAAGTCCGGGGTCTCGGGATTGCGCCCCTGCTCGTCGCTCATGCCTCGGTCGGAACGGGCCGTCGCCAAATTCGCCTCTCCCTTTCTTACCCACGGAACGCTGGCCTCCTTCCCTTCTCAAGCTTCCTGCCAGGTTTTGTCCGCTTTTGGATTCAGTGACTTGCGCTCCGCTGCGCGGGTGTGCGAGTCAACCACTTGCAGCACCCGACCCCGGTGCTGACAGAAATCCGCACCCCTATTCGGACGCCGGGGGATCCGAGGTCGTCCGCCGAGGAGCGCAAGCGCTGGCGGGCAAAGAGGCCCCGCCGGCCTTCACTACGGTCACCGTGCAGTCGGCCTGGGCCACGACCTGGGAGGAGACGCTTCCCAGGTAACGGCGCAAGGTGGAGCTGCCGCGCGAGCCGATCACGATCTGGTCGACATGATTGGAGCGCGCGAATTCGGTAATGGCGGCTCCCGGATCCGGACCGGAAAGCACGTGGAAGGTGATCTTCGCCGGCGGCAGACTCAGGGGCCGCGCCCAATGCTGGAGCTCGATCAAGCGACGCACGTGCAGATTGCGTCCCTCTTCGTCGACTTGAATGTCCATGGCGATCCGCGAGGTCTTCAGGACCGTGACACAGGCCAGTCTCGCGCCCGACTCGGTCTGCAGGATCCGGCGCGCCGCCAGGCGCAGTTCCTCGGCGAGGCCCGCCGAATCCGACGCGACATCCACGGCCACCATCACGATCGGCGCGCGAGCCAGCCGGTCGGCCGCGGATTTCGATTCCGACGGCTCCTCCCCCAGACCCCGCCACCTCCGCCTCCAGACCGTTCCCAGGGAGTCCCGGCGCAAGCGCTCGGCGCGGGCGGTCAGCCGGACTTGCTCGGGATGGGACAGGTCGAAGGCGAGCTGCCCGGCCGTCTCGTAGCGTTTGCCCGGATCGACCTCCAGGCAGCGCAGGATGATCTCCTGCAGCCAGGGCGGGACGCTCGGCGTGCGTGCCCGCGGCGGAACGGGATCCCAATAAAGGCGGCGGCGCAGCTCCCGCTGGCTGGTGGGATTGCCAAACGGGCGCACCGCGGTGGCCAGATAGTAGAGGACCACGCCGAGCGAGTAGACGTCGCTCGCCGGCTCGTCGCGCACGCGCCGTATCTGCTCCGGAGAGATGTAGGGACCCGTCCCCATCGGCAGACGGAATTCTTCGGCGAGCAGATCGGGCAGGCGGTCGTGGCGGGAGAGACCGAAGTCGATGAGCACTGCCTCGCCGCTTTCTCGAAACAGCACGTTGCTCGGCTTCACGTCTAGGTGCACGACCTGCTGGCGATGAATGTCGTGGAGCGCGGAGGCGATGCGGGCGCCGAGCGACGCGATCTCGGCTGGCTCCAGGGGTGCGTCGGGGAGCCGATCCCGAAGCGACCCGCCGCCGATCGACTCCATCACGATGTAGGGCTGGACCGACCAGTCGCCCGCGGCGACGAACCGCGGCACGTGCGGGCCGGAGAGGACCGGCAGGATCATCTGCTCGACCTCGAAGCCCACGATCGCCGCGGGGTCGTCGAAGTCCCGGACCAGCGGGATCTTCATGACCAATGGAGCGGCTTCCTCGGCACCGCGGACGCGCCACAGGACTGACATGCTCCCCTGGTGGATCTTCTCGTCGAGGCGGAATCCGTCGATCTCCGAGCCGGCGGCGAGGCGCTGCGTCGCCACGTCAGAATCCGATCCGCAGGCGCACGCCGAGGCTCTCGGGGAGCCCTGCGGCGCGGACCTTGCCCGCCGTGGTCTCGTGGTCGTAGGGAACGCGAAAGTAGGTCAGCACCTCGCGGGCGTCGTCGAAGAGCGCGTAGCAAGCGGCCGGGTTGCCGTCGCGAGGCTGTCCGGCCGAGCCTGGAATCGCAAGCCACCGCCGGGTCGAACCGAGCGGGATTCCCATGCCCGCTACTGGGGAAAAAGCCAGGACGCGCCCGCCGACGGTCATGTGATACAGCGTGGGCTCGTGGACGTGGCCGCAGAACGTGATCCGGCAGGAGGTCGCCCGGATGCTCCGGCCCGCTTCGATCGGACCGGTGACATATTCCCATTGCCCCGGCGCCCAGGCGTTGGCGTGCGTGTAGAGCCTTCCGTCGCGTTGCTCGGTGAGCGGGAGGTCCCGGAGAAACGCGATCTGGTCGGGCCGGAGCCGGCCGCGGGTCCACTCCACGACTCTCCGTGCGTCCTCGCCGAGCGGCTTGCGCTCCGAAGCGGCGACCGCGCGATCGTGGTTACCGGCGACGGCGATGGCTCCCTGACCGACACGCTCCCGAATCGCGTCGACGACCGCCGCGGGATCGGCGCCGTAGCCGACGTGGTCTCCGAGGAAGGCAAACCGGCCGGCCCCCTGGCGCTCGGCGTGCGCCAGGCAGGCGTTGAGCGCTTCGAGGTTGGCGTGCACGTCCGTCAGGATCGCGATGTGCATGAGAGAGGAACAAGGCGCGCTGGCGGGCATCCTATCCCGCCGGGCCGCCGCCGGAGCGTCACCCGGGCCGGACCCTGCAAGGAGGAGGCTTTGTGATCCTGCAATGTTCATCCTGCGGGAAAAAGAATCGGTCTCCGGCCGCCCGCCTCGCCGAGGTGGGGCGCTGCGGCGCATGCAAGACCGAGATCTCGCCGGTGGCGCGGCCCATCGAGGCCGACCCGGAGCTCTTCCGCGAGATCACGGGCGAGGCCCCCGTCCCGATCCTGGTGGACTTCTGGGCCGATTGGTGCGGGCCATGTCGTATCGCCGCTCCGGAAGTCGAGAAGACCGCAGCGGCCATGGCCGGACGGGCGCTGGTTCTGAAAGTCGATACGGAGCGGTTCCCGCAGCTCGCAGCGGAATTCGGAGTCCGAAGCATCCCCAACTTCGCCGTGCTGCGAGGCGGTCTGCTCGTCTTCCAGCAGCCCGGCGCGGTCGGGAGCGAACGGATGCAGGACTGGCTCGTGCGCGCGGCCACGTCGCCTCCGCGGAGTTAGTCGATCTGCGCCCCTTGGGCGCACCGGCAGTCCGCTCGGCCGGATGCGGCCTCGACGGCCTGCCTGATCGACGAACTCCGCTCCGGCTCCCCGCGGCGCGCGACGTCCTCCCTTGGTTACTGCGGGAGCTTCGCGCGCCGCGGACCGGGCTAGGCCCCCGTGGTGCCTTCGCGGCGTGACCAAGTTTTGCGAACTGGATTCGCAAAACGACTCACGCCGCGCGAGCCGGAGCGGAGCTTCAGGATCAGGACCGCGGTCGAGCCCGCATCCGGGCGAGCCGCGGTCCGGTGCGCCGCTAGGCGCAGATCCTGAAGCGCAGCGGAGGCGACGGGTTAGGATCGCTTCGGCACATGAGCAGCTCGGTCCTTCGACGGGAGCCGACCGCCCGACCTCCCGGACCGCGTGGCCGATTTTTTCTGGGAAGCCTTCCCGAATTCGCCGGGGACATCCTGGGATTCTTCACCGGCTGCGTCCGGGAGTATGGCGACGTCGTGCGGTTTCGGATCCCGGGATACGAAACCTTTCTCCTTCAGAACCCGCGCGACATCGAAACGGTTCTCCTGACGCAGCGCAGCAACTTCGTCAAGCACAGCTTCTTCTGGCGCCACGTGACCGCCATTTTCGGTAACGGCCTTCTGACCAGCGAGGGCGACTTCTGGCTCCGCCAGCGGCGCCTGGCCGCGCCCGCCTTTCATCCCGACCGGCTCACGGCATACGCCGGCGTGATGGCGTCCTACGGCGAGCGCCTCGCGTCGGGGTGGCGCGACGGAGAAATCCGCCAGGTGCACGAGGACATGATGCGCCTGACCATGGAGATCGTCTCCAAGACGCTCTTCGACGCCGACGTCGGGCGGGACGCCGACGAAATCGGCCGATCCTTCGACCGGATCATCGAAGAGATCGCCCGCCGCTTCCGGCGCCCGGTGCGCATTCCCGACGCCGTCCCGACGCCGGGCAACATCCGGTATCGCAAGGGCGTCGCGTTGCTCGACCGGATCGTCGCTCACGTGCTGGCCGAACGGCGCGGGCGGCCGGGCGACCGCGGCGACCTTCTTTCCATGCTTCTCGAGGCCCGCGACGACGAGGGCCGCCCCATGTCGGACCGGCAGCTGCGCGACGAGCTCATCACGCTTTTCCTGGCCGGCCACGAAACGACCGCGATCGCCCTGTCGTGGACTTTCTTCCTCCTGTCCCGGAATTCGGCGGCGGAAAAACGGCTGCTCGACGAAATCGCGGAGGTCGTCGGCGATCGGCTGCCCGGCTTCGGCGACCTGCCGCGGCTCTCCTATACCGACGCGGTGGTCCGGGAGGCGCTGCGCCTCTATCCGCCGGCCTACGTGATCGGCCGGGAGGCGCTCGCCGACTGCGTCATCGGGAACTACTCCGTTCCGGCCCGCGCCACGATTTACTTTTCCCCCTGGGTTCTCCACCGCGACCCGCGCTGGTTCGACGATCCGGAGACCTTTCGGCCCGAGAGGTGGCTCGACGGGAGCACGTCGCGCGTCCCCAGATACGCCTACATCCCGTTCGGCGGCGGCCCGCGGGTCTGCATCGGCGAACGCTTCGCGATGATGGAAGGCGTGCTCGTTCTGGCCACCATTCTGCGGCGCTTCCGTCTTCACATGGCGGGCCCCGATCCGACGCCCTTCCCTTCCATCACGCTGCGGCCCGAGGGCGGTCCGCTTATGCGCCTGGAAAGGCGCCGGCCCGAAGCCTGAAGCGGCCGAACCGCACCTGCCGCGCCTGCCGCGGCCGCGCGCCGGCCGGACTGCCGCCGCCCTGGGACTCTTCGCGGCTGCGCCGCGCTCGCCGGCGACTCCGGACCGACATTCTCCGTGCATGGCGCCCGCTGTGCGAGCGGTCCCAAGCTGTTGAATAATGCGAATAGCGGCCCGTTCGCCCGCAAGTCGTGAGGGGCCGCTTGGCGTGCAAGAGGGGAACGCAAAGAGGCTTTCGTCCCTGCCCAGGGCATCTCGATCCGGCCAAGCGGCGGCAGACGCAGGAGGGCCTCGAACCCGCCGAGGAGTTTCTTCGATTGTCAATCCCGCGGCTTCACGTTTCGCTCGGAAACGGAGGTGCACGATGGACGCTCGGCGATATCTGGCTCGCTCTTTCGCGGCCCTTGTCGTAAGCGGCGTAGCGGTGGTGGCCGCGAAGCCCCCCCAGGACGAGCATGCGGGGCACGAGGGTGACGGGCAGTTCGGGAAGGTGCACTTTCCCACTTCTTGCGGCCCCGCGGCGCAACGAAGTTTCGATCTCGCGGTTGCAAAGCTGCACTCGTTCTTCTATCCCGAGACAGTCAAGGCGTTCACCGCGATCACCGAAGCGGAACCGTCGTGTGCCATGGCCTTCTGGGGCCTCGCCATCAGCCAGATGCCGAATCCCTTGGTCCCCCCGTTCGAACCTGCGGCGCTCAAGCGCGGCTATGAACTCGTCGAGAAGGCTCGCGGCGCGAAGCAGCAAACCCCGCATGAGCGTGACTGGGTCGAGGCGCTTGCCGCGCTGTACAAAGACAGCGATACGGTGGACGAACACACCCGCGACCTGAGATACGAGAGCGCCATGGAGCAGGTCCACAATCGATATCCAGAGGACAGCGAAGCCACGATCTTTTTCGCTCTCGCACTCAACATGGCGGCCGATCTGTCGGACGGGACATATGCCAGGCAGCTCAAGGCTGCTGCGCTCCTGGAAAAGGAATGGCAGCGGCAACCGGACCATCCCGGTATTCCCCACTACATCATTCATTGCTACGACTACCCGCCGATCGCGGAAAAGGGGCTGGCAGCAGCTCGTCGTTACTCACAGGTTGCCCCCTCGGCCCCCCATGCCTTGCATATGCCGTCCCACATCTTCTCGATGACGGGGATGTGGCGAGACTCCATCGCATCGAATCTCGCGTCGAAGGCCGCCGCCGAGGAATACAGCACGAAATTTCAACAGGGCGCCACGAGCGCTCCGCGACTCCACGCAATGGATTTCCTCATGTACGCGTACCTGCAAGGTGCGCAAGACAAGTCAGCCAGGGGACTGCTGTCCGAACGCAACGACATCAAAAAGTTCGTGGCAAGGTACCTGACCGCGGATACCGCCTACGCCGCGCTCCCCGTCCGCTACGCCCTCGAACGCGGCGATTGGAAGATGGCGGCCGCCGTAGAGCCGATCGAGAGCCAGTATCCGCAGGCCGAGGCGGTCAGCCACTTTGGTCGTGGACTCGGAGCTGCCCGAAGCAATGACTTCGCGTCGGCTCGGCACGAGGTCGAACGGCTCGAGTCGCTCAAAGCCAAGCTCCAAGAGTCCCGACAGACCTTCTGGGTCGAGCAGTTGCGAATCCAAATCAGCGCGATCTCGGCGTGGATCGCGAAAGGCGAGGGACGAAAGCAAGAGGCCATCGCAGCGATGGCGGATGCCGCACGAGCAGACGATGTGAGCCAGAAGCACGTGGCGATGGAAAACCGCATCGTGCCGATGCGTGAGTTGCTGGGCGATATGCTGCTCGAGGCCGGAGACACCGCAAGCGCGCTCAAAGCGTTCGAGACGTCGCTCACGATCGCTCCGAACCGCCTGCGCTCGTATGCCGGAGCAGCCCGAGCGTCCGAACTGCTGGGCGACGTGGGAAAGGCGAGGCTCTACCATCAGAAGATTATCGACGCCTGCAGCCAGGCCGACACCGAGCGGCCCGAGCTTGTCGCTTCACGGCGCTACCTGGCCAGGAATTAGTCTTCGACGACGGCGCGGCCTCCGCCGGACCGCGGCCTTCGTGTTCCTGGCGGTGGCCGGGGTCTCCGCCGCGCCGACCGGCCAATCGGACCCGGTCGGTCCGGCGCCCACGCCCGCCGAATGCGCCGCGCTCGCCCGCGAGGTCCGGTCCGAGTTTCTCCACGCGTGGCGAGGCTACGAGAGCCTGGCCTGGGGGCACGACGAGTTGAGGCCGGTCAGCGCGACGCCCCGCGACTGGGGGAGCGCCAGCCTCTGGATGACGCCGGTCGATGCGCTCGACACGATGCTCCTGATGGGCCTGACCGAGGAGGCGGCGAAGACGCGCGAGGCGATCGCCGCTCACCTCTCCTTCGACCGGGACATGTCGGTCAAGAACTTCGAGATCACCATCCGACTGCTGGGCGGCCTCCTGTCCTCGTACGAGATGACCGGCGACCGGCGGCTGCTGGCCCTCGCCGAGGATCTCGGGCGCCGGCTCCTGCCGGCCTTCGGCTCCCCCACCGGCATGCCGTACATGTACGTCAACCTCAAGACCGGCCGGACCAGCGGCGCCGTCTCCAATCCGGCGGAGATCGGAACTCTGATTCTGGAGATGGGGACGCTGTCGAAGCTCTCGGGCAATCCCGAGTATTTCAAGCGAGCTCGTGCCGCTCTCCTCGCGCTCGCCGCCCGCCGCGCCTCGACGGGGCTCGTTGGCGAGGAGATCAACGTGGAAACCGGAGCGTGGGTGAGCCGGGAAAGCCACATCGGCGGCGGCATCGATTCGTACTACGAGTACCTGGTCAAATGCGGAATCCTCTTCGGCGACGCAGACTGCTCACGCCTGGCCCGCGAGAGTCTTCAGGCCGCCGGTCGATTTCTCGCCGACGAGCGGGGCGGGCTTCTCTGGTACGGCTCGGCGGACATGGAGACCGGCCGCCGGACGTCGACCATCTACGGCTCCCTCCATGCCTTCTTCCCCGCGGTCCTCGTTCTGTCGGGAGACCTCGTGAGCGCCGGGCGCCTCCAGGAGTCCGGCTTGCGAATGTGGGCCCTTCACGGCATCGAGCCGGAGGAGCTCGACTACGCCTCCCTGCGCGTCACCGCCGACGGCTATGCGCTGCGCCCGGAGATCATGGAATCCGCCTACTACCTCTTCCGGGCTACGCGGGACCGGAGATATCTCGCCATGGGGCG
>Ga0126383_10003745_pt1 | contig 10139 bp, 10 predicted proteins | sample PanSoiMetPlot_35_FD_96882 | JGI IMG/M metagenome (GOLD analysis project Ga0126383, IMG submission 96882) | Tropical forest soil microbial communities from Panama - MetaG Plot_35 | ecosystem: Environmental > Terrestrial > Soil > Tropical forest > Bulk soil | place: Panama | collected 2016-02-17
CGTGCCCGGGCAGCGCTCCGGAGTCCTGGTCGCCCGCGGCCCGGCCGGCACGATTGCCGTCAACACCACCACCGGCGCCTCGGCCGCCCTGATCGGCGGGACCGCCGTGACCTTGGCCCCGGGACAGGTGAGCGTGACCCCTGCCCCCGGCTGACCGCGGCGGCGAGCCCGCCGGGCCTGTCTCGCCCGCCGGGCGGCCGGTAATCCTGGGCGTGTCCTGGCGCGTCTCACCCTTGAGGACGACTAGCCGAGCACGCTCGGCATGCCGTGCACCCGCGCCCTGGGCCGTGACACCGGGCCATGGGGGGGCAGGGCGCAGGCCGGTGGGGAGGCGGTAGACGCGCGACCAGTGATGGCCGATGCGCGTTGCGGACCTACCCCTGTGAGCACCGTATTGCCTGCCGTCCGGCCACCCCGCAACCGCCCGCCCGGCCCTCGTGCGCGGGAGCACTGATTCGCAGGACCACGCCGTGAACCGGCCTGGCGGAGCAGTTACTGATGACGGAGGCGGACCATCCGGTACCTCGGGATCCCTTGTGCGCGATAGCCACGACGAGTCGGCGCGCCCGAGCCTGCGGGCTTCGGTGGTCGTCTGCGCCTACACCGAAGGCCGGTGGCCCCAGATCCAGCTGGCCCTGGCCAGCATCGCCCGGCAGACCGTTCCGCCCTGGCAGGTCATCGTGGTCGCCGACCACAACCTCGCTCTCTACCAGCGCCTCGCGGCGCAGTACCCGGACCTCGAGGTGATACCCAACACGTTCCAGCGCGGCCTGTCCGGGGCCCGCAACTCCGGCGTCCAGCACGCGGACGGCGACATCGTCGTGTTCCTCGACGACGACGCCAGCGCCGAGCCCGGCTGGCTGGAAGTGATGCTGGCCTCGTACGACGACGAGGCGGTCCTCGGGGTGGGCGGCCTGGTGCTCGCCGACTGGGGTCCGGTGACCCGGCCCGGCTGGCTTCCCGACGAATTCCTCTGGGTCGTGGGATGCAGTTACCGGGGCTTGCCCGAGGCCAAGGCCGAGGTCCGCAACCCCATCGGGGCCAACATGTCCTTCCGCAGGTCGGCGTTTGACAAGGCCGGGCTCTTCGATTCCGCGGTCGGCCGCAGTTTCGCGTCCTCCCGCCCGCTCGGATGCGAGGAGACCGAGTTCAGCATCCGGCTGCTCGAGACCTCGCCCTACGGGCGGATCATGTATGAGCCCCAGGCGGTCGTCCACCACCAGATGGACCGTTCCCGGGGAACATGGCGCTACTTTCTCAACCGGTGCTACGCGGAAGGCTGCTCGAAGGCGCGGGTGGCCCGGCTCGCCGGGATGTCAGCGGCACTGAGCTCCGAGCAGAGCTACCTGCGCCACACGATCCGGCGGGCCGCCGGCCGGGAGCTCAGGGTGATCCTCCGCCCCGGCGGACGTGACGCGCTCGGACGGCTCGCCGCTCTGGCCCTGGGGGTTTCGTGCGCGGCGGCCGGCTATGCCCGGGCGACCGTGGCCGGGACCCGGTTCGCACCCCGGAAGGGCAGGCGACCGGGATGACGCTGGCACCGGTTCTCATGTATCACGCCGTGGGCCGACCGCTCGACCAGCGGTTCCGTCCCTGGGTGATACCGCCGTCGCTCTTGGCTGAGCATCTGGCGTCCCTCAGGGAGTCGGGCTATGAGCTGATCGGGCTGACCGAGTGGGCGGGCCGGAAGGACGACCGCAAGTGCGCGGTCCTCACCTTCGACGACGGTTACGCCGACTTCATGCAGCATGCCTGGCCGGTGCTCACCTCGCACGGAGCGCGCGCCACCGTGTACGTGGTGACCGGTCACGCCGGCGGCGAGGCGCGCTGGCTGCCCATGAAAGGGGAACGCAGCCGTCCGATCATGACGTGGGAAGACCTGCGAGTCATCCGGGACAGTGGCATGGAGATCGGCTCCCATGGCCATCGGCACGTTGAACTGGATACCGCGCCGCTCTCGATCGCCCAGGATGACGTGCGGCGATCTCGGGACATGCTCAGGCAGCAGGGATTCTCGCCGCACAGCTTCTGCTACCCGTTCGGATACGTCAACCGCACGGTCCGTGACATCGTCGCCCGCGCGGGGTTCACGACCGCTTGCATCGTCGGCCGCGGTCTCGCCGACTCCGAGCAGGACTTGCTGCGCGTGCGGCGGCTGGCGATCGACCACCGGACGACGCCCGAGATGCTTCTGCGTCGCTTCCGCGGGCCGGCGGTGGCGCCAGCCGCGAGGCTGCGCGAGGCGGCTCAGCCGGCCTGGCGCCTGACCCGGCGTGTCCGCTCCATGGCACGCAGTCCGCATGCTGGCGGGGGGCCTGAGTGAAAGACATTTCCGTGGTGGTGTGCACCCATCGCCTCGAGAGGTGGCCGTGGCTGCTCGAGTGCCTTGCTTCCCTGGAACGCCAGGCCCTCCAGCCGTTAGAGGTGATCGTGGTGGTGGACGGCGGGCCGGAGATCCGGCGGCGCCTGGACGAGCGGGGGGGTCCGGAGATCACGCTGTCGACGGCGCGCCCGAGCGGGCTGTCCTCGGCGAGGAACCTCGGGCTGGCTCACGCCTCCGGGACGTATGTGGCCTTTCTCGATGACGACGCGGTCGCGGAGGAGTCTTGGCTGAAGACCCTCCGCGCCGTGCTGGAGGACGAGACGGTGGCGGGAGTCGGAGGCGTTTCCCTGCCCGTATGGGAAGGGCGGCGGCCGCTGTGGATCCCTGATGAACTGCTCTGGGCGCTCGGCTGCAGTTACCGGGGCATGCCCGTCACGCAGGCCGATGTCCGGAACGTCTACGGAGGCTCCGCCTGCTTCCGGCGGGACATCTTCGCGAGCTTCGGCGGGTTTGACCCGAACCTGGGCCGGACGGCCGTGGGCCTCGCGGGCTGCGAGGAAACCGAGCTTTGCCTGCGGGTGCGAAACCAGTCACAGGGACTGCGGTTCGTGCACGACCCTGCCGCGGTTATTTACCACCGGGTTCCCCGGGCCCGCCAGAAGGTCACCTACCTGCTCTCGCGCTGCCTGGGAGAGGGCCGCTCCAAGGCCATACTCCGCGCTGTGACCGGCAGCGGCGGCAGCCATCCCCTCTCCCGCGAAGCAAGATACGTCCTGCGCACCGTGCCCAGCGCCATGGCCTCGAACATCGTCCAGCTCGTGGGCGGGGACGGATGGGCACTGGCCAGAGCCGTCGTGCTCGCCGCCGCGGTGATGAATACCGTGATCGCGTATGAGGCCACCAGGATCCGCAACTTCCTGCGGCCTCAGCCGCTGCGCCCGGCTCCGCAGCGGGCTCTCGCCGGCTCCGGGCCCGGCCCGTGGGCGGGCCATTCCGGCAGGATCCGCAAGTGATGATCTTGCGTACGGAAGGACGGCACGCGCGGTCGGTCAGGGTGCCAGCTTCCGCGGAGCACGCACAGGTGACCCGGGCCCTAGCCCGGGGCGGCGTGGCGATGCTGGCCAACAGCGGCCTGACCGCCTTCCTCGGGGTGGTCTTCTGGCTGGTCGCCGCCCGGATCCTCACGGCAGCGGCGGTCGGCCGCGGGTCCGCCCTGGTGGCCGCCCTGTGGACGGTGTCCGGCCTCTGCCAGCTGAACTACGCGCGCTCGCTTTCCGGGCTGATGCCGCTGGCCGCTCACCCGCGCAGGCTCCTGGCGAGGGTCTACGGCCTCACCGGTGCCTTCAGCGTGGCGGTCGGCCTCGCCTCCGCCTGCATACTCCCGCTGTCTGTTTCAAGCTTCCACTACCTGCGGGGCAATGCTCTGTTCGTCATAAGCTTTGCCCTGTCGGTGGCGCTATGGACGGTCTTTACCCTTGAGGACACGGCGCTCACCTCGGTCAGGCGGGCTACCATCCTGCCGTTCGAAAACGGCGCGTACGGGCTGCTGAAGATCATCTGCCTGCTGGGACTCTGGGCGGTCGGCTACCGGACGAGCGTCGCGCTCTTCATCGCCTGGGCCCTTCCGCTCGTCGCGGTGGTAATCCCGGTCAACCTCTTTCTCTTCTTCCGGGCCATCCCGGTATCGGCCGGCCAGCCAGGCACGCGGGAGGCGCGCGCTCAGCCCTGGGTCCACTACGACTTCGCGGGCTACCTGCTGTGGCTGGCCGGGACGCTGCCCTTGCCGGTGCTGGTCCTGATCAGCGTGGGCCCCGCGAAGGCGGCGGCCTTCTATATCCCCTTTACCGTGGCGGGCGCGATTGACCTGCTGTCCCTGAACCTGGGGAACTCGCTGACCGCCGAGCTCTCGAGAAGCCACGGTGTGATGACCGCGGCGGCGCGGTCGTACCTGCAACGGGTGTGGGTGACCATAGGCGTCCTCAGCGCCCTGCTCTACCTCATGGCCCCCTACGTTCTCCAGGCGTTCGGTGACCAGTACCGCGCCGAAGGGACCGTCATCCTGCAGATGTTCATGGTCGCCACCCTGCCGCGCTCGGTGCTCTACCTGGGCATCGCGATCCAGCGTTCCCGCGGTAACGGGAAACCCATTCTCCTGCTCCAGGCGATTTCTTCCCTGGGCACGCTGACCCTCGGGTTCGCGCTGGCCCACTCCCTGGGCGCCCTGGGCATGGCGCTGGGGTGGCTGATAGCGAGCTGCCTGGCCGCGCTGGCCACCGCGCTCCTGCTGCGCACCGGAACCCGCCGGGGGCGGCGGTACCCGGGAGGTGAGGAGCGCGTCCGCGGCGGCCAGCGAACGGCCGGGCTGCATCGGCGGCCGGTCCCGGCAGGCAGATCCGACGGAACCCGCAGGTCAGATTGATTCACTTGAAGGCCGTCACACCGCCAGGGACGCACAAGTCCCGGCGGCGCGGATTGCTGCGCTTCAGGGCCGTGGCGCACACCCTGCTGCCCGTCGCCGCGCTGTACCTCGGCTTCCTGGCCATGAAGCACGCCCCCATCCCGGCCATCGGGCCCTACGGTCTTATCCAGGCCCTGCCCCCCCTGTACTACCTGGCCGTGGGCCTGGCCTGCGCCAGCTTCCTGCTGACCTGGAGCACGGCCCGGCCCAGCCTGCTCCGGCTGTCCGTCGACCTGCTGACGCTCGTGGTCCTGCTGCAGAGCCCGCCGGCGATCATCGAGCCGGCGGCGCGGTTCGCGACGGCGTGGCTGCACGCCGGCTTCACCGACTACGTCGCCCGGACGGGACATGTCCTGCCCGACCTCGACGCGAGATTCAGCTGGCCAGGTTTCTTCGCCGGCCTGGGCATGGTCGAGCGGGCCATCGGGCTGCCCAGCACGACCCTCCTGCTGAAGTGGTGGCCCGTCGCCATCAACCTGCTGTACCTGCCGCCCGTCTACCTGCTCGCCCGCGCGATCCTCGGCACGCCCCGCCGGGCGGCGCTGGCCGTGTGGCTCTTCCCCTTGGCGAACTGGGTGGGCCAGGACTACTTCTCGCCTCAGTCCGTGGCCTTCCTGCTGTACCTGACCTTCATATGGTTCGTGGTCGAGCAGTTCGGCGCCCAGCGGGCGGGGCTGCTCCCCCGGCTGCGCCCGGCGCCGGGTGGCCGGGAGCGGGCGGAGCGCCCGCCGGCCCTGATGCCGCCCGCGCTTGGACTGGGCGTTCTTACCGTCCTGGGCCTCGCCATGATCGTCAGCCACCAGATCACCCCGCTGTTCGCCGGACTGGCCGTGATGCTTCTGGGCATCTTCGGCCGGACCAGGCTCAAGACCTTCGGCGTCCTGGTGCTGCTGCTCACCGCGGGATGGATCTGCTACGAGGCGAACGCATTCTGGGCCGGGCACAGCAGCATGATCTTCGGGTCTTTCGGCGACATCGGGGCCAACGTAACCAACGATCTTTCCGAGCGGCTCAGAGGCAGCCCCCAGCACTATCAGGTGCTGGATGTCCGGCTGGTCCTGTCCTGCTTCATCTGGGGCCTGGCCGCGCTCGGGTTCCTGGCCGGTTACCGGCGCAAGCTGGACGTCCGCACTCCCGCGATCCTGATGATCACGCCCTTCCTGGTCCTGTCCGGCGGCGGATACGGCGGTGAGGCCGGCCTGCGCGTCTACCTCTTCTCGCTGGCCGGGGCGCTGCCCCTGATCGCGATGCTCGTCCCCGCGGCGAGGTTCGCCTGGTCCGCGGTCGCCAGCGGTCTCGTCATGGCGCTGCTGATCCCGGCCTTCGTCCTGGCCAGATGGGGCAACGAGCTCTCGGAGATGACGCGGCCGGACGAGATCACCGCGGTCAAGACCCTGTACCGGGTCGCCCCGGCGGGCACGACACTGATCTCCATCACCCCCCAGGTGTCCTGGCGCTTCACCGACATCAATAAGTACCTCTACGAGCCCAGCAACCTGGATGAGTTCGCCTTCGTCAAGGTTGGGGCCATCGTGCAGATAGCCGACACCAACCCGCAGGGCGCATACGTGCTGATCACCACCAGCCAGATTCTCTACGGCGAGCAGGCTTACGGCCTGCCCGGCAACTGGGGGACCCGGGTTGAGCGGGCGATGACTGCCTCGGGCCGGTTCGCGCTCGTGTACTCGAATCCCGACGCACAGATCTACAAATTCAGGTGACGCGATGACAGTGACCAAGGACTTCCGTGCCCACCCGGACGAGATCGCCCGGTTGACCATCGGCTGCCTGGGGCTCGGGGTGTCAATACCGTCCCTGGTGGGCATCGCGTTCGGGGTGCACTGGCAGGTCACGCTCCCGGTGGTGGTCGTCGCCCTGCTGCTCGGGCCCGGAGTCCCGCTGATGATGCTGGTATCGCGAATGCCGACCGCCAAGAGCGTGGTAGCCGGCATCGGCCTGGACGTAAGCCTGCTCATCCTGGTCGCGCAGGTAATGATCATGATTCATGTATGGCAGCCGAAATACGTGGTGGGCGCCTCCCTGGTTCTTTCCATGATGATCTCCATATGCTTGCTCGCCTGCTACGACATGGTGTGAGGCGATTCCGGAATGCATAACGTCATCGCCGGGGTGGGCAGCCACCCGCTTCTTGGCGTGGTGGTCGTGATGGTGGCGGGTGCCGCGCTCTTCCTGCATGAGTACCTGGGCCTGAAGCGTCCTGCCGCCAGGTCCAGGTACATGCCGATCATCCTCGGCGTGGCCATGGGCACCACGGCTATCTCCCTGCTGTTGATGGCGTTCCGGTTCATAACGGTGGCAGGTCTATGACCCGAACGGCTCGCACGACGAAGGTTCTCTACATAGGCGGCTATAGCCGTAGCGGCAGCACGCTCCTGCTCAGGCTGCTAGGTGAACTGCGCGGGTTCGTCGCCGTGGGGGAACTGTTCGATGTCTGGGAACGGAGCTATATCCAGGACCAACTGTGCGGATGCGGGCTTGGTTTTCGCGAGTGCGACTTCTGGATTCAGGTGACGGCCAAGGCCTTTGGCTGCAAGCCCGGCGAGATGCCCGCGGGACAGCTCAACCAGACACGCTCCCGGGTACAGGGCCACAGCAGGATTCCCGCCCTCTGGCTTCCGCGGCTCCGGTCACCCCGGTACCAGCGAGAACTCACGGGCTATGCCGCGCTCTTGGAGCGCATGTACGCTGCCGCGCTCAATCTGACCGACAGCGACGTCGTAGTGGACTCCTCCAAGGTGCCCCAGTACGCGTGGGTACTCGCGGAAGCCGAGGACATCGAGCTTCACATGGTTCACCTGGTCAGGGACAGCCGCGCAACGGCCTTTTCCTGGCAGCGTCAGCGGCTGCGGCCTGAGATCACTTCGAGCCGAACCTACATGGACAGGCACTCCATTGTGCGCTCCGCCGCCGAATGGAATGCCTTCAATTACCTGCTGCGCAGCCGGCGCAACGCCTACGCTTCCTACACCGTGGTCAAGTATGAAGACCTGGTTGCTGACCCCGATGGCGAGCTTCAGAGGGTACTCGACGCTCTCGGCGGGAGGACCGCATCCGTCAGTCAGGGGAATGATAAGCCGGTCAGCCTGAAACTTTCGCATACCGCGGCCGGGAACCCGGGACGCTTTGAGATCGGCGAAGTCACGATCTCGCTCGATTCCGAGTGGGCGCACGCCATGCCGGGCGCCTCCCGCCTGGCCGTGACCGCGCTCACCGCCCCCAGCCTGGCCCGATATCATTACCCGCTGCTGCCGTCGCAGGCCGCGAAAATTGGAGTATGAGGTGGATCACGGCGAGCTGAGATCCAGGATCGCGGCCTTCCCGCGCTGGCATTACGAGTTCGAGTTTGATGGACTTGTCACCCCGATCTTCGATAAGCGCCGTGTTATCCGGAATGAGCAACGAAGTCGCTACTTCTTCGATGCCTGGTGGGCGCTTGCGACGGATCGCTCAAGGGCCTGCGCGTCCTCGGCCTGGGGTGCAACGCCGGGTGGTGGTCGCTCAAGGCCATCGAGGCCGGATGTGACTTCGTAGCGGGCATCGACCTGGTCAGGCAATTCGGGTACGAGGTCGTCCCGCTGCCGCTGAACATGACCAACTTCCGCGGATCAATGGACTATCTGGTCGGTGAGCGTCTCGCGTTTCTGTGTGCCAGGCATACAGACCTCACCGGCCTCAGATCGGGCTCTGGGGACTCTGCCCTGCCGCGCCTCGGAATTGCAACGCGAGTATCGCTGCGCATGGCGCGCGCCGCTGTCTCGGCACTGTCGCTCAACGCCCGCCGGGCGAGGCTCGTGCTAGGCCGCGGAGGCCGCGCCTGAGCTTCCACGCTCTGCCTATGGGTGACCGTTCCGCAGCAATTAGTAACCGGGCTACGCGACTTTCTCCGTAAAGCTGACGGCAAAAGTGGTTTGGCCCGAAAACGTGCGGCACAGGCTGAATCCCGTTCAGGACGGGCACGACGCCGGTCCGCTGTAATAAGTAACGACCACAGGTAATCCTCCCCCGGGCCGCTGCGCGTCTTACAAGGGCAGGACGCGCGCTGACCCGGCCAGGATTGGCCCTTTGGCGGGCTTGTCACGACAAAGGCCGTCTGCACCAGCCTGAGGGCAACCAAGGAGGATCCCTGATGACGCACGTCACCTCGGCGGACACGCTGAGTCCTCCCCTACGTCGCGCGACGGGGTGCCCGGTCCCCGCGAAACCTGGCTTCTGAGACAGATACGGCTTCGATTCTGATTCGGGACTTCACGGTCGGCCACGTCTTCACAGGCCGCGGACCAGGAGGGGTGGGGTTCGTGATAGCTGATGCGTCAGCAACCATGCGGTCGCCTCGCGTGAGTGTCGTCATCCCGGCACTGAACGAAGCCCGCAACCTTCCCCACGTCTTTGCCCGCCTGCCCGCCAGCGTTCACGAGGTCATCCTCGTCGACGGCCACTCCGTGGACGGCACCATCGCCGTAGCCCGCCAGCTCCGTCCCGACGTCCGCATCGTGCGTCAGACGCGCACCGGCAAGGGAAACGCGCTCGCGTGCGGGTTCGCCGTGGCGACCGGGGACATCATCGCCATGGTCGATGCGGATGGCTCGGCCGACCCCGGCGAGATCCCGCGGTTCGTGGCAGCGCTGCTGGACGGGGCCGACTTCGCCAAGGGAACCCGGTTCGCCCTGGGGGGCGGCAGCAGTGACATCACGAGGCTGCGGGGCATCGGCAACCGCGCGCTGACCGCCTTCTTCAACGCGTGCTTCGGCAGGAGCTATACGGATCTCTGTTACGGATTCAATGTCTTCTGGCGGCAGCACATGCCAGTTCTGGGCCTGGATGCCACGTCTCCGCCGCCGCCCGGGGATGACGGACGGCTCTGGGGCGACGGGTTTGAGATTGAGACCCTCATTCATGTACGCGTCGCCAGGTCCGGGCTCGCCGTCGCCGAGGTTCCGAGCTTCGAGCATTCGCGGATTCATGGCGTCAGTAACCTGAGCGCCTGCAGCGATGGCCTCCGCGTGGTGCGCACCATCCTTACCGAGCGGCGGCGCTCCCGGCATGCACCAACGCCGAGGTCACCTCGCCGCCTGACCGTATTGAGCGCGGTAGCGTCGCTCAGATGGTGGGACCAGGCCTAACGGCCCGCCGGTCAATGGCCGTTCGTCTCAGCGGCGGCCGGGTGATATCTATGGGCTGTGCCACGAGATCGTCCATCTGGCCGCCTATGCCGGTGTGGGCATCCTCGGGCCGCGCACAACCACTACCGGGGTGGATCGGACTGCTCGCTCTGCTCGGCCTGCTCCAGCTACCGGGCCGTCGGACCGGTTACCCGGGCCATCCGCCTGCTGACCGGCC
>Ga0126383_10003746_pt1 | contig 10134 bp, 9 predicted proteins | sample PanSoiMetPlot_35_FD_96882 | JGI IMG/M metagenome (GOLD analysis project Ga0126383, IMG submission 96882) | Tropical forest soil microbial communities from Panama - MetaG Plot_35 | ecosystem: Environmental > Terrestrial > Soil > Tropical forest > Bulk soil | place: Panama | collected 2016-02-17
ACGCCCTGCCCGCCCCACCGCAAAATGACAAAACGGGAGAATTGTGGGCAAAACACCCATAAAACAGGGTATGCCACCAGAACCCAGCGCCGTTGACCTAGCTGTTGCTCGCGCGCTCCGCGACAACCTCGAGCGCATTCAGCGCAATAGCGACGAACTCCAGCAAGCCGTCAACGACGTCATTGCCGCCTGCTCGAGCAGCAAACCAACGAATGCTTTGCCTCCCTTGCTGCGCGCCCAGACCTCTGCCGCCTCGCTCGCGGCTGCTTTCGAAGTTCTTTCGCGCTTCATCGCGATGACCATGCAGCCCGGCCCGCGCAGTCCGTTCGAGGAGAAGATCACTCAGGCGATCGGGGTTGTCGCGCCCGAAGCGCCGGCCGCCCCCGTTCGTCCCTCCCCCAGTGTGCCTGAACCCCAGGCCGCGGACCCAGCCACGACGGTACCGGCGGAGCCACCGGCCCATGACTTTGCTGCCACGCATCCCTCACAAACTTCGATAGAATTAGAGACAGCTGATGTTCCGGTTGGCGCGAAGACGGAGTTCGATATCAATCAGTTGACTGCTGAGGAGCAGGAGCTTCATCGTCGCGCAAATCGCGTTGCCAAGGTTTCGATGCAGGATATTAAGATGTTGCGTCCCGAGCAGGTCCGGCTCGGCCGCGAACACAAAGATATCTGCATCCGGTTGAAAGACGACATTGAGAAAGCCCATCGAGAGTACGATCGTAGATTCAAACCCATCATGGACCATCCGGTGGATTACTTCTACCGGTGGCTGGTGGAAATTCTCGCCGACGGCGACCCCTCAAGCCTCGGCGAATATCCTTACGCCACGGCCAGCAAGTCGCGGTAGCGCCAAAACGATGCGGGCCTCCGGTTCTCGCGTCTTCTGCCTCGCTCTTTGCGCCTTCCTTGCTCTTGCTTTCACCTTCGACCTTCTCGCTCAGAATCCGCAGCACAAAAAGAAAAAGCCCACGCACCCGAAATCGCCTGCTTGTAAGAGCGGGTGCAAACCCGATACGACCTCTCCCGCGCTCGACTCCGCCACGCCCGAAGACGCAGCCGCACAACGCGATTTAGCCCTGCTCGCTCGCGATGTACATCACGGGACGCCGGGGTCGTACGAAAAGCTCGCCGCTTTTGCCAACAAGACTGCCTCGAGCGTCTGGGGGCAACGTGCTGCACTTGCTCTCGGCTACGAGGACTACAGCAAGGGCCGTCTGCCGCAGGCTATGGTCTGGCTGCAAAAAGCCAGGCCCGACTCCCTGCTCCACGAATACACTTTGTTCTGGAGCGCGCAGGGGGAACACGCCCTGCACCGGAACAGCGAAGCTTTGCGGGATTTCAGAGCAATTCTCAAGGATTACCCGGGCACCGCCATCAAGGAACAGACTCTGGAAGCGTACGTTCCAGCGGCGCTTGAGACAGGTCACGCGCAGGACGCGCTCGACGCTCTCTCGTCGTATCCCCCTGTCTCTTCGAGGCCTGCTCTCCTCCTGGTTCGCGCCCGCGCCCACGAAGCCGCTCACAAGGCAGCGCTCGCCGCAAAGGATTATCAGGCAATTTATTACAAATTCCCTCTTGCCGATGAAGCGAAGGATGCCGCAGTCGCCCTTCCGCGCTTAACCAGGGAACTCCGCAGCGAATTTCCCTACGCCACCGCGGAGATGCAGGATCAGCGAGCGCAAGCCTTTTATGATGCTCACAAGTGGAAAGAAGCGCGTGTCGAATTCGAAAAACTCAGCGCGATGTTGAAGGATCCCGAGAACCCTTTGCGCCAGCGGGCCCTTGTCCGCACCGCGGAGTGCCGCCAGCATCCTAAGCCCACCCCTTACCTGTTCGCCAGTCTCAAGACCAATGATCCCGAAGTCGATGCCGAGCGCCTCTATGCCATCTCTCAGGCTTATCGTTCTGAAAAGAACGAAACCGCCATGCTCGCCAGCATTGAAAAGGTCGCCGAACTCTATCCCCAGAGTCGCTGGACCGAAGAAGCCCTGATGGCCGGCGGAAATTATTTTTGGGTCGAACTCGATCGCGACAAGGCCGTCCACTACTACGAGCGCATCCTCGACGCCTTTCCGGGCGGCAGGCATGCCTACAACGCCGAGTGGCGCATAGCGTGGCTGGCTTTTCTCGAACGCCAACCCTATGCCGACGAAAAAATCACGACGTTTCTGCGCAAATATCCCTCTTCGGGCGCCGCCGTAAACGCCCTCTACTGGCTCGGCCGCAATGCCGAGCGGAGCGGCAATCCCGCGCACGCCCGCGGCTACTACAAGAAGGCTGTCGATCGCTTTCCGACAACCTATTTCGCCTACGCGGCGCAAGCTCACCTGGACAGGCTTGGCCCCGGCGAAGAAGAGCCGCCCGACTTCTTGGCCCAGCTTCCGCCTGCGCCACTTCTTCGCCCTTTCGACGAACCGATCGCCCCCACGGTCGCTGACCGTTGGAACCGCGCTCAGGCCCTTCGCACCATCGCCTTCGATGCTTCCGCAGAACTCGAATTGAAAGCCGCTTACGCCGCCACGGCTTCCTCTCGTTTCCTTGTCGAGGCTGCTCAAGCGGCTTTTGATCAGGGACATTTCGCCACCGGCATGAACTACGGCCGTCAGGCCGTTCCCGGTTTTGATTCCCGCAGATTTTCCGATGTTCCGGCTTCGGTCTGGAAAGTCCTTTTTCCTTTTCCCTACGAGAGCACCCTTCGCCGCGAAGCCGAGCGCAACGACTTCGATCCCATGTTTGCCGCCGGTCTCATTCGTCAGGAATCCACCTTTCAAGCCGACGCGGTCTCTCATGCCAACGCCATCGGCCTGATGCAGATCCTCCCGAAAGAAGCCCGCCGCCTCGCCAAGGAGCGTAAGGTTCGCTATACCAAAGCTTCGCTCTTCGATCCTACAGTCAACATCGAGCTCGGCATGCTCTACATCGCCGATCTCACCCGTTCCACCGGCGCTCCCGAGTACGCTGCCGCCGCTTACAACGCCGGTGAGGACCGCCTTGCGCTCTGGAGAGCCGAGCGCCCCTACGACGAAATTCCCGAGTTCGTCGAATCCATACCCTTCACCGAGACCCGCGAGTACGTTCAGATCGTCGTGCGCAACGCCGCGATGTACCGCATGATTTACGCCCAAGAAAACAAGACCAGTGCGGCCATCTTTACGCACAGTCGGTAACAACCTGTCTTGCCCTTGCTCTTTTCTGGCGGCGCCGCCTAGTGCCGCAGGCAAGGTAAGCCTACACCCTTAGTTTCGGGGGCCTTCATCTCAGCCAAGTCCTTCAGGCCTTCTCGCCCCGTGTTTCGCAGCTTTGGCCGATATCGGACCCATGCAACGACGGGGCCACCCTGGAACGGAAGCCCTGGCACGCCGGGGTTTTTTTGGCCCGTGGTTCGCTGTTTTTGCGCCGTCCTATCAGCTTGGGGGAAGTCCGGTTCCTGTTATCATATCCTCTCCCCATGTCTGCCGCCGAAACCAACATGTCGCACATCGCGCGACGCATGCTTTCCACCAAGGCCGAGCAATTCACCGAATCCGTCATTCGGGAAATGACACGCTTGGCTATAAGGCACAATGCTGTCAATCTTTCTCAGGGATTTCCGGATTTTGCTGCTCCTGAGCAGGTGAAGGAAGCCGCGCGCCGCGCCATTGCCGACGATATCAACCAATACGCGATCACTTGGGGCGCGAAGCCGCTTCGCGACGCCATTGCGGAAAAGTTCGCTGCCACGCAGGGCATAACCGTCGATCCTGAACGCCAAATCACCATTTGTTGCGGTTCGACCGAAGCCATGATGTCCGCCATGATGGCTATCATCAATCCCGGCGACGAGATTGTTGTGTTTGAACCCTTCTACGAAAACTACGGTCCCGACGCGATCCTCTCCGGCGCCGCTCCCCGCTTCGTCAAGCTGCGCCCGCCCGATTGGGCTCTCGACGAAAGGGAATTGGCCGCTGCTTTCGGCCCGCACACGAAGGCCATCATTCTCAACACCCCCAACAATCCCACCGGCAAGGTCTACACCCGTGCGGAGCTCGAGCTCATCCGTGATCTCTGCCTGCGCTGGAACTGCTACTGCATCACCGACGAAATCTACGAGCACATCCTTTACGACGGCACCGAGCACGTCACCATGGCGCGCATCGACGGCATGCGCGACCGCACCATCGTCATCAATGGCATGTCCAAAACCTATAGCGTTACCGGCTGGCGTGTCGGCTGGGCCATCGCTCCTCCAGAACCCACCCAAGCCATTCGCAAGGTTCACGACTTCCTTACCGTCGGAGCCGCAGCTCCGCTCCAGCAAGCCGGCGCTCTCGCTCTAAAGCTCCCGCGCTCCTATTACGACAGTCTCGCCTCCAGCTATGCGGAAAAGCGCGCCCGGCTCACGCGCATTCTCGAAACCGCGGGCTTCATCGTTTATAAGCCCCGGGGCGCATATTACATCATGACCGATATTTCGCGCTTTCACTTCGACGAGACCAACTATCCTGCCGAAACCCGCGACGTTTCTTTTGCCAAGTATCTTGTCGAAACCATCGGCGTCGCCTGCGTTCCCGGCTCCAGCTTCTACAATGATCCCCGGGACGGCGCCTCTCAGGTCCGTTTCACCTTCTGCAAAAAAGAAGAAACCCTCGCTGCCGCCGAAACCCGTCTCGCCCACCTTCAACCCTCGCGGGAGCGCTAGTGGGCTTCGCGCTGAGTGATCGCCTTGCCGGCGGGCTCGTTGGCCCTCTTGTGGGCGAGGCGCTGGGAGTCCCCTAAGTTTCCCGGAGGCTTCTGGATTGGTTTTACCAGGGGTGCTATTGCCGGACTTCACCGCGGGGTGCTGAAATCGATCAGCCTCTTCTCCAGAATTTGCTAACCCTCAGGGCGTATGGCCTAGCGGCAAATCACACAATAGGTTCTGCGGAGGACGTGGCCTCGCGTTCTGGCAGACGTCACAGTACCTCCAATTTGGTTGTGCTACACTCGATTGGACTAGGGAGGAACGGCCGTTGGCGCTTGAACTCGCCCTTATCCCGGCTCGAACCAAGCTCGAAACAAACGGCGAAGGCTCGCCGTTGAACGTCTCCGCGAGCGAGACTCGTACGTTTCTCTGCCGCCTCACGGTCACGGACCAGATCGAGCAGGAATCCCTCGACGTTTCCATCTGGGGCTCCGCTGATGGTCGCGACTTCGGCAAGAAGCCACTCCTCAAGCTTCCACAACAGTTTTACCGCGGTACCACGAAAATGGTACTGGACATTTCGCTCCGCCCGGAGGTAACTTTTCTCCAAGCCAAGTGGGAATTAAACCGTTGGGGGCGTGTTTCCCCGATCCCGATGTTCGTCGCAGAATTGCGGCTCGGAGAAATTCCGCCGATGTTGCGAGGAAGAGCGACGAGTCCGGTTGGCACGGTATCAGCGCGCGAACGCTAAGTCGCGTGAGACTGGGGTTTACAGTATTGTTTTGTTGTATATAGGGGTAGGAGACTGTTGGTCGGTTGCCCTGTGGTGGTCAGTCTCCTACCCCGCGAGTGGTCTTGCTAGTATAGACGAGCCATCCCCAGCAAATGTTTCTTCGCTACCCAAAGATTTTTTTGAATTTAACTCCTTTCAATCGATCGGCTTGTGTTGTCTCACTATCGAACAAAGCATCCATTTTTTGGTATCCGATCAACTAATTTCCACAGTGTCCAAGTACCTCGCCACCGCTGCCTTCCAGCGAAAATTCCGTGTGATGGCCTGCTCGAGCGATTGCGCGGCGGCCGGTTCCCCGTGTGTGAGGTAGACCTGCTTCGGCGGAGCCTGCAATGCCGTTAGCCATCGCAGCAATTCACTTTTTCCGGCGTGCGCGGAAAACTGACCCATCTCCACAATCTCCGCCAACACCGGCACGGCCTGCCCAAAAAGGTTCAGCGACTTCGCGCCTTCCTCGAGTGCTCGCCCTCTCGTCCCCTGAGCCTGGAAGCCCCCGAGAATCACGCAATTTCTGGCCTCAGCGAGCCGGTGCGCCAGATGGTGCAGCACGCGCCCGCCCGTCACCATCCCGCTCGCCGAAATGATGATGCAGGTCTTCACGTTGTTGATCTGTTTGGATTCCTCCACGCTGCGCGCCAGGTGAAATTCGTGCACGTTCAGTGGATCGCCGCCATTTTTCTCTTCCAGCGCAAATTCGACATCGTGATCCTCTTTGTACTTCAGATACAAATCCGTTGCGCTCAAAGCCATGGGACTGTCGACATACACAGGTACTTTTGGAATTCGCTGCACCTCCAGTTGCCGCAGGTAGTACATGAATGTCTGCGTTCGTCCGACGGCAAAAGCGGGAATCACGATGGATCCACCGCGCTTCACCACGCGGTTCACAATGTCCCCAAGCAATTGCAGTGGATCGCCCGCTTCGTGCTCCCGGTCGCCGTACGTGGATTCGCAAAGCAACACATCCACCTGCTTTGCTGTCGGCGTCTTCGGATCGTTCAGGATGGGCTGGTCGTAGCGTCCGACATCCCCCGAAAAGACGACCACGCTCTTCTTGCCATTCTCCGTGATGGTCAGCTCCAGGCTCGAGGACCCGAGGATGTGACCGGCGTCGTAGGACTCCACATGAAATTCCGGCGAAATGTCGAATCCGCCGCTTCTGGGCATCGGCTTCAGCAGCCGCAAAACGGGATCAATGTCCTCGCTGGTGTACAGCGCCCGAGGCTGCGCGTGCTTGCTCCACCTGTGTTTCTGTGCGTCTTCGGTCTCTTCCTCCTGCAAGTGGCCGGAATCCTTCAGCAGTATCCCCACCAGTTCAATCGTCGCGGGATTCGCGAAAATCGTTTTCTTGTATCCGTCGCGCACCAGCACCGGCAGCCATCCCGTGTGGTCCAGGTGCGCATGCGTGAGCACCAGATAATCAATCGTTTTTGGATCGATTGGCAGCGGATTCCAGTTACGCTCCTTCAAGTCCTCCGTCCCCTGGAACAAACCGCAATCCACCAGCAGCTTCTTCCCGGCCGCTTCCAGCAGGTATTTTGAGCCCGTCACGCTTCCCGCCGCACCCAAAAAAGTTAGTTTTGCCATAGCCCCTGCATTTTAGCTGAAGCTCCCGTCAACGCCACACGCGCGCCGATATCCAACCATCCCACACGCGCTCGTATGTGAAGACAGCGAGGTACCGGAGGTCCTGGCCCCTTCCGCTTTTGCTCGCCTCGGATGCCATCATGAAGACCGCTGGCGACCAATCGTTCTCGATTTATCCCTTGCCCTTCTCCAGGTACTCGTTTACTTGCTTCGCCCAATCCGGTCCCGCTCCGCGGTCCTGCTCGCCCATATGCCGTACCTGTACGTCGCCCTCCTCACTGACTGCCGTGCGGTCGTATTCAACTTCCACTCGCGTTTGCTTTCCCTCCGCTATCAGTCTCAGCGTAATCATCGTGACCATTGTGTCCGGAATCAAACAAACATACTGGACGCGCCCGGCCTTTAGGTCGAACTCCGTATTCACCCAGACCGACCTCAAATGACTGTGAGCCACGGTAAACACCATGCCCTCCTCGTCCGAGGATGGCACGGGGTGAACAAAGTGCGGATCCCACCCCGGGGCCCACACGCGCTCCTTGTCCGCACCAAAGAGCGGTGCCACCTGCTCGATCGGCGCACGTGCAGTAAAGGCGAATCTTTCCTCGCTATGTGCCCGCATGATGCCAGAGTCCCGACGACTGGAGCCACCGCGCAGCGCCGTATGCAGGTGCGTCGCGATCCGGGGAAAGGCTGTCACAGCAGCCCCAGTCACCGCTCCAATCACAAATAACCACACACTTTTCACGACCCTTTCTCCTTCAACTTGTGGCTGTCGCTCGCCCGCAGGGTCAGGCCATAGATCTTCCTCAGTTCGACGATCTGTCCGAGCGATTCCTTCCCAAATGGCGCCTTGCCTTCGAAGGCATGCAGCACGATACCTTCGAGCAAATCCCCCAGTGTGATGTCCTTGAGCTCCGCAAACGCCTTCAACACCTTGAGCAACCGTTTTTCCATCCGAACCCCGGTCTGTACTCGTTCGACTTCTATCATGAGTGCCCCCGCCTCAACCATGGTAACTATGTACCATGGTACCATATAAGGTCAAGACCTGGTCCTGGGTGCAGGCGGGCGAGCGGCCGCCGCACAGGCACAATTCAACCGTTCTAGTGTGCTCAACTGGAATAAGCCACTATAGAGTGGAAATTTCAAGGATCGGCATCTTGCGAAGTTTGGCCTGTTCGAGAAAGTGTGCGGTTACGTCATCTGGCCCGCGCGATTCCTGATTCCATACAACCAATGCATTAACAGTCGTGTGTTCGTGTTTGGCGAGCATTTCGCCGCGGTCGAGGAGCCTCAGGTTGGTCTCGAGGTAGCCCTCCTGTCCTTCCGGCAACTTAAGCACCTCAACTTTGGCGGTACGGAGTACCTTCGAGTAGAGCTCACCCCAATTGCCAGGACGATCAGTCACCGAGGACACCCGAAACTCCTCTGGTTCTGAAGGCAACAATACGTAACAACGGACGTGAATCTCGCCGGCAACATCAAGCAGCAGAAGGTCGGCTCCACAGGCAGCGGCGCTCACAATTGCAAGCGGCTTTTGGCCAGCAAGCAGTTGTTGGATTTTGTTGCGGACTTTCGGCACGTTTTGGGGCGGGAAGCGACGGACGTTGGTATCAGGGGCGTCTACCCGCCGTCCAGCGCCAACGATAATAGGCCCTCGCGTGTTCTTGTCGTTGCCGTCCATTCGAGACACCATTCCGGCGAGCACGAGTCCCGTTATTGCTGAAATGAAATCGCGCCGTTCCATTGGAACACAATAATCTTGAAGAGGAATGCTAGCAAAGTCCGGATCAGGCTGGGCCTTCATTCTGCAAGATTCGCATGGGCTGATCTCCATGCACGTGACGCATTTCACGATCTTGTTCTTTTGCAACGCGCGCCTAGTTCTGATGAAGCGCCGATCGAGAGCTGAAAATAGTGTGTTCCGCAAAAAGTCCGTCGTTCTGAGTCTTCCGTCCGGCGGTCGGCCGCGCATTTCCTGCTCGCTGGCATACAGCGCTGCAAATGCAAATCACAATCGCTGCCGATTATCCTTCTGTTTCGTCAATGATTGGGCACCGCCGTTCCGATTCCCGGATTGAGGGTGCCAGCGATGCGATGATAGACTGTCGGCCCTGGAGCATTCTATGGCTACCGCAGCCCCCGCCGGCGTGAATGGAGCCTGGAGCCTGTACCGCCAATGTGCAGCCACATCCGCGTTTCATAAGTCACAGCTCGAGACGTTCACCAAGATCAGCTTGTGGCTTGGAATCACGGGCGCTGTGATCGGGACAGTGGCTCAGCGCATGGCGCCAGATTCAACTTCCTACACATCCAAGGTTCTGGGTGTGATTGGGTCTGTCGTGGTGGCGCTTGCCGGCCTCGCGGCCACACAGGCGTCATCGGGAAGCCGTGACAAAATCTGGGTCAAATGCCGTGCGGCAGCGGAAGCGTTGAAAAGTTCGGTCTATCTCTACTGTGCATCAGTTACGCCGTTCGATGACCCGAACCGGTCGGCCACACTTACACAACGGGCGGAAAGCATCCTGAAGGAACTGGCTGGAATCGAACTGCGTCCGGGCAAGATGGACCGGCCAGCACCAGGGCAGATGACGGTAGCGGACTATATCCGCGACCGGGTCGACGACCAGATCGCGTATTACTCCGGTTCGGTGGGCAGACTTCAGAAGAGAGCCGATTTCTGGCGATACGTCTCATGGACGGCAGCGGTCGTGAGTGCGGTGTTTGGTGCTGTTTCGGCGATACATTCCCTCTCACTCTGGGTCGCTCTGCTGGCGACTGTGACGACGTCAGTAACCGCTTATGTCAAAAACCAACGCTATGCATCAATGATCGGGTTGTATCAGACTACCGCAATAAGGTTACAACTGCTCAAGGATCAGTGGCTGGACAGCGGCAAGACGGATTCGGACAAAGCGGACCGCGACTCGTTCATTCGGCGTTGCGAGGAGACTTTAGCGGTTGAAAATGGCGCGTGGATCGCTCAATGGTCGCAACAGCTGCCTCAGCAACAACGCCAATCACCGCAGGGGACGCCGGAAACTCCTCAAAAAGGAAGCCCGGATTCGAGGCAAAAGGGCGATGCCGC
>Ga0126383_10003747_pt1 | contig 10134 bp, 10 predicted proteins | sample PanSoiMetPlot_35_FD_96882 | JGI IMG/M metagenome (GOLD analysis project Ga0126383, IMG submission 96882) | Tropical forest soil microbial communities from Panama - MetaG Plot_35 | ecosystem: Environmental > Terrestrial > Soil > Tropical forest > Bulk soil | place: Panama | collected 2016-02-17
ATACGGCAAACCAAAGTAACTACCTCTTACCCGACGATAACTAGCGGCGCGATTTTCGTCGCTCTACCATGTTCCTTTTGGGAGAGTTATGAGAAGTCTAGCTAGCTTATTGGTGGGAAGCGTACTTATTTTGTTTCTCGGCTATTCCGGCTGGATGCATTTACGTCATTCCGCAGATTCTGTTGAGATACAGGCCGAACCAATCAAAGAGCAAGTGCGGAAGGTAGCATCGGCAGCATCGACAAGATCGACTTACCCCGACGGACAACGCGCGGATGAACCCGTTACAGTGGTTGGTCCGCTGGCCAAATTCATGAATCACAAAGATTCCGACGATGTCGAAACCATCCGGGCGAACTTTTACCAACCGACCGCTTCGGACCACGTGGGTGGTTCGGTGGTAGGCACCAGCAACAACGTGCTGCATCAGACTTTTGCTGTGGCAAAGACGGTGGATCTGCCATTTGAAGTACCTGCCCACGCGTACAGCCCGCAGTTGCATGGATCTTTCCAATCGTTTATTCAAGCTGGCGGCGCTCCAACCACATCTCCGGGAGATGTCGAGTTTCAGTTGCTAAACGATCAGCAATACTCGGACCTTCTGGCGGGACATCCCAGCGATGCCCTGTTCTCATCCGACGCTGCGCACGACCAGGAGGTCAATGCAAACCTGCCTCCAACCTTGAATAACCCTGTGAAGTACCATCTCATCTTCCGCAATGTGGATCCGAAGATCGGCAAGAGAGTGGTTAAAGCAGAATTTCAGATCGATTTCTAGCGCCTTCGACCGCCCAGATGCCGCCTAGCGGAACAGGCTCGATAATCACAAACGATCCGCTCATTGGGCGTTTAGAGCTACAAAGATATCGGGGGTGGACGACGGAGTCTGCCACATCAGTTTTCTTACGGGATGAAGGCCATGGTGCCTTTTGGGCCTACCACTAGCGCGCCGCCTTCGGGATAGGCACTCACGGCGTTGAATGCGAGGCCTCGCTTTTTGCCTCCGCCGATGCGGCGTGGGTTCGCGGGAGGGCGGAAGTCGAAGACGAAGTCTTCGCCTACGATGAAAAGGCGTTCGGGAGCGGTCGGCTTGATGCGGATCTTTTTGCCATTGGCTTCTGCAGATTGTTCTTCTGCCAGTTGCCTTTTTGCGGCTTCATTTACCTGGAGGTCGTAAGCCACGGCGGAGAAATAGGCTTGCGGATGGATGTCGGAGAGAGTCCACGTTTGGCCGCCGTCGTTGGTGAAGGCTAGGTTGGGCCCGTCGTCGCGTGGATGCTTGTAATCTCCGCCGGTGATGACGCCGTGGTGGGCATCGCGAAAGGCGATCGAGAAAATGCCCGCGGAATCAGGGCCGTGGATGATGGGAGTGTCGAAGACTTGCCAGGTCTTGCCGCGGTCAGGAGAGTGGAAAACGCGGGAGACTTTGCCTCCGGTGGCGAACCAGATGTTGGGGTCGGGGGCTGAAGGCCCTTCTTTTTGGTCTGCTGACGCGGTGCTGAAGCGCCGCTCTTCCATGGCTGTGGACGGCTCTTCTACTTGTGATTCTTCCGGGGCTGCGTGGATTGAGGCTTCGGCGCTACCCCCAAACACAGTCTGGGAGAGAATTCCTTGCTGCGCCATGACTGAGGATAAGAAGGCAGGGATTTTTCGACTGCGCAATTGTTGGCGCTGCGCTTGAGCAACTGCTCCACTCAGGATGACGGACGAGGGGGCAGGTGAGATGGAAGTGGTGGCGGAGGGGGCGATAGAGGCGGGGTGCACGATCGCAATGCATGTGTTGCTGGCGGCGAAGGCGCCTTCACCTTCGATGGCGTCGGGCAATTGCGCGGGTGGAATCGCGTGCCAGGTTTGGCCGTCGTCGGTGATGAGCACGTCGAATTTTAACTTTCCAGTTTCGTCAGGTACTGGATCGCCGACGACGATTCCGTGCTTGTGATCCCAGAAGACCATCGAGTCGAAGAATCCTTTTGGATTCGCGTTAGTGAATTGCAGGTTCCAGTGTTGGCCGCCGTCGAGGGTGTGATAGATGCGCGATTGATCGCCGGGTCCGGCGGACATCAGGAAAGCTTCGTCGGCGGAGAAGGCGACGACGGCGCGAAAGTCGAGTGAGTTCGCATCGGGGACTTGGGCGGGAGTCCAGACCTCGCCACCGTCAACCGTTCGGAGATAGGTGCCGTGCGTGCCACTGGCCCACGCAACTCGGCGCGAGACGGCGCTGACCCCGCGGAGTGCTTCGGTTGTATGAGAGAACTGGATGCGTGGTCCGGATTGGGCCGCGGCTGTGGCAAGCAGAAAGGTCGCAACTAAGAACCGCATGATCCGGCCATTGTCGCAGGACAAAGACAGCTTGCACAACCTGTGTTGCCGCGAAGGTGCGGCGACCGGCGAGAGAGCAATAGTCCTCTCGACGGCATCGTGGCGGAGCCTTTCGTAAGGTCCGCACCGGCTTCGCCGATGCTCACGATGACATCGTTGGCTAGGTTTGTTTTGCCGGGAAAACGCTCGCGAATGACCGCTGCGGGCTCCCGCTCCCCACCCCATCACGCGACGCGTGCTGGGGACCCCGGTTTCGCTCACGGCCGCAAAGCGCGGTTACTTCGCATTAAAGTCAACGAACGACGCACTCTTTCCGACGTAGATCCGGAGGGTGCAGCGCGCGCCCACGTGTGCGAATGCGACTTCAAGCACGTCCGAGGGAGTCTCGACTTGTGCAGTTTCCATCTGAGCGCGCGCAATGTTCTGGTTTTCATCGAAGGCCGCGCCGGGAGTCACGTTCTTGTTCACGGCGATCGACCAATTGCCCCTGGCTGGGATCGGATAAACCGTGTACGCGCCGATTGGGATCGTCGAACTGCCAAGACTGAGTTGCGCTTCGGTGAAGAGAGTCATGGCGCTGCCCCCGGGCTCCAGAGGTTTGCCGTTTTGAATCTTCAGCTGTTTCGCTGGCACGGCGTTGTAACGGATGTAAACCTGGCGTCCATCGTCGAGGTTGCAGGTGGTGGTGGATTGAGTGCCGCTTGATTGCGCGTTCAGGAAGGGAGTTAACAATAACGTTATGAGTACTGCTCTCCAGACGTTCGTGGCCGACATGGGGTGGGAAGCCTCCGCGGCAGAAAGTTTATCGCCGCGAAGGGTTTTTGGGGAAGAATTTTGCGCGGTATGTAGCCCTGGACGCATTCGTCCGGGGTTGCGCGCAAGGCGCGCAATGAAAGAGCGTGCAGCCGGCTCGAGCGATGCCCATGGCACGCCTCGCTTCGCGTGGGCGGGGCGGACGAAATGCGCCCGCCCCTACACAAGCCCATCCACGCCGAGTTTAGGCAGATCGCAGTCTCGTTCGTCATGCGCCTTTGGTGACGTTTATTGGGGTCCGGGCGGTTGATACCGTCACTCGCAGGCACAGGTGCGTCAGGTGCCAAACGAGGGGAGTCCATGGCAAAGGCAAAACTTAGAATTCTTTATGGCGAAGGGGATAGTGACGTTCTAGCGAAACAGGCGCCGGCGTTTCAGAAGGCTGGGCATACCGTGCAGGCGGCGGAGGGGCGCAAGGCTGTCGATGAGGCGCTGAAGAAAGCGACGTTCGACCTGGTCGTCCTGGGATCGTCGATGACCCGCAATGATCGTCATCATTTGCCATATATGGTGAAAAAGGCGAATGCCGACACCAAGGTGCTGGTGATGCATGCTGATGGAAGCCGGCATCCGTATGTGGACGCTTGCGTGGATACCGGCACCAGCATCGAGTCTGTGATGAATAAGATCGAAGGGATGAACCTGGCCGGAGTGGCACCAAAAGCAGCGGCTGCTGGGGCTGGCCGATAGGCGGACTCTGCTGTGCGTTTCAGAGGGCGGCTTTGTGGCCGCCCTTTTTGCTTGAGGATCGCTCGGTCTGGGAGAATCAAGACAGGTAACTGGTGGGAGGAGTCGCTCGTGAAAGCTCATATCCGTTGTCAGCTCTCGATGATTCTCGGGGAAAGTGGAATGAAAGAGTTGTGAAACGGATGACGGGCATCTCCGCGACGTCACCGTGGGTAGGTTCGTCCATACGGAGTTTCTTTCGCCCCTTAGGGGCCTGATTGTGTGTCGTCGCCCAGTACCCATGGCTTGCGCCATGAGCTGCATTCTTTCGCGGCTTCGCGGCTGACTTCTTGCGAGATCTCTCGCGCAAATGGCGCGCGAGAGTGGGGTACACGGTTAGTAAAGGGGTGGAGATAAGCGTTAGTCTGAGGCTTGATTCGGTGCGTTTTTGATCGAAACTTTGGTCGAAGTGGGCAAAGTTAGCGGGCAGGAGTGCCCGCTCCACATTCCCCACTTCACATTCCAGCCCTAGGGCAGGGTACGGGGTTGTGGCCTGCCTGGAGCTCCTTTGTAGTCTTTGGGATACACCACCAGGCGGCGGTTTGCGCCTTCGCCTTCGCTCTCCGTGTGGAGATCGGCTTCTTCGCGCAGGGCCAGGTGGACGATGCGACGTTCACGCGACGACATCGGATTGAAGTGATACGGCGTGCCTGTTTTGCGGACTTTTTCGGCGGCGACATCGGCCGCGGTGCGCAGTTCCTGGATGCGCATCGAGCGGCGGTTCTGGCAGTCGAAGCAGACCTTCTCGTGCTCGCCGGAAGGCAAGCGCAGTATCTCGAGCGCGAGTAGTTCGAGAGCGCGGAGCAGTTCCCCTCCGCGATCCAGCAGAAGGGCCGAGTCGGGCCCGGAGAAATCTACGAGAATCTCGGGCTTCTCCCAGTCGCGATTCTCGGGTAGCGGCGGATCGACGACGATGCGGTACTTGAGGCGGAGGCCTCCATGCGTGACGACGGCCTGAAGGAATCCGTTGATTTTATTGGCGGCGGCGACTTTATCGGGAATGGACATGGATTCAGCTCTCAGCTCTCAGCCGTCAGCTTTCAGCTTGGGCCGATGGGGTTCCAGTTTCTTGATCAACAAAAACGGGGGCTAAAGCCCAATCTATCGCTGTCTTCGACGCGGCGCTGAGCGCCGCTCTTGCACGGTCACTTTCACGATCACATCTGGCGCTAACGATCCGCGTCGGTTCCTCAAGCCATTATTGCTGACGGCTGATAGCTGACGGCTGACAGCTACTTATCTTTCTTCCTCGCGCGCTTTGCCATCATCTCGCGCATTTCGCGTCCGAGGTGCGTTCGATTCATGACGGCCTGTTGCGCGATGCTGATTACGTTGACGACCGCATAGTACAGGTTCAGGCCAGCAGCGAGGCGGAAGAAGATGAAGCCCATCATCAGGGGCATCATCACGTTCATCATTCTTTGTTGCGCCGGGTCCATGCCCGCCTGCGGCGTCATGCGCTGCACGACTAGCATGCTGACGATCATAATAATCGGCAAAATGTATGGAATAGGCTCGGCTGCAGAAAGGTCACGAATCCAGAGCCAGTGCGCATGGCGCAGATCGAGCGCCGTCGCCAGCATTCGATAGTAGGCAAACAGGAATGGCATCTGGATCAGCATGGGCAAACATCCGCCCGCCGGGTTCACGCCTTCTTTCTTGTAGAGCGCGCTGATCTCCTCGTTCATCGCCGCCTTGCGTGGATCGCGCAGGCTGTACTTCTTGTACTTTTCCTGGATCGACTTGATCTGGGGAGCCACGCGCTGCATCTTAAGCATCGACTTCATCTGCATGATGCGCAGCGGGAGTAAGGCGAGGGTGATGATGATGGTCTGGATCACAATCGCCCATCCCCAGTTGGCGACCATGTGGTGATAGGTCCATCTCAGCCAGATGAACAGGGGTTTGGCGATGATGCCCCACCAGCCGAAATCGACCAGGCCGGTGAGGTCGTTATCAGCGCCTGAAACTCCAGGCACGAAGATCTTCTGTAGAAGTTCAAGCTCCTTCGGGCCGACGAACAATCGCCCAGAAGTCGGACCGTGGATGTTTCCGACGGCCGCACCGAGCAATTCCACATTGACCTTCTCCGTCGAGTTCTTCTGTTGGGGATCACGCGCAACGGCGAGCGAATGGCGCAAGGTCACCATCGATGCGGTTACGGGATCGTCCGGGATGAAAATCGCTGCGAAATACTGATCGTTCGGACCAGCCCAGTGAAGCGGACCGGGGATGGTTCCGCCTCCACTGATTTTCTTGATCGGCAGGCGCTCTATATTTTTGTTGAACTGATAAGTGATCAGCGACGTCGCATAAAAGGCCTGGCTGCTCTGGTCGCCGAAGCCGGAAGGCCAGGAGGGAATTGCAGCTACGTAACTGCCCTTATAGACCACGCTGGTTTCAAACTTGGCGACGTACGTGTCGTCAAAAGTGAAAGTCTTACGGACAGTGAGGTCGGCGTCGGAATATTCGAAAGTAACGGTTGCCGGAGCATGAATAGTCTGCCCGGCCTGGCTCCCGACGTAAAGCACCGAACTCAGTTTCCCGCGCAGGTCCTCATCGTAGGTCCACAGAGACAGCGGATAACCGTATTGCGCAGCGGCAGCGGAATTAACTAGGTCAAGCGGGCCATTCTCGCCATCGTTATCAAACTTCTTGAGGATCCATGACTTCACCTGCGCGCCGCGGTTGGTGAACGTGATGCGGTACAGATTGCTCTCAATGACAGTCTCGGATTCGCTGGTCGCCTGCCTGGCAACGCTGGGCGAGGGCGCTCCAGACTTGCTCGCGGCAGCTGGTGCTGACGGCGGGGGCGGAGGGACAGTCGGAGTAGTTGCTTGCTGCTGTAGCTGCTGTGGCGGAGGTGGCGTAGGGAAGTATTTCTTGAGCAGCGGCTGCGCCGCCATGATCAAGAGGAACGTCACGAGGAAAATTAGAAGCAGCCGGCCTTCACCGCCGGGTTGCTGTTGAGGATTTTGATATTCGGCCAAAGTGCTTGCTTTCCTCAAATTGCGTGATGACAGTGCGTCTCAGCCAACGATTTCCCGTCCGACGGAGACGTGCGAACGACCGGGTCGTATCCGCCTTTTACGAAAGGATGACAGCGAAGCAAACGCCAGAGAGTCATCCATCCGCCACGGAAAACCCCGTATCGGTCCACGGCTTCCATCGCGTATTCCGAACATGTCGGAACGTAGCGACACGCCGGAAGAAACATCGGCGAAATCACCCACTTATAAGCACGAAGCAGTTGCAAGACAACGAGTTGAGCGACTTTTCCCACGTTACCCACGTCTTTCGGCTTCCGGCTTTGGGCTTTCGAACCCCTCTCGCCGTACCCCTTTCGCGAGCTTCTTCTCGATGACTACGAAAGCCTGCCGAATTTCGTTCAAGACTGCGTCCAAAGGCAGCGTCAAAAGAGCTTTCTTCGGATTTACGACAACGTCCACGTCAATGTCCGGCCAAGGGCGCGAGAGGCGAACTGCTTCGCGCAGTTTCCGTTTCATCCGATTTCGCTGAACTGCTCCCCCGAGGGCACGGCCCACGGTAAATCCAATCCGCAACCCCGACGACTTCGCGGCCACCTCGCGCTGCCGCTGCAGGTAAAAGACCGTCATCGATCCCGAAAAGTGACGGCGGCCCTGCTTATAGACCCGCTCAAAATCCGCGTGCCGCAATAAACGAACTCCATGCGGAAAGGCAAATCGGCCAGTCCGCCCGGCAGCCTTATTGGATTCATCAGGCACACTGGCGGTCACAGTGCCTCGAATTCTATGCATGACTCACGGGCTGGCGGAGACGAAAATCCGCCAGACATGGGGACGATCCGCCTATTCGCGGAAACCTGGCTTTACTGAGACCCGCTTGCGCCCCTTGGCGCGACGGCGGGAAAGAACCTTCTGGCCGCCCTGGGTCTTCATGCGCGTGCGGAATCCGTGCTTCTTGGACCGCTTGCGCCTGTTGGGTTGGAATGTACGTTTCGGCATGAAAAGTAGCTGCTCCTGATAACTTCGACGGTCTTAGGGCAAACCGTAAGTATAAATCAGCAGCAGCATTAGCGCCAAACCGGCTCGCCGGTTCACTTGGGGATTCGACCATGCACTCGGCCCGCTCTGTGGCTAGCTAATTTCTTCACCGCAGAGGATGTAGAGAAAGTGCGCCGATATCGCCAAGAAATGCTCACCTGTCGTTCGAATTGATAGAACGCTCTCCGACTGCTCGACGATCAACTGGATTGGGGATCGAATACCGAACGTCGGGCGAGAAGTGTTTGAGAAACAGAACAATAGATTTAAGTTTGTAAATCAGGCTTGCGGCGTGTCATAGAATGTGAGGCAGCCGTCAGAATCCCTTTGTCCCAAGGCATCCCAGGGTCGGACAAGCCTGCCGGAGCTAACCCTCCCGACAATCCCGCCTACGCTGTTGAACCTTCTCCCGCCCCTAGATGGGAGATGGCCAATGAGGGTGATCGAGATAGCGAAGTCAACCGGGAGTTGCAGCGTCTGAATCGCGCACTCAGGGCGCTAAGTGCGTGTAACAGGGCCCTAGCCCAGGCGGGTAGCGAACAAGTTCTGTTGCGGGAGATCTGCGACATCATTGTGCTTGTCGGCGCCTATCGGTTTTCGTGGATCGGCTACGCCCAACCGGAGCCCGAAAGGCTTGTACGCCCCATGGCTCATACCGGTCACGAGGAAGGATATCTCACCAGCGTGGAAATCAAGTGGTCCGACACCCCCGCGGGGCGTGGTCCCTCGGGTACTGCCATCCGCGAAAACCGGATCTGTGTCGTGACCGATATTTCTACCGATCCGTTGTTCGCTCCCTGGCGCGAGGCTGCTCTGGCTCGCGGGTACGCGGCAGCGATCGCGTTGCCGTTACGAGTCGCGGGCGGAGCCTTCGGTGTGTTGATGATTTATTCCGACCAAGCCGGTTCCTTCGATCGCTCAGAGGTGGACCTGCTGAGCGAAATGGCGAACAACCTGGCTTTTGGAATCACGGCGCTTCGTTCACAAGAAGAACGCCTCCGCGCGACGACTGCACTGGAAGAAGCGGAGGCGAAGTATCGCCAGCTGGTGGAAGAAGTTCCTGCGATCTCGTATGTAGCGGAGACCGGCGCGCTGGGACCGTTTCTGTACATGAGCCCGCAGGTGGAAACGATTCTCGGATTCCGACCCGAGGAGTGCGTCGCAGATCCGACCTTCTGGTGGAATCATCTGCATCCTGATGATCGGGCGCAGGCGGTGCAGGAGGACACGTGGGAGGAGGGCCGACTTTTTCAAGTGGAGTACCGCATGCGACGGCATGATGGCCGGCTGGTTTGGGTTCGCGACGAGGCAATCATCGTGCGGGACGCGCACACCGGGAAACGCCTGACTCGGGGCGTGCTGATTGACATTACAGACCTGAAGCGGGCAGAGGAGGCTCTGCGCGAAAGCGAAGAGCGCTACCGGGCATTCGTAGCCCAAAGTTCGGAAGGAATTTACCGCATGGAATACGATCCACCCGTTCCGTGCCATCTCCCAATCGAACAGCAAATCCGATGGGGCCACAAGACCGGCTGGATGGCGGAGTGCAACGACGCCATGGCCAAAATGTATGGGCGGGACTCAGCCGCGGACCTAGTCGGAAAGAAGCTCTCTGAGTTCCTGGTTCTCCATGATCCGGTGACACAGCGATTCATGGAAAGCTTCATTCGCAACGGCTATCGCGTCAGCGATCAGGAATCCATTGAACTTGATGCGCATGGTCAAAAGCGAATTTTCCGCAACACGATGGTAGGGACCATTGTGAACGGACACTGGGTCCACACCTGGGGCATCACGCGTGATGTGACCGAGCGACTGCACCTCGAAGAGCAACTCAGGAACGCACAACAACTGGAAGCGATCGGCCGGCTCGCTGGCGGCATTGCTCACGACTTCAACAACATCTTGAGCATCATCATGGGCCACGGAGAACTGTTGCTGGCCATGGGGGCCGTCGACGAGCAAACACGGAGTGGACTCGAACAGATGCGCCGTGCCGCCGACCGTGCCGCATCTCTGACGCAGCAGTTGCTCGCCTTCAGCCGCAAACAGGTGCTCCAGCCGCGGGTGCTGGATTTGAATGAGACCGTCACCAGCGTACAAAAAATGTTGACGCGAGTCATCGGCGAAGATATTGAGCTGATTGGGAATCTGAGTTCGGAGTTGATGTTGGTGCGCGCCGATCCTGGACAGCTCGAGCAGGTGGTGATGAACCTTCTGGTGAACGCGCGCGATGCGATGCCGCAAGGCG
>Ga0126383_10003748_pt1 | contig 10133 bp, 9 predicted proteins | sample PanSoiMetPlot_35_FD_96882 | JGI IMG/M metagenome (GOLD analysis project Ga0126383, IMG submission 96882) | Tropical forest soil microbial communities from Panama - MetaG Plot_35 | ecosystem: Environmental > Terrestrial > Soil > Tropical forest > Bulk soil | place: Panama | collected 2016-02-17
AACCCTGGCGCAGGCTGCGACATCAACATCCTGACTGTCGAGCCTGGTTACGCGCCCGCCGGCACTTTCATGATCTTTTTCTGAATGGCGTAGGTTACCAGCTGAGCTTTATTGTGGATGCCCAGCTTGCGCATTAGATTGAACTTGTGCGCTTCGACCGTCTTCACGCTTAATCCCAGAAGTCTGGCAATTTCCCTGACCGAATTTCCCTCCGCAATCATTTTGACCACCTCGCGTTCACGGGGAGTCAGGGTGGAACTGCGGGCCACACGCGGACGAGTTCCCTGGGGACGCGCGCTGAAATCCTCCACCAGCTTGTCCATTACCTGCGGGCTGATGTACTTCTTGCCTCGATGAACCTCGCGCACCGCGCTGATCAGCTTGGGTGCAGGCGCATCCTTCAGGATGTAACCTGAGGCTCCGACCTCCAGGCATTGCAGCAGGTACTCTTCGTCCTCGTACATGGTGAGGAAGATAATTCGGGTAGCGGGACAATCTTTGGCGACCAGACGAGCCGCTTCAAAACTCGACATCCCGGCCATTCCGATATCCATCAGAACGATATCCGGACGCAGGCTGCGCACTTTCTCCAGGGCTTCGACGGCGTCTCTGGCCTCGCCCACCACATCCAAATCGGGTTCGCCCTCGAGCAACCGGCGCAGACCGTCGCGGAACAATGTGTGATCGTCAACTACTATGCACTTGATGGGCATTCCGGTACTCAGTTGACTTCGTCAAACCCCGAAACACAACCGGGGGCTTCGCATCCGCGTCATGCGGAACGAACCGCGTATGCCGCTGGTGAGCGACCGTTCCCGCGGGAAGCATCACGCGGATCTTCGTGCCCCGCCCCTGCCGCGAACGGACTCGCAGGGTTCCTCCCAGGGCGGCAATTCGCTCCCTCATGCCTAGAAATCCGAAGCTGCCTCGAAAATTCGGCTTCGAGACAAACCCCACGCCGTCGTCTTCGATTCGCAGAATGAGGGTGGCGTTGTCCAGTTCCACGCTGACGCTGAAACTTGTGGCTCTCGAGTGCTTGGCTATGTTGTGCAGGGCCTCTTGTACTGTCCGGTAAATTACAATTTCCGCGTCGTGGGCGACGCTCAGGCCCGCGGGCAAATCCAAAGTACCCGTCATTCCCGTGGTCTTGCTCAGAGAACGTACTTCTTTTCGGATTGCCGCCAACAGTCCCAGTTCGTTCAGTGTGCGCGGGGAGAGCCGGGCGATAATACGCCGCAGGTCGCTTATCGTGTGGTCGAGCATCGACATGGCTTCGACAATTCTCGAATTCAGGTCGGCATCTTTCGATTCCACGGCGAGCGAACCCAAATGAAGCCTCAGAGCCATCAACCCCTGACCCGCTTCGTCGTGCAGCTCGCGACTGATGCGCTTGCGCTCCTGTTCCTGCACCTCCACCAGGTGACGCGATAACTCCAAGGCTTGCACACCGCCAGGTGGCGGCGTATGCAGGGATGATGCTCCGCCAGGCGGGGCCTTCATGGGCACTCGGTTCACCTCAGGGCCAGAGGAATATCTAGAGATTGCGTTTTTGTGCTGGGACGGGCGTGGCGGTCACGGTATTTGACTGGCGCCATTCTAACAACTTATTGCCGCCGGCGAACAGAGTTGCGTGCACGAATAGTTCCCACGGGGACGGTCGCGGCCCGAGTTTGCCGACGCTATCTTGTACAATCCAATAGTGATGCTGCGCTACTACACCGCGGGAGAGTCTCACGGGGAAGCCCTCATGGCTTTCCTTTCAGGGCTGCCCGCAGGCCTGGCGGTTGATTCCGCTTTCATCGATCGCGAACTGTGGCGGCGCCAGCAGGGCTACGGCCGAGGCGGACGTATGAAAATTGAACGTGATTCTGCCCACGTTCTCTCTGGCATCCGTCATGGCAAAACCATCGGCTCCCCCATCTCTATTCTGCTTGCGAACCGGGATTGGAAGAACTGGCAGGAGTCTCTTCCCGTGGGCGCGGGCGAGGTTGCCAAACACAAACCGGTCGCCTCGCCCCGACCGGGACATGCCGATCTGGCCGGAGCGCTGAAATACAATTTCCCGGAAGCACGATATGTGCTGGAGCGCGCCTCGGCCCGTGAGTCTGCCGCCCGCGTGGCCATCGGGGCGTTGGCAAAGTTGTTTCTGCGCGCGCTGGGAATCGAAGTGTTGAGCCACGTGGTGGCGGTCGGCGGCTGCACTTTGGGCAGCGCAGAAGCTTCCTGGGATCAGATCGAGGCCTTGTCGAAGAAGACTGATGTGCTGCTGAACTGCGTCGACGCCAGGGTCGAAGAAGCGATGAAGGAAACTGTTGACCATGCGTTGAGAACCGGAGACTCCGTAGGAGGGATTTTTGAAGTCGCCGCTCACGGTGTGCCGCCTGGTCTGGGAACCTATGCCCAGTGGGATGAACGTCTCGATGCCCGCCTGGCTGCCGCCGTCATGTCGCTGCAGGCGGTGAAGGGGGTTGAGATTGGCACGGGCATCTCCTCCGCTGGTTCACCCGGTTCTGCGGTGCATGATGAAATTGCGTACCGGAAAGAACACGGCTTCAGCGGTTTCAGCCGCACCCGAAACAACGCCGGTGGAATCGAAGGTGGTGTTTCCAATGGCGAAGAGATTCGCGTGCGTGGCTACCTGAAGCCGATATCCACGCTACGCCGCCCTTTGCAATCGGTGGACTTTGCCACCCGGGAACCGGTGAAGGCCGCTTACGAGCGCTCCGACGTCTGCGTGGTCCCGGCCGCCGGGGTTGCCGCTGAGGCGATGGTCGCGCTCACCCTGGCGGCCTGTGCGCTCGACAAGTTTGGAGGTGACTCGATGGACGAAACTTTGAGAAACTTCGAAGGGTATCTTGGTCAACTGAGGAACTACTGATTCGATTTCATCCATGATCTATCCCATTGTGAAGTTTGGTAACCCTGTACTGGAAACACCAGCTGAACCCGTCACCGTCTTTGACGACCAACTGAAAAAGCTAGTCGAAGATATGTTCGAGTCGATGTATGAAGCGCACGGCGTTGGCCTGGCGGCTCCGCAGATTGGAATCTCCAAGCGACTCGCCGTCATCGACGTGACGTTCAAGGAAGACCCTGAGGCCAAGCTGGTACTGGCCAATCCCGAAGTCATTCACACGGAAGGCAAGCACCGCCAGAACGAGGGGTGCCTGAGCATCCCCGAATTCCGCGAACCTGTCACCCGCGCCGCAAAGGTCACCATTCGTGCGCAAGACATAAACGGCCGATGGTACGAGAAGACCGGGGAGGACCTCCTGGCGCGTGCCTTCCTGCATGAAACCGATCACTTGAACGGAAGGCTGTATATCAGCCATATCAGTGCCCTCAAGCGCGACCTCATCAAACGCAAGATTCGCAAACTGGCCAAAGCTGGAGAATGGTAGAAGTCCTGAATCGTTGCAGCATTGATAACCATGATTCAATGTCTCAATCCCTCAATCTCGTCTTCTGTGGAACCCCCGGTTTCGCGGTGCCGACGCTCGAAAGGCTGGCAGCGTCGGAATTCGCAGTCCGCCTGGTCGCGACGCAGCCTGACCGGCCGCGCGGACGCGGCCTCGAACTCGCTGCTTCGCCGGTGAAGCAGAAGGCTCTCGAACTGGGCCTGCCGTTTACACAGCCTGAAAAGATTAAGAACAACGAGGAGTTTCGCAGCCGCCTGACAGAGATTCATCCTGACGCCATCATCGTGGTCGGTTACGGGAGGATCATCCCGCAGTGGATGATTGGCCTTCCTCCCCTGGGCAACATTAATTTGCACGCCTCCCTGCTGCCCAAGTACCGTGGAGCCGCCCCTATTCAGTGGGCCATTGCGAGCGGCGAGAACACGACCGGGGTCACTACCATGCGCATCGACGCTGGACTGGACACCGGGGACATACTTCTGCAAAAGGCGGCGACCATTGGCCCCAACGATACGGCGGTGAGCCTGGCAGCGACTTTGGCGGGGATTGGCGCCGATCTCATGATTGAAACTCTGCGCGGCCTCGGAAATGGCACGGTCGAGAGGCATCCGCAGGACGATTCGCGGGCGAGTCTGGCACCCCTCCTGAAGAAGGAAGATGGACGCATCGATTTCCATCTCACGGCCACCGAAATCTCGAACCGCTGGCGTGGTTTTCAGCCATGGCCGGGGGCATATACCACCTTCCGCGGGAAGATTCTGCAACTGGTGAACACAGCAGTGGTGGGGCAACGCTGCTTGCCCGAGGGAGAACTCCTGGTGGAGAACGATCTCCTGATTGCCGGATGCCACGGTGGGGCGGCGCTGGCATTGCTGGAAGTCCAACCAGAGGGCAGAAAACGCATGCGCAGCCGCGACTTCATCCACGGCTATCGTCCCCGGTCGGGCGAGAAACTGGGTCACTGACAGTACTGACATGCCATGGCGATTTCTCCCGCGCGCACCGCTGCCTTTGACATCCTGCTTCAGGTGGTGCGCGAAGACGCGTACGCCTCGGAGCTCCTGCATTCACCGGGTTACGAGAAGCTCTCCTCCGCGGATCACGGTCTGGCGACGGAAATTGTGATGGGCGTCCTGCGTTGGCGATCGTTGCTTGATTCCGGGTTGGCGCGTTTTTCCTCTCGGAAACTGGAAAAACTGGATATCGAGGTTCTCATTTCGCTGCGTATGGCGTTGCTTCAACTTCTGCTGCTCGACCGCGTGCCACCGCGGGCGGCGGTGCACGAGAGTGTGGAACTGATCAAGCGCGCGCGGAAGAAGTCAGCCGCCCCTTTTGTGAACGCGCTGTTGCGCAAAGTGAGCGACTACGCCGATTGGCGACATGAACTCGACAGCGCCGTCAAGGAATCAAGGGAGGAGCCGGCACCGGGTGCAGCCCGCGGATTGATGGTTCGCTCCCTTCGAAGCCCGGAAGAACGCATCAGCAATCTTGCCGGCCGCTATGCTCACCCGCTCTGGATGGTTGAGCGCTGGTGGCAGGCGTTCGGCGAGGAGAAAGTTCGTCTGATTCTGCGCTCGAATCAGCGGGTGCCAGTCACGGCGATTGACATGCCATGCGAAGCTGACGAATCCGCGCTCAACAAAAGCGGGATCGTTCTCCTCAACGGAGCTCTGCTTCGGCGTGCCGCCCTGATCGAATCGGGCGACATTGCTCACAGCGAACCGTTTCGCGCCGGACGCATCACCATCCAGGACGAGGCGTCTCAGCTGGTTGCTCTGCTCGCAGGCAAAGGCTCGACCATTCTCGATTGCTGCGCCGCTCCCGGCGGAAAGACGCGTATCCTCGCCGATCGCAATCCTCAGGCCCTGCTGGTAGCCGCGGAGTTGCACATGCACCGGGCCCGTCTGCTGCGCAAGCGAGCGGGCGCAGGAAACGTCCATGTCATGGTCGCTGATGCCTGCCAGCTTCCGCTGAGGAGACAATTTGATCGTGTTCTCGTGGACGCACCGTGTTCGGGTACGGGTACGCTCTCCCGCCATCCGGAAATCAAGTGGCGTTTGAAGCCAGCCGATCTGGAAGACTTGCAATCGAAGCAACTCGCGATTCTCGAATCTGCCATGAAATATGTGGTGCCCGAGGGCAGACTGATTTATTCGACTTGCTCACTCGAACACGAGGAGAATGAGGATGTAGTGGAAAAAGCACTGGCGGCTGATTCAACGTTCCGCCTGCGGGATTGCCGCGGGGAACTTGAGCGGTTGCGTGCCGAGGGAGAACTCGCCTGGACGGATCTTGATTCTCTGCTGGCGGGGCCTTTTCTCCGGACTCTTCCCGGTGTCGATCCGGGCGATGGTTTCTTTGCCGCCATTCTCGAGAAAAAGCGGTTTATCTGACTGCGAAATTCACCCCCGTGCCTGCCAGCACTTTCTGCCCCGGTGCAGGGTTCTGTGAGACGATGATGCTGGCCGGAGAAAATTGGCTCTCCGGCGTCGAACCGGTTGCCGAAGGCTGGCCTTCGGCTGCCGACGGCGACGCGGTTGTAATGTTGCCCACTCGCATACCTGCATCCTCCAGGGCATGGCTGACGCTGCCGAGAGGCTGCCCCAGAAGATTCGGCATGACGAAGGCGGGCGCCGGCTGGGACTCGGTCACCAACAAACTGATTTGGGGAGCTGAAACTCCGCTGGCATTGGGCGGCGGACTTTGCCCCACCACCTGGTTGGGAGTTGCGCCCGGAAGCTGGACTTGAGCCACCGCGGCAACGTCCAAACCACGCCGCAGAATATTGATTTCCGCTGCCCGCTGGCTTTCGCCGAGCACATTCGGAATCTCGACACGCTGCGGTCCCAGGCTCTCGGCTACGCGGACCTGCCAGCCACGGCGCACCCGGCTGCCGGCCTCGGGAACCTGCGACAGGATCTTCCCCTCGGGAATGGTCGGGCTGTAGAACTGACGCTCCACGACCACGGGCAAGCCGCTCTCCTCGGCTACGTGGAACGCCTCAACCGGCGTCTTCCCCACCAGACTCGGCACCGCTACCTCCTGCCCGTGGATGGCAAAGCGCATGGCGGTGAGGGCCGACAGCAGCGCCACCACCAGCAAAACCAGCGCGGTGAGAACCAGACGAAAGAAGGACTTCATGGATAATTGCCCCTCGATTATAGCGTCCGTACCCGACAGCCGGGGGCGTTTCCCTCCAGGATGTACGATAATAACCTCATGAGCATTCCCACGATCCCCACCGAGAAAACCGCATTGAGCCGCCAGGAAATCAACCGCAGGCAGAAGGAATTTATTTTCCCTTCCGTGACCACCTACTTCTCCGAGGCCGTCCCCATGGACCGCGCCTCGATGCAACACGTTTGGGACGTGGAGGGCAAGAAATATCTCGACTTCTTCGGCGGGATCGTAACCATCAGCGTCGGCCACTCGAATCCGCGAGTCACCTCCCGCACCAAGGCTCAAATTGATCGCATGCAGCATGTCTCCACCTGCTTTCCCACTGAGCCCATGGTGTCGCTCGCCGAGAAGCTGGCGCAAATCACTCCCGGCAATCTGAAGAAGTCCTATTTCACCAACAGCGGCACGGAGGCCAATGAGACAGCGATTCAATCCGCCCGCATGCACACCGGGAACTTCGAAGTGGTGGCGCTGCGTCATGGCTACAGCGGCCGCTCCTCGCTTACCCGGGGACTGAACGGCATGAGCACCTGGCGGCGCGCCACCCTGGAAGTAGGCATTGTTCATGCCATGAATCCCTATTGCTACCGTTGCCCGCTGGGTCTGAGGTATCCCGACTGCGAAGTCGCCTGCGTCAAGGACGTTGAAAATGTGATCCAGTTTTCCACCTCCGGGCGGATTGCGGCGTTTCTGGCCGAGCCCATCCAGGGAGTCGGGGGCTTCATCACCCCGCCCAAGGAATATTTCAAGATGGTGTTCAGCATCGTCAAACAGTACGGAGGCGACTTCATCTCTGACGAGGTCCAGACAGCGTGGGGACGAACCGGGCACAAGTGGTTCGGCATCGAGCACTGGGAAGTCGAACCGGATATCCTCACTTCTGCCAAGGGCCTGGGCAACGGCGTTCCTGTAGGCATCACGGTTGCCAGGCCCGAGATCGCCGACGCCTTCCAAGGCCTTACTATTTCCACTTTTGGCGGCAACCCCGTCACCTGTGCTACCGCAAAGGCGGTTATTGACTTGATCGAAGAGGATGACCTGAGATCCAATGCCGCGGTCGTCGGCAGCTACTTCCGGCAAAAGCTCGAGGAGCTCGGGAAAAAGCATCCCCTCATCGGCGATGTCCGCGGTATGGGCCTTATGCAGGCACTTGAACTGGTCGAGGATCGCGCAAGCAAGCAGCCCTCGCCAAGCGCAACCAACCAAGTGATGGAGGAGGCTCGCAAGCGGGGTTTGCTGGTCGGCAAAGGCGGGTTCTACGCTAACGTCATCCGCATGTCGCCCCCACTGAACATTTCCCAAGCTGATGTAGACGAGGCCGCTGGTATTCTCGACGAAAGCTTGGCCGTCGTGGGCAAGCGGTAGAGCCGCTCTTTTACTATTACTCTTTCACGGTCGTTTGGTGAAAACGGGCTCCGGTCCAGGAATAGGTGCTGGCGCCTCCATCGAATTCCTTGAAACGGATCTGATCGAGCGGTCCTCGGGCCTTGCTTACTTTGGAAACCGCTTCGTAGTGATAGGCCATGCTTTCTTCGGACAACTTCGTCACTTTCCAGGTACCGTTGGCATTCGGCGTCATGACCACCAGCTTGCTGCCCGACAGGCTGCCTTTCGATCCGACCAGCAACACCGCGTACGAGGTCTTCGACGGACTTTGAAAGTGTCCGACCGCAATGCCTGGGCATTCATGTGGGTGCTCCTTCAACCAGGCTTCCTGATATTCGGCGCTCAGATCAGACACCCGCTGCGGATAGAGGTCGGGGAACTGGCTGCTGAGAGCATCCCGTGCATCGGAGGACAGCAGATCAGCACAGAGATCGTCATGAGAGCGGGCCGATGCCGAGACTGCCAGGAGCATAACGATGGCGAGCCGAGCGCCGGCGAGGCGTGGCCGCCGGAGGGCAGCGATCCTGACCCTTGAACTCAATGTGCCTCCTCGGCCGCGGGCGCTGCGTCCAGGGTATCCAGTTTTTGTGCGATCGCGCTCGAAGGCAGAGCGGGAGGCGGCTCGAACTCGCCAGGGTCCTTGCCTGCCAGAGCTGCCTTCATAAAATCCATCCATATCGGCAGGGCGGCGCGAGCTCCCGTTTCCTTGTTACCCAGAGACTTCTTCTCGTCGTATCCCACCCAGACGCCGGTCGTAGTCAGCGGAGAGAACCCGACGAACCATGCGTCGGTAAAATCGTTCGTAGTCCCCGTCTTCCCCCCGAGGGGGTATTTCATGGTTGCCGCCGCAACCGCGGTGCCGTGCTCGACTACAGTCTGCAACATCGAAGTCATGATTCGCGCGGTACGCGCAGAAGTTACGTCGCGCACTTCGGGAAAGTCTTCCTCCAATACCCGGCCTTCGTAGTCGGTCACTTTGGTGATATAGCGGGGGGTGATGCGGACACCGTCATTGGGAAATACGCTAAAGGCCGCCGTCTGCTCAAACAGCGTGATCTCGGCCGAACCCAGCGCGACCGGCAAATATGCCGGGATATTCGAAGTCACGCCGAAGCGATGGGCATAATCAATCACCGTCCTGATGCCGAGGCTGTCGGCAAGCTTGAGGGCAGGAATGTTGCGCGATTGCGCCAGCGCCCGGCGCAACGTGATGGTGCCCTCGAATTTCTCGTCGTAATTGTGCGGCGTGTACGGCCCGGAGGCCGTCTGGAACGTTACCGGCGCGTCCAGAACCGTATCGTCGGGTTTCGCTCCCTGGTCGATGGCAGCCGTATATACGTAGGGCTTGAAGGAGGATCCGACCTGGCGAAGTGCCTGGGTTGCACGGTTGAACTTGGATTGGTTGAAGTCCCGGCCGCCTACCATGGCCTTGATTTCGCCGGTGGCGTTGTCGAGGCAGACCAGGCCGCCCTGCGCACCTGAATCCTGTTCGAGCGTGACCCGGACAGGGGACAAGGACTGCACCTTGATGTAAACGATGTCCCCTGGCTTCAGGATGTCCTGCAGCCTGCGCCCCGTCCACGCCGCATCCGGGGGATTGATCGCCGTCGTGAACCGCCCGAACTTGATCGTCGCTGACCCTGCGGATACGTTCGTAACCAAGGCATGAACGTAGCCGTTTACCTCCGCTTCGTCCTCCCAGTCGGGATGCTGGTAGTTGGCCAGAGTGGCTTCATTGCTGAGCACGTTTTCCAGATGCCCCTTCCAACCGTGGCGGCGCTCGTAGGCAGCCAGACCATCGAGGACTACCTGGGTGGCTGTCCGCTGCAAATCCATATTCAGGGACGTGTACACCCGCAGACCGCCTTCGTGAACCTGATCGCTACCGTACTTGCTTTCGAGATAGCGGCGAATTTCCTCGACGTAGTGGGGAGCGAGCGAGTTGGGGTCGTGCTGCAGTTTGAGCTGGATTGGCCGGTTTCGCGCCTGGTTGGCCTCAGCGGCGGTGATCTTTCCATCCTCCAGCATCGAATTAATCACCAGATTGCGCCTTTTGACACAGCGGTCGGGATGGTTGATCGGAGAGTAATAGCCCGGCGCCTTAGGAAGTCCGGCGAGCAGAGCTGCTTCGTCGAGCGACAACTGCTT
>Ga0126383_10003749_pt1 | contig 10130 bp, 10 predicted proteins | sample PanSoiMetPlot_35_FD_96882 | JGI IMG/M metagenome (GOLD analysis project Ga0126383, IMG submission 96882) | Tropical forest soil microbial communities from Panama - MetaG Plot_35 | ecosystem: Environmental > Terrestrial > Soil > Tropical forest > Bulk soil | place: Panama | collected 2016-02-17
ATCATATCGACGGCAGTTTCTGATGGTGACACGCGCAACCGTGACATCATCCAAGACGGTCGATTTCAGTTTTCGCGGTCCGTTCGGTTTCGAGGCGCACACTGTGCTGTTGTCGGTGGACAGCGATTCACCGGACCAGTATGCGTTCGAGTCCGCGGGCGGAAATATTTCCGTGATGGGCATCGTTGATTTCGCTGAGATCCGTTCGCATTGCACCGAGGTCACGCTGGCGGTCCACTACGAAATCAAAAATAAATTGTTCGCCTGGCTCGACCGGCGTTTGCATTTTGTGGACAGCTTTTTGACTGCCGAGCTGCGCAGCATCCGCGCGCATTTCGAGGGCATAAGGTCAAGCTACCTGGAGCGCGCGCGCGTCATGCCCGTGCTTCAAGCAGCCCACGCCTGATAAGGCTGGTCGTACCGGCAATCCTGCCGCCGAGCAGTTAGGGCACCCAGGTTAGTCTATTCGCACGGCGTGTTTTCTGTCCAGGCGAAGTATTTGGCCCGGGCGAATGGCGATTTTGGCCTTCGGATCGTGGATCTTTGTTCCGTCGAGCTCGACGCTTCCCTGCTTGATCAGTCGGGACACCTCGCTCTTGGATTTTTTCAGGTTGAAGATTTCCCGGTAAACATTCGAGGCCAAGGCGATGGCCGTGAGGTCTTCTCGTTCGGTTGGTGAAAACGCAGGCAGTTCGGCGTGCTCCAAGTCGCGTTTGCTGAAGCGGGTGTTCCATTCGTCCAGAGTTTTTTTGGCCGCGTCTGCCGAGTGGTAAGTCCGCACGATTTCCAATGCGAGCTGTTTTTTCGCTTCGAGCGGATGCGCATCTGCCGGTACCATGCGGCCCAGCAGCAATTCGTAATAGCGCGCCATCAACTTGTCGGAAATGCTCATCAATTTCCCAAACATCTCTGAGGCGGGCTCGTTGACCGCCACGTAGTTGCCGAGGCTTTTGCTCATTTTTTTGGCACCGTCCAAGCCTTCCAAAATCGGGACCAGAAAGACGACCTGCTGCGGCATGCCCTCTTCTCTTTGAAAATCGCGTCCGATCAGAATGTTGAAGAGCTGGTCGGTTCCTCCGAGCTCCACGTCGGCTTTCACCATCACCGAATCCCATCCCTGCATGATTGGATACTGAATCTCGTGGGCACGGATGGATTGCTGCTTGTCGATGCGCGCTTTGAAATCCTCCCGCTGCAACATCTGCTGCAACGTCACGCGGCTGTTCAGGCGAATGACGTCTTCGAATGACATCGCACGGAACCAATCGCCATTGCACACTGTTTCCGTGCGGGCGGGATCAAGGATCTTGAACGCCTGCTCCCGGTACGTCGCCGCGTTTGCGAGCACTTCCTGATGTGTCAGGTGCGGCCGTGTAACGGAGCGACCGCTCGGATCGCCGATCATGCCGGTAAAATCGCCGATGATCAGAATTGCCTGATGCCCGAGGTCCTGAAATTGCCTCAGTTTTCGCAAGACAATCGTGTGACCGAGATGAATGTCCGAAGTTGTCGGATCGACGCCGAGTTTGACGCGCAAAGGCCGGCCGAGCGCAAGTTTGTCGCGCAACTCATTCACATTAATGATGTGCGCTGCGCCTTGTTCTAATAATGCGAGGGCTTCGTCCCGTTGCATGATCCAATCACAGAATAACGCACCCGCCTCAGCCCGACGAGCGCTACTTGTTCTTGTTCAGCAACTCGCGAACCTGATCGATCGTGAGCGGCGCGTTTTGTTGGTTGAGCGACTTTTGACTTTTGCCTTCGTCCAAGAACGGCCGCGTCCCGGCGTATGCGCGAGAGGCAACCTTTTTGCCGGATTGAGGAGTGTTGCGGATGCCGCGCGCGGTCTGATTTGCGTAAGCAAACCGGGAACTTGCCGTTCTTTGCTGTGACGAGACCTCGTAGGCGCTGCGTCCGGTGCGGTAAGTCTGAGAGTAAAATTGGCTTGTTGCGAAATCTCGCGTTCCAGAAAAATTTTTCGAGTGTGTTTTCTGGTGAACGTAAAATGATCCGACGGTTGCCCGTTTGTTAATTGAGGCCGAACCGTCGCCAGTAAACTTCTTATTTTGCCCGTCGTTTTGCAATGTCATGTCCGGCTTGAGGAGCCGATCGATCAGTTTTCTTTCTTGGTCCTGACCCCGTACACAGCAGATAACGACTGCCAGGACTAGGCAGACTGCAAACGACCTTCCCACGGGTGCGAGGCTGCCCGATGGAATATGCGTTTGTAAAGCAAATTTGCTGTGGAATCCCCCACCTGCCCGTGGGTCGCTTCTCCTTTACGAAGGGAGAGGGGAGGGTGAGGGTTCATTTACGCCATAAACGTTGCCGAGCTCGAACACTCACGTTAGTCCTCGGCCTCGTGGCCAAGGAGAGAGGCGAAAATGATGATGAGGTACGGCGTGAACACATCCGGCTGATTACACCTGATTTCTATTGTCTTGAAGTTCCCACGAGGAATAATGCACGCATGGCTGAACACGTTTACAAAAAAATTGAAATAGTCGGCTCCTCGCCAAACGGATTTGAGAAAGCGGTTCAAAATGCGCTGGGGCGCGCGAGGAAAACCATTCGCAACATGCGATGGTTCGAGGTGGGTGAAACCCGCGGCTACATTGAAGATGGCAAGATCGCCCACTGGCAAGTGACATTAAAGATCGGGTTCACGCTGGACGAGTGATGTAGTGGCTTTGTGTCAGAGCCAAGTCGGAGACAGGCGCTTGGTACAGCGCTTCTACAAAATCATTCCCGTTCTTGAGCCGCCTGGTACAGTTTGGCGGCACCGTAAATCAACACCGCCGGCTTTAATGCGAACATGAGCACACGGAGAAATCCGCCAAGCAGTCGACCCAGCGGCAAACGAGTCAGAACGTACCCGGCCGCAAACGCGCACAGGAGAGACTGTGTCGGTTTTTCGCGCACGTATTCGCCGGTTTCGCTGACGACCGCTTCGACTCGGTCTTTCACCCATTGCATTCCGCGTTCCGGAAACTCAGCAACCATTTCGGCAGATAACTGATCCATGTCGCTTAATGATTCGCATTTTGATCCGGTCTTGCGCGCATCGAACTGTCAACGCAAAGCGAGCCAGATCGAAGTGGCTCCGGCGCCGGGTGGAAAGTCAGGCAGTGGCAATGGCCGGTGAAATGTCGCGGCGCGACGCGTTTCTTTCAGGCAATAGCGGGCCATGACTTCCAGCGCATGTTCGCCCAAGGCGGAACAATTGGTCGAGATCAAGACGTGGGCGTCACGCTTTGCCAATGCTAGAGCCCTGACCAGCAAATGCTCGAAATCATGTTCGACCTGAAACGTTTTTCCTCCCGGCGCACGCGAAAAAGTCGGCGGATCGAGAATGATCGCGTCGAATCTTTCGCCTCTCCGGGCGAGTCGCGGCAGCACGGATCTCACGTCGTCCGCGATAAAGCGATGGTCCACGGTTGGAAGATTGTTCAGCGCAAAATTCTCGCGTCCGCGGGCGAGATACTTTTTGGAAAGATCAATGTTGAACGTGCTCGCTCCGCTACATGCGGCGCACACGGAGAAAGAGCACGTGTAAGCAAAGCAATTCAGCAGTCGCTTGGGCGCGATATGACGCACGTAACGGCGATTCTCTCTTTGGTCTAAGAACAGACCCGGCGAATAGCCTGTGCCGAAGTCGATCCCGAACCTCAGATGCCATTCGGTGGCACTGATCTGTAAGCTTTCGGTCGGATCGCCAACAATCAGACGTGGCGGTTCACGCTGTTCATTCTTTCGAGGGATGAACCGCGCGAACACGCGTCGCATATGAACTCTGGAAGAGGTTGCCCAGGATTGCAGTTCCTCTACGAGGCGTTCGCGCGCCAGCACGCTTTTGAACGAGATGAGAACGTCGCGGCCGAAACGTTCTACCCAGCCACTTTCAATGGTGCACAGCCGGTGCGCGTCGGTGCCCTCTGCCTGGAAATCGCGGAGCAAAGTTGGATCAATCCATCCAAAATTCATTTTCTCGCTGTGCTCCAACGGCATACTTCGAAATCGACTCGGCGCAACGAATGGGTTGCCGGCAAATCCGGCGTTGCTACACTGCCGCGATCGTTTGCGCACCGTCGGCGTATGGTCCGCCTGGCGTAGCTATGCAAGGAATTACTGTTCGCGTTCCGGGAAGCACTTCCAATCTTGGTCCTGGCTTTGATTGTCTCGGTGTCGCACTGCGCCTCCATAACAGCGTCACGATCATCCGCGGCCCTTCGCGTCAATCTTCTCATCCGGGAATTGTGTCTGAGGCGGCAGATCGATTTTTCAAGCAGGCACGGTGCCGCGCCTTCTCTTTTTCCTCTTCGATTGTGGAACAAGTCCCACGCTCTCGCGGACTTGGCGGCAGCGCAACGGTTCGCCTCGGCATTCTGCTTGCACTGAACCGGCTCAGTGGCGATCCACTCGACCGAATAACGCTGTTCCAACTATGCGCCGAACTGGAAGGACATCCTGATAACGCTGCGCCGGCCAGCTTCGGCGGGTTTACTGTGGTCCAGAGTAGCGCGAGCAACTCGGTTGCGCAGGACAAGCGGGGCGCATGCTGTACCGTGCAACGCTTCAACGTCGCGTGGCGCTTGTATTTTGTTCTCTTGGTGCCCGATCTTGAGATTCAAACCGAACGCGCGCGAAGAATCTTGCCGTCAAAAATCTCACACATCGCTGCCGCAGAAAACTGCGCGAATGCATGCGCCCTCACGGCGGCGTTCGCATCGCACCATTACGAAAAACTGCGCTGCACTTTCACTGATCATCTTCACCAGCCATTTCGCGCAAAACTGATTCCCTTTCTTCCGCGCGTCGTCTCAGCCGCTGAGAATGCCGGGGCGCTCGGCGCTTTTCTTAGTGGGAGCGGATCTACGGTCGCAGCTGTTACACTGCACGCGCCGAAAAAGATTGCGGCTGCGATGGTCCGTGCTGCGAGTGCGCCGGCACGCACGATAATCACCCACGCCGATAATCGCGGCGCGCAAATATTCAGCCTCCGATCATCGATCACCGATCACTGATCACTATTTGTTCATGGGTCGCCGGCTTGAAAGCTTAGAAGAATTTGGAATCGACGTCGTTCTAGAACGGCGTCATGGCATTCGTGCTTCAATCTTGCGCGGGATACTTTATGCGCTCTCGTTCGTTTACGACCGGCTCGTGCAGCTCCGGCTTTATCTGTATCGCAAAAGAGTTCTGCGCGAACGCGCGCTCGGCTGTCTGGTAATCAGCATTGGCAATCTTACCGTTGGTGGAACGGGTAAGACACCGATTGTTGAGAAGTTTGCCCGCGCTTTGCAGGCGGGCGGACGGCGAGTGGCGATTCTCAGCCGCGGTTACAAGAGCGTCCCGCGCAAGCGCGGCTGGCAGAGCTGGTTCCGCGGAGATTCCCAGCCGCCGCGAGTCGTTTCCGATGGAAAATCTTTGCTGCTCGATTCACTCACAGCGGGTGACGAACCGTACATGCTCGCCCACAACTTGAAGGATGTCATCGTACTGGTGGACAAAGACCGGGTGAAAAGTGGCCGATTCGCCATCGACAAATGGCAGGTCGATACGCTGCTGCTGGACGACGGATTTCAATATCTCCATCTCAAGCATCGGTTGGACATGGTGCTGGTAGATCGACAAGCGCCTTTTGGGAATGAATTCCTACTCCCGCGAGGGACACTGCGTGAGACACCGCGCAGTCTTCGCCGCGCCAGCTACATCTTTATTACCAAAAATACCGGCGAGCCCAATTTCGAGCTGATGCGACGCATCCGTCGTTATAATCGCACCGCCGAAGTCATCGAATGTGCGCACAAACCGCTTTATCTGCAGAATGTTTTTACCGGTGAACAACTGCCGCTTGAGGCTTTGCGCGATGCGTTCATCGGTTCGCTGTGCGCGATTGCTGCTCCGGAAAGTTTCGAGGCCGCTCTTACCAACCTCGGGGCGCACGTTGATCTGGCAAAGCGTTACATCGATCATCATTACTATACCGAGGCGGAACTGATCAGCTTCATCAACCGTTGCATTCGCCGTGACCTGGCGATGATCGTCACCACAGAAAAAGACTCCGTGCGCATGCCGCGTCTCTCCGAAGCGGAACTGAAAGTACCCATTTATTTTCTGCGGGTAGAAATCGATATCTTAAGCGGGCATGAAAGCTGGGAACATTGCGTCGCCCGAATCTGCAAACCTAAGCCAATTCTCCCGCCCGAGCGCTTCTTTGCTTGATGAGGCCTCGCACAAAGAGCACAAAGCGCACGACGAGGAAGGGAAATTAGAAACTTCGTGTCCGTTGGGGACATTGTGCGAGCTTAAAATCCATGTCGGAGAAAGCGCAGGTCATTGTTGAAGGGAAGAAGCTTTCGGTATCGAATCTCGATAAAGTTCTTTACCCAAAGGCTGGTTTCACCAAGGGACAGGTGATTGACTACTACATCCGTATCGCCCCCGTGCTTTTGCCGCACTTGAAAGATCGTCCGTTGACGATGAAGCGCTTTCCGGATGGAGTGGAAGGCGAATTCTTCTACGAGAAGAACTGTCCGTCGCATCGGCCGAAATGGGTAAAGACGGCGAAGGTGTGGAGCGAAGGCAACCAGCGAATCATGCAATATTGCCTCGCCAATGATCTGCCGACCCTGGTCTGGGCAGCAAACCTCGCCGACCTCGAGTTGCACACATCGCTCTCGCGCAAGAACAACATCGAACGCCCGACGATGATGGTGTTCGACCTCGACCCCGGCGCGCCCGCGGACATCGTGCAATGCTGTCGGGTCGGCCTTTGGCTTCGCGATCTGCTGATCAAAATGAAACTGAAAAGCTGGGCAAAAACCAGCGGCTCAAAAGGTTTGCAGGTATATGTGCCGCTGAACACCGCAGTGACTTACGACGACACCAAAGGCTTGTCACGCTCCTTGGCGCACTATCTGGAGCACGAGCATCCGGATCTTGTCACGTCGAACATGTCCAAGACGGTGCGCAAGGGCAAAGTGTTCGTCGATTGGAGCCAGAACGACGAACACAAAACCACTATTTGCGTTTACTCACTGCGCGCAAAAGAAGAGCCGACCGTTTCCACGCCGGTCACTTGGAGTGAAGTGGAGAATTGCTTGAAAAAGAAAAAGGCCGACCTACTGAAATTTCGTTCCGACCAAACTCTCGCCCGCGTAGAGAAACTCGGCGACCTGTTGGAGCCGGTTGAAAAACTGAAACAAAAGCTGCCGAAGAAATGGGACCCATAATGCAAGCTCCCGCGGCGTATTCCAAAATCGACCTCCGTCGTGTCATTCTGAGCGAAGCGAAGCTGCAACGCAGCGGGCGAAGTCCGCGAGGCCAGGCTTTCAATCTCCGTTAGACTCGAGGCCACCGGGAAGAAACCGAGAATGTTTGAAAGCCTGGCCGCATGCTCCGCATTTCGTTGCAGCGCTTCGCTCAAATGACAGCACCACTTATTAAGAAGTCGACCGTATGAACAATCATGTGTGGTTTGATGCAATCGGATGGGTGGGCGCAGCGGCGCTGCTCGTCGCGTACGCGATGGTTTCTCATAAAAAATTGGAAGGCGACTCAGCTGTTTATCAGCTCCTCAATATCAGCGGCAGCCTACTGTTGGCCGCAAACACGATCTTTTATGGCTCTTATCCCTCCACTTTTGTGAACCTCATCTGGGCAGGGATAGCTGTTTTTTCCATCGCGGCCAAACGGCGCATTACGTCTCGCTAAATTACTGCGATGCCTGGCATCGAAGAAAACTCAGTGAAGTGCGAACTTTAGGCGTAATCGCGTTCGCTGCCGCGGCGGCTTTGTATTTGTCGCAACGAAGGTTCGCTCTGTCCGACGTTATCTTGATATTCAGCTAACTCGAAACAACTGATGCGATATGCGCAAGGCGAATCTCAAAGACATCCCGGAGCAGGAACGAAAATCGCCGAGGGGAAAATTTGCGCGGTTCACGAAAAATATTTCCGTTGCGCTTGGGCGCGAACCGGAATCGCTCGATCTGTCGAAGCGGCATCCGTTTGATCTGGCGCTGGTGCGGATTCCCAAAGGTAAATCGCTCTGTCCGTATCATGCGCATGCGGCGGAATCGGAGCTTTATCTGGTCGTTTCCGGGCGTGGCAATGTGCGCGACAAGGACGGAATAACCGAAGTTGGACCGGGTGACGCGTTTTTGTTTCAGCCGCACGAGGCGCATCAGCTTACCAATGCCGGCGATGAAGATTTTGTTTACTACGTGATCGCCGATAACCCGCGCAGCGGCGGGACGACAGGTGATTCCTGTTACTATCCTGACAGCGGCAAGTGGGCCGTGACGAAGGAAGGATCCGAAGAACTGATCGTGAAAGGAACTGAGGCCGATTACTTCGATGGCGAAGAGTGATTTTTCACCGCAGAGGACACGGAGAAATCTTAGGTTCTCCTGTGCGAACTCCGCGGTCAGTTGAACAGTCGTGAAAAAGAGCAACATCGACGAAATCAAAGAAGAGCCCTGGCGATCGCCGGGCGGAAAATACGCGGTCTCTTGCAAAGGGATTTCTGAAGCGCTGGGACGCGAGCCGGCTTCGCTCGATTTGTCCAAGCGCCATCCGTTCGACTTGGAATGGAACCGAGTGCCTCCCGGTAAATGCAATTTTCCTTACCACGCGCACTCCGCGCAATGGGAATTGTACTTGGTCATTTCTGGAACAGGCACTGTTCGCCACAAGGACGGTAGGACCGAAGTTGTGCCCGGCGACGCATTCATTTTCGGCCCAGACAAACCGCATCAACTGATCAACTCTGGAGACGAAGATTTCATTTATTATATCATCGCAGATAATCCGATCGGTGAATCCGCGTATTATCCCGACAGCGGGAAATGGAAAGTGAATAAGTGCTCAGCCGCCGATCGCGTCGTCATCAAGGGCAAGGAAACCGATTACTTCGACGACGAAGAGTAAACTCTAGCTTACCGCCGAGGCCGCAGAGAACGCAGAACAGACCAGAGAGAATTTTTCTCGGCGACCTTTGCGTTCTTTGCGGTTAGTTTTCCAGCATGAGTTCGCAAGAGCAGGTCGACAAGTTTCCATACAAAACGTACCTGAACATTCTGCACGGGCCGCTGGACGTGATTGATGTGCAAAAGCTGGCCGATGCCTGCACCGACAAATGGTACAACCAGACGCTTTGCAAGGTGAACGATTCGGTTGTCAGGATGGCCGTGGTGCAGGGCGAGTATCACTGGCATGAGCACAAAGACATCGATGAATTCTTTTTCGTGCTGGATGGGCGCTTCCTGATCGATCTTGAAGATCGCGTCATTGACCTAGCGCCGCGGCAGGGCTTCGTCGTGCCGAAAAGCGTTCGCCATCGCCCGCGGGCTCCCGAACGCACGGTTATTTTGATGGTCGAGCGCGCGGACATTGTTCCGACCGGTGACTGAATGCCCAGCAAGTGAAAATCATTTCGGGCGGGCAAACAGGCGTTGATCGCGCCGCGCTGGATGTCGCGCTCAAGCGTGGGATTGAGTGCGGTGGTTGGTGTCCGGCCGGACGGCTCGATGAATTCGGCAGGATTCCGGATCGATACCCAGTTCAGGAATTGGAAGCCGGCGGATTCACCGAACGCACCTTGCAGAACGTGAAAGATTCTGATGGAACTCTCGTCATTCACCCGAACAAAGTTGCCGGCGGAACTGAGCAAACAGTTCGCTTCTGCGTTGATCTGAAGCGGCCGCACCAACTGATCGATAGTTCAACAATTTCAACTGAAGACGCCGCGAAGTTGATCGCTGATTTTGTTCGCAAGAACAAGATCGGCATTCTGAATGTTGCGGGCCCGCGCCAGAGCGAGTGGCCGGAAGGTTACGATCGGGCCTTTCGCGCGCTGGATCGCTCTTTGAAAACAATCACGAGCAACAGCCCGAACAGGAGTAAGAGACGAAATTACTCGTAGCGCAGCGCTTTCACCGGGTCGAGCCGCGCGGCGAAGTACGCGGGGATCAGCGCCGCGAACGAACAAATCAAAAACGCGCTGATACAGATGATGGCAACATCGCGCGGAATGACTTCGGCCGGAATGGATGAAAATTGGTAGACTTCGCGCGGAAATATCTCGATGTGCAACGTCGATGCGAGCCAGTGACTGAATTCGTTCCG
>Ga0126383_10003751_pt1 | contig 10128 bp, 9 predicted proteins | sample PanSoiMetPlot_35_FD_96882 | JGI IMG/M metagenome (GOLD analysis project Ga0126383, IMG submission 96882) | Tropical forest soil microbial communities from Panama - MetaG Plot_35 | ecosystem: Environmental > Terrestrial > Soil > Tropical forest > Bulk soil | place: Panama | collected 2016-02-17
CGCCGACTTTCTTCAACCGCTTCGACAGCGCCATCGAGGTCGCGATCACCTCTTTGCTCGTCGTCCTGCCGCGAACGATTTCGAGCAAGCGCATGACGTTCGCCGGACTGAAGTAATGATGGCCGATCACAAATTCAGGGCGTGATGTGCTCGACGCGATCTCATCAATGTTGAGCGTCGAGGTGTTTGACGCCAGGATCGCGCCGGGCTTGGCGATCTTGTCCAGCTCGCCGAAGACCTGCTTCTTCAACTCCATTCCCTCAAAGACGGCTTCGGTGATGATGTCAGCCTCTTCGAAACCGTCGTAGCCGAGTTGCGGCGTGATCAACGCCATCCGCTGATCCATCACTTCCTGTGTGAAGCGGCCTTTCTTGACTGAGTTCTCGTAATTTTTGCGAATCGTCGCCATCCCGCGATCAAGCTGATCCTGCGCCGCCTCTTTCACGATGACCGGAATGCCGGCGTTCGCGTAATTCATCGCGATGCCGCCACCCATTGTGCCCGCGCCGATGATCGCCGCTTTCTTGATTTCGATAAGCGGTGTGCCCTTGGGCGCGTCGGGAATCTTTGCGACTTCGCGCTCGCCGAAGAAGACGTGGATCATCGCCTTCGATTGATCCGAGAATAGACATTGTTTGAACAACTCGGCTTCGCGCGCGCAGCCTTCTTCAAACGAGAGCTTCGTCGAGGCCTCGACGGCGTCAATCGCGGCCATCGGCGCCATCATCCCGCGCGCGGCCTTTTTGGTCTGAGCGCGCGCGGCTTCGAAGATCGCAGCGTTCGTCGCTTCATCACCGAGTTTGTCGTTGCGCTCTCGCGTCTTCGGCGGCTTTTCTCCGCCGGCGATCTTTTCGCGCAGGAATGCGATCGCGCCCCGCAACAGGTCGCCCTCGACAATTCGGTCGATGACTCCGAGCTCCAAAGCTTCTTTCGCCTTGATCGGATTGCCCTCGGCGCACATCTGCGTGGCTTTGGCGACGCCCGCCAATCGCGTCAACCGTTGAGTGCCTACCGCGCCCGGGATCAATCCGAGCTTGACCTCTGGCTGGCCGAGCTGCGCCGACGGAACGGCGACGCGGTAATGAAACCCCATCGCGAGTTCCAATCCGCCGCCGAACGCCGTGCCGTGGATTGCGGCGACCATCGGCTTCGGACAATCTTCAATCCCCTTGATCAAATCACGAAAGTTGATCCCTTCTTTGCGCTGACCTGAGGTGATTTTGCCGAACTCTTTGATGTCGGCGCCGGCGATAAACGTCTGGCCCGCGCCGATCATCACCGCGCCTTTGATCGAATCGTCGTTTTTGACCTGTTCAATGGCCTCCGCGATGCCTTCGGGTACCCCGGGGCTGAGCGCGTTGACCGGCGGGTTATTGGCGGTGATGACGCCGATTTCTCCGTCGCGGGTTAAAGACACTAGCTCGCTCATCAACTGTCTCTCCTCTCGATGAAAATAATCGCTGGTTGATTCAGGAAAAGATTACTGACCGATCGGTAGGTTACGTTCCACAAAGCGAACCGTCAAGGCTTATGACGAGTCCTTAAGATGAATAGGGCCGCCGGTTTCATCTTTTTTGTTCTTGAGAAGCTCACCCATCTTCTGATTGAACTGTTCGGACTGGCCGCGCGGGACGCTGAGAGTCTTCCATTCGGTTGATTTCAGATGCTTGGCCAGAAAGACGATCTGGCCGACGTGCGTGGCGTAATGTCCCAATTGGCGATTGATCGCCTGAAGGACGGTATGCGGCTCCCGGCGGATCGTCACGGTTCGCGTCACGTCTTCCGGCCGCAAAGGTTCTATCGCGCCGAAAACATATTTCCAGCCCCGCTCCCACCACTCGATCACGTCAGCGCGCTTAGTATTTGCGTCAACGATGAATTCCTGATCGCGGTGACGGTCAGGCTTTTCGCCGTCGCTCGTCAGAAAATCCATCCAGCGCGAGCGCATGTTGCCGGCCAGGTGTTTGACGATGATCGCGACGCTGTTGCTTTCGGGATCGAGCGTCACGAAGAACTCCTCATCGTCGAGCTGCGCCATAGCGCGGTCACCCTGCTTCTTCAGGTATCGGAATTCGGAGGTGACGTTTTCCAGGTAATGCTGCGCAAGTTCTTCGGGCATGGCTTGTCGTGGCTCCTTATTCTTGAACGATGGAGTAGATGAGTTCGTCCATCACTCGATTCTGTTTAACAACGGCTTTTCGCAAACGGCCTTCAAGCTGATAGCCGGCTTTCTCGAGCACGCGCATTGACGCGGGGTTCCATTCCAGCACGCCGGCGTAAATTCGGCTCAGGTCGAAATTGTCGAACGCCCATTGGGTGAGGGCGCGGACGGCCTCGGTCGCGATGCCGCGTCCCCAGAAGGCTTCGCCCAGCCAGTATCCGATTTCAGCCGAGCAGCGGTGAATGTCACCGTTCATAACCAGCCCGATGCCCCCGATCGCCTTGCCGTCAACGACGATTGCGAAATTGGTCTGAGGCGATTCCTCGCCCGCCAGTCGAATCCATTTGCGCGCGTCTTCCATCGTGTAAGGATGCGGAAACCGGTCGCGCAGGTTTCGCCAGATGTTGTAATTGTTCGCGTGCTCGACCAGCGACTCTTCATCGCCAGGTCGCCAGGGACGGATCACGCAGGTTTTAAGTTCGAGTTCCATGGGCGAATTAGTAAATAGTCGCTTACTTATGATGGTGGCGGGATTCGGAAACCGCGCAGCGGCATATCAGGCGCGCGGCGCAGCCAATTTTCCGCCGGATATTCGCACGCGCCGTCAATGACATGCAGCGTGTACGCGTGACGTGATTTCGAGGAGCGATTGGCGTAACTCAAATGCGGCAGGAGTCCGTGCAGAATGATCAACGAGCCTTGAGAAACTTCGAGTGGCGTCTGCATAGACTCAGGCCACGGCGAATCGTCGAACGTTTCAAATTTCGTCCCGCCTCCGGCGCTGCGGACAAAGCGTCTTTTCAATCCGAGCTTGTGGCCGCCGGGAACGGCCCACATACAGCCGTTATCGCGCGTGGCGACTCCGAGCGCGAACCAGAACCCGGTAACGCTCAGCGGCTCGGTATAAAGGAACGTCGCGTCTTGATGACAAGCGACCTCGCCGCCGATATTCGGCTGTTTGAAGATGTACATTGATTGCAAGAGCAACGGCTCGGCGTAACCCAGATCGGCGCAGATCGCCGCCAGTTCAGGCTTTCGAGAAAAAGCGTCGAAGACCGGGTCAAGATCGTGCAGGGCGTGCCCGATTTTGTTGATTGAGCGCTCCTGGTCGTATCGCAAGCCGCCGTCCGGCGAGAAAGCGTCTTCCTCAAAAAAGAAACGAACCTTGTCGCCCGAATCGAGGAAGTAATCGTCGCTCGTGCGGGTCTGCTCGCGGGTCGAAAAGATCGAGATTACGCCTCGCGGGTCGAAATCATGGACAAGCTCTTCGGCGCGTCGCTTTAATCGCTCACACTCTTCGCGGCCGGCGAAGTTTTCAATCACCAGGAAACCGTCGCGTTCGTATGAGGCGAGTTGTTGGGGCGAAAGTCCTGGCATTAGGTCACGGTTCACTTGAAAACAAGTTTTTAAGGTTCAAAGTTGGTTGAGCCTCTTCAAGGTTTCGCGAAACATTTGCCGGCTGAAAAGATCAGAAGGCGAAGACCCCGAGGATTCCACGCGAAATCGCCCACTGCAACGCGCCGCAGCCGAAGATGATCGCGACGGGATTGAGTTTCGCGCGCAGCATCAGCAGGCAGGAGAGCGTCGCTATGCCGAATCCCGTGGCGCCGCTCACGCCGGACTTGGCCATTGTCACTCCCGCCGCCGCGAGCATTCCCACCACCGCCGGGGCGACTCCGGCGAGGAAAGCCTGGACGTGGAAATTGGTTCGGAACCGATTGATCGAAGTCCCGGCGATCAACGTCATGACAAAGGAGGGCAGAAACGCCGCGATCGTCGTCATGATCGCGCCGATGGCGCCCGCGACTTTATATCCGATGAATGTCGACGTGATCAGCACCGGGCCTGGCGTGATCTGGCCGAACGCCACTCCGTCGGCGAAAGTCTGGTGATCCATCCATTTATTCACCTGGACGATGTCGGTTTCGATCTGCGGGACCATGACATACCCTCCGCCGAAGGTGATCGTGCCGACGCGCAGGAATATCGTTATCAAATGCCAGACCGTGATCATCTTATCCAGAACAGGCCAGGCGAAGAGGAGAATTAGAGGGATCAGCGCGAGGGATCGAAGCCTGGTTGACGCGCCTTTCCTGTCCGCCTCGGGAACGGGAGGCTCCTCTTCAATTACAGGCGGTCTTTCCGGCTCTTCATCGCCAGTCGGACCATTGCCAGCCTCTTCATTACCATCGCCTTCATTATGAAATTCATTATTGGCTTCATCCGGAGATCGCTCGGGGGAGGGCTTTTCGGGCAGCGAGACCTCGACTTTGTGATCGGCGCCGAGTTCGGCCGGTTCGTCAGCGCGGTCGATCATCTCGGCCGCGTGTTGGCGCGCCTGTTGTTCGGCGACTGCGCCGCGCGCGCGGGTCTGGCGCTCTTTGCGCCAGCGTTGTCGAATGTGCAGGCGCGCGCGGGCTTTGTAAGAGTGGATCAGGATTCCGATGATTCCGGCGAGCAGAACGACTTCGGCCACGGTAGTCTGCGTGAAGATGAGCATGAATCCGGCGGCCACGCCAAGTTCGAGGCGCCATTGCTGTCGCATGGCCGACTGGCCCAGCCGCACGGTGGTGGCCGCGATCAATCCGACCACCGCCGCGTTGAACCCCTGAAAGACGTTTTTGGCGTCGGGGATGTCCTTCAGATGACCATACGCGATGGCCAATCCGATCATGGCCAGAAATGACGGCAGGACGAAGCTGGCGACCGACGCGATCGCGCCGCGAATTCCGCAAAGCTTCAGCCCGATGTAAGTGATCGCGTTGGCGGTGTTGGCGCCCGGCAGACTTTGCGCCAGCGAAACCGCATCGAGGAACTCTTCTTCAGACATCCACTGGCGTTCATAAACCACGACACGGCGGATGTGCGCGATCACCGCCAGCCCGCCGCCGAAGCCGGTCGCGCCCAACTTGAAGAAAGTTCTGGCGAGCGCGCGCCATTCGACTCTTTCTTCGCCTCGGGCTAATGGCCTGGTAATCCATTTGCGCCAGAGGCCGAGCGCCTGTTTGCGGAGCTGCAGGTAGAGATTGATCAGCGCCGTAAGCGGCGACGATTTTAATCGGGTTCTTTCGACTGTCTCGCTCACCTTCTCCCGCTCTTTCGTTATCTTTACTGTCTTTACCGCTCATCCAGTAGCGGATTCAATCGGGATGGCGCGCCTGATACCACCTCCACGCCTCCTCGAATAGTTTGTAACGCAACAGGGTGCTACAATTCAAATCTATGTCGAATCAACGTATCGCTATTATCGGCGGGACGGGCGATCAGGGCAAAGGGCTCGCTCTACGTTGGGCGAGAGCGGGTCTGGAAATCATCATCGGATCGCGCGACCGGGAGCGCGCCAGAACGGCCTCGGCGGAGATGCGGGCGATATTGGCCGCGTCCGGCGAGAACAACTTCAGCCTGGACGGCGCCGCGAACGCCGAGGCCGCGGCGACGTGCTCGATCATTGTGTTGACCATTCCTTTCGCCGCTCACATTTCCACGCTCAAGGAAATACGCGAAAAAATTCAGCCCGGTTCTCTGCTCATTGACGTCACTGTTCCGCTCGAATCGGCCGTCGGAGGCAAACCCGCGCGCGTGCTGGGCGTGTGGGCGGGATCGGCGGCGGAACAGTGCCGAGAGCTTGCGCCGGGAGGCGTTCAAGTCGTTTCGGCCTTCCAAAACGCCGCGGCCGACGCCCTGGCAGACCTCGCCCACGAAGTAGGATGCGACATCATTGTTTGCGGCGATGACAAGGAAGCCAAGCAGCGCGTCATACCGCTGATCACCGCAATTCCTGGTTGCCGTTATATTGACGGCGGCGCGCTCGCCAATTCGCGCACGGTCGAAGCGATCACGGCATTGCTGATCGGGTTCAACATCCGATACAAAACTCACACCGGGTTGCGAATCACCGGGATCAAATGATTTTATGCCGCTCTCTCCCTACATTGACCTGACACGTGAAGAATGGAGCCAGTTGCGCAACTCCACCCCGTTGACGTTGACGGAGGACGATCTGGCGAGCCTGCGCGGCCTCAACGAACAAGTCTCACTCTGCGAAGTCGAAGAGATCTATCTGCCGCTGTCGCGCCTGTTGAATCTTTACGTGGACGCGACGCAGAAGCTGCACAAAGCCACTCACACATTCCTCGGTAATTCGACGGAGAAAGTTCCTTATGTCATAGGCGTCGCGGGCAGCGTCGCCGTGGGCAAAAGCACCACCGCGCGCATATTGCAGGCGCTACTGGCGCGCTGGCCCAACCATCCGAAGGTTGATCTGGTCACGACCGACGGGTTCCTGTTTCCGAACGCCGTTCTGGAGGCGCGCGATTTGATGAAACGCAAAGGATTTCCCGAAAGCTATGACCGGCGGCGTCTGGTCAAATTCGTAGCCGACGTGAAGTCGGGAGCGTATGAAGTCAGCGCTCCCGTCTATTCGCATCTGGCTTACGACATTCTGCCCGACCAGAAGCAGGTCGTCAGAAAGCCAGACATCATGATTCTGGAAGGGCTGAACGTGCTGCAGACCGGCGTGGGCAGGGCCGAGAATTACACGCCGGTATTCGTTTCGGACTATTTCGACTTTTCGATCTACGTGGACGCGGACGAAGAGCACGTCAGACAGTGGTACGTCGAACGCTTTCTCACTCTGCGCCGCACGGCCTTCCGCGACCCGGCCTCATATTTCCACCGCTACGCGGTTTTGTCCGACGTGGAGGCGCGGGAGAGAGCTCTGTCAATCTGGAACGAGATCAACGGCGTGAATTTGATCGAGAACATTCTGCCGACGCGCACCCGCGCTTTTCTGATACTCGAAAAAGGGGCGGATCATTCGGTGCGGAATGTTAAGTTGAGGAAGCTCTAAGTGGGGAGTGGGGAGTGGGGAGTGGGGATAAGCTACATATCCCCACTCCCCACTCCCTTGTCCCCTGTTCACCGCAGTGGTTTGTAAAGCCGGTTTAGAAGGTTCGGATTCACGCCAACCCAGTACAAGGCCTGCATCAAAGACCATAGCGCGAATGTGCGAATAAAGCGTCCCTCGAACCGCCGCGAAGAGGTCGTGGCGCAGGCGTTCAGCCGCACGACCCTTCCCGCGCGACGCATCCTTCGATAAAGATCGCAATCTTCAAATATCGGATAGTCGCGATAACCGTTCAAGCTTTCGAAGACGCCGCGCCGCACGAAGATCGCCGAGTCTCCGTAGACCATCCCGCCCAGCCGCAGGAAAGGGTAAACGCCGGTCATCAGCCGCGCCTCTCGCGTGCCGCCAGCGAAGATCAGGCTGAAGTTTCCGCCGCAGACTTCCTCGTCGGCGAGCGCGCCGGCGATGAGCGCCATAGCGTTCTCCGGCAATCTCGTGTCCGCGTGCAGGAAGAGCAGCGTCTCGCCCTCCGCCAGCTTAGCTCCGGCGTTCATTTGCCGCCCGCGTCCGCGCGGCGCCGTGATCACTCGCAACCCGCATTGGCGCGCTATATCGGCCGTCGCGTCCGAGCTGCCGCCGTCGCAAATGATGACTTCAAATTCGCCTCGCAACCGTCCCAGCGCCGCCGCCAGATCGAGCATCATCGCCGCTTCGTTGAGAGTCGGTACGATGATCGAGACGAGCGCGATTTTTGTGAACGTAGCCTGCATTACGGTATGATCGCGACGCCCCAGTTTATATTCACGCCGCTAAAAAATCATATCTCATGGGCCGCATGGGGAGTGACAAAGATGAAGAACAGATCGGTTTTGTTCGCCGGGTTGTTGCTGTTTGCGTGCGCCGGCGCTTTCGGCGTATACGCGCAGGAGATCAATTATTCCGAGTACGACCGCTTAACGCGCAAGTACGTAGATGAGCGAGGGCTGGTCAACTACAACGGGTTGAAGAGCGAGCTGGGCGCGTTGAAAACCTTCATTGATCAGATATCAGCGGTCAGCCCGCACAGCCATCCGCAGCAATTCAAGGACGCCGGGGAGCAGTTGCGTTATTGGATGACGGCCTACAACGCCTGGGTCTTGTACATCGCCGCGTCGGAATATCCGAGCAAGAGCGCGCTCTGGAATTTTCTGGGACTCTTCCGCAACCGCGACATCAAACTCGGCGGAAAGCAGATGGGGCTGGAAGACCTGGAGCACAAGATCATCCGCCCGGGCTACAAAGAGCCGCGAATCCATTTCTATATCAACTGCGCAGCCTTCAGTTGTCCGGCTTTGTGGCAGGGAGCGATTCCGCAGGGCAAGACGTGGGATGTGCTCGATCGATCGGCCAAACGCTTCATCAATGACGCCAGACACGTCAAATACGACGCGGCGGCGAAAAAACTCTATCTCTCGAAAATCTTCGATTGGTTCAAAGCCGACTTCCTGAACTACCTGAAAGAGAAGAACGGCGATCAGACCCCCCACATCGCGCAATACATCCTGATCTACCTGGACGGCCCATCGCGCGAGGCGCTTCAGAAAACGCCACTCAATGAAATCAGCGTCAGTTATTTCAGCTACGACAAGAGCCTGAACGAGCAGTAGGGATTGCGGATTGCGGATTTGATATTCTGCTGCTCGATTTGTGTCCGCAAGCGGTAAGATCTCCGCAATCCGCAATCCGCAATCCGCAATCCCTCACGCCAGCCAGAAGTTACAACTGAACCTCCTGTCTGAATCGAACCAGGTGCGCGCGGGTTTGAATCCCGTCGCTTTGGCCAAGGCGGCAAGCGTTTCAAGGTCGTACTTGTAGGAATTTTCGGTGTGTATCGTCTCGCCCGATTGAAATTCAACCTGCAATCCGGGTTGTGATTCGGCGCCGCGAATATTGACCTTCTGTTCGGCTAGGCTGACCAGATGGATTTCTATGCGGCTTTGATCTTGGTTGAAAAAGGCGCGGTGTTTGAATTGTTTGAGGTCGAAATCGGCGTTCAACTCCCGGTTGATGCGCAGCAGCAAATTCCGGCTGAACGCCGCCGTCAGCTTGAGCGCGTCGTTGTAGGCCGCTTCGAGCGTTTCGCGCGATTTTCTCAAATCCGCGCCGAGCAACAGCCCGTCTCCCGGCCGCAGCGCATTGCGAATCTGACTTAACAATTCGCGCGCTTCATCCGGCATGTAATTGCCTATGTTCGACCCCAGGAGCAGCGCCAGAACCTTCTCGCCGTCTTTTCGCGCAATTGAACTGATGCCGCGAGTGTAATCGGCCGCATGAGCTGTGATCCGCAAGCCCTGATAGTCTTCGAGCAATTGCTTCGCGCTCTGTTCCAGAATTGTCTCGGAAATGTCAATCGGCTGGTAACAGAGCCTGGATTGGCGCGCCAGGATGGCTTCGATCAACAATCGCGTTTTTATCGAACTCCCGCTGCCCAATTCAACCACCGTGATCGGCGCCGGCAATTGCGAGACGATCTCGGCGGCGCGCCGCTCGAAGATCTCGGTTTCGGCGCGCGTCAGGTAATATTCCGGCAGATGGCAGATCGCCTCGAAGAGCAGCGATCCCAACGCGTCGTAAAGATATTTCGGCTTGAGGGTTTTTGGCGTCGCCGTCAATCCGGCGCGCACGTCTTTGGCAAAGCCGTTTTGATCGTTTGACGAAATTGATTGATGTATGACGAGACGCGGCGTTGAATCTGATTTGCCTATGTCGGGCATTGGCGCGATTCCTCCTGTTTTTAGCCTCGCAATGTGGCGCGGGCCTAAGGCGCGCGGGGGAAGCGCCAGACAAATCTCACTTAGCCGGCGAGGACTGTTTAACATTTACCTTTGTTCCCGCTCGCAGATCATCAGTTCCGCGAACGGCGATCTGATCTCCGGGTTCAAGATCGCCGAATATTTCGACCAGGTCAACCCCTTGATGATTCGTCGAAGCGCCGCGCTTGACATCAACCCATTCGACCGCGCCGTTGCGGATGCGAACGACGAATGCGCGCTCGGTGGTAGTGACTATCGCCGTTGGCGGCGCGAAGAGCGATGGCCGCGGTCGCTGCGCGGGCCAGATCGCTTCGGGAAACATCCCCGGC
>Ga0126383_10003753_pt1 | contig 10125 bp, 7 predicted proteins | sample PanSoiMetPlot_35_FD_96882 | JGI IMG/M metagenome (GOLD analysis project Ga0126383, IMG submission 96882) | Tropical forest soil microbial communities from Panama - MetaG Plot_35 | ecosystem: Environmental > Terrestrial > Soil > Tropical forest > Bulk soil | place: Panama | collected 2016-02-17
CCACTGAAATTTCCATGTGACTTCGAAGCCCTGACCGGGCAGCAAGGTGGGTGGAGACACGGAAATACTTGCGTGCTTGGTCGCGGCGGATAGGAAGACGCTCAACAGGCTCGGTGATATGGCTGCGGCTTTTTCCTTATAGCTGATCGTAGGCATTTCATTTCTCCTTCCGGTACACAGGAGCGGGATTCCAATAGATAGGGGGACGAGTAGCCGGGATGGAAGGCCGCGGAGTGCGATTGCGTTGAGGAGGGAGGCGCGTGGGCCGGCTCGCATGACCGGAACCACTGATTCAGCGGCCCGTAGGCGATATCGGGACTGGCTTCTTTCACTCTCGCAGCGCACCGACGGAGCCCGTACAGTGCTAGGGGATCTGCGTTTTACGAGACTGCGAGAAGTCTTCGCCTGACCTCTGATCTCGTCGAGCATTTGGCAGACGTCCTAGAGCTGGCATGTCGCAGTGTTGAGAACGATGGTGACGATCGAGCCGGCCACCGGTTCCGAGAGCTCCTTCCTGCAGCTCGCGGCCTTCTGACCGTCACCGTTCGGCACCTTCTGACTGGGTCGACGTCATCACACCAGGCGAACGAGCGATATATCTTTCGCCCGGAAGCGCCCCAAAGGCGCCCATTCAGGGTCACAGGTACTCACCCCAAGGGCTAGTCTACGACCTCCTCGCTCCTGAGACAGGGGCAAGTGGACCGTCAATGCCAGGAACGTTTGATAGAAAGCCACCCCTTGGATCAAGTGCCTCCTCCGGAATCTCGGACGCTCCGGCGGGCGCCAGGGAAGCGACTGAGCCGACCTCCTCGCCTCGGCTACTTCTTCTCCCTAGGCGCAGCGCGGCCCTTGGCCTTGGCCTCAGGCTTCAACTCCCAGAGGGAATTGCCGACGTGTCCCGCTCGTACATCTGGCTGGCGAAGAGCTTGCTGGTGTCGTGCATGGGCCTCATCGAGCGATACAACATCCTTTCCGAAGAGAACAAGCTCGTGGCACTCAACCGCCAGAGGATCTACCTCGAGACGCGCGAAGAGAAGCGCAAGGTAGTGCTGTTTGGCGGCGTCACCTCATCGCCACACTCGGACAAAGACTCGAACACGTGAGCGAACAGGCCCGGTTTCATTAGCGATCTCGCTCGACCCCTTCAGGGTTCGACCCAGTTCCCCGCTCCAACGTAATGCACGACACCGACAGTCAGTTAGCCGGGTTTCTCGCGCGGCGACTCTCGCGCCTCTTGCCCCGAGAGTTCAAGAAAGAGTTCAAACGGCACCTTTCGCAGAACATTTCGAGCCGAGAAGCAGAGGCCGATGAATCCGTTCGAGTACTCGTCTTTCAGGGCGCCGATCCCGGCTACTTCATCTCCCACGCCGACCTGACCCGGATCCACGAACTCCAGCCGGGCTCGGGCGTAGACTCTCTCCAGAAGGATCGAAAAGACTCGCGGCCGGTATGCCGCCAACGGCGTTCGATGGGCGACTCGGCAGATCCCGAGATGATCGCAGCATGAAGCCATTGATCGAATCTGTGCTCGGCGGGGGTGGCGAGATGGGCGCCCGGATGCGCGCCATCGACTGGTCGACAACGGTTTTGGGACCGGTGGAACAATGGCCGCAATCGCTGAGAATCGCCGTGCGTATCATGCTGGGCGCGGGGTATCCCATCTCCATCCTCTGGGGGCCTGACTACATCCAGCTGTACAACGACGCGGAACGCACAATGCTCGGAGCGAAGGGCGCCACGGCGTTGGGTCGCAGAGCTAGGGACGTATTTCCCGAAACCTGGGAATACGTGGGGCCGCTGTTCGACAGGATCATGAGAGAAGGTCAGGCCTACACCACTCTTGCTGACCAGCAATTCTGGCTTAACCGACACGGCTTCCTCGAAGAATGCTACTTCGCACTGTCGTTCAGCCCCATTTCGGATGACACCGGTCTCGTGGGCGGTGTGTTCGCAACGGGGATGGACACAACGGAACGGGTGATCGAAGAGCGACGCCGCCAGGTGATACGCGACCTGGCGTCCCGAACAGCAGAAGCGCGATACGAAGAGGAGGTCTGGCGCGTCAGCGCGGAAACTCTCGGCGAACATCGCCTCACGATCCCGTTCGCATTCCTCTATTCGTATCGCCCCAGCGAACGTAACGCGTGTCTGGTAGGCCCCAGCCTCGCACCCGAGACGTTGGACCCTCCGGCGGTCGACTGCAGGGGGCAGAATCTCTGGGGATTCGACACCGCATTGGCCAATGAGGGGATTCTCGTCGACCTCGGCCAGCGCGCTTCTCTGCTGCCGACCACCGGTTCGGCAGTGCCTCCGCAAAAAGCTTCCGTCGCACCGATTCGTCTCCGCGAAGACAGCGACGTGACGGGATTCCTGGTTCTGGGAATCAATCCGGGCCGACCGCTCGATGATTCCTACCGCCAATTCATGCGTCGGATCGCCGAACAGATTGCCATCGGGCTGGCCAGCGCTCGCGCATATGAGCAGGAGCGGCAGCGCGCGGACGCGTTGGCGGAGATCGATCGCGCCAAGACCGCCTTCTTCAGCAATGTCAGCCACGAATTCCGCACGCCGCTGCAACTGATGCTGGGTCCGCTCGAGGACGTGCTGCCGGAAGCGGGCGAGCGTCTCGGGCCGGAAGGTCACCGACAACTCGTCACCGTGCGCCGGAACGCCCTCAGACTGCTCAAGCTCGTCAACACCCTCCTGGACTTCTCTCGTCTCGAGGCCGGACGCCTGCGGGCGGTCTACCAGCCGACGGATCTGGCCGGCCTCACCTCGGATATCGCCAGCCAGTTCCGTTCGGCGCTGGACGGCGCCGGACTGCGGTTTTCGGTGGATTGCCAGCCCCTCGTGGAGCCGGTCTTCGTCGATCGCGACATGTGGGAAAAGATCGTGTCGAACCTGCTTTCCAACGCTTTCAAGTTCACGCTCGAGGGCGAGGTGGCCATTTCGCTGAAACCCGTGGACGACGCCGTGGAATTGCAGGTTCGCGACACCGGCATCGGAATCCCCGACGACCAACGCGAGAAGGTCTTCGAGCGCTTTCATCGCGTCGAGCTCACATCCGCAAGGACGCATGAAGGCACGGGGATCGGACTGGCCCTCGTCAACGAGCTGGTCAGATTGCACGGCGGCAACGTCGGGCTGAAGAGCGCCGTCGGTCTCGGCAGCACCTTTACCGTGACGATTCCCCGCGGCAGCCGGCACCTGCCGGCGGAGTCCATTCAGGCCGAACGAACGTTCCCTCCCAGCGCGACTCGATCCGAAGCGTATGTCGAGGAAGCGCAGCGCTGGTTGCGCGGCCCCCGGAGCGCGCCCGCCGGCGTGAGACCCCCGCTCGCAGCGAGCCGGGAAGTGATCGTCTTGGCCGATGACAACCTCGACTTGCGTGAATACCTCAGCCGGCTACTCGGCGATCGATACGAGGTGCACGCGGTTGCCGATGGTCACCAGGCGCTGGAGGCCGTGCGCCGGCTGCATCCGGCCCTGGTGCTGGCCGACGTCATGATGCCGCGGCTGGATGGGTTCGGTCTGCTGCGAGGCATTCGCGACGACCCGGCCCTCCGAACTACCCCGGTGATCCTGATTTCCGCGCGAGCGGGCGAGGAGTCGCGCGTCGAGGGCCTCCAGGCCGACGCCGACGATTATCTCGTGAAGCCGTTCACGTCGCGGGAGCTCCTGGCGCGCGTGGCGATGCACGTAAAGATGGCGCAATTGCGCCGCGTCACGGCGGAGCGCGAGGAGCGGCTGCGCAACGATGCGGAGCTCCAACGGCAGAGACTGGAGGCGAGTCAGGAGCGCGAGCGCGAGTCGCGCATCATCGTCGACACGATCCCCGGACTGGTCGCCACCTTGACGCCGAGTGGTGAGCTCGAGTCCGTCAACGGGCAGGTCCTGGCGTACTGCGGCCGAACGCTGGAAGAGCTGAAACAGTGGGGGACGAGCGACACGGTTCATCCCGACGATCTCCCTCGTGCCATTCAGGTCGTCTCTGACTCGATGTCGTCGGGGGGGCCATACGAGATCGTGGAACGCATACGCCGTTTCGATGGCGTTTATCGATGGTTCCAGCTTCGGGGGCTCCCGCTTCGGGAGTCGAACGGACGAATCCTCCGCTGGTATGTCTTGCTCACCGACATCGAAGACCTCAAGTGCGCGGAGGCCGAGCTGCGGGCGCTGAGAGATCGGCTCGTCGAAGAGAATCGGGTGCTTCGCGACGAGGTCGATCGAACCTCGATGTTCGAAGAGATCGTCGGGGCCTCACAGGCGCTGCAGCCAGTGCTCACGCGGATAGCGAAAGTCGCGCCCACCGACTCGACCGTTCTGATCATGGGGGAGACCGGAACGGGCAAGGAGCTCGTCGCCCGCGCGATCCATCGGCGGTCCGCTCGCAGCTCCAAGAACTTCGTGAGCGTGAACTGTGCCGTCGTTCCTCGCGATTTGATCGCGTCGGAGCTGTTCGGCCACGAGAAGGGCGCGTTCACCGGTGCGATGCAGCGGCGCCTGGGACGCTTCGAGCTCGCCCATGGCGGGACGATCTTCCTCGACGAAGTCGGCGAGCTGCCGATGCAACTCCAGGTCGCGCTGCTGAGGGTCCTGCAGGAGCGCGAGTTCGAACGTGTCGGGGGAAACACATCCATTCGCGTCGACGTGCGCGTGATTGCCGCGACGAACCGCGACCTGCTGGCGGCGATCGAGGCGGGGACGTTCCGCAGCGACCTCTTCTACCGTCTGAACGTGTTTCCGATCACGGTACCGGCCCTTCGTGACCGGGCCGACGACATTCCGCTCCTGGTCGAGTACTTCATCGACCGATATGGGCGGAAGGGGGGCCGAACGTTCCGGCGCGTCCAGAAAAAGACGCTCGATCATCTGATCTCCTACCCGTGGCCGGGCAACGTCCGGGAACTTCAGAACGTGATCGAGCGGTCCGTGATTGTGTGTGACTCGGACGAATTCATCGTCGATGAGAGCTGGTTGTCGACCGCTCCCGATACGGCGAATCGTCCGCTGTCCAATACCCTCGCCCACCACGAGAAGGCGCTCATCGAAGGCGCCCTGCGCGCGAGCGGTGGACGCGTCTTCGGCCCAAAGGGAGCGGCGTCGCGGCTCGGCATAGCGCGGTCGACGCTCGAATCGAAGATCCGGAGCCTCGGGATCGACAAGAATCGCTTTCGCCCGCGACCGGCGAACCGCTAGTCGTCGTCCTTCTGCCGTCCGGCATTTCACCGATTGGCGAAATGCCGGTCAGTCAATAAGAGCACCCGGCGTTGTAGATCCAGCAACTTCGCGCTGGCGTCGCGATTGCTCTCCCCTTCGATCCCGATGCTGAAGATCCGGCGCACCGCGAATGGCGACGTCCTGCTGACCGTGAGTGGTCGTCTCGGCCAGGACAACCTCCGCGAGCTCTCCGACCTGCTCGACGGGGAGCGAACGGGCCGTCCCGTTGCGCTGGACTTGAAGGACGTGGTTCTCGTGGATCGGGACATCGTCCGGTTCCTTCGGACGTGCGAGCGCAACGGCATCGAGCTTCGCAACTGTCCGCCGTTCATCCGGTCATGGATGACGCGCGAAGCGGAGACGCCATGAGCACCGTTGGCGTCCACCAGTACCACTCCTGAAGGACTCGAAGGGGGAACGATGCTCGCGTACCGACTCGCGAAAGCGCAGGCAGCACCGGAGTTTCAGGACGTGGCCGATCCGTCCGCGAGGCCCGGCCAGGTCGTGGTCAAAGTCGCGGGCTCCGGGCTGTGCCATACCGACTTCACCGTCATCTCCCGCGAGCAGAGCTACTGGAAGGACCAGCCGCCGCCTTTCACGCTCGGGCACGAAATCGCCGGATGGGTGGAAGAAGTCGGAACCGGAGTGACCAAGTTTCACGCTGGTGACGCCGTCGCCGTCAATCCGTCGTGGGGGAGCTGCGGGCGCTGTCACATGTGCCGCTCAGGCGAAGACAGCCACTGCCCCTATCAGAAAGCGATTCGCGCCCCGGGCGTCGGTTACGACGGAGGACACGCGCCCTTCGTCCTCGTTCCCGAGGAGAGGTTTCTCGTTCACATCGGTGACCTCGATCCGGTTCTGGCAGCGCCGCTCACGGACGCCGGCATCACGACGTACACCGCGATCAAGCCGGCGCTTCCTCACATCTGGCCGGGGAGCGCCACGGTCGTGATCGGAGTCGGTGGCTTGGGCCTCTATGCGGTCCAGTTCCTCCGACTGCTGACCGGCGCGCGGGTGATCGCCGTCGACTCGACGGAAGCCCGACTGAACCTGGCTCGTGAGTACGGCGCCGACGACGTCGTCTCGAGCGGTTCGGAAGCCGCCGCGGAAATTCGTGACCTCACCGACGGGATCGGGGCGTCGTTCGTTCTGGACTGCGTGGGAATCAACACGACCCTCGCCACCGGGGTCGGAGCCCTCTCGTGGGGCGGCCGTCTGGTGATGGTCGGTGCGGGCGGTGGATCCATTCCGTTCGACTTCTTCAAAGTACCGCCCGGCTCGCAGCTCGCGACCAGTTTCAACGGCGGCAGCATCGCGCTGATGGAGGTCGTCGCGATGGCGGCTCTCGGGAGACTCAAGATCCTCGTCGACCGCTATCCGCTGCAGGACGCGAGGAAGGCGTACGACGATTTCGAGCACGGGCGTCTGGTCGGTCGTGCCGTGCTCATGCCCGGAGCATCGAAGGATCCCAGCCGCGAGGCAGTTGTAACGACGAACACCGCTGATTGAAAGGAGACCACAACGATGGAGACGCAAAAGGGGACCAGTGTCGCACCGAAACAGAGTCAGAGCGCCGAGCAGAAGCTTCAGAAGCTGCGGGACATCTACGCCGGCGCACCAGAGTTAGGTCGCGTTGCGCTCGAAAGGATGATGCCAGAGCTGGAACAGGCAGTGCGGATGGCGCCGAGAGCGACAACCGCCGGCCGAATTGGCATCCGGCAGGGCAAAGTCTCTGAATTCCTCTTGATTTTCAAGCTCAAGCCAGGCGGGGCGGATCGGCTCCGGGCTCTCCTCGGCGTCCTGGGCGGCAACTTCCAGGGCGCGGACGCCGTCGGCACGGTGCACGACATGCGCTTCGTGCTCCTCGACAACGATACCAAGCTCCTGTTCGCCACGGCGTTTGACGGGGACTGGGATCCCTATATCGCGGACTTCTCCACGAAGATTCCGGATCCGCTCGACGTGTTGTTCTGCGATTGTGAGGGCTATCCGGGCATGCACAGTCCGAAGGTGGGGGAGTATCTCCTGAACCACCAGGTCCAGGCGGAGGGCTGGTATGTCGCCAATCCTAACCTGACCGTCGCGGAGACCCGAAGGCTTGAAAAGGTCGGAAAGGCGGTCGACGAGTTGCTCGACAAGATCGGCTAGCCGCTCACGCCATGTCGACTCTCGATGAAACCGCCGTCGGCACTCCCCCGGCGCAAGCGCTCGCGCTGGACCTGCACGAGATCCAGGCGACCGTCCTCCGGCCCAGGCCGACTCCGTACTTCGGCGCCCACGTGCTCTTGCGCGTGGACGACGCGCGAGCGGGTCGCGAATTGCTCCGCCGGCTGACACCACGTGTCGACTCCGCTGCGAGCTGGTGGGACTCGGCCCGTCCGTGGCTGTCGGTCGCCATCAGTTACGCGGGTCTCCAGGCGCTGGGGGTCCCTCTGGACTCGCTGCAGAGCTTTCCGGAGGCCTTCCGGGTTGGCATGGCTGCGCGTGCCGGGCAACTGAGGGACGAGGGCGTCAACGATCCCAAGAATTGGCAGCCGCCCTTCGGCACGGCGGAGATTCACATCGGACTGAGCGCGTTCAGCGATTCCGAGGAGAAACGGCGGCACATCCTCGCGTTTGCGCGCGAGCGCTACGAGCAGCTCCGGGGCGTTCATCTGCTGGTCCTCGAGCAGTTCGGCGCGCAGCCGGGCGACCTCAACCCTCTGGGTTACAAGGACGGCATCGACCAGCCGGCGATCGAGGGCAGCGGCGTCGAGCCGCTGCCCGGCCAGGGGCCTCGCATCAAGGCCGGCGAGTTCATTCTCGGATATCCCGGCGAGGCCGGTGTTCCCCTGCCGATGCCGCAGCCGGACGTCCTCGGTCGCAATGGGACCTATGTGGGTTTGCGCAAGTATCAGTCGCGCGTGGGTGCGTTTAATCGATTCCTACATGCGCATGGAAGCACCGAGGAAGAACGGGAACTGCTCGCCGCGAAGCTGGTCGGCCGTTGGCGCAGCGGTGCACCGCTGACGCTGGCTCCGGACGTGGACGATCCCGCGCTCGGCGCGGACGCCCGCCGGAACAACGATTTCAATTACGCGATGGACCCGCACGGACGTCAGGCGCCGTTCGGATGCCATATCCGGCGAATGAACCCGCGGGACACGACGCTCTCACGTCTCACGGATGTGAATCTCCACCGACTCATCCGGCGGGGCACGACGTTTGGAGCACCCTACGACCCGAACGCGCTGTCCGAGAAGGACGACCAGGTCTCGCGCGGCGCGTACTTCCTGTTCATCAGCGCCAAGGCGATGGCCACCATGGAATTCCTCCAGCAAGAGTGGATCAACGACGGCGACTTCATCGGGGCCGGCAGTGAGCGCGACCCAATCATCGGGCTGCAAGAGGAAGAGGCGACATTCACCATCCCAAGGGAACCCGTGAGGCGCCGCATCCACGGGATCGAGACGTTCCATGTCCTTCGCGGAGGCGAGTACTTCTTCATGCCGAGCTTGTCGGCCTTGCAGTGGATCGGGAATCTCGCGGAAACAGGCTCGATCGAGCAGAAGGAGCGCTGAACCGATGCCACAGGATTTCGTCCGCTATACGCCTCAGATCGAGAACATCGATCCGGATCTCGATCGGCTCCTGGAAAGGATCATCGGCTTCTGGGAAAAGAAGGTCCGCGAATCGCCGGTAGCCGAGGGCAGTGGACGAGCCCTCCGAGGCGCACATGCGAAGACTTTCGGCGTGGCCAGAGCGGAGCTCCAGATCCTGCGCATCGTCCCGCCGGCATACGCGCAGGGAATCTACGCCCGGCCAGGGCGCCACGATGCGTTGATCCGGTTCTCCAGCTCCTCCACCCATCTGGGGGCGGACGCCACCCTCGGAGGAATTGTGGGATGTGCCATGAAGATCTTCGATGTTCCGGGACCGAAGCTGATGGACGACGAGCCGGACTCGACCACCTTCGACCTCGTGCTCAAGAGCAATCCCATATTCGTCGCCAACACGGCGAAGCACTATCTGATGATCCAGGAAGTCGGCAACGACCTGCCCCAGTACATGGCGCGCGGCAAGACGGGCCTCCACGAGCTGCTCACGGATTTTCTCACCGGCAAGGGCACGTTCGAGCGGTCCGACTGGGCATGGGACGAGCTGCTCGCGTTCCTCAAAGTGTCGCAGACGCCGTTCCGCAACCCGGTGTTGTCCACCTACTGGAGCATGGGCGCGGTCCGTCACGGTGACTACGTCGCGAAGATTCGCCTCGCGCCTGCCGCGGAAAACACCGCGAGGTCGATCCATCACGAGCTCGACCTGCGCGGTCGGCCGGACGTCTTCTATCCGACGTTGGCGGACGAACTGCAAGCCAGCGCCTTCGATTTCGACCTGCAGGTCCAGCTGAGCACCGATCTCGAAGCGATGCCGGTCAATGAGACGACGGTCGAGTGGCCGGAAAAGCTCTCTCCCTTCGTGACCGTTGGACGGGTACACGTCCCGCGGCAGGACATTTCGGGGATTGAGAATTCCGAAAAGACGGATGCGCTTGCGTTCAACTCGTGGCGGGTCACCGAGGAGCACAGGCCGCTCGGCGAAATCATGCAGACGCGACGGATCTATAGCGCGTCGGCCAGGATGCGCCGAACGATCAACCACCAGCCGCAGACCGAGCCCGCAAGTGCCGAGGAGGTGCTGCCGTTGCCGGTCTAGGGATAGTCAGTGGCGGAGAACGCGACGAGGCTCCTCGAGACATTCGGAGGTCGTCGTATACGCAGGAGGCGGGTTCGACCCCCGTTTCCACACGTCGCCTCCGCTGCGGTTCGCGATCTGCGCCCTGACGGTCGCACCGGACCGCGGCTCGCCCGGATGCGGGCTCGACCGCGGTCCTGATCGCGAGACCTCCGCTCCGGCTCCCGCGGCGCG
>Ga0126383_10003754_pt1 | contig 10124 bp, 8 predicted proteins | sample PanSoiMetPlot_35_FD_96882 | JGI IMG/M metagenome (GOLD analysis project Ga0126383, IMG submission 96882) | Tropical forest soil microbial communities from Panama - MetaG Plot_35 | ecosystem: Environmental > Terrestrial > Soil > Tropical forest > Bulk soil | place: Panama | collected 2016-02-17
GTGCCAGACGGCGCCCCGTGCTACGTCGTGTTTTATGCGCCGGTCACGTTCCAGAACCTCCCCAACTACATCCACGCCACCTGGAAGTCGCCGATGGCCACTTCCGAGTCAGTCAACGTCGATCCCAACTCCTACGGAACCGTCGTCAGCGCAACCGGCGTCACCGCCGCAACCAACGACGTCTTCGTGCTCTTCCGTCAGAACGGCACCTTCCAGAACCAGCAATGTCAGTCGGGAGGCTTCTGGTTCGACTACTGCCAGCTTGGCGCGCCTGCGCCCAACCCCGATCCCTGCATCCTCGCCCAGCCGCACATCATCTTGCCGGCAGACTCACCCCCGCCAGCGGTCGGCCCTTACGTTGCCAGCGTCGTGCGCGACATCAAAGCCCAGGCCGGGAGCCTCCATTCGATGCCGTCACCGAATGGGCTGGTCAACCTGCCGACATGCTTCTGGATCGAGGGCATCGGCGTGCCTGACGAGCGTGACTTCACGCTGGTCCTGCCCGGTCCGCCTGACCCGAGTAACCGCCGGATTTACTACACCTACCTGATCCGCGTCTTTTTCGCCGGGATCGACTGGAGCTTCGACGACCCCTTTGGCAACGACCATACTCAGCCCCACCCAGCTTGCGGTCAGCACCCGCAGCTGACAGCGCACAGCTATCAGATGATCTCCGAGAAGCGCAACTCGGATGGCTACTACCACGTGACCGCTATCGAGAAATATCAGGTCACCGTCGACCTCTACTGGGACGACTCGTACGGTCCCCACCACGTTGCGGTCGACCCGGGCGTTCCGCTCCCGATCACCGTGTCGCCGCCAGGCCCCTACAACCAGTTTGTAGGCCAGGTCGAAGCCATCCCGATCGGTCGGTAGAGCTGCGATTGCCGAAAGCAGTGCATCTGAATGACGGTTTGCAAAACGACACGATCGGGCATGGTGGGAAATCGTACCGATTTCGAACGTACCCGCCTCGTGAGATTCTCGCTGAAGGGCTCACTCTTCGACGCACTGAGCAGGCTGTATCCGCTGCCTCCGACCGCGCTCTGGTGCTCAATTTTCACCAGCTCCAAAAGGCAAAGAAAGACCGCCATCGGGGTCGAGAGCGCGATACATTTTCAGCAACTTACTGAGCGGCGCCGAGGTCAACCCGACGGCGCCTGCCGAACACGGTGACAAACATGTAGCTCTTCCCGGCCGCGTGGGGCAAAAAGAACTCGGACACCTCGTCATCGAGCGAAGTCGAGCCAACCGCTCTGAGCCCAAACGCATGCGTCGCCAGGTGAAGCTTGCCTGCGAACAGCGAGCACTCGAGCTGGGCCAGCCGGTAGCCGCGATTCCCGTAGCGCTCGAGCACCGGCCCCAGTGCGGTCAAGTAGTAGCAGTTGACGTGCGCGTCGCCCGCGTACGCCTGGCCAACGGCGAGCCGCTGCGCCACCTGCCGGAAGTCGCCTTCCTTCAGCAGCTCGATGGCTCGGAGGTCGCGATGGTGCACGTAGACGCCGGGGGCGAGGCCGTCGACGTTGTTGATGATCAGGTAGAGGTCGTGCAGCGCCGGCGCGCCAGCGGCCAGGCAGTCCGCGGCGACACCGCGCGAGGATACCTCCAGGAGCGAAGAGAACGCATCGAACGGAATCGCAACGTCGGCGTCATAGTGGCGCGTCGAGCGGCGGCGGAAGATCAGCTCCTCGATCGACGTCTTCGCCAGCTGCTCGTCGGGCACCGGGCGCAGCGCGATGAGCTCGCCCGCAGGCTCCGCGCGCATGCGCCAGAGCGGCTCGGCCCGCCATGACGCAGCCTGGGCGCCCGTGCCGAGCTCTGAGGCGCGGTGGAGCATCTGGATGTGTGGGAACTCGACCTGGCGCGGCGACACTGGCCGGGTGGGCAGAGCCAGCGGCGGCGCCTCGGGCGACGGTTGAGCCGGCCGGTCCCCGTGCCCGATGGCACAGAGCGCGACGGTGGCCTCGTCGCGCCCGTCAACTCCGAGCAGCGCGTTCACCGGCCCGTCTGCGAAGCCGAGCACGAGCTTCGCGGGTAGGCCGGAGGCGGCCGCGACCGCCAGGACGTTCGCGAAGGCCGTCCCCGCATCCCAGAACGCGTGCCGGTAGGCGCGAGCCTTGTAGCGCCACGCGTTGCGCCAGAACGTGCTGGTCATCGCCAGGACGACCGGCGACAGTGCCACGTCGGACTCGCCTCCTGCGGCGGCCGCGAGCGCGGCTCGGTAGTCGCCGGCGCGCAACCGCCCGAGGCTGTGGTCATCGGCTGCGTAGTGGTAGATGCCCGCCGGGAGATCCGGGAGTTCCGCGCAGACGAAGTAAAGCTCCAGGTGGTAGCGCGCACCTGTAGCACCGGCCGTCCGGAACTCTCCTGTAGTCCCTCTCCTCTTGAACTGGCGGCCGAGGAGGCCATTGGAGAGGAGCCCGATTCGCGCCACCGTGGCACGATCCGGAAATGCCTTGCTCACGCCGGCGGCCGTGTCTGCGATTGCCTGTAACGCGGGGATTGGCGATGGCGCCAGCTCGCGCGGGATCGCGACCCGTGGCACCGTCTCGTAGATCTTGAAGGGGAAGGGCTCGAGCGACCAGTCCTGCTCCCAGATCGGAGCCTCGACGTCTGGAGGCGTGCCCATTGCGAACCACCTGCCGCGGGATTCGTCTCCCAGCCAGACGTATTTCGTAGCGGCGTGGAAGCTCCAGGCAACGCTCGTATCCCGGTTCTCGTCGCTCATGATGTCGAGAGGCTAGGCGATCGCATTACTCCGCGGCGGCAGCCGGTTGGCCGCAGCTTGCCCCGAGGGGTGCGGCCCGTTCCCGCCGCACCCCTCAAAAGTCTGGCGGGCGCTACACGGTGCGGCGGGACCAGTGCCCCTCGTCGACCTCTGTCTCCGCAACCTCGAATGTGGTCGCATGGCCGACGAAATTGACGTGGCGGTTCACCGCGTACAGCGCTTGCGGGGCGCACAGGAAGACTGACAGCGCCTCCTCGTGTGCGAACCGGTCGATCTCATGGTCGAGACGATTGAGCTCAGCCGCATCCGTCTGCTGCGCGTATCGCGCCAGCAGCTGTTCGAACTTTTCGATGGGGGGACCAGCGCGAAACGCGCCCAGTGAGTGGTAGAGCCAGCTGTGCATGAAGGCGGCGGGAGCGTCTGACGTCAGGTCGAACCATGCGATGAGCAGTACGTCGAACGGCGCCGGTAGAACCTTCTGGACGAATGCGTGCTGCGCCGCCAGCAGGTCGCTCTCCGGTATCTCGACAACGACTGCCTGAACGCCTAGGGCACTACGGAAATCGTCCGCGAGCAGGCTGGCGAGTCCCCCCAAACCCGGCAGCGCGGCCACGACGAGCGGGCGCGCCTCCGGGTAGCCGGCCTCAGTCAGCAGCCGCCTCGCCTGTTCTGGGGCGTGCGGATAGGATCTGAGATCGGGGTCATAGCCGGCGCTGTAGTGGGGGGTGAGCCCGGCAGTGAGGTAGGCGTAGCCCTTGAGGCCGTCGCGGATCAGTCGCTCGCGATCCACGGCCATGTTGAGCGCTTTTCGCACGCGCACGTCATCGAACGGAGCAACGTCACGGTTGATGATGCCGACCAGCACGCGCATGGCGTCCGTCGTCACGAGGCGTGCGTACTCCGAGTTCTTGACCCGATCTGCGTCGGCCGGGGATACCTCAGTGACGATGTCGACCTCGCCCTCTGTGTCGCAGACCAGCTGAAGCGCCTCTTGCGGCGTCAGGTCGTTGCGGAAGATGACCTTCTCGAGCCTGGGGCCGCGCTCGCGATTCCAGTGGTCGGTGTTTGCCTCGAGAACGACTCGCGGTGTGCGGTCCTGCCTGGTGTCCAGCCATATGGCCGCAAACGGGTCGGCGCTCATCAGCGCGATCTCGTTCTCGATGGCGGAATGTCCCTCGACGAGGGTGAACGGTCCGGTGCCCCACGGGCCCGGAGCATCGATGATTCACCAGTGACCGTCGCCGGTGCCCTTCGTCCTGTAGCCAAAGCCGAGCTCGTCCCAGAAGCGGGTGCTTGGGATGTGGAAGCCACGGAACTTGCCCAGGATCAATCCGTCCGGCTCTGGAAAGTGCATCCTCAGCGTGAAGTCGTCGATCACTTCCAACCTGGTGGCGGGATGGAAGTTGAGTGAGGTGCCCGGCGGATGCGGTGCCGGCCACCGCTGGACCTCGTCGAAGGCCCTCTGGAAGGAGTGAGCGGTGCACTCTTCGCCGTCCTGGAAGCGCACGCCCCGTCGCATGTGCACCTCCAGCGTCCGGTCGTCGATCCAGCGGCACTCCTCCATGACTGCTCCGACCAGATGGCCGGCGGCCTCCGTTCGAACGGGCTCCTCCATCGTGTTCCACGTGATGTGGAGCCAGTTCAGTGGATGGGGATCCACCACGTTGATCGTCCCGACGGGCACCCTCCGCCCGGCCACGGCCGGCGCCTCTCTGATGGTCTCTGCCATGTGCCAATCCTCCCTGTGGCTCGATAACACATGCTTGCCTGGGCAGGGTTTGATGATGGCACCGCTCGGACGACCTGGCAACGACTGGCCAGGTCACAAAGTCGGGGCCGCCGGCGCTGAAGGCGGGAGTCTATTCCCGCCAAGCGCAGTGGCCGCTCGCTGTGCCACCTTGACCTCGTGGCGGCGTTAGGCGAGCTCTTCCCGGCCCGGGTCGTACGCAAGTTCATCGCGGACGGAGGCGGCAATCAGGCCGTTCTGATCGCGTGGAACGCCCTCACGGCGATCTTTCCGATCGCTCTCGCCCTGGTCGCTGCCGCCGGCCTCGTCCTGGGGCTTGCTGGGATCTCGGCGGAGAGCATCGGCAGGCTGGTCGCCAACCTCTTTCCGCCCGACCAGCGGCAGCCGGCCCTGGACGCGATCAACGGGGTCAAGCAGCGCTCAGGCCTGTTGGGACTGATCGCGTTCGCCGGCTTCCTGTGGGTCGGCTCAGGTCTGTTCGGCGCGATGGAGGGCGCATTCGCGGTCGTTTACAACACCAACGGCCGCACCTTTGTCCGCCAGAAGCTGATGTCGCTGGCCATGATGGGAATCTTCACCGTCCTGGCGCTGGTGGCGGTCGCCAGCTCGACCGTGCTGGCCTTCCTCGACCGGTTTCCTCAGCTGTCAGGCCCAGTGGGAGTTCCCTTCGGAGACGCCGTCGGCGTCCTCGCCGGCTGCTTGCTGTTCTTCATTGTCTACCTCGTCGTACCCAACCGCCGTCAAGACATCCGGAACGTGTGGCCGGGGGCCATTTTCGCCGGGGCGGCATTCAAGGCGCTGACGCTGCTCTTTCCGATCTACCTCCGGATCAACAAGGGCATGAACCAGTACGGCGCGACGTTCGCCTTTCTGTTCATCATGCTTACGTTCTTCTATTTGTTCGGGCTGATCACGATTCTGGGAGCCGAGATCAACGCTGTGCTCGAAGAACCTGAGGGCGGCGGCGCTTCAGCTACTCGGCACGACCAAAGGCCCTGATCTCCTCCAGCTCCTGCTCAGACAGCTCGCGTGGAAGCTCGCCGCGCGCGACCTTCTCCGTCTGGACGTGCTGCCGGATGGTCTCGACGACCTCCGGATTGGCCAGCGTAGTGATGTCACCCGTGCCCGTGAAGTTCGAGATCCCGGCGATGACGCGGCGCATGATCTTGCCGGATCGGGTCTTGGGCATGTCCGGGACGATCCAGACGTTCTTCGGCCGCGCGATCTTGCCGATCAAGGTGTCGATTGCGCCGGCGACCTTCTCTTCGATCTGGCCGCTTGATGTGTACCCCGGCTTGAGCGCGACGTAGATCTCCACCGCTCGGCCACGTAGCTCGTCCATCACGGGCACCGCTGCCGCCTCGGCGACCTCCTCCACGGTGATGCTCGCCGACTCCAGCTCCTTCGTGCCCAGGCGGTGCCCGGCCACGTTGATGACGTCGTCGACGCGGCCGAGTATCCGGAAGTAGCCGTCGGCGGCCTGTAGGGCGCCATCGCCGGCGAAGTAGGGCCAGTCGTGCCAGTCGGTGCTCGACTTGTCCTTGCAGTACTTCTGGTAGTAGATCTGCACGTACCGCTCGGGCTGTCCCCAGACCGTCTGGAAGATCCCGGGCCAGGGGTTGCGGATGCAGATGTTGCCCGCCTTGCCGCTGCCCGCGGGCACGGGATTGCCCTCTTCGTCAAGGATCACCGGGAAGATGCCCAGGACTCCAGGACCGCAGCTCCCAGGCTTCATCGCCTTGAGTGCGGGCAGCGTGCTCCCAAGAAAGCCCCCGTTTTCCGTCTGCCACCACGTGTCCACGATGACGGCCTCGCCTTTCCCGACGACGTCGTAGTACCACCGCCACACGTCGGGCTCGATCGGCTCACCCACCGTCGTCATGTGCTTGAAGTGGTAGTTGTACTTCTTGGGCTCGTCTGGACCGAGCTTGCGCAGCATGCGGATGGTCGTCGGTGCGGTGTGAAAGATGTTGACCCCGAGGCGCTCGGCGATCCTCCAAGGACGCCCGGCGTCGGGGTACGTCGGCACACCCTCGTACATGACGCTGGTGGCCGCCAGGGCCAGGGGACCGTAGACGATGTAGGAGTGGCCCGTGATCCAGCCGATGTCGGCGAAGCACCAGTAGGTGTCCTCGGGGTGGATGTCCTGGTAGTACTTCGACGTCCCCGCCACGTAGGACAGGTAGCCTCCGGTGCTGTGCTGGCAGCCCTTCGGCCGTGCCGTCGTGCCGCTCGTGTACATGAGGAACAGGGGTGCTTCGGCCGGCATCGAGACCGGCTCCACCTCTTTTCCGAGATGGTCTGCGAGCAGCTCGTCCACGAAGTAATCGCGGCCCGGAACCATCGGCGTCTTCGACGAATAGGAGCCCGCATGCCGTCGCCAGACCAGCACTTTGTCGACTTCGACGCCCTCCTTCCGAGCGGCGGCGAGGGCCTCCTCTGCCTTGGCCTTGTGATCCAGGAGCTCACCGTTCCGGTAGTAGCCGTCGATCGTGACGAGGACGTGGCTTTCGGAGTCGGCGATTCGATCCCCGCAGGCCGCGCCGCTGAACCCACCGAAGACCTCTGAGTGGATGACGCCGAGACGGGCGCATGCCAGCATGGAAACGGGCAGCTCCGGGACCATGGGGAGGTGGAACGTGACGCGGTCACCCTGATTGAGGCCACAGAAGTGCCGAAGCACGGAGGCGAACTCGTTGACGCGCTTGTACAGCTCCTGGTAGGTGATTGCCTCGGTCTCTTCAGATTCCGGCTCGGGCACCCAGATGAACGCGGACTTGTTCCGGTACTTCGCCAGGTGGCGATCGACGCAGTTGTACGACGCGTTTAGCCGTCCGCCCACGAACCACTTCCAGAAGGGTGGGTTGCTTGTGTCGAGCGTCGTCTGCCAGTACCTGTCCCATGTCAGCAGGTCGGCGTACTCCTTGAAGCAGTCGGGGAAGTTCTTCTCGGCGAATCGCTCGAAGATGCTCGGATCGGAGGCGTTGGCCTGGCCGATGAATCTGGGCGGTGGATAGTAGTACTCCTCTTCGCGCCAGTGAACGGCGATCTGTGCCTCCGAGACCTGTGTTTCGCTCATCGCTTGACCTCCATCATTGCCGGGCGGTTTCACCGGCAGGCATGAGCAGACCGCCGCGGGTGATGTCCCTCAACGCCTCGAACAGCTTCTGACCGATCCTCCCGCGCTAACGTAAGCTGTCAGCGGCCTCCTGTCTACCAGGCCGGCACCGAACGGCCTGGAAAGTGGCCTGAACGGCGAGCTGGCGGCCCCGAGCGGCCGAACCTCAGACGGAAAGCGCATCCTCCAGCTGGATTATGCCCTCAAGCAGTGACCGTCCGAGTATCGCCGCAGCCGCCCCCGCTGCGCTCACCGCCCGCAGGTCGTCCAGTGAGGCGATTCCTCCCGAATACGTCACTGGCACGTCGGTCCCGGACAGCACCTCGGACAGCAGGCTGAGGTCCGGCCCCAGCAGCGTCCCATCCCGGTTCACGCTCGTGACCACGACGCCGGCCGGCATCGCCTCTCGCCAGCGCAGCAGCACATTGGGGACAGTCAGCTCCTCGAGCGCAGACCAGCCGGCGACCGCCGGTCGCCCATCTCGCACGTCCACCGCGGCCAGCACCTGGCCGGGATGGGCGGCGGCCACGCTCGCCAGGAGGTCCGGGTAGCGTACCGCCGCCGTTCCCATCACTACAGCGGCGGCGCCGGCTTCCAGCCAGCGCCGGGCATCGATCTCGCTGCGCACCCCGCCGGCGACCTCGACGGCGGCGCCCGCTTCGGTGACAAGTCGCTGCACGAGGAGCTGGTTGTTGCCGGTGCCCCGGGCGGCATCCAGGTCGACCACGTGCAGACGGCGGGCACCGGCGTCGACGTAGCGTTTGCCGAGAGCGACGATCTCGTCGCCGTCGCCGGCGTATGCCGTCGGGCGGTCGAAGTCCCCGTGCTCGCCCAGGCGGACGACGCGCCCGGCGAGAAGATCGAGGGCAGGCAGGACCATCATCACAGAGGGCTCGAAGGTCGGCGGACGACCTCTAGGGCCGGTAGTTGACGAACTGCAGCGGCACCGGGATGGAGTTGTCCTCTCGAAGGGCCTTGATGACCGCCTGCAGGGCGTCCTTCTCCTTCGACGTCACACGGAGCTGGTCGCCCTGTATTCGGACCACCACCTTCGGGGACACCTCCCTGGCTTTCTTCTGCAGAGATCGGGCCAGGTCTTCTGAGATTCCGGCATTGAGCGCGACGTCGATGCGTCCGCGGCCCTTGCCCACGGTCTTCGGCTCCCCAGCCTTGAACAGCTTGGCTGACAGGTGCCGGCGTGCGGCCTTCTCCAGCAGTACCTGAAAGACTGCGCGGGCGCGGTCTTCGGTCGAAGCCTCGATCACGATCGAGCCGTCGTTGCGTTCGATCCTGGGATCGGTGCCCTTGAAGTCGAAACGCGTCCCCACTTCCCGGCGGGCCTGGTCGAGGGCGTTGGTCAGCTCATGCGCGTCGTACTGGGAGACGACGTCGAAGGAGAACTCCTGCGCCAACGAGCACCCCTAGCGCAATATGCCGTTCAGACCGGCTACGAAGGCCACGACGCCAAGCGCGACGATGAGCAGGGCACTTACTCCAAGCAGGAGCGCGATGCCGACCTGAGATCCGTCGATGGGCTCGTAGCTGGCGCGAAGCTCGTCCGGTGACAGGGGGACCTCGTAGTCGTCGACCCCCTCAGCCGTGGCGCGTGCGTCTAGCTGGTCCAGGACGGCCTTGCCACCGGCGGGCACCGGGCGGCTCTCGAGACGGCGGAGTGCCTCCTTGAGGTTGTCGCGTGTCCGACCAAGCTCGGCGACGACCATGTCGAGCGTCTTCGACGCGGACGGCGTCTGTGTCTCACGTCGCAGTTCAGAGATGATGTCGTAGAGGGTGGCCATCCAGGTGGAGTTATAGCCGACGCAGGCTTGTCGCCGCTACCGGCAGCGGGCTCCGAGAGCCCACGGCCCCCTAGAATCCGCGTCAGGATGAGCGTCCAGACCGATCCCAAGCTGCGCACCAGGTCTCGCCCCCAGCATCCGAACTCCTGGGTCTTCTTCGAGGGCGAATTCATGCGCTACCACGACGTCCACATTGGCGCGATGACCCACGCGCTGCACTACGGCACCGGCTGCTTCGAGGGCATCCGCGCGTACTGGAACCCGAAGCAGGAACAGCTCTTCCTGCTCCAGGCTCCCGCCCACTATGCACGTCTCCACCGCTCTGCCCGCATCCTGCGCATGGACCTGCCCTACAGCACAGTCGAGTTGGTCGAGCTCACGCTCGAGCTACTTCGGCGCAACGACTACCGAACCGACGCCTATGTCCGCCCGCTGCTCTTCAAGTCGGCGGAGCAGATCGGCGTCCAGCTGCACGGGCTTCCAGACAGCTTCCTGATATACAGCTCGCCGATGGGCAATTACGTCGAGATCGACGGCGGCATCCGCTGCACCATCTCCAGCTGGCGGCGGGTTCCAGACTGCGCGCTGCCGGCTCGTGCCAAGGTGACGGGGTCGTATATGAACTCGGCGCTTGCGAAGTCCGAGGCGCTGGAGAACGGCTTCGATGAGGCGATCGTCCTCACGGAGAGCGGGCACGTCTCCGAGGGCTCGGCAGAAAACCTGTTCATGCTCAAA
>Ga0126383_10003755_pt1 | contig 10124 bp, 10 predicted proteins | sample PanSoiMetPlot_35_FD_96882 | JGI IMG/M metagenome (GOLD analysis project Ga0126383, IMG submission 96882) | Tropical forest soil microbial communities from Panama - MetaG Plot_35 | ecosystem: Environmental > Terrestrial > Soil > Tropical forest > Bulk soil | place: Panama | collected 2016-02-17
TCGGGCTCCGAGAACATGAGCTTCCTGAAGATGTGCGTCCCCGCCGACGGCGTGAAGGGGATCAAGCAGTTCGTGCTCGAGTCGATCGTCGGCGCCGGCGGCAAGCCGTGCCCGCCGGGGATCGTCGGCGTCGGTATCGGCGGCTCGGCGGACTACGCGATGTACCTCGCGAAGGAGGCGATCGCGCGGCCGGTCGGGACGACGAACCCCGACCCGGAAGTGGCGAAGCTCGAGGCGGAGCTGTTCGAGCTGCTGAACGAGACCGGGATCGGCCCGATGGGGCTCGGCGGCGACGTGACCGCGCTGGCCGTGCACGTCGAACACGCCGACACCCACATGACACTGAATCCGGTGGCCGTCAACTACCAGTGCTGGGCCGCCCGCCGCGCGACCGCCCACGTCGCTGCGGACGGAACCATCGACTACGACCGGGAAGCGTGATGGCGCAGCACGAAGTCACCTTCCCGATCACCGACGAGGCCGAGATCCTGAAGCTCCGCGCGGGCGACGAGGTCGTCGTGCAGGGCCACATCATCGGAATCCGCGACCGCACGCAGATCCGGATCTTCGACGAAGGCCAGGAACCTCCCATGGACCTGCGCGGCGCGTTCCTGCTCCACACCGCGCCGGGCGTCAAGAAGGTCGGCGACAAGTACGAGCCGGTCTGCATCGGCACGACCACGAGCGCGCGGATGGTCCGCTTCACCGAGCCGCTCGGCGCCGAGTACGGCGTGCGCGCGATCTGCGGCAAGGGCGGCTTCCCCGACGAGGCGATCGAGCCCATGCGGAAGCACGGGATGGTCTACTTCGCGATCGTCGGCGGAGCGGCGGCGCTCGAGACGACCCAGATCGAGGAGATCGAGGAGGTCGCCTGGGAGGAGCTCATGCCCGAGTGCCTCTGGAAGTTCCGCGTCCGGGACTTCGGACCGCTCACCGTCGGCATCGACGCCCATGGCAACTCGCTCTACCACGACGTCCAGGCGGCAGCCCACAAGAAGCTGGAGGAGCTCTATGCCAAGCTTTGACGGATTCCTCGACTTGCCCCCTCGCCCCGGCAAGCCACGCCGCGAGGGCCTTACGCACGTCATCGACAAGGGGATGAACCTGCGCGAGATCGAGGGCCTCTTCGACACCGCCGGGCAGTACGTCGACATCGTCAAGCTCGGCTGGGGCACGTCGTACGTCACGAACAACCTCGAGAAGAAGATCGCGCTCTACCGGAGCTTCGAGACGCCCGTCGTCTGCGGCGGGACGCTCTTCGAGGCGGTCTACGCGCGCGGCAAGCTCGACGAGTTCAAGCGCTGGCTGATCGAGCAGCGCTTTTCGCACGTGGAGATCTCCGACGGAACGCTCGACATCCCGCGCGAGCGAAAGCTCGAGCTGATCGACGAGTTCGTGCAGGACTTCACGGTTCTCTCCGAGGTCGGCTCGAAGGACGCCGAGGTCGTGTACGCGCCGTACCAGTGGGTCGAGTGGATCAAGGAGGAGCTCGAGGCTGGCGCCTGGAAGGTGATCACGGAGGGCCGGGAGGGCGGCACCGCGGGGATCTACCGGCCAACCGGCGAGATGCGAACCGGCCTCGTCGACGAGATCGTCCACGAGGTCGCGGTCGAGGATCTCGTCTTCGAGGCGCCGACCAAGGGCTCGCAGGCCTGGTTCGTGAAGCAGTTCGGCCCGAACGTGAACCTCGGGAACATCCCGCCCGAGGAGGTCATCCCCCTCGAGACGCTCAGGCTCGGCCTGCGCGGCGACACGCTGAAGGAGGTCCTGCTCGATGGCGAGCGCGCCCCCTCTGCCTGAGCTCGACTTCGAGGCCATGTCCGCGGAGGACCTCCTCCGTTGGGCGCACGCCGAGTTCGGCGACCGCCTCTGCCTCACGTGCTCGTGGCAGAAGCAGTCGTCGGTGCTCGTCCACATGGTCGCCGAGCTCGGGGTCGACATCCCTGTGATCGAGCTCGATACGCATCTCTTCTTCCGCGAGAGCTACGAGACGCGCGACCGGCTGATCAAGCGCTATGGGCTTCGGCTGCTGCCGCCTCCGCCGCTGATCACCGTCGCCGAGCAGCACCGGCAGGAGGGTGCGAACCTCTGGGAGACCGATCCGGACCGCTGCTGCCACATCCGCAAGGTCGAGCCGCTGCTGAAGGCGCTCGAGCCGTACGACTCGTGGATCTCCGGGATCCGCCGCGACCAGTCGCCGAGCCGCTCGACCACGCCGAAGCTGCAGTGGTCCGAGCGCTACGACGTCTGGAAGGTACACCCGCTCGCGGACTGGGACGAGAAGCGCGTCTGGGCCTACATCACCGTCAACGAGATTCCGTACAACCCGCTCCACGACGTCGGCTTCCGCTCGATCGGCTGCATCCCCTGCACGAGGCCGATCTCGCCGGACGAGGAGGAGCGCGCCGGCCGCTGGGCCGGTTCCGACAAGCTGGAATGCGGCATTCATCTCGACACGCCCGTAGGAGGACGATGACCGACCACATCTACGCCGCCGACCACCCGGAGACGACGCACGTCCGGCACGGCGGCTTCACGCTCTGGTTCACGGGGCTCTCCGGAGCCGGCAAGACGACCATCGCGCACCTCGTCGGGCCCGAGCTCGACCGGCGCGGCCTCGTCGTCGAGTACCTCGACGGCGACAACGTGCGCATGCATCTCTCGAAGGGCCTCGGCTTCTCGAAGGAAGACCGCGACACGCACATCGAGCGCGTGGGCTGGGTCGCCTCACGCCTGACCCGTCAGGGCGGCGCGGTGATCACGGCTGCGATCTCGCCGTACGAGGAGACTCGCCGCCAGGCACGGGACTGGGTCGAGCCGGTCGGGACGTTCGTCGAGGTCTACGTCAAAGCGTCGGTCGAGGAGTGCGCCCGCCGCGACGTGAAGGGCCTCTACGAGAAGGCGTTCCGGGGCGAGATCAAGGAGTTCACCGGCGTGAACGACCCGTACGAGGAGCCGGTCGACCCGGAGCTCGTCGTCGACACGGAGGAGCTCAGCCCGGAGCAGAGCGCCGCGCACGTCGTGGCGAAGCTCGAGGAGCTGGGCCTCGTCCCGGCTGAGGTAGCGGCGTGACCGTGGTCGAGACGCAGACGTTGATCGCACCGCACGGCGGCAGGCTGGTCGACCGCACGGGCCCGCGACCGGACGGCGTGGCGCGGCTCGAGCAGGTTCCACTGACCTCGCGCGAGCTCTCCGACCTGGACATGCTCGCGAGCGGCGCGCTCTCGCCGCTCGAGGGTTTCATGGGCGGGGACGACTACGAACGCGTTGTCGAGGAGATGCGCCTCGAGCGCGGCCTCCCCTGGTCGCTACCGGTGTGCCTCGCGGTCGACAACCCGCCGCGGGGCGACGAGGTCGCGCTGACGGACGAGAGCGGTCGCGCGCTCGCGGTGCTCGAGGTCGACGAGGTCTTCGAGTACGACAAGGAGCGCGAGGCCGAGCGCTGCTTCCGTACCACCGACTCGGCGCATCCGGGAGTCGCGCGGCTCTACGACCAGAAGCCTTTGTATCTCGCGGGCCGGGTCACCGTCTTCGAGCGGCTCGAGCCCTCGTTCCCGGAGCTCGCGCTCGATCCTCTGGACACCCGGCGCGCCTTCGAGGAGCGCGGCTGGCGGCGCGTCGTCGGCTTCCAGACGCGCAACCCGATCCACCGTGCGCACGAGTACCTGACCAAGGGCGCGTTGGAGACCGTCGACGGGCTGCTGATCCACCCGCTCGTCGGCGACACGAAGTCGGATGACGTGCCGGCGGCGACCCGCGTCGAGTGCTACCGCGTGCTCGTCGAGAACTACTACCCGGCCGGGCGCGTGCTCGTGGCGGCGTTCCCCGCGGCGATGCGCTACGCGGGGCCGCGCGAGGCGATCTGGCACGCGATCTGCCGCAAGAACTACGGCTGCTCGCACTTCATCGTCGGCCGCGACCACGCGGGCGTCGGCGACTACTACGGCACGTACGACGCGCAGCGGATCTTCGACGAGTTCGCGCCGCACGAGCTCGACATCGAGCCGATGTTCTTCGAGCACGCCTTCTTCTGCCGTGTCTGCGGCCAGATGGCGACGCCGAAGACGTGCCCGCATGGTGGCGACGACCACGTCTTCCTCTCGGGGACGAAGGTGCGGGAGCTCCTCGCCGCGGGCGAGCTGCCGCCGGCGGAGTTCTCGCGGCCGGAGGTGGCCGAGGTGCTGATCGCGGCCTACCGCTCCTGAGCCGGCCGTGGTCGAGGACGCCCGCGACGCAACCCGCCGGACGCGCCTCGCGAGCGAGCGCACGTACCTCGCGTGGTGGCGAACGGGGCTCACGGCCTTCGCGGTGAGCTTCGGGGCGGGCCGGATCGTGCCGGAGCTCGCGGGCGGGGCGGCCTGGCCGTATGCGCTGATCGGGGTCGCCTTCGGCCTGGTCGGGCTCGCGTTCATCGGCTACGGCTACTTCAGGCAGAGGGAGATCGAGGCGGCGCTCGCGCGCGGTGAGTACGCCCCGTTCGACGACCGAGCCGCGCTCGTGTTCGCGGCGTGTGGGCTCTTTCTCGGACTCGCGACGATCGTGCTCGTCCTGGTGGGCGCATGACCTGGCAGTTCACCCTCGCCGGCTTCCTGATCGGCGCGCTGGTCGGCGTGACCGGGATGGGCGGCGGCTCGTTGCTGACGCCGATCCTCGTCATCTTCTTCGGCTTCAAGCCGACCCTGGCCGTGGGGACCGACATCCTCCACGGCGCGATCTTCAAGAGCTTCGGCGCCGTCCGGCACCGGCGGCTCGGCACGGTGCACGCGCGGCTGACGTTTTGGATGTTCCTCGGCTCGGGCCCGATGTCGCTGCTCGGCGTGGCGACGGCGACGTGGATCGCGCACCACTACGGCGACGCGCAGTCGATCGAGTCCTACGCCGTCGGCGTGGCGCTGATCATCGGCGGCGTCGGCCTCGTGGCGAAGACGTTCATCAAGCGCGGCGTGCAGCCGAGCGACGCCCCGTTCCTGCTGCAGCGCCGGGACCGGATCATCGCCTTCACGCTCGGCGCCGTATGCGGCTTCGTCGTCGGCCTGACCTCGGTCGGGAGCGGCACGTTCTTCGGGCTCGTGATGGTGCTGGTGTTCCCGCTGACGCTCCCGAAGATCGTCGGGACGGACATCTTCCACGCGGCCGCGCTGCTCTGGGTCGCGGGCTTCGGGCACCTCGTGGCGGGAAATGTCGACCTGCGCACGATGGGCTGGCTGCTGACCGGCTCGATCCCGGGAATCCTGCTCACGAGCAAGCTGACCCTGCGGATTCCGGAACGCGGGCTGCGTCTGGGGCTCGCGTCGGTGCTGATGCTGAGCGGCATCAAGCTGATCGACTTCGCCGGCGCCGACTACGTGATCGCGGCCGGCGCGGCGGCCGCGACGCTCGGCATCGGGGGCTGGACGCTGGTCGGCCGGCTAGGCCGACGTCCTCGTCCCGAGACGGTTTCCTGAGAACGTCTCGCCCTTCGCTCCTGAAATGAGCGGTCGAACCGCAAGAAGATTGCGCAACCGATCTAGGATGGCCCGGCGATGCGGCTGGTCTGGGTCAGCTTCGACGTCATGGGCCGCGACTGCCTCCGAGCCGCCGCCGACGCGGGGGCCGAGGTGGTCGGCGTCGTCACGCTGCCGGGACCGATCGACCCGGACCGCTCGGGCCAGTGCTCGTTCGACGAGATCGCGGCGGAGCTCGGCGCGCGGCTGATCGAGACCGCCGACGTCAACTCGCCGGACACGATCACCGCGATCCGGGAGGTCGATCCCGACCTGATCTTCGTGGTCGGCTGGTCGCAACTCGTCCTGGACGAGTTCATCGGCTTGCCCCGTCACGGCGTCTTCGGGATGCACCCGACCTTGCTGCCGCGTCATCGTGGCCGCGCGGCGATTCCGTGGGCGATCCTGAGCGGGCTCGCCAAGACCGGGGTGACCCTCTTCGAGATCGCCGACGGCACCGCGGACTCCGGGGCGATCCTGGGCCAGATCGAGATCCCGATCGCACCCGACGAGACCGCGACCACGCTCTACGACAGCGTGACCGACGCGCACATCGAGCTGGTGCGCGAGGTCGTGCCGAAGCTCCTCGCCGGGTCAGCTGACCGGATTCCGCAGGACACGCGCCGCGCGAGCGCCTGGCCGAAGCGCACTCCGGTCGACGGGATCATCGACTGGGAGACCCGCGCGCCGTACCTCCACGTCTGGGTGCGCGCGCAGACGCGGCCGTATCCCGGCGCGTTCACCTACCTCGGCGAGGAGAAGCTCGTCGTCTGGCGCGCGCGGCCGGTCGAGCTGGATGCGGAGGCGCCCGCAGGAACCGTCGTCGCGGTCGACGACGGGCCGGTCGTCGCCTGCGGCGAGGGCGGCCTCGTGCTCGAGGAGGTCGAGGGCGTCGACGACGTGCCTGTTGGGGCGAGGCTCGGATGAGGCGTCGCTTGCGATGCCGATGTCAGGACGCGCGAGCTTCGCTCGTGCGTCCGTCTGCAATGACCGGTCGAACCACCGCCGGTCCGAAGGTGCTCGCATGAGGGTCTTGGTTTTTGCCGCGCACCCGGACGACGAGGTGCTCGGCATGGGCGGCACGCTCTGCCTCCATGCGGCCGAACAGGGCGACGAGGTGCGCGTCGTCTGCGTCACCGACGGCAGCTCGACGCAGTACCCAGGTGACACGGAGGTGCGTGAGCGCAAGAATCAGGAGGCCCGCGCGGCGGCGGCGATCCTCGGCGTGACGGACTACGTCCACCTCGACCTGCCAGACATGCGTCTCGACACCCTCGCCCACGTGGAGCTGAACGCCGTCGTCGAAGGGCACATCCGCGACATTGCGCCTGAAGTGGTCTACACGCCGCACCCCGACGTGAATCTCGACCATCGCGCGCTCTTCGACTCGGTCGCCGTGGCGGCGCGACCCACGCCCGAGCAGACCGTGCGGCGGCTCCTCACCTACGCGCCGACCTCCTCGACCGAGTGGTCGCCCGCGGCGACGAACTGGTTCGCGCCGAACTGGTTCGTGGACATCACCATGACGCTGGAGCGCAAGCTCGAGGCCTTCGCGAAATTCGAGACGGAGCGGCGCGACTATCCGCACCCGCGCAACGACCGCGCGCTCCGCGCCCACGCCGAGTTCCACGGCGCCACCGTTGGCTGCGAATACGCAGAGCCGTTCGTCCTCGTCCGCAATGTCGCCTGAGGCGCGCCGTGCCCAGATCGCGGCGGCGATCGTCGTAGCCGGCCTGCTCATCGGCTCGGCCGCCGCGTTCGCGTACACCGAGCACGTGAAGCTCGAGCGGAGCCCCGTCTTCCGGACACGCGTCGGGAAGCTGCTCGGGCCGAACTGCCGGTGCCAGCACCGGCGCATACCGGTTCAGTTCACGCTGCGCAAGCCGGACCGGCTCTCGGTCGTGATCGTCGACTCCGACGGCAAGGTCGTCCGGACGCTGCTCGTGCCGACGCCGGTCCGGGCGGGCCGGCAGCGGTTCGGGTGGGACGGGCGGGACGATGCGGGGCAGGTCGTGCCGGCGGGGACCTACAAGCCTCGGCTCCACCTCGCGAACGAGCACCGGACGATCGTGATGCCGAACCCGATCAAGGTCGACACGACCGCCCCGACGATCGCGCTGGTCTCGCTCGTCCCGCGAGCCTTCTCGCCGGGCCGCGCCTTCAGACGGAACCACGTGGTGATCCGCTGGCGGGCCAGCGAGCCCGCACAGGCGCTCCTGTACGTCAACGGCCAGCTGCGTGTCCACCGGCGGCCGTTCGTCGACAGGGGGACGCTCCCGTGGCTCGGAACCGGCCTCCCTGCGGGCCGTTACCACCTGGTGCTGCGGGCGGTGGACCGGACCGGCAACGTCTCCTCGGGGCTACCGCTCGGGGTCGTGCGAATCCATTACGTCCAGGTGCGGCCACACGTCGTGCAGGCAAAAGCCGGCACGAAGATCGGCTTTCGCGTCGTCGCAGCCGCCAAGATGATCCACTGGCGCTTCGGCAACCGGCGGGGGACGACTCGGGCCGGGGTGATCCTCTTGCGCGTTTCGAAGCCGGGCCGCTACCGGCTCGTCGTCAGCGTGGACGGCCACAGCGCGCAGGCACTCGCGATCGTGAGCCCGCGCGGATGACCGCCGAGCTCGCACGGGCCGCAGGGCCGGTCGGGGTCGCCGGGCTCGCGGCGCTCTTCCTCGCTCCGGCGCGGGCGCACCGCATCGCCGGGCTCGCGGCCTGGGCGCTCGCCGCGCTCGTGCTCGCCGTCTACCTCGCGCCGAGCGGCCACCGCCCCGTGCTTGCCGCGGCGGCGGTCGCGGGCGTTGTCGTCGCCGTCATCGGCGCGGCGCTGCTGCTCCGCTGGCGGTGGCTGCTCGCTCTCGCCGCGCTCGCGTGCGTGCCTGCGCGGATCCCGGTCACCGTCGGCTCGACGCAGGCGAACCTGCTGATCCCGCTCTACGCCGTCGTCGCCGCGGCAGCCCTCGTGCTCGCCTGGGAGCTGGTCAAGGGCGACACCCGCGGGCGAGAGCTGGGCCCGGTGGCGCTCCCGCTGGCCGCGTTCGTCGGCTGGACGGGCCTCTCGCTTGCCTGGACGCAGGATCTCCGCCAGGGCGCGATCGAGCTGCTCGCGTTCTACCTCCCGTTCGGCCTGCTGGCGATCGCCCTTGCGCGGCTCGACTGGCGCCGCCGGTGGGTACTCGCGCTCTTCGGCGAGCTCGTCCTGATGGCGCTGATCTTCGCGGTCGTGGGCATCGAGCAGTGGGCGACCCGCGACATCTTCTGGAACCCGAAGGTGCTCGTCGGCAACACCTACGCGCCGTTCTTCCGCGTCAACTCGCTGTTCTGGGACCCGTCCATCTATGGGCGCTTTCTCGTGGTCGCGATGCTCGCGACGCTCGTGGCCGCTCTCTGGACGCGGTCGCTCCGAACCGTGCTCCTGGCCGCCGCGGCGATCGCCGTGATGGGAGTCGGCCTCCTGTTCTCGTTCTCGCAGTCGAGCTTCGTCGCGCTCGCGGCCGGCACGCTGATCGCCGCAGGATTCGCGTGGCGCCGGCGCGCCTGGTTACTGGTCGCGCTGGCCGCGGGGGTGTTCGTGCTCGCGGTGGTCGGCTCGCCGAACGTCCGCCACGCGATCGTCCACGGGGGCAAGCTGAACCGCGTCACCAGCGGCCGGTCGAAGCTCGTCTCGAACGGGCTCAAGCTCGCGGTTCACCACCCGGTGATCGGGGTCGGCATCGGCGGCTTCAAGCACGCCTACGCGAAGCAGCAGCACCTGCGCAGCAAGGAGCCGAAGGCGGCGGCCTCGCATGACACGCCGATCACGGTCGCGGCAGAGACGGGTGTGCTCGGTCTCGCGCTCTTCGTCTGGCTCTTCGTTTCGGGGCTCCTGCTCGCCTTCCGCCGCGTCGCCGCCGATCTCCGCGGCGAGGCCGCCCTGATCTTCGGCCTGGTGCTCGCCTCGGTCGGCGTGCACAGCCTCTTCTACAACGCGTTCTTCGAGGACCCGATGGTCTGGGGCGCGCTCGGCCTGGCCGCCTTAACGAGCCGGAAGCACAAGCCCGCGCAGCCGCCGGAGCTCGACCGGCAGGTAGAACCTGAGCGCCAGCAGGACCAGCGGGTAGACGGCCACAAGCCCCAACGCGCCGCCGAGCGGGACATGGAGCGCCTTCCCGAGCACGGTTAGCCCGACCGCGGCGCCGACGACGAGCGCGATCCGCCGCCACTGGTACGGCACAGGGAACACCTGCTGGGCGCGCACCGTCATCCCGAGGAACATGACCACGTAGGCGATGAGCGTCGCCGTGGCCGCGCCCATCATCCCGTAGGGCGGGATGAGGATGAGGTTGATGCCGATGTTGACCGCGGCGGCGACCCCCGTCACGACCCAGTTGAACTGCGTCTTCTTGGCGCGGCCGATCCCGATCGACATCACGTTGAAGGCGATGAACGCGGTCGCGCCGAAGGCCAGGATCGGCACGACGCGCGAGCCTGGGTAGAAGGCCGGTCGCGTCAGGACACGCACGATCCACGGCGCCAGTAGCCCGAGGGCGAGCGACATCCAGCAGGAGAAGAAAAGAACGTACGTCAGCACGAAGCCGTAGGTCCGCTTCGCCTCCTGGTCGTTCTTGATCGAGTAGGCGAACGCCGGCCACGCGGTCCGAA
>Ga0126383_10003756_pt1 | contig 10122 bp, 5 predicted proteins | sample PanSoiMetPlot_35_FD_96882 | JGI IMG/M metagenome (GOLD analysis project Ga0126383, IMG submission 96882) | Tropical forest soil microbial communities from Panama - MetaG Plot_35 | ecosystem: Environmental > Terrestrial > Soil > Tropical forest > Bulk soil | place: Panama | collected 2016-02-17
GATGCCCGGGATGAACGGCTTCGAGGCCACGCGTCGGATCAAGGCCCTCCGGCATTCGACGCGAGTGGTCATCGTGACGCTTTACGGCGGAGCCGCGTACCGCCTGTTTTCCGAGTCCTCCCTCGCGGACGCGTTTCTCTCCAAGACCGATTTCGCCCGGGAGTTCCCGGTTCTTCTGAACGCTCTCTTTCCTGCGGTTCTGGTCCCGCAGTCCGCCGTGGTATGACCGCTCCACGGAAGCAGGCGGAATGGGCCGCTGAACGCGATCACCTGCGGCGGGCCTTGCGCACATCCGAGAAGAGACATAGGGAGGTCTTCGAGTCCACGCCTGTCGGGATCTTGCAAACGAAGCTCGACGGTACGATCGAGCGCGCCAACGCCGCGCTGGCCGTCATGCTCGGCTGCTCCTCGGCGCCCGACCTGCGCGGAACGAACCTGGCTGCGCACGTGTCTCCCGACGACGCCGTCCTGCTCGAACGAGCCCTTCAAGTCCCGGAGACGGCGGGCCTCGATCTCCGGTTGAAGCGAAAGGGCCTTGCCCCGATCTGGGTTCATCTCGATCTGCGCCCGGCCCGGGAAAACAGGCGGCCCCTGCGTCTCCAGTTTTTCATTCGGGATATCGACGACCGGAAACGTGCCGAGGAAGACCTGAGAACAGCCGACGAGAAATTGTCGGTCCTGTTCTCGTCCGCGCCGGTCGGAATTGCCGTCAGCACCGTGGAAGAGGGGCGCCTTCTGGAGGCCAACCGCGAGTTTGCGCGCCTCTTCGGATATGCGCGGGAGGAAGTTCTCGGCCGGTCCAAGCTGGAGCTGGGACTGTGGGCGGATCCGTCGGACCGGCGCAAGCATGTCGCGAGGATCGTGGCGGCCGGAGAGGGGAGGAACGTCAGGCTGCGGCTTCGCGCGAAAGACGGGCGTCTGCTCGTTGTTCGCTGCGACGTCCGTCTCGTTGGACTGCAGGGACAGTCCTGTTTCCTCTCCGTGCTCCTCGACGTCACGGCGGAGAGACAGGCCGACGAGGAGCTGCGCCTTGCGGAACGCCGGTGCAGCGCGAGCTTCAACGAGAACCCGATCGCGCTCGTCGTCAGCGAGCTCGAGAGCGGGAGGATCATCGCGGTCAACAAAGCGTTGCTGCGCATCCTGCGGGCGCCCTCATCCGGGCAGCTGACGGGCAGGACGCCGGCGGAGGTCGGGATGTTTTTCGCCGAGGATGGCCGGGAGAGGGTCGTCGAGGCGCTGCGGGCGGGCCGCGCTCGGGAGCTCAATGTTCCGATGCGGCGTCTCGACGGGGAGCCGTTCCTTGCCGAGCTGGCCCCGGCCTCATACGAGATCGATGGTGCCGCTTACCTGCTGATGAGCGTCGTGGACATCACTCCGGCCCTGCACGCGAATTCGGAATTCCTCGGGGCAAGCGGCGAGAACGAGTTGCGAAAGCGGGTGGAGGCCGCGAACCTTCAGGGTTCGGAGACGATACTGGTCGCCGAGGACAACTTCGCGGTCAACGAGCTGGTCGTCAAAGTGCTGACCAACTACGGCTATCGCGTCCTGGCGGCCAGCGACGGCGAATCCGCGTTGAAGCTCGCGGCAGGGCATCCTGGTCCAATCCACCTTCTCGTGACCGACGTTTCGATGCCCGGCATGGGTGGCCCCGCTCTGGCCGGCCGTCTGGCCGCGCAGAGGCCCGGGCTCAAGGTTCTCTACATGTCCGGTCACAGCGAGGACGCAATCCGGCGTCATGGCCTCGATGGCCTCCCCGTTCTTCCAAAGCCGTTTACGCCTGTTCGACTGGCCCAGGAAGTGCGCCGCCTGCTGAGCCGGCGTCCTTAATCCCGGCCTGTCCGATCTCGAATCTGCGCCTGAGCGCCACCGCGGCTGGGCCAGGTCAGCGGAAGGGCACGACCCGAGGTCTTCGCGGCAATGATTGCCCCTCGGTCGCGACCGAGGCAGTGGCCTTGTCGCTCGGGCATGCGCCCGGCAGAGTCTCGGCGACCGAAATCCCGTCGAAGGTGGCCCCATCGACGCTCACCGGGCGGCTCGATACGGAAAACGTGATGGCGTTGGTCCCCCGTCCGGAAGTGATCTCCCCATTGGCAGGAACGAGAACCCGAGCGTCCAACATCCGCCGGCGAATCCCATCCTCGTCACTCTCGCACCCATGATGGCCTCCGGAGCCGATGCGAGCCTCCGTCGGGGCACTTGTCGCAGCGGAGATACGAATGCATCAAATCTCTCTGCCCCTATGGGAAGGCATCGGCCTTGCAGTAGCGGACTACGATGAAAATGTGCTTCACAACAGCTGAGTAGAAAGGAGGACAGTCATGCAACCGAAGATGGCGCGAACGGCCCTCGTGGCGCTCTTTCTGGCGTCGAGCGCAGCGTTGGTTCTGGCTCAGTTGCCAGGGGGCTACTCCAATGCGCCGACGAGCGCGGACTATCGAATCACCGTGATCGAACCCACGGAGGGGGCTACCATCCAAGGACCCGACGTAGCGATCGAATTGCGCTTGCCGCGTGTGCCGGAGGGCAACACCGTCAGCCAGACCGAGCGGAGGGATACCCTGACCCCGACGTTCCAGATCTTCGTCGACGGCAAGAGCGTCGGCAACCTGCCACAGGGACAGAATGTCTTCACTGCGCGCGGCCTTTCCGAGGGTCCGCACAAGATCGCGGTCGTCGCCAAGAACACCGCCGGTGAGGTCCTCGGTCGCAAAGACCTCAACATCACGACGACGGCCTTGACGAGCCATGCCGCCGTTGCGGCTCCGGCCCCGGCTCCTGCGCCGCCGCCTCCTCCGCAAGCGATCGCGCCCGAGCCGCCGGCGCCCGCGGCTGCGCCGCCTCCGGCTCCTCCCGCGCCAGCGCCGATCGCGCCGACGGCTCTCCCCAAGACCGGCACTTCCTATCCGGCTATCGCATTGGCCGGTTTGGCGATGCTTCTGGCGGGCGCTCTTCTGCGCAGGTTCTAGCTCTTCGGGTCCTGGGGTGGCCGCTAGCGAGCATCGTCGGCCGCCCCGGGGCTCTTCCGGGTCTCGCCGCCGGTTCGATCCCTATTTCCAGCCGTCTTCGACGTCGACGCGCGCCTGGCACCCTGTCCTGGCGGAATAGAGGTCTCGAAGAACGTCGCCGATTGACTTGGAATTCATCGACCCGCTTTCGAGAAAAGAGATCAGCCCCTCCGCGGACTGAAAGACGACTTCCGCGCCGTCCTTGGATCTCCCGACGAAAGCGGGAACTCGATGCGGATCCCAGTTGAAGATCCAGCTCCGTTTCATCCCATCTCTGCCACCGATGCGGCGCCTTCCCTCGCGCCGCGGAACTAGGTCTTGGCCGAAGCGCCTCCACGCGCGGACGGGGACTCCTCGGCCATTCCCATGATGCTCTGGACGACTCTGCCGGCGGCCCCGGCCCCATTGTCCATGAAGATGACCTTGCCTTGCGAGTGGTCTGCCACGTATTTCAAGGCGTCGGTGTATTCGAGGTAGAGGATGAAATTGGCGTCCACCCCGGCCGTCTTCAAGCTCTCCGCGGCGTCCTTCATCCCCTCCGCGACATTCTTGCGGAAGAGGGCCAGGCCCTCTCCACGCAGGGCGGAGGCCTTCTTCTCCGCCTCCGCGCCGATGGTCTTGTAGGCGGCCTCGGCCTCTGCGTCCTTGGTGCGCTTGACCAGCAGCGCCGCGCCTTCGTTTTCCGCGGCGGCCAGCAGGTTCTTGGACGACACCACGCGAGCCATCGAGTCCATGATCGACTGGTCGAAGGTCATGTCCGTGATCTGGATATCGCGCACGGCATAGCCCCACGAGGAGACCACCTCGTCGAGGTTCTTCTTGGTGTGGTCCACGATCTCCGCGCGCATGCCCAGAATCGCGGCCTGCTTGGTGCTGGCGACGAACTGCCGGATCGATCCGTCGATTGTCCGTTGCAGCGCCAGCAGGAACTCGTCGAGGGAGGCGAAGCTGAAGACGGCCTTCTTGATCGTCTCTTCGTCCGCGTTGGCCACGGCATAGAGAATCATCGTGGAGAATTTCACGTTGGCCTGGTCCTGAGTGATGGCTTGAAACTCCATCTGGAGAGCGCGGTTTTGCAGGGACAGCCGTGCGAAGACGTTCTCCCACGGCAGCTTGAAGTTGGCTCCCTCCCGCATGACCCGCCGGTACTTTCCAAAGACGGTCACCACCGCGACCGTCGCCTCCGGGATGCTGCGAAACATCGACAGAAGAATCCAGAGGACAACCAGGGCGGCGACAATCATGAGAACCGTACGGATCTCCATCGAGCCCTCCTTGACGTTCGTCAGCGAGTGGTGGAGATCACCATACGGCAGGTTGTGACGATGTCAAGCCGCCGGTGCGCGGCCGGCGGGCGGCGATCCGCTAGCGGCTCACGTCCTCGGCGTGGTCGGCGAGATGCGGCTCCTGGCGGCAAGAATCGAGCCGAGCCGCTGGCAATCGATCGGCTTGGGAAGGTACGCGTCGAACCCTGAAGCAATGGCCTGAGCGTGATCTTCCGGACCGACACGGCCGGTGAGCGCAACCAGGAAGATGTCGTCACGGCTCAGATGAGCTCGCAGCCGCTGCGCGACCCCGTAGCCGTCCAGTCCCGGCAATCCGATGTCGATCAGGACGAGATCCGGCCGGTTGTCCAGAGCCCGCTGAATGCCGAGAGGACCGTTGTCGGCCGCATCGACTTCGTGTCCCCACGACTGCAGCAGCTCGCGCAGCCCCTCGCGCGAATCCGCGTCGTCCTCGATGACGAGAATTCGAGGAGCGCCTCCGGCCGCCGGAGCGCCCGACGGCTCGGTCCCGGCGTGGGACGAGCTCTCTTTGGGAGGCCAGGGCGCCAGCGCGGCGAAGATCGAGCGGGTCGCCAGGCGGAGAATCGCCGAGGTCAGGTCGGCGGGCTCGAAGGGCTTGGGCAGGTGCATCTGGAATCCCGCCGACAGGGAGCGGATCCTGTCCTCCTCCCGCGCGTAGGCCGAAAGCGCGACGGCAGGAGTGTGGCCGCCCTTGTCGGGCGGAAGAAGGCGGATGCGGCGGATCATCGCGTTGCCGTCCTCCACGGGCATTCCGATGTCGCTGACGATCACGTCGGGGACAGCGGCCTCGATGCCGGCGATCGCTTCGGCCGCCGAGGCCACCGGCCGCACGACCGCTCCCGCCGAGCGAAGGATCTCCGAGATCAGCTCGCGAGAGTCATTTTCATCCTCGACGACCATGACCGTGAAGCCGGAGAGGTCCGTCGTCTCGGTCAAAATTTCCTTCTGCATTTCGTGCGAAGTTGTGAGCTGGCCTGCCGCGAATTTCAGGCTGACGGCGACGGACGGGAGGTTCACGCGGAAGACGGAGCCCCGTCCCGGACCCTGACTCTCTGCGGAGATCGAGCCTCCGTGAAGCTCCGCCAGGTGTCGCGCGATGGCCAGGCCGATGCCCAGGCCTCCCTGCGAGCGGGTGGTTGAGGCGTCGGCCTGACGGAACCGGTCGAACGCATGGGTCAGAAAATCCGACGTCATGCCCTGCCCCGTGTCGGCGACAGCGATCTCGAACTGGCCGTCCTGGGAGGAGAGCGTCACGTCCACGCGGCCGCGGGGCGGCGTGAACTTGATGGCGTTGGAGATCAGATTCCAGACGATCTGCTGGAGGCGGTCGGGGTCGCCGGTGATGCGATCGTCGCCGTTGGCGAGCAGGTTTTGAAACCGGGTCTGGATTTCCCGACCGTCCGCCGCCGGACGCATGGCCTCTATCGCCGCCATGACCACCTCGGAAAGGATGCAGGGCCTGAGCTGGAGCCGAAGCTTTCCGGTGATGACTCGGGAGACGTCGAGCAGGTCGTCGATCAGCTTTGTCTGCGCGAGCACGTTGCGCTCGATGACCTCGAGGGCGTGGGTGCTGCGTTCCGAATCGAGCCGGCCGCTCCCCAGAAGCCGGACCCAGCCCAAAATCGCCGAGAGGGGAGTCCGCAGCTCGTGGGAGAGCGTGGTCAGGAACTCGTCCTTCATGCGGTTGGCCTCGCGCGCTTCGGCGTTGATGGCGTTCTCGATCGCCACCGAGCTCATCTGCGCGAGCTGGGTCAAAATGGCTTCGTCCTCCAACGTGAAGTCGCCCTCCTCCTTCTCCAACAGATGCAAGAGGCCCATGTTGCGGCCGTCGCGGCTGGTGAGCGGAGCGGCCAGCCAGCCCGCCCGCTCCGGCCGGTCGGTGGCGAAGAGCTCCCGAAAACGAGTCCCCGTCTGCCCGCGGGAAATCCGAACCGCGCCCCGCATCGAGGAGAGGAGAGAGAGCAGGCAGGAGCGGTCGCGCAGGACGGGCCGCTCGCCCTGGAGAAGGAACTCCGGCGACAAGGCCGCTGCGGTGCGAATGGCGGACCACTTGTGGTCGGGGGCGGCCACCGCCACAGCTTGGTGCGAGCCGAGGATGTCGCGGGCGAGCTCGGTCACCACCCGCAACATCGGGTCGAGCGACAGGGAGGAGTTGATGGCCAGCGAGGCCTCGGTCAATCGGTGCAGCTGCTTGGCCCGGTGCTCGAGGGCTTGCGCCTGGCGGCGGACCTGCGCGGTCTTTCGGAAGAGCTCCACGAAGACATTGACCTTGCTCTTCAAAACCTCGGGATCCACAGGCGCCAGGATGTAGTCCACGGCGCCGAGGGAGTACCCCCGCGCGGCATGGGTGTCGTCGGGATAAGACGTCACGAAGATGATGGGGGTGTGCTCGGTGGTGCGCCGCTGGCGAATCAGGGCCGCCGTTTCGAAGCCGTCCATGGCCGGCATATGGACGTCCAGAAGGACGACGGCGAACTCTTGGTGCAGGAGGCGCCGCAGAGCGTCCCGTCCGGAAGTCGCCGTGACCACGTTCTGATCCAGCTCCGCCAGGAGAGCCGAAAGCGCGAGAAGCTTGGCCGGGTTGTCGTCGACGGCGAGTATGTTGACGTGGTCTTCGGCGGGGACGCCGCGCACGAGGGGTTCCATCGCCATCGCTTACCGGAACAGCCAGGCCCGAAGGACGGAGAGCATCTGATCGGTGTCTACGGGCTTGGCCAGGTAATCCCACGCGCCCGCCTGGAGCGTCTTCTCACGGTCTCCCTTCATGGCCTTGGCTGTGACGGCGATGATCGGCAGATCATTGAACTTGCCCGACTTGCGGATCGCCTGCATCGTACTGTACCCGTCCATGTCCGGCATCATGATGTCCATGAGCACGACGTCGATGCCGGGCGTCGCCTGGAGCTTCGCGATCGCTTCGCTGCCCGTCTCCGCCGAGATGACCTGCATCTGTCGGCGCTCGAGGACGCTGGTCATGGCGAAGATATTGCGGATGTCGTCGTCGACGATGAGCACGCGCTTGCCGGCAAGCGGTTCGTCGGTGTCGTAGAGGCGCTCGACGATCTGACGCTGGTCCGCGGAGAGACGCTCGATCGGTCGGTGCAAGTACAGGAGAGTCTGGTCCACGAGTCGGTCGAGGGACCGCACGACCTTGACCACCTGACTATGGGTGAGGCGATCCCAGGCCTCCGAGGAGTCGGGAACGGCGTCACGGCGGACGCAATCCACCACGACGGGGATGCCGCGGTTCTCACACTGCCGGACGACTTCGATCGAGCCTTCCAGAGACTCCCCCGAGCCGGAGGGCGCCAGCACGACGCAGTCGAAGGTCTGCTGATCCAGAGCTCCCAGCCCTTCGGCCGAAGTGCTGACCGCATCGGTGCGGACCCCGTCGATCTCCAGCGCGGTGACGATCCGGGCGAGCTCGCCGCGGTCCCCGGCGATCACCAGCAGCTCGCGGGTCGGCGTTTCCAGTGATTCCCGGATCTCGGCGAAGACCTGGTCGAGCGAAGCCCGGGTCTTGATCGGTTTTTGAAGGACTCCAATGGCTCCCAGCATTCGCGCGCGCGCGGTGTCCTCCTCCGTGGTGATCAGGTAGACCGGAATGTGGCGGCTCTGGAGTCCTGCTTTGAGGCGATCGAGGAGGCGCCACCCGTCGATGATCGGCAGCTGAATGTCCAGAGTGATGGCGTCGACGCGATGCTGGGACTGGACGAGCGCTATGGCTTCCGGGCCGTGGGTGGCGACGAGCGCTTTGAAACCGTGCTCGTGGGCCATGTCGACCAGGAAGCGGGCAAAGTTCTCGTCGTTCTCGATGATCAGCAGCACCCGATCGCCGCTGCGAATCTGAGACCGATCGTCGATGACCTCGTAGGTTTCGAGCACCGGCTCGGCCGGCGGGCGCGCGGCATCCACGTCGGACATCACCGAGACGATGCGCGACTGGGCCTCGGCCGGGCCGCGCGCCGCGGGGAGCGACGGCGCATAGACTTCTGGAACGTAGAGCGTGAAGGTGCTTCCGTGTCCGGGCACGCTGGTCAGGCGGATTTCGCCTCCCAGCAGGTGCGCGATCTCGCGGCTGATGGCCAGGCCCAGCCCCGTTCCGCCGTACTTGCGGCTGGTGCTTCCGTCGGCCTGCTGGAACGCCTCGAAGATGATCTGCTGCTTGTCGCCCGGAATTCCGATCCCCGTGTCGGTGACCGAGATGGCCACGACCGAGTTGGCGCGGTTCAGGCACTCCCGATCCGCGCTCCACCCGCCCGTCGCCGTCTCCAGTCGCAGTGCGACGCGCCCCCGCTCGGTGAACTTGAAGGCGTTGGACAAGAGATTCTTGATGACCTGCTGCAGCCGCTTGGAGTCGGTGACCAGACCGCGGGGCGCCTGCCGTCCTGTCTCGATCTGGAACTCCAGTTTCTTGGCCTCCGCCACGTGGCGGAAGGTGCGGTCCACGTAGTCCAGCAGGTCGGAGGTCCGCAGCTCGCCGACGTCGACGACGACGGTGCCCGACTCGATCTTGGACAGATCCAGGATGTCGTTGATCAGGGCGAGCAGGTCCTTGCCCGACGCGTGGATGGTCTTGGCGAACTCGGTCTGCTTGATGGACAGGTTGCCGTCGGGATTCCGTGAGAGCTGATCGGACAGGATCAGGAGGCTGTTCAGCGGCGTGCGCAGCTCGTGCGACATGTTGGCCAGGAATTCCGACTTGTACTTGGAGGTCAGAGCCAGCTGGCGGGCCTTCTCCTCCAGCGCCAGGCGCGCCTGCTCGACTTCCTGGTTCTTGCGCTCGACTTCGACGTTGCGCTCGGCCAGGAGGCCGGCCTTCTCCTCCAGCTTCTGGTTGGTCTGGCGGAGTTCTTCCTGTTGCGTCTGGAGCTCGACGGCCAGCGACTGAGACTGCTTGAGGAGATCCTCGGTCCGGGTATTGGACTCGATGGTGTGGAGCACGATGCCGATCGACTCCGTGAGCTGATCGAGCAGCGCCTGGTGAGCCTGGCTGAAGCGCTCGAACGAGGCGAGCTCCAGGACCCCCTTGACCTGCCCCTCGAAGAGAACCGGCAGAACGATGATGTTGGCCGGCGCGGCCTTTCCGAGCCCGGAGGAGATCGTCAGGTAGTCGGTGGGAACCTGGGTCAGGAGCATCTTTCGCTTCTCGATCGCGCACTGGCCGATCAGGGCCTGCCCCAGGCTCATCGTCTTGGGGAGCGCCTCGCTGTTGCTGGCATAGCTCGCCAGGAGCTGGAGCTGCGGGTCTTCGCGCGGGCCGACGAGCATGTAGAAGACGCCCTGCTGCGCGTCGACCACGGCGGCGAGCTCGGAAAGAATCAGCCGCCCGACGGCGAGCAGGTCCCGCTGTCCCTGCAGCATCCGGCTGAACTTGGCGAGGTTTGTTTTCAGCCAGTCCTGCTCGCTGTTCTTGAGCGTCTGGTCCTTCAGGTTGCGGATCATCTCGTTGATGTTGTCCTTCAGGGCCGCGACCTCTCCGGACGCCTTGACCTTGATGGATCGGGTGAGGTCGCCCTTGGTGACCGCGGTGGCGACCTCGGCGATGGCGCGCACCTGCGTGGTCAGGTTGGCGGCGAGCTGGTTGACGTTGTCCGTCAGATCCTTCCAGGTTCCCGCCACACCCCGTACATCGGCCTGAGCCCCGAGTTTTCCTTCGGTACCGACTTCGCGCGCGACGCTGGTGACCTGGTCGGCGAAGATCGCCAGCGTGTCGGTCATGCTGTTGATTGTGTCGGCGAGCGCGTTGACCTCGCCCTTGGACTCCACCGTGAGGCGCTGGCGCAGGTCGCCATTGGCGACCGCGGTCA
>Ga0126383_10003758_pt1 | contig 10121 bp, 6 predicted proteins | sample PanSoiMetPlot_35_FD_96882 | JGI IMG/M metagenome (GOLD analysis project Ga0126383, IMG submission 96882) | Tropical forest soil microbial communities from Panama - MetaG Plot_35 | ecosystem: Environmental > Terrestrial > Soil > Tropical forest > Bulk soil | place: Panama | collected 2016-02-17
CCCGCCGAGAGATTGCCCGCGGCGATCTCTTCGCGCAGCGGCGCGCTCGCCCACCGGCTGTATTGCTCGAAGATCACGCCGGCGACCGCCATCGCAATGATGCCGCCGACCCCGTAAGCCGCGACGCCCGCGACATCAGCCCAGAACGAATGACTCGGCCCCGTCAAAACCGGGATGACCACCTGGATCACGCCGAGCAGGAATCCGCCCAGGGAGACCGCCGCGGCCTTGTTGTCGCTGTTGATCAGCGTCTCGGTCATCCCCTGGCCGAGCAAAAGGCGATAAACAAGACGCGCGATGATCAGAAGAATGATTATCGCGAGAACCACGAAACCTATTGTTGACGCATCCATAAACTCTCCGGAAATTTTGAGATGGGCGAACCGCAGGCGCGCTTTCGGCCCGCGCCCATTCCTTGAACACAAAGAAGACGGCGGCGAGAATCAGCGCGAATCCTAGCAGATAATTCCTTTATCGTTTCAAATCGCGCAATATCTCGCGCGCAGCGTTGAATCCGGGCGCTCCCATCACGCCTCCACCAGGGTGCGTGCCCGATCCGCACAAATAAAGGTTCCGAATCGGCGTGCGATACTTAGCCCAGCCGGCCACCGGGCGCATGAAGAATAATTGATCCAGGTCCATCTCGCCGTGAAAGATGTTGCCGCCGGTCAAACCGTACTCCCGCTCCATGTCCAACGGAGAAATTACCTGGCGATGCAGAATTGTCTCTTTGATGTTCGGCGCGTATTCGGCCAAAGCGTCAATGCAGCGGTCGGCGAATCGCTCTTTCATCGCCTGATCCCAGACGGCGTCCTTAAGCGTGTATGGCGCGTACTGGGCGAAGACGCACATGATGTGTTTGCCCGGCGGCGCGATCGAATCGTCGTAAGCCGTCGGGATGGTGCATTCGAGCATCGGGCTGGTTGACGGCCTCCCCTGCTTGGCGTCTTCCCAGGCGCGGTCGACATAATCCATCGTCGGGCAGACGTGCATCGTCGTTTTGTGCGGCAATCCAGGCTCGCGGTCGCCATTGTTCGGATAGGCCGTGAAATTGGGCAGACCGTCCAGGGCTAAATTGATTTTGAATGACGAGCCTTCGACCCGGAAGTTTTTCACCGAGCGGCGGAAATCTTCGTCGAGATGGCCCTTTTCGACCAGGCTCAAAAACGTGCGCTTGGGGTCGGCGTTTGAAACCACGATTTTGGCATGAAGCTCCTCGCCGCTCCTGAGCGCGACGCCGTAGGCCTTGCCGTCTCTGATCAGGATGCGATCAACCTCGGCGTTTGCGCGAATCACCGCGCCCTTCGACTCGGCCGAACGCGCCAAAGCGTCGCTGATGGCGCCCATCCCGCCGCGTATGAATCCCCACAGACCTCTCGCTCCCGCAGCGCCGCCCATCACGTGATGGAGCAGAATGTAAGCCGTGCCTGGCGTCGCGGGGCCCCCGTTTGTTCCGATCACGCCGTCAGTCGCCAGAGTCGTTTTAATCTCACCCGACTCAAAACGCTCGTCAAGGAAATCCCGCACGCTCTGGGTCATGATCTTGACCATTCGGGTCATGCCCTCATCGCCGAGTTTGAGCGCCCGCAGTCCGAATTTCCCCAGCGCAGCCAGGTCGCTGAACCGCCGCCGCACGATATTGGGCGGCGTTTCGAGTAACAGCGATTCGACCCATTCGGCCAGACGCGCAAGCTCCTCTTCGTATCTCGGATAGTATTCGGCGTCGCGTCTTGAGAATTTGGCGATCTCTTCGACGGTCTTATTCATATCCCGCCAGAAGAAGATGTGGCGGCCGTCGGGAAAAGCCGTGAAGAATGAAGGGTCTTTGGGGTAAATGTGATAGCCGAATTCCCTCAGCTTGAGTTCCTGGACAATTCGCGGCTGGAGCAAGCTGCACAAGTATGAAAGTGTCGATACCTTGAATCCCGGCCAGGCCTCTTCCGTCACACAGGCCCCGCCCAGGACAGGACGACGTTCGAGCGCCACGACTTTCAAACCCGCGCGCGCCAAATAGCCGGCCGTGACCAGACCATTATGCCCGGCGCCAATTATTAGCGCGTCAAACTGATTTGCCATTAGGTGATTTTCCTTCGATCCGTGTTCGCCTTAAGTAATGACAGGAACATTATCCATAGCCTTTCCAAGCAGTAAAGATCAGCGCCCAGGAAGAAAAAAATTCAATCGGCTTTTTATTAATTTCAGAATTATAGTGTTGCTTAAGTCTAACTACACGTGCTATAAGAACCCTGCATTGAGCTTTCCTCACAACTGTAAAGGCGTCCCCTTTGGAAGTTCAATGCGCGTTTATCACGGGATAGCGTTCACGAGAATCCTTACAAGCTGCCTCGCAGTGATTTTTCTCGAGCTATCACTTAGCTCACTGGGTATTTTAAGCGGACTTTCAACACACAGAGACGCCTCTGCGCGCATTCGGTCAGCACTCACTGGTTGCCATTTGAAACAGCGGCGGCGGATCTGTTCGCTTTATCTTGAACCGATCTGATGTCCTTCAGATCACCTATCAAAACTTAAGGAGAAATTTGACAATGCAAACCTCACGCAAACTCTCACATGCGCTATTGGCGCTCTTCGCGCTGGTTGTGTTGGCAGCGAGCGCGTTCGCCCAGGGGGCGGCCTACCCGCAAACGTCGGCAGTTAGCGATCAGAAGGCCGGCTCAGTGTTGTTTTACAATTACTACACTTCGGACGCGGCCAATCCCGGCGCCAGGAACACCCGTATCAACATCACCAACACCAGCACCACGGCGACGGCTATCGTTCACCTCTTCTTCGTACAATCCACTGACTGCACGGCGGCTGACAACTTCATCTGCTTGACGGCCAACCAGACGGCGTCGTTCTTGACCTCGGACGTTGATCCGAACACCTCTGGTTTTATCGTCGCGGTCGCCACGGACCAGAATGGCTGCCCGGCTCCTTTCAATTTCCTGATCGGTGATGAGTACGTCAAGACTGCCACACACCAGGCCAACCTTGGCGCTGAAGCTTTCGCGGCGGTCTTCTCGGGACGCACTTGCCCTCCCGCTGACCAAAGTTCGGCGGTTCTGTTCTTCGACAATGTGGAGAGCATCGGTTCGGCGCACTACAATCAGGCTCCGCGCGTTCTGGCGCTGGACAACTTTGCGAGTCCCGCCGATGGCAACAACACGATTCTGATCGTCAACACCGTTGGCGGCGATCTGGGTGGCACTGTCCCCAGCATTGGCCAGGTGTTCATGATCGTGTACGACGATGCTGAGAATCCGGGTAGCGCTACCCTCGCTCTCAACAATTGCCAGCGTGTGGTGAACGTCAACAATGCCGGCATCCGCACGGCGCCTCCAATCTCGTCTTTGATTCCTTCAGGACGTAGCGGCTGGCTGAAGTTCTATGCTACGAACCCTGCCAGGGGTATCCTGGGCGCGGCGATCAACGCGAATCCGGACACGGGCTTCAATGGTGGCCACAACCTCCACAAACTGACGCTTGTGCCTACTGTCATACTGACAATCCCAGTCTTCCCACCGGCTTGCGGTAGTTAGTTGATCACTCATTGATTTAGAGAAGGGCCGGGTAAAATTGGCCCTTCTTTAAAAGCTCCGATTGTGGCTCAAGATTCATAATGGTCAGGCTCTTATTCGTATTGATTTTTTGACTTTGCAATTATTTTCTGCCGCATGTAGTGAGCGTGATCATTGTATGAGTTGAGCCAGTCAGATGAAGGCTCTCATACTTATAACTGTAAAAAACCCGATGCGTTTTATGGCATCGGGTATTTTTTTGTCCTGAACGACAGGCCTTACAGCCAGACTATCATTTCGTCTATCGACCCGTCAGCAGCGTCACAACTATTGCATTCAGGCGGAATTTACATAAACTTCAGCCCGATGACATGCCAATAACTTTTGATCAACCCAAGCGCGCCAGGCAAATCGGGCCGGCGCGCCCAAACCTTAGGAGAAACATGAAGAAGCCAATCATCAGCCTGATCATCACCATCAGTTTAGGCGTCGCAATGATCGCGACAACAATGGCCGCCCCCTTCACCGTCCCCTTCACCGTTAAAATCAGGGCCGAAGTCCCATTCGATTTTATGGTTGGAAGCAAACGCCTGCCAAAAGGCGAATACCTGATCGAATCAGTAAACGAATCAGGCGCTCTGACCATCCGCAACGCCAAGAAGGGGAAGGCCGTGACCTTCATGACCATCAGGCAGAAGCCCACCGACAAACCTAAATCGAAGCTGATCTTCCACCGATACGGCGAGCAGTACTTCCTGGCCAGAATCTGGGACGGTTCAAGCGAAACCGTGCTGAAGCTCGATAAATCCAAAGCCGAGAAGAGAGCCGCGAAATTGGCCAAGAAGGAAGAGAACCCTGACGAATTCCCGCTAAACGACAAGTAGAGAGAAATGGGTTCCGTCAAAATGTCCGGCGCGACAATTAATCGAGCGGACGAAAACCACAAAAGGCACATAGCAGAACACAAAGGTCACAAATATTCTTGGGGTTTCTGGTCTTTACCTCCTATCCGTTTTGTGTCTTTTGTGTTCTACTTTGTGTTCTTTGTGGTGAACCGCATTTCCTCATAATCCCAAAATTCCCATTATCGCATCGCGTTCGGCTGGCACGCGCGTGAAAGCATTCGCGTAACGGGATTCCAGGGCGACTCTTTCGCCATTCTTGCCGGTGAAGCTGAGCGCGCCGGCGTGATAGTTGACTGTGTAATCCGGGTCCTTCAAAACGTGGCCGGTGAGGATCGCCACTACATCTTCGTCTCGATTAACGCTGCCCGCCGCCACCATTTTCCTGACGCCGGCGAGCGTGACCGCCGAAGCCGGCTCACAACCGATGCCGTCGCGCCCGATCATCGCCTTCGCGTCGGCAATCTCCTGTTCGGTGACCTGTTCGACTTCGCCCGCCGACCAGCGTAATCCGCGCATGGCTTTCGGCCACGAGAGTGGCGCGCCGATCTTAATCGCCGTGGCGAGCGTGGTGGCGGCGACAGGCTCCAATTTTAAATCCTCCGCTCCCTTACCGTCGCGGTACTGTAACTCCGCTCCCTCACGGTCACGGTTCTGCGGCTCCACTCCCTCACGGTCACGGTACCGGACCCACATTCGATATAGCGGATTGGCGCCTTCGGCCTGGATGATCGTGATCTTGGGCATTTTTGCAATCACGCCTCGTTCAAACAGCTCGTGGAAGCCTTTTGCGATAGCCGAGGAATTTCCCAGGTTGCCGCCGGGGACAACTACGCGGTCGGGAGCTTGCCAGCCGCGCTGCTGCATCATCTCGAATGCAATCGTCTTTTGACCCTCCAGACGGAACGGGTTGACCGAGTTGAGCAGGTAGAGCGGCGATTTGTTCGCGACTTCGCGCACCAGCCGCATCGCGTCGTCGAAATCACCGTCAATCTGCAGCACGATGGCGCCGTAATCGAGCGCCTGCGAAAGCTTTCCGAGCGCGATCTGGCCTGAAGGGATAAAGACGAACGCGTTCATCCCCGCGCGCGCGGCGTAGGCGGCCATCGAAGCCGATGTGTTGCCGGTGCTGGCGCAGGCCACGCTGGTCGCGCCCAGACGCCTGGCCTGCGTGATGCCCGTGGTCATTCCCAAATCCTTGAACGATCCGGTCGGATTCATGCCCAGGTGTTTGAACGAGAGACGGCTCATCCCGGCGTATTCGGCGCATCGTGGCGCATCCCAGATCGGCGTGGCGCCTTCCATCATCGTGACGATCTCCGATTCATCCGCTTCAGGCAGCAGCTCGCGGAATCGCCAGACGCCGCTCTGGTCAATGGATTTGCGCGACGCGCGGCGCTCATCCCAGGCGCTTATAATCCGGTCGCCCTGAAACTCTGGCGCCTCATAAACGACGTCGAGAAGGCCGGAGCATTTGGGGCAGGTGTAGATTCTCTTTGATGTCGGAAAATCGGATTGGCATTTGATACAGCGAAGTGAAGGCATATTACTGTGATGGTTTATCCAGCTCGAACGCGCAATGGATGGCGCGGACGGCTTCGGCGGCTTCCGGCGCCGCTACGATTAGCGAGATGTTGCGCTCGGACGAGCCTTGCGAGATGGCGACTACGTTGACTCCGGACTCGCCGAGCGCGGCGAAGACTTTGCCCGCGATCCCTGGAGTGCCCTGCATCCGATCGCCAACGACGGCGACGACCGCGATCGAATCATACGCGGATATGTCATCGATGTGGCTGAGCATCAAATCGAATTCCAGCGTCGAGCGAAGCGATTTCACCACCCGCGCGACTTCCGACGAATTGATCACGAAACAAATGTTGTTCTCGGACGAAGCCTGCGAAATCATCAGGACGTTGGCGCGCTCCGAAGCGACTGCGGCCAGGGCTTTCGCGGCGATGCCGGGGATGCCCTGCATGCCTTTGCCGCTGATCGTGATCAGGCTCACGTGACGGATCGAAGTCACGGCCTTGACGCCCCGCTTCGACGGGCGGCCTTCGACGCTAATGCGCGTGCCAGAATTCTCGGGGTTGAAGCTGTTGAGAATGCGAATCGGAATGCCCTGTTTGTGGATCGGCAGGATCGTTTTGTGATGCAGCACCTTCGCGCCGTAGTACGCCAGTTCGGAAGCCTCGCTGTAGCTGATCTCGCGCATCGTGCGCGCTTCGGGCACCTCGCCCGGATTGGCCGTCATCACGCCGTCAACATCCGTCCAGATCCAGACTTCATCGGCGTCGAGCGCCGCGCCGATGATCGAGGCCGTGTAATCGGAGCCGCCGCGACCGAGCGTCGTCTGCACGCCTTCTTTCGTCGCGGCGATGAAGCCGGTGATGACGGGTATCTCGCCCTGCTCGAGCATCGGCGTCAATCTGTCACGCGTCTGCTGCCGGGTCTCGTCCATCAGCGGCTCGGCCTGGCCGAACTGGTCGTCGGTGACGATCAGTTCGGTGGCTTCAATGGAACGCGAAATCATCCCTCGCTCGGCGATCGCGCACGAGAGGATGGGGGCGCACAGCATCTCTCCCAACCCCGAGATCGCATCGAGCGTGCGCGGCGTCAATTCGCGCACCATGGTCAGACCTTTGCACAACGTCTCGAACCGCTCGATCCGCTGCCTCAACAAGTCAATCGCCTCGCGGCGGCGAGCGGCGTCGTTGGGCGCCAGCAGGTGAATGGCCTGACGATGCGGCTCGTGCAGATCGTCGCTGACGGTTTTATGATAGTAGCCTCCGACCGCGTTCCGAGCGGCGGCGATCAGCTTGTTGGTCACCCCGCTCATCGCCGAAGTGACCACGACAACTTTATGACCTTCTTTCGCGCTCTTGACCGCAAGGTCGGCGGCCTGAGCGATGCGTTCGGCGCTTCCGACAGAAGTGCCGCCAAATTTCATTACTATCAGCATAATTTCGATTCAGTTCTTGATCTTAGGTGGCGCGGCCGATTGATCAGAGCAGCCCCTTGGCCACCAGCAACTCCGCATTTAACAACGCCGCCCCCGCCGCGCCGCGGATCGTGTTGTGGCTGACCAGAGTGAATTTGAAATCGAAGATGGTGTCTTTCGCGATTCGCCCGACCACTGTCGCCATTCCGTTTTCGGCGTCGCGATCCAACCGCGTCTGCGGGCGGTCTTTTTCAAAGCGGACGATCACCGGGCGAACGGGCGCGGTCGGCAATTTCAACTCCTGCGGCAAGCCGGTGAAATTCGACAACGCTTCGACGACCTGTTCGACCGTCGCCTGTTTGCTCAACTTCACGCGCACCGATTCCAGATGGCCGTCCTGCACAGGGACGCGGTTGCATTGCGCGCTGACCTTGAACGGCGCCGACTCGATTTTCGCGCCGGTGAATCTGCCGAGGATCTTCTGCGGTTCGACTTCGACCTTCTCTTCTTCGCCGCCGATGAAGGGCATCACGTTATCAATGATGTCCATCGAAGCCACGCCGGGATAGCCCGCGCCGGAAATGGCCTGCATCGAGGTCATCATCACGGCTTCAACGCCGAAAGCCTGCTGCAAGGGCGCGAGCGCCATCACCAAGCCGATTGTCGTGCAGTTGGGATTGGTCACGATATAGCCTCGATCATATCCACGGTTCTTTTTCTGGACGGGGATGACGTCGAGGTGATCAGGGTTGATTTCGGCCACGACCAGCGGCACGTCATCAGGCATCCGGTACGACGACGAATTGCTGATGACGGGAAACCCCGCGGCCGCGAACGCCGCTTCCGCCTCGACCGCGATTTCGGATGGCAAACTTGAAATTACAAGGTCGCAATCGAGCGGCGGCTTGCACCCGAAGACTTTGATCTCTTTCACCGACTCCGGCGCCTCGAAGGGTAACTTCCAACCGCACACGTCGGTGAAGCGTTTGCCTTCGGAGCGGTCTGAAGCCGCCAGCGCGGTCACCTCGAAATACGGGTGATTTCGCAGCATGTGGATCAATCTTTGCCCGACCGTCCCGGTCGCGCCGAGAATGCCTACACGTCTCTTTACTTGAACCGCCATTTTCTTACCACCTTCAAATTATTCGTCGGGATTTTCGTTCTGGGCGCAACCGACCGCCGCTTTTATAGCACAAGCCCCGCGAAGCGCGAGGTTCGCGGGGACAAGGTGTGACTCCGTTGAACGAATGTGAATGGTAGGCGCCGATAACGCTTATGTCAAGAATCGACCGCGGCGTCGCTTATTATGACGTACTATAATGACTCTTGCCCGATGAAATCACTTAGCCCTGATCAAATCCGCCGCCTTCTCAGCAATCGCAATCGTCGGCGCGTTCGTGTGGCCGGTGATTTGAAGCGGGATCACCGACGCGTCAACCACGCGCAATCCTTCTACGCCCCGCACACGCAACCGATCGTCAACCACGGCCATCGCGTCATTTCCTATTTTGCAGGTCCCGACCGGATGGTAGAGCGTTTCGGCGGTCCGGCGGATATGTTCGGCGAAGTCGTCATCGGTTTTTGCGGCCTCGCCGGGCCACCATTCTTTGCCGCGAAACCGGTTGAACTGCTTCGCGCCGAAAATCTCGCGCGCGAGTTTGACGCTTTCCACGCAGGCGGCCAGATCGGTCTCCGAGGCCAGATAATTAGGTTGAATCGCGGGCGCGACGAATGGGTCTTTCGATTTCAGCTTGATGTGGCCTCTGCTCTCAGGCTTTTGCAACGCGATGCCGATTGAAAAGCCATGCAGATCGGGATTCTTAAAGCCGTTGTCCATGTAAAACACAGGCGCGAAGATCAACTCGATGTTCGGCGCGGGCTGTGAAGAATTGATTTTGAGAAAAGCGGCGGCTTCGCCAACGTTCGATGTCAGCGGGCCTTTTTTGAAGAGCAAAAAGTTAAGGATGTTTTTGAGGCTGTCGGCCTTGTGCAGACCTACGGGTTCGCGGCATTCGTATTCGACTCCGATCAGCAGATGGTCTTGCAGGTTCTGACCGACGCCGGGCAGGTCGGCGACGATGGGAATATCCATCGCGCGCAAATGATCGGCGGGGCCGACGCCCGAAAGCATCAGCGTCTGCGGCGAGTTGATCGTCCCGCCCGACAGGATGACCTCGCGATTGACGCGCGCCTGCTCGGTCTTAGCGTCTTGAACGTATTCGACGCCGACAACCTTGTTTCCGTCATAGAGCAATCGCGTGACGTGAGCGCCGGTCTTCACCGCCAGATTCGGGCGAGACAAGACGGGTTTGAGAAAAGCCGCGGCGGCGCTGTGGCGTCTACCGTTTTTCTGTGTGACCTGGAGGTAGCCGACGCCCTCCTGAGACGCTCCGTTGAGGTCCTTGTTGTACTTCAACCCGGAGTCCTGCGCGGCATCAATGAAGCGGTGGGTGAGCGGATTGATGAGCCTCAAATCGGCGACGTTCAGTTCGCCGCCCACGCCATGAAACTCGCTCGCTCCGCGCTCGTTGTTTTCGGATTTTTTGTAGTACGGCAAGATGTCGTCGTAGCTCCAACCTTTGAGTCCGAGCTCGCCGAAGCGGTCGTGGTCGCTGCGATTGGCGCGGCTGTAGACCATCGCGTTGATCGAACTCGACCCGCCGAGGACACGGCCGCGCGGCCAGAACATCCGGCGGCGGTTCATATGGTCGAGTTCTTCGGTCTCATAAGCCCAGTCGCATTCGGTCTTGAAGAGCTTCG
>Ga0126383_10003761_pt1 | contig 10117 bp, 8 predicted proteins | sample PanSoiMetPlot_35_FD_96882 | JGI IMG/M metagenome (GOLD analysis project Ga0126383, IMG submission 96882) | Tropical forest soil microbial communities from Panama - MetaG Plot_35 | ecosystem: Environmental > Terrestrial > Soil > Tropical forest > Bulk soil | place: Panama | collected 2016-02-17
ACGATGGTGGCATCTTTCCCCGGCGCTAGGCCGATTTTCTGCAGGGCGTAGCGAGCGATGAATTCGCTGGAAGAGCCGAACCTGCTGATGCCTACCGCTCCCCCGCGCAGCAGCGAAGCGGTTTTGATTTCGGGGCGACTGACAAGCCACCAATCAAGAGCCACGGTTCCGCCCGTGACAAAAACGACGTCTGCGCCGGCCAGATGCGCATTGATGACGTCCGGACCGGGATTGATCGTTATAGCCGTTTCCCCCGCCAGCAACGCCATAAACGCGGTGGGCGATGAGGTAAAAAAGACCATATCCACGTCCAGACCGTTTTTGCGAAATATGCCGGCCTCTTTGGCCATCCATAAAGGCAAATAATTTGTACTGATGGAGCCGTAGCCTACCGCCAGCTTCTCAGATTTTTGTGCGTGCGCATTCAGGGCTGGCATTGACAACGTCATAAGAATACTGACTAGTAGAGTCCAGAGATTCTTCATGACGCACGCCCTATTGGCTCCTGGTCTTTCGCCCGGTGAAATCTAATTTTCGATAGCGTCGTAAAGTGAAACTTTTTGTTCGTGTCGCGCGGCAGTATCGTACACTGGTGAATCGCGTATTCGTGTTCATATTTGGAATGAGCGTTGACGCCGTCCAGCGGCAAAATGACTTCGTACCCATAGACGCGGCCCGCGGCGGAGCTGGTGTAAAGCACCGCGACGTTAGTGAGCGACCCTACCACCACCAGATTCTTAACGTGCCGTTCGCTCAAGAAACTTTGCAGCTCACCGCCGAAGAACTTATCAAAAGCGTCGGGATAGATAACTGGCTCGGTTTCCCGGCGCTTGAGTGGCGAGGCTACTTCCTGCATGGGCGTGCCTCTGGTATGGGCTGAAATTGTGTAAATGATAGGCACGCTGCGCGCACGTGCTCGCTCCAGAAAGTTTCCCAGAGGTTTCATAAGCTTCGAGCAGACTTCCTCAGGGTCGTGACAGCGCGCGCTTAGATCCAGGACAACAATCGCAGTCTCGTTAACCGGCAAACTGACGGGCTTAGGCTTTGGCCGGTTTGGGCCGTTCTTCTGGGCCATTTTTCTGTTCCTCCACCAAGTCGGTGTTGAATAACGCACCACAGCCTGGGCAGCAGAGCTGTTCCAGTACAAAGTGCCCCGTTAACTCCTTCAGCAAGGGTCCAGCGTGGGTGGGCGGCGAGAGCCTGCGGGCGCAGGAATCGCGCCAATTTTCATTTGCGCGGCAAAGAAAGCGGCAGCACTGCGTGCATCGGATCCACTCATTGGCCTGGTCGGCATAAACTTCCAGATTCTCGCGCAGAGGATGATTCATCGCGGGTATTCCGTTCTTTTCTGTCTCAGCTTGAGCCGAAGCTCTTGAGTCCCCGTTGGGTCCAGTAACTGCGTGCTCTCGTCGATGACGACTCCATAGATTTGTTCCGCCGTTGCTTTGGAAACCAAGCCGTTTCTCACATCTTCGAAAACCAGTTGCGGCTCTCTTTCCAGTGGATCGCCATAACCGCCGCCGCTTGCCGCTCGAATATAAAGAACATCGTCGCTCTTGAGCTCGGTCTCGGAATAGGGCAGCAGTTTACTTCGCCCACCGAGTTCGTCCAGATCGCGCGGATACTTGCGCTCGGCAATTAGATTCGCCAGTTTGCTGTCCTCCAGGAGCATCAGCAGGCTTGGAGCGGCGGGATAGCCGCCGAAGATTCCCTGCCCTGAGTTTCTTAATCCGGCAACTCCGAAGGCGATGAGCTTAATCTTGCCTTCGGGCGCATCATGGAGCGCCATCGCCGCCTCAGCCCCGGTTCCGCCAACGAATGCCCCGGCCCCGCCGCCATCCTTGACGTGACGACGGAACAAATACATTAAGGGAAAATTCGATTCGATCCACTCCGCGTTGTGGGCGGTCAAATAACCTCCGCTGTTCATGCCGTCCCGATAAGAAGTCGCGCCGGCGCCGCTCAAGTCCAACAAGGTGGAGACGTAATACCTACCGTGTTGATTTACTCCGGCATGCCTGGCGAGCCGAAAGCCTAGACTCAAAGCCATGACCTCCCGCTTCCACTTTTCGCTGGTCGCGAGCATCTGCATCAAGACCGAGCCGGACAAGTATTGCACGGTCTTCATGCCCGATGTGGTATTGAGCGAAACCGGTGCGGGATATTGAACATTGACCACCGTGCCTTCCGGGGCGATCACGTTGATGGGACCGAAAGCGCCGTGGTTCCTGGGTAAGTCGTAGCCGAGCGTAGAGAGAACCGATTCAAAGCAAGCGCCGAAGGTAGCATGGTACGGCAGGTTGATACCGCGGCGCGCTTGTTTATCGCTTCCGGTGAAATCAAAGATCAAACGATCTCCTTCTTTGGTCAGTTTCAAAACGACCGTCCATGTTTCATCGGTCTCGATGGCGCCGGAATCCGTCCAGACTCCGTCTGGGATCTCCCTAATTCTCGCTTTCAAAATGGACTCGGAATGGCGGATCATGTCGGAAGAGACCGAGGTAATCAGCTCCGCTCCATACTGCTCGACCACCTCCTGCATTCTGCTCTTTGCGACGTTATTCGCGGCGATCTCACACTTTAAGTCCAGCCCCACCATTACCGGTTGTCGCGTCATATTGATGAGAGTGTCGAATACGTCCTGTCTGAGCTTGCCTCTGTCGACCAATTTGAGTCCCGGGATTCGCAGTCCTTCGTGACATATCTCGGTAGCTCCCGGAGAGTTTCCGCCGGGAGACATGGCACCGATGTCCATCACGTGCACGAATGTCGCGCTCCAGCCGAGAAGCCGCTCTTTGTAGTGTATGGGCGAGACCATGTAGATGTCCGACTGATGGATCGCCGCCAGATAAGGATCGTTGATTAGAAAAATGTCGTCGGGATAAATACCGCCGTTCTCCTCGAATCTCTCTTTGATTCTTTTCACCGCGAATCCGGCGCAGGCTGCGTGGCGGGCCATCGATTCGCCGACCGACAGCACATCACCGTTGGGCAGATAAAGGGCAGCCATGTAGTCATGCATCTGAGTCGTATTGACCGTCCCGCCTACCCGTTCCAGAGTCGTTCCCATTTCCAAGGTAATCTGATGAAGCCTGTGCGACAAGATTTCAAACGTGACTGGATCTATGGTCATGGTTATCTCAATCTAGTTTTCTTTCTCTGAAATTTGCCACATGATTCAGTCGACATCTCACCGGAAAATCTCCCCTTGCCCCTCTCTTCGACTGCGCTCAGCGCATGCTTTTTCCAAAGACGGGTTAAAGTCCTGCAGAGAAAAATCCCCCTATGAAAAAGGGGGATTAAGGGGGATTTGATTGTGCCTTCACACGCTACCATGGTATGGAGTCTTCCGATTGGCTTCTGAGGCATGACACTACTCCTGCGGATTGACCAAAAGTCTCACATTGTGAAATTCGTCGACCATCGCGTGGTCTCTGGGATTCACTACGATTGTCGTTACTGGAGTCTCTATAATCGCCGGGCCGGTGAGGGTCGTTCCCGGAACGAGCCTTTCGAAGTCATAAGTGCGCGTCGGCACGAAAGCCCTTGCTTCCTCGAAGTAAACATTTCTTTTTCCTTTTGAAGCGCTTTCCGGGTCGCCGCGCTCACTTGTCGGCACCGATTTGATCCTAGGCTTCTTCAATAATCCTACGGCGGTTATCCTGAAGATCAAAATCTCTTTTCCCGCTTCGCGGTATCCGGAGCCCTTTCCATAAGCCGTCTCGTACAGCTCATCGAATCGGTTGTAAAGTTCCTCGATGTCCTTTTGTTCGATCTGGGCTATGCCGGCGGGAAACGGCACGCCGATTTCATGAACCTGGTAGCGGTATCGCATATCGAGGCTTCGCACGATACGGATGTCTCCGTCGGTGAAACCGGCCATGCGCAGGTCAGGGACGGCCTTTTCGATGAGCGCAGAAAAATTCGCATTGAGTCGTTCCAAGTCCGCGGGAACGAGCAGATGATCCGACTTGCCGTACTCATATATCACGTCCGAGCTGATCAGGCCCGTAGCTCCATGAACGGATGCGGTGATCGGGATGATAACCTCCCGGATGCCAAGCTCGGCGGCGTATCGGCTCGCATGCACCGGCCCGGCGCCCCCGAACGCGAACAGTACAAAATTTCTCGGGTCGTGCCCTTTCTCTACTGTCGCCTTTCTGATCAGGTCGCTCATGTGAGAGTTCGCGATCCGATAGATGCCGCTTGCCGCTTCGATGTCCTCCATGCCCAATGGTTTTGCGATCTTGCCGCGAATGGCATTGAGAGCGGCGGTCTTATTGAGCGACATTCTGCCACCTAAGAAGTAGTCTTCATTCAGATAGCCGAGAACCAAATCGGCGTCCGAGACCGTCGGCTCGACACCGCCCAGCCCATAGCAGACCGGACCCGGCTTCGCGCCGGCCCCATGAGGTCCAACTTTGAGCAATTTCGTTTCGGGCTCGATCCATGCGACGCTGCCGCCGCCAGCACCGATCGACTCGACCCAGATTTTGCTCGACAAAATGCTATGGCGAAGAATGACGGGCTTGTGCTCCCGTTCGATCACGCCATCACGGATCGCGCTGACTTTGAAAGTGGTTCCACCCATGTCGGTGGCTAATATGTTTTTCTTTCCGATTAGGGCGCCGAGGAATCCACTGCCCACGACGCCCGCGGCGGGCCCGGACTCGATGGTCCCAACGGCGTTTTTACACGTGGCCTCAATGCCCAAGACGCCGCCATAGGCTTGCATGATCAGCGGTTCGCCAGGGAGTCCCTTCTCCTTTAGAATTCGCCGAAGATTCTGCAGATAGGCGGAAATTCTCGGTGCGATGTAAGCGTTGAAGACGGTAGTGGCGGCTCGCTCGTATTCGCCGGCAAAGGGAGCGATTTCACTCGATAGGGTCAAAAAGACTGTGGGGCACTTTTGGTTAAATAACTCTGCCAGAGCTTTCTCGTGAGCATCATTGGCGACCGACCACAGAAGACAGATGGCAACGGAGTCGATCTTGCCGGCTGCCAATTTTTGCACGACCTCCTCGGCTTCATGCAAATCAAGCGGGAAGATAATCGCTCCTTTGTAATCGACGCGCTCGGCGACTTCTTCGATCAGTGTCCGGGGCACCAAGGGTTCGGGCTTGCTCAGAGCGGAGATATGGGCCGCTTCAGTGGGAGCCAGTCCCTGAGTGACCAGGCCGCGCATCATTAGAATGGCGTCGGCGAACCCTCTCGTGGTCACGAGAGCGGTCTTCGCGCCGCATCGCGTGATAAGGGTGTTGTCGCCGATGGTGCAGGCGTGGAAAAAAAACCGCGCCGATCGGATGAGCTCTCCCTCTTCGCGCAAGCCGATGTTGCGGGCCGCGTCGCGCACCGCATCGATGGCGCCGATGGCAAAATCATCCGGTGTCGATAGAGCCTTGCCCAAAGAGACGCCACCATCCTCGTCAACGACCACGCAGTCGGTAAACGTGCCGCCGATGTCGACGCCCAGAACGTAACTCATAAAAAATTATAACCCGCGTGCCGTAACGCCGGCGTAGGCTTTGTCAATTCTCGGTTGAAGTGAGGAAACTTGAACCTTGAGGCTTTCCTCGTCGATCGTCCGGATGCGCCTCTCCCACATTACGGGCTTCCCATCTACCACGACACTTTCAACGGAATCGCCATTTTCGGCAAGCGCCAACTGATCTGTGAGATTGTTTAGCGGCAAAAGGGATGACGAGGGATTTAAAATCACGAGATCCGCCTTTTTTCCTTCCTCGATGGATCCGATCGTCCGGTCCAGCAGGAGAGCGCGGGCGCCGCCGAGAGTCGCCATTTCAAGCGCATCTTCGGGTAGGACCCAATTTTCCGGAGACCAGAGTGATCTGGGCATGAGGGTCGCCAGCTTCATCTGTTCAAAAACGGAGTAATTGGTTCCTGCGTTCACGCTATCGCAACCAAGACCTACGGATAAGCCCGAGCGCATCATCTGCTTGATGCGGGCCACGCCGCTGCCCAGCCGCAGATTGGCCGCGGGGTTGTGAACTATCTTTACATTGTATTTTCCCAATAGACCGATCTCTTCTTCGTCGATCCAAATCGCGTGCGCGACCGACAAGTCGTTATCCAAAAAAGCCAGACGCTCGAGATGCTTGACGGTGGGCTCTCCGTAAATTGCTTTGCCGATCTCGGCGTGGCTTTTGGCCTCGGCTAGGTGAGTATGAATTCCGATCCCGAGTTCGTGGGCGAGGGTCGCAGTCAGTTCCAACAACTTGTCGCTGCACCTTTGGGGCGCTGAAGGCGCGAGCATAAACCCAAGTCGCGAATCGCGCCCGCGAATTCTCCCTGCAACTTCCCGCGCGGTAAGAGCAACAGCTTCGGCAGAGGTTGTGGTTGGTACCACTCCCTGATTGTCCGGAGATTGGTCCCTAAAGGAATGGGCGAGGACGCCTCTAAGGCCTGTATCGACGATGGCTTTGCAAGCCGCGTCGACTTTGTCCAGGGCACTACTCGGATGAGCGGTGAACATGTCTAGAACTGTAGTCACTCCATGACGAATAAATTCGATACCGGCCGCGCAGTGAATGAGATGGATTTCTTCGGCGGAAAAATTGACAAGATTATCGAGTGCGAAGGTTTTGGCCGACCAGGATTCAAAAGACTTCTCCTGCCACAATCCCCGTTGAGCCAATCCGGAAAGATGCGAGTGCGCGCTCACGAGTCCCGGAATGATGACTTTGCCGTGACAGGAGTGCTCCTCTGTATCGCGTCTGTTGGTTATCGAACCAGCGGGAGCAATTTTTACGATTGTTCCGCCGTCCAAAAGGAGGTCGTAGCCTGAAAGTACTTCCCGACCTTGATTCATGGTGACGACAGTGCCACCTTTAAGCAAAAGCGACATAGTGTCTCGCCTACTTGAACAATTCCTTCAGTTTCGCCAAGGTCGCAGGACTCATCTTGAGAAGCCCAGCTACGGTGGCTTCCAACTCTTCTCCAGTCAGAGGATCAATGTCTAATTTTGACTTTTTTGCATCGGACAAAAATTCAGGATCCTTCAGCGTGTCGGTAAAGGATTTTCGCAGAAGCTGGACAGTTTGTTTGGGCGTGCCGGGAGGAAGTACGTAGGGCCGGACGATCGCGGTCATGTCGGTGATGCCGGCTTGAATGATGCGACGTGACTCGTCATTTTTCGCCAAATCGATAGCGAGTGGGACTTTCGGCAATTCCGGATGCGCACGAGGAGTTGCTTGCACCACGACTACCAGGTTACCTGCCTCTAACGCCCGCGTTGATGTAACCCTGAGCGATTCCCAGGAGTTGCAAACTCCGGCAAGCTCGCCGCCATCGACTGCCAACTGCATCTCGGGAGCGCCTTTATAGCCAGAGATAAGTTGCGTCGGAAGACCGAGCGCCGACTTTAAAACGAGAGCGACGTCATGTGTTGTGGCTCCAGGACCCGTAGCACCTAACTTTACAGGCGTTGTGGAACTCATCCATTTCTCTATGTTCGTGATCCCGCTTGCCTTGGAGAAGGCGCAAACAGGATTGTCCTTCATCGGCGAGCCGACGAACCCAAACTTCAATGCATCAAATTCGATTCCGGGGCGTCCGAGAATCTGTCCCATGAAAACGCCTCCGAGAAAATTGCCGATCGTAAGACCGTCCGGCTTCGCAACTTTGTAAATGTGGTTGGCAGCCACCAATCCTCCAGCCCCGGGCATGTTATCCACTACGAATGTCGGATTCCCAGGAATGTGCTTGCCCCAATACCTTGCAAGCGTGCGTGCATAAGCGTCAAATGCTCCACCAGCGGTAAGACCAACAACGATTTTGACAGTGTTTCCCTTGAAGACGTCGTCCGAAGCTGCATGGGCAAAATCAAGATTAAAGGCAAGGACGACCAAACCCATCGCAGAGCACCAGATTCTCTTGCACATGAACTTCTCCTTTCTGCGGTAAAGCGCGACGTGTCATCGCACCCAGCGATGAAGGTCGTAATCTGACGACTTCCGCTTCCTATACACAACCTGGAAATAAAAAACTCGGTTGTGCAATCCAACCGAGCCTTCCATTCGCAGCAGAAATTGCGACGGATTTACTCGCGTCCAAATAACATGGAATGGAAAAGCACGTCAAGCAACTTTCGTCGCGTTGTTGTAGCAAAGTGATTATGTCAGGGGTTAATAGCAACGTAATTATGACAGGGTGTAGGGATGACAACCCTGACGATGAAAGAAGAGAAGCGACTAGAGATAATACAAAGAGTGTTTTGAGGGGAGGCAACCCCAAGCGGGAGGCTAGCGTGGCGAGACGAACACTTTATTGTAAGTATAGTGTTCCAGATTAAGTGCCGTATCTATCTCTATTTTTTTTGCCTCTGGCCGAAAAATGGCCGAATGTTTTTCGCAGCGAACAAACGAAAATATCTCTGGTACTTGTTCTTGCCCCTCCCTCCTTGACACCAAACAAATTAGTTTCCCTGAGCGAAAATCTGTCTTCACGGATTTTGTAAAACCTCGGCTTTGGCTCTGGCGATCCTCGGCTCCATGGAAGAAATTTTTGCACGAACCGCTTCCTCATCAGTCGTGGTGATGCGCCTTTCCAGCATGACGGGTCTGCCGTCGATAAAGACGCTGTCCACTGAACTGCCATTCTCGCAGAGAACCAATTCGTCAAGGACTTGGTTATTCGGCATCAGCGATATAAAAGGTTTCAAAATCACCAGATCCGCCTTCTTTCCTTCCTCAATAGAGCCGATGAGGTTATCGAGGAGTAATGCCCTGGATCCACCGTCTGTGCCCATCGCAAAGGCCTCGGCAGGTAGAACCCAATCGTCAGAGGCCCAAAGACTTCTCGGTAGCAGCACTGAAAGTTTCATCTGCTCGAAGATCGAATAAATTGTGCCGGCGTTGACGCTATCCGCGCCCAACCCTACTGCCAGACCGTCGTTGAGCATCTTTTTGACTCGCGCTACCCCACTGCCTAGCTTCATGTTACTCGATGGATTATGGACGATCTTAACATTGTGACTCTGGAGGAGAGCGATTTCCTCTTCATTTAGCCAAATCGCATGGGCCACAGATAGAGCAGAGCTGAGAAATCCAATCCGTTCCAAATGATGCACTATGGGCTCGCCGTACAATTCTCTCCCGACCTCCGCATGTTTTCGCGTCTCGGCGAGATGAGTGTGGAGGCCGACATTGAAATCCTCTGCGATCTCTCTGCACGCAATCAATAGTCCGTCGCTGCATCGCTGCCGCGCCGAGGGGGCTACTGCGACCGTAACTCGAGGGCCGAAATTCTTCACTTGCGTGCATGCTTCCTTTGCCAATGAAACCCAGGACTGCAAATTCTGGATTGTTGGAATCCCGGTATCGTCGGGAGACTGATCCTTGAGCGAGAAAGCCAAGGTCCCTCTTATCCCCGTGTCGAGAAAAGCCTGACAAGCGGCATTCACACCCTTCAACGGTTCTTTTGCCGGCATGGTGAACATATTCAGAACAGTGGTCACGCCGTGGCGGATAAGCTCAATACAAGCCGCGCTGTGGATGGAGTGAATATCGTCAGGCGAAAGATAAAAAATTTTTCGGTCGCTGCCGATTTTTGGCTCCAGGCTTCGAATGACGTCTCGTCCCACAAACCTCTCTGGAACATTCCCGTAAGGTGAGTGTGGGCGCTAAGGAGTCCGGGAAGGATGATCTTACCCTGGCAATCTATCACATGATCGACATCACTCCCGCTGTAGGCGGTTCCCGGAAAGAGCCTCTGAATCCGATCCTCTTCTATAAGAAGATCCGAGTTTTGGAGGATCTCCTTTCGAGAATTCATCGTTATGATCAATCCGTTTTTTAATAAGGTTTTCATCGCAGCCCAACGGAGTTCTCATGAGAAAATCGGGACTTCAGGCTTCTAAGTTCTTCTGCTACGGAACCGGACGTAAGTTGCGCTAGCTCTTTAGGGATCGAGGCAGGTAGCGCCCGCATGGCTTCGCAACGATTTCTGGTCTTTTCCCTCCATCGGGCCATTCCGCGATTGTTCGACCGCGGAGCATGGTCATCACGGGCCAACCTTTCATCTCCCTTCCCTCCCACAAGGTCCACCCCGCGGAGGTGTGAACCATGTCGCTCGTCACTTTGACTTTCCGATCAAGGTC
>Ga0126383_10003762_pt1 | contig 10116 bp, 8 predicted proteins | sample PanSoiMetPlot_35_FD_96882 | JGI IMG/M metagenome (GOLD analysis project Ga0126383, IMG submission 96882) | Tropical forest soil microbial communities from Panama - MetaG Plot_35 | ecosystem: Environmental > Terrestrial > Soil > Tropical forest > Bulk soil | place: Panama | collected 2016-02-17
ATACTGGTGGTGTGGTGGGGGAGCGTGTTGATTTTTCGCCAGTCACGCCGGTGCCGACCGGTTGTGGGCGGAGTGGGTGGCCTGGCAGCTGACCGAGGCGGGGCACAGAGTTGAGCTGGATGTGTGGGAATGGCCCGCAGGTCAGAACTTCATGACCGCGCTGGGCGATGCGCTGGAGCGGTGTGACCGGGTAGTAGCGCTGTTCTCGGCGGCGTATTTCGACCAGTTGTCATGCATGCCTCCGAAAGCCGGTAGAGGTCTGGCGGTCTCGGCGACCGTCGCTGGCCTCCCAGCCCGGCTATTTACGTGTGCATGTGCATGGACCCTGATCCAAGGGGGATGTTGTGATGGATCGCCAGCCACCATCCGAATCCGGCCTCATGATCCGTCGCGCTCATCCATCCTAGGAGAAGGCGGTCGTTTTGAGTCCACACCAGGTTGTACGCGTTAGTGATGGTGCAGAATACACGGCCCGCAGCCTCGGTGCTCTTATTGAGGTTGCCCGACTCCAATTGCTTAATACTAAAGATCCGCGGGTGCTGGAATTGGTGGTTCCAGCTCACTTCGCCGAAGCTGAGCCGGGTAGAACAGTTACCAAAATTTGCCTGGAAGTGGCCAGAGTTAAGTGACTTTACCTTTGCCACGTAAGCATTGTAAAGGGCGGTTAGCGATGGGTATGTGCGGAAGGTCACTGACGTGATGGCCGTTTGGGGGTTCGAGCAGGTAACCTGCGTCATGCCTTGGGGATGGCACGTCGACGGCGGAAGTTGGCCCTTGGACTCGGCCACCCGGTTCGTCTGAGCGAGCGCTTGCATGAGAGGGCTGCTCGATCCCATGGCGGCCTGCGAAGGGTGAGTACCGCCGGGGGTGGCCCCAGAGCCGCCACGCAGAGCCAGCCAGCCGCCGACACCGGCCGCGATGACCAGCGCGAGAGCGCCAAAGGCTACTAGCCAGCGGCGGCCGCGTCTGCGGCGCGGCGGCCGTTGCGCACCGGAGCTGTCACCGCGGGACTGAGCGGGCCCCCCACGCCTGCCTGCACCTCCTAGACGGTCGAGCACTGCTGGCGGCAGCTTGCTGGCCGCGGCGGTATCGGAGGCATGCCGGCGGGCGAGGGTCTGCGGTTCTGCGGCGGCGCTTGCCAGAGCCACGCGCGCCGCCTCGACGAACTCGCGGCAACTCGAGTAACGGTCTGCCGCTTTCTTGGCCATCACCCTGCTGAAGACGGCGTCGACACCGCTCGGCAGATCGGGCCTCAGGACGCTCGGCATCGGCGGCAGTTCCTCGACGTGCGCCCAGATGACCGCCGCGTCGAGGTCCTTGTCGAAGGGCACACAGCCGGTCAGGCACTCATAGAGCACGCAGCCCAGCGAGTACTGGTCTGCCCGGCCGTCCACCGCCGCGCCCTGAATTTGCTCAGGAGCGACGTAGTCGATCGTGCCAAGGAACTCGCCCGTCGAGGTGAGCCCACTTCGCGACAGGGTGTGCTTGGTGATACCGAAATCGGCCAGGTAGACATGGACCGTATCGTCGTCATTTTCCGTCTCGAGGAGGATATTCCCGGGCTTCACATCGCGGTGCACCAGGCGCCTGCGGTGCGCAGCGTCGAGCGCCCGCGCCACCTGCCCAGTGATCATCAGCGCCTTTTCCGAGGAGATCTGGCGGTCTTTCTTGAGGAGCGCACGCAGGTCGGTACCGGCGACGTACCGCATTGCCATGTAAAGCAAATCCCCACATGGGCCGACATCGTAGATCGGGATAACGTTCGGATGGTTCAGGGAAGCGGCGGTGCGTGATTCATGCAGGAACCGCGTGCGAAAAACGTCATGTGTAGCGAGCTCAGGAGCCAGCACCTTAAGGGCTACGACATTGCCCAGCCGTGGGTTCTCCGCCTGGAAGACAACGCTCATGCCACCGCGGCCGATTACTGCACGCAGCCGGTAGCCCGCAAATTCATCCCCCACCAGGGGCAGCGTAGGCATGGGCCCCTCCAGACTTTTACGCTCGGATCGCGGCTCGCCGGATGCTCATCAATGGCTGACTGGCGAGTGGGGCGGTGTCAGGATCACCGCTGGCGCGCACCACCAGCACAAGCCACGACGACACCATCCAGGCTCGCAATGCGGCGATGTCTTCACCCCGTGACCCATATCCCCCCCAGGGCACCTGAACTCGTCAACTACCGAAGCGTATCCCCGGCCTGAGCACCGCGTCTACTCAGTAATTGGATTGATAGCAGCAGGAGCCGACGATTGCCGGCCCGCGCCGGCGGGCCGCCCCGCCTGGCAGGTGAGATGCTCGCGCTCGGACGGGCTGCGCTCGTCAGCGGCTTGGCGCCAGGGTCACATGATTGATACTCCAGGGCAGGTTTCGCCATTTGGCGGCGAGCCGCATACTCGTGCACTACTGGACGTGTTCTGGGCGGGATCTCTGGCAGATCGCTGCCGAAGAGGGGGGCGAGATGTCCAAGGTTCGCCGTTTCACGCGTGCGCGGACGCTGGTTGGGGTATCCGGCCTGGCGGCGGTCATACTGCTATCCCAGGGCGCGGCTGCCGCGGCAGCCGCGCCGAACCTTGACTGGCCGCAGTACCTGCATGGCCCGCAGCACAGCTCGGTCAGCCCCGACCAAGCGTTTACCACCTCCAACGCGGGGTCAGCGACCCAGGCGTGGCACTGGCCGCCGCCCGGCCAGACGGTTGTGCTGGACGCGAGTCCCACCGTGGTCGGAGGCACGGTCTACATCGGAGCCCAAAGCGGCGTGTTCTACGCGCTGAACGCCTCCAATGGCGCGCAACTGTGGACACGTTCTCTTGGCACCAATCCGCCCGGCACATGCCCGCGCACGCGCGGCATCACCGCGACCGCGGCCGTCCTGCCGGACCCGGTCACCGGCACCAGCACCGTCTACGCGTCCGGCGCCCGCGACCTGTACGCACTGAACGCCGCTACTGGCGCCGTGGTCTGGAAGACCCGGATCGGTCCGACGACCACTAACCCCGACGCGTACTACAACTGGTCGTCCCCGACGGTGGCCGCCGGCCACATTTACGTAGGCCTGTCCTCGGAGTGTGACAACCCGCTGGTCCGCGGCGGGGTGGTGGAGCTCGACCAGCACACCGGCAAGGTGCTGCACACCTGGTTCGCGGTACCCAAGGGATCGATCGGCGCCAGCGTCTGGTCGAGCATCGTGACGTCGTCGAACGGCAGCGACGTGTGGGTGTCCACCGGCAACGAATGCGATCCCATCGAGAACACCTGTCCGGCGGGGAACCGCTTCGGGAACTCGTTGTCGATCGTGCACCTGTCCGGGTCGCTGACGTTTCTCCAGGCCTGGCAGGTGCCCGCGTCCCAGCGGTGCACCGACTGCGACTTCGGCTCCTCACCGACCTTGTTCGGCAGCCTCGGTACCCCGCCGGATGTGGGTGCCTGCAACAAGAACGGCAACTACTACGCGCTGGCCGACAACCCCCTGGGCACTACGCCGCGGTGGACGGCCACCGTCAGCCAGCCAGCCAACGGCGACTTCATGTCGTGCCTGGCCAGCGCGGTCTGGGACGGCCACACCGGCCAGCTGTACGTCGGCGGCAACGCCCCGCTCGGTTCCATTACCTTCGCCGGAACAGTGCAGGAGCTTGACCCGGCTACCGGCAGCGTCATCTGGCAGACCAACCTGCCCTGCGCTGTCATGGGCACGCCATCGAAGGACAGCGCCGGCGTGCTCGCCGTCGGCACTTACAACTGCTTCAGGCCGCTGCAGCCGGGGTTCAAGCCAGGCGCCTACCTGCTCGACGCGGGCACCGGGGCGATCCTCAAGACCCTTCCGGTCGGCTCCAGCAAGGTGTTCGGCCAGCCGGTCTTTGCGCGAGGCAGCCTGTTCGTCGCCACTGAATCCAAGGGCCTGTACGACTTCGTGCCCTGATGCCGCCCATGCCCCAGAATGGGCGGTCGCGCCGGCCCTGAGCAGCATCTGCTCCCGCCTTCCTCCCGAAAACGGGCATGCCACAGGAGGAAAGGACGCGGTGATGGTCACTCGGTAGCAAGGCCTAACCATTCCTGGAACGCACGGCCATCAGGCCACGTGCGCGCCTGCGTGTGCAGGTGGCATGTAACAAGCGGGAATCCCGCTCATTTGGGCTCCACGGTCATGACGGTGCGCCCAATTTGGATCTTGTCACCTTTCTTCAGCCACTGGGCCGCCTGGATGCGGCGGCCGTTCAGCCAGGTCCCGTTCGTCGAGCCGAGGTCTTCGACATACCACCGGCCGCGGGCAACGTGGAAGCGCGCGTGGTGGCTGGAGGCGAAGTCGTCGTCGATGACCAGGGTGCCTTCGCGGCCTACGGTGAACTCGGCGTTGAAGGTGCGGCTGCTGTCTGCGGTCTTGATGAGCAAGTGCGGGATCGGCGCCGCCTCGGCACGGGTGGCTTTCCGCCGTCCCACGATGGCGGACACTGCCGCGCTCCAGGCCGCCTGCTCGGGCTCGCTGAGATCTTCCCACGGAGGCGGCGGCGTGGGATGGGCAGAGCGGTAGGCCTCATAGGCGTCTCGTGTCAGATGTTCGGGATCGCCGCTGGTCACACATCCATGATGTCAGGAACGGGAGTTGACTGCTAGAAACCCCCCAGGCGGCCACCGTGACGGATGACTGGGGAGGGATGCCTTCCTCCAAGGATGGCACGAATGGGGGCCGTGAATCGTCGGCGCCATAACGGCCGCCATCGGCGGGACGAGCTCGCCGTGCAACCTGATCTCCTTCACAAGGCACTGGTGTTTCGCTACAGATGGCGAGCACCGACCTCACGCTCTTGCCCACTCTGTTACCGGTCGCCCGGGCCTTCGTTGAGATTTGTCAGTTCTGGCGTACAAGTCCGGTGTAGCCGGCGATCAGGAGGGTCGCTAGCGCCCAGCCGGCTGCAGTCGCTCCCCATGCGCCAACAACCCAGAGCCAGCCGGATAGCGCGTGACCGTTTGGGCCCCAGTAATCCGCCTGGCGCACGTTGATGATGGGGATGACCTTGTCGATGGTGTACCCGAACGGGTAGAAGCACGGGTAATTGCTGGTGCACTGGGTTGCGGTCGGCACCGGATGCAGTCCTTTGGTGTCCCCGGTAGGCACGATCACATGCTGGTGCTGTCCGACGATCGACAGCACCAGGAAAGCCAGGAATACAGCGGCCAGGCCCGCCGCGGCCCGCCAGGTCTGGTATCCGTATCTGATCGTGTTGTCCAGGAACCAGTTGCCGAACCAGCGATACCAGTTGAGTTTGCCGTATTTCCGCAGATCACGACGCCTGGCGATCGCCACCTTGCGGGCTTCGGTGTCCTGCCCGGCTTGACGGTAGACGGCCGCCAGTTGCTCATACGACTGTGTGGCGAAGGCTGCCCGCTTGTCCTTATCCCTCTCGTACTGGCTTCGGATCCACTCCAGCCGCTGCTCCACGTTGGCATCACTGAGCCCACCATAGGTGAAGCCGCTAAGGCGCAGCCGCCCGCCGAGAGGCCAGCACCCGTGGGCGGCCTGCTCGCCCGGTTGCGTCCAGTTATCCTCTAGTTCGCCGACGCGGGCATCCTCCAGGTTGACCTGCCCGGAGAAAGGCCCGTCAGGCGCCCACCGCAGCACGCGACCTATCTGTGCCCCTTTTGCGGTGAAGCTGAGTGTGATCTCGTTTGCACCAGCCAGTTTGGCTGGGCTCATCACCAACTGGTCTGCGCGCGCGGAGTCGAGCGATACGGTTCCTGTGGCGGTGAACCCCTTATCGAGTAGCACAGCGGCGCCGACCTTGATCCCGTCGGCGACCAGCGCGTTGCCGCAGTCGTCGGTGCCGGTCAGTCGCGCACCGCTGCAGCTGAGCTGGCCGGCGATGTCCGCGCGGGCCAGCCGGACCGCCCCGGCGGCGATGAATGGCTGCCGTTCCGTCCCGTCGTCGCCGGGTTCCTTGTCGAGCAATACATCATGGCCGGCCTTCATCCCGTCGGCGTCCAGCGCGTTGCCGTCGCGGTTCTTACCGTTCAGCCGCGCGCCTCTAAGGCTCAGATCACCGGTGATGTCCGCGCCATTCAGCACGACCGCGCCGTCGGCGGTGAACCCCTTGTAGAGGTGCGCCTCGCCACCGACCTTCATCCTGTCGGCGACCAGCGCGTTGCCGTTATCGTCACGGCCCAGCCGCGCGGCGCGGCAGCTAAGATCGCCGGTGATGTCCGCGCCAAGCAGCCGGACTGCCCCGTCGGTCGTGAATCCCTCACGGAAAAACACCTCACCACCGACCTTCATCCCCTCAGCGAGCAGTCCGATGCCGTCGCGGTTCCTGCCCAGCTGCGCGCCGTCGCAGGCGAGGTCGCCAGCAATGTCCGCGCGGGCCAGCCAGACCGCCCCAGCGGCGGTGAATGGGTCGTCGAGATACACCGAACCTCCGACCTTCATCCCGCCGGCGACCAGCGCATTGTGGTCGCTGTCAGTGCCATTCAGCTGCGCGCCGCTGCAGATCAGCTCGTCGGTGATGTCTGCGGACATCAGCGAGAGTGGGCCGGTGCGCAGGGTTGAGCGGCTGAGGTCAATTTGTCTCGCTGTGAGCGTGCTGGCCGTCAGGCCTGCCAGCTGGCAACCAGTCAGCCTGACCCGCGAGGCGGTGGCATGGTCGAGGCAGACAGGATCATCGGAGTCAAGGTAACAGCTGTCCAATGACAGCGGGCAGCGAAGGGTTGCCCCTTCCAGATCCAGCAACCCGCTGATCCTCACACCGCGCATCCGGACCCCCTTGGCATGCACCGGCCACGGCCCCCCGACGAGCAAGTCCCTCAGCACAGCCGCGCTGACCGTCCGCTCCTTACCCCACAGCCGCATCGCAGCCAGATCGAACGGGCCCTCACCACGATCCAGCAGTTCCCCCGTCGCAGCCTTAGCACGCAGCTGTTTTGCTAGCGTTGGGTGCCTCCCCAGCGGGGTGGGCTGTGCTCCCAAGGGCGGCTGCGAGTCTGCGTCGCTGGTTTCCACTGATCGCCCCCCTGCCACATATTCGGAACCGGACGCTCCGCCTAGCCGTTCAGCCCCGGAAATGATGGCTTCGCCCCGCAGCACCGGGCCAAGAATCCTGACAGCGGTGTTCGCCCTGATTACTCAACTAACTCTCGCATATTTACCCGCTAACGAACCATCCCGGCGCGGCCTGACCAGCGCGTTCTTACCGGAGACCGTCCGCCGCCGGGCCTAGCGGCACTTAGGCATGGCTGTATTTCGATGACCGGCCAGGCTTCCCCGCCCGTGCTGGTTCACCGCCGACCCCGCCGCAGTGGCCGTACAGGGACAGGATGCCGTGTCCACCGGGTGCCGATCGCGGGCCGCCGGGCCCGGATTGAAGCAGAATGCCGTGGGAGCAATACTGGCGGCATGATCGTCAGGTAGGCGTCCCTGCGCTGGGGGTGGTTGTGATGGCGAAATACCTGGCTCTGTTCGGTTTCACCAGCGAGGCGATGAAACAGTTCGTCGTGAGCCCCTCGGACCGGGTAGCGGTCACCCGGCGGCTGGTGGAGTCCGTTGGTGGCAGCCTTGAGTGCTACTACTGGATGTTCGGGCAGCACGATGGGGTGGCGATCGTCGAGATGCCCGACTCGCGGACCTATGCCGCGGTGACTTTGGCGATCATTAGCTCGGGTGCTTTCACGCATTTCGAGACGCACGAGCTAATCAAGGCAGACGACCTCACCGGAATCGCCGAGCAGGCCAGACAGATCGCGTATCAGCCGCCAGGCGCCAGGCGCGCATACCGGCCCGGGGATACAGCCTACGGCGTTAATCCTCCTCGCCGGACGGGGTGAACCGGCCTACCCTGATAGGCAGGGGCGAGGCTGCCGACCGCCGCCCCAGATGGCTCAGGCGGAAGCACAGTAAGCAGCGCAGCGAGCCCCGCGTCGGCCTGCTCGCCAGCGCGCCGCGCTGCACTGCGGCCAGCCGGGCCGTTCTTCCCGTAGCCGAGGTGATCCTCGAGCTCGCGTTCCAGCGAGATCGACCGGCGCCGGCAGATCGTGATCACCGAGCAGGCGGATCAGGCGCGCAAGGATGCGAGGGCGCTTAATGACGGAGCGTGAGACGCCGCCCAGGTGGCATCAAAGGCGGCCGGGCGTCGTTGGACAGCTGCGCCCCCGGGATCGCCGGTTCTGTTCCGGCTGCCACTGTTAGCTGCGGATATTGGCGGAAGAGCAACGGCCTCCGGGCAGGACAACGGCCTGGTGGCCGTTGTTATGGTTAGCCTCTGAGCTGGTCTTTCGCGGCTGGGGCCCTGCTGCCGGGGGCGGACCGGGGCAAGGTCCCGAATGCGTTCGCGTTTCCGCAGGTCACAGGCCTGGGGTCCAGACGGATCAAGATTGCCCAAGAGTTCGGATTGATGCCTCTGACCAGTGCCCCCGACGGGATTCGAACCTGCGCTCACGGCTCCGGAGAGGGTTGCTGTGCACGCCTCTGACCAGGGGAAACGAGTTCCGGCGCACCCGGTCCGGGGGCGCATCGGGGGCAGTCCGGTCCGTTCTCCCGAGGACGGATGTGTCGGCGTTCAGAAGGGGGCTCTGGGCCAGGCCGCCTGGTCGCGGATGGCCGGCCCAGAGCGGGAGGTGGGGCTCGCTGTGATCGCGTGTTGGCCGGTGCTGGCGGATGTGCCGCGTCCCGTGCGGCGGTGACCACGATGTTGGCATAGTTGTAGCATGTTCGTGTGAGCGCGAAGGAGCGGTTGTCGGCGTCGGTGGACGCCGACCTGGTGGCGGTAGCTCAGGAGGCAGTGGCCCAGGGGCGGGCGGAGAGCGTCAGTGCGTGGGTGAATGAGGCGCTGCGCCTGAAGGTGGCGCATGACCGGCGGCTGCGCGCGCTGGATGAGTTCGTGGCCGCGTTCGAGGCCGAGCACGGCGAGATCACCGAAGCCGAGATAGGCGAGGCCGCCCGCCGTGCGCGCGGCCGCGCGATGGTCGTGCGGGGCGAGCCAGGCCCGGCCCACAAGGGCGGCCCGGGGGAGCGTGGGGCCGCCTAAGGTGCTGGTGCTGGATGCCGGGGCGTTCGTCGCGGTCGAGCGCGGTGACCGGGACGTGGTGGCGCTGATCAAGCGGGAACGCCGGGCAGGCCGGGTGCCGGTGAGCCACGGCGGCGTGGTCGCCCAGGTGTGGCGCGGGGGGGCCGGGCGGCAGGTGCCGGTGGCCCGGCTGCTGGCCGGGACCGACATCGCAGCGCTGGATGATGGCCTGGGGCGGCGGGCGGGCATACTGCTGGCCCGCAGCGGCCTGGCCGATGCGATCGACGCCGCGGTCGTAGCTCTGGCCGGGGACGGCGATGACATCCTCACCTCGGATCCTGGCGATCTGCGGGCACTGGCCCAGGTTGCAGGCGCCCACGTCGAACTCATCCCCGTGTAGCGCGGCACGCTGGGCCGTCCTGAATCCGGTCCGTCAGCTTGATCGGCAAACAATGCGGGCCCTGGCGACCCGGAAGATGGCCTGTGCAGCCTGGTGGCGCCGTTAACGGGCGCGGTTTGCCTGCGCGCTTGGTTTGTGATTCGTACTCGACGGCAGGCTGGTTTCACGTGGGCAGGCACCAGCCCAGCGTGCCCGGCCGCCTTGGGCTGGTCTGGTTGAGAAGACCTTGGGCCGGGGACCGGTGCCGTGGCTGGGTGACGTCACGCTGACGCAATAGTGTGTATATTATGCGCATGGCGAGGGTGAACATCACGGTACCCGACGACCTGCTCAGCCAAGCCAGGGCGGCGGGCCTCAACGTATCGCGCCTGGCCGCGGCGGCGCTGGCCGAGGAGCTGGACCGGCGGGCCAAGATCGACGAGCTCGATGCTTACCTTACTGACCTGGACAACGAGCTCGGGCCGGTCCCGCAGCACGAACTGCGGGCCGCCCAGGAATGGGCCGATGCCATCCTGCCTGCTGACCGGGACGGCACCGGCCAGGCGCGCAGCGCATGACGTTGATCCTGGACGCCGGGGGCGCCAGCGCGCTGGCAGGCCAGCGCGCCCGCCTCATGGAACTACGCGCGCGCGGGCTGTGGCCCGCCCAAGTTCCCTCGGTTGTCCTGGCCGAGTCGCTCACCGGGGATCACCGTCGCGATTTCCATGCCAACCGGCTGTTGCGCGCCTGCCA
>Ga0126383_10003763_pt1 | contig 10116 bp, 10 predicted proteins | sample PanSoiMetPlot_35_FD_96882 | JGI IMG/M metagenome (GOLD analysis project Ga0126383, IMG submission 96882) | Tropical forest soil microbial communities from Panama - MetaG Plot_35 | ecosystem: Environmental > Terrestrial > Soil > Tropical forest > Bulk soil | place: Panama | collected 2016-02-17
CATGGCGGCGGTATTTGGGGCCATTTAGCAGTAGTGCCCCTGTAGGGCCCCTGTAGCGACCCTGTAAAGACCCTCAGTTTCCGCGATTTCTGGATTTTAACCCATGGGCGGCCGGGGGTCCGTAGGTAGGGTACCCCCGAGTTCTGACCCTGGAGGTGGGGGGTGGGTACTCCTATATATATAGAAAAAAAAAAATAAAAAACATAATAATATAGATGGGCCCATTATCAGCCTGATAATGTACCCATTATGGGGCGGAGTGGGGGGGCCGAAGTCTCGGGCCGGAGGGGGGTGGGAGGGCCTTACCGGTGCGCTGGACTCCTAGCAATTGAGGGTCCCTACAGGGTCTGTGTAGGGGCACTGCAGGGGCGCTGCAGGGCGCGGGGGGCCTATCGCGTGCAACCAGACCTCGATACCCCAGGGGGATTCATTCCTTGCCCCGCAATTAGCCCTTGACTTGGGCCGAATGGGCAAGGAATGAAGCAGCGAATCGAGGGTGGGGGTCTAAGTCGTTGAAGTTGCTAGCGAATAGGGGTGGGGGCCCTCCCCCCACCAGGTCGCGCCCATTCCCCCGGAACGCCATACCCGCTGCGCGCCACTTCCGCCAACTAAATGGTCCCATTTTGCTTTCCGACTCCCGGCCCCCCGCCGATGCCCGTATTCTGGGCCAAATCCCAGCCCGAGGAGGGCAAGAGCCATGAATGCCGAGATCCCTGGTGATCTATTCAAAGAGCTAGAAGCGGTGCAGCCTGCAAAGCCGGGCCCCCATGCGCCCAGCGTTGCGCAGAAGTGGTACGATGGGATCATCGATGACATACTCGCGAACCCTGGCACGACTGTTAAAGACACCGCTGCGCGCTTGGGCCGTAGTCCGAGCACCATCTCCGCCATTTGCAATTCGGACCTCTTCAAATCCCGGTGGGAGCAGCGCCGTGCGGCTTTCAGCGTCGCGCTCGACCTGCACCTCAGCCAGAAGCTGGCACAAGTGGCAGAAAAGGCGCTCGATCATACGATTGCGGCGCTTGATCGCACGCAGGACAAAACCCCCATCCCGATCCTGAAGGATCTCGCCATGCAGTCCTTGGATCGCCTGGGCTACTCCCCCTCGCGAAGCGAGAGTCCGTCGGCTCAGGTCAATGTTAATGTGAACTCCGGCTCGGCTACCGCCGAGGGGCTGGCTAACGCCAGGAAGGCAATTGAACTGCGAGCGAATAGCAGGAACGAAGTTCCTCCCCCGGTTGCGGGACCGGAGGAGGAGCCAGGGCCGGGCGCGCAGGAGGGATAAGCACCTCTCCTTGCAGCGCCGGCCCGTGGGGGAAGCAGCCGATGGCAGAAAAGCCCGACGACCCGTATGAGGACCTCTTCGAAGAAGAGGAAGAATTTTGGTCGGGCTTAGAAGAACCCAAGAGGCGCCGGAGGCGAGGAAGCGGAGCTGGTGGCGCCGCTGGGGTGCTCATCTTCTCCCCCGATCCGCTGACCGCGAACGATGGGATGGCCCCCGGGACGGTTATCGGTACGCTCTCTGTGGCGAATGGTTTCGGTACGTATTCGTTCGGAATCATCGATCCCTCGGGCCGGTTCACCGTGGTGGGAAATCAGATCCAGGTGGCCTCCCCGCTTAGTCCTGCATTCTACAACGTCACGTTTACCGCGACCAATGGGCTGGGCGACAACCCGACCGTTAGCACTACGATCTTCGTCACGCATTTGACCACCTATGTTCCCACGTACCATATCTATGGGTTCTAGAACCCACGCGTAGCGTGCGTCCGTTGGTTCCCTTTCGCGAAGCGAGCGTCCGCAGATGACCGACCCGATTGTGCATATAACTAATGGTATTCCGGACGCTGGCACGGGGAATATCACCACCCTTGGCCAAACCCTGGTTGATGGTGCCAATTTCACCCTTGGCTCGAGTACCGACCTCGCTCCTGCTGCGGGGGCCGTAGGTACCATGAACGGCCACTTGCGAGCGATAAGTAGGGATATTGCCTCCGGCATTGTGCTGCAAGCAGGAAGCAATACTATCGGCTCGGTCAACCAGGGGACAAGCCCGTGGGTGGTTTCAGGTTCTGTGAGTGTAACTGGTACGGTGACTGTAACGGGCACTGTGGCTGCCACCCAGAGTGGTACTTGGAATATCAACAACATCTCCGGAACGATTACCCTCCCTTCGGGCGCCGCGACGAGTGCGAAGCAACCGGCCCTTGGTGTTGCCGGTACGCCGTCAACCGATGTTCTCACTGTCCAAGGCGCCACGAGCATGACGCCGCTCAAAGTGGACGGGAGCGGAGTCACCCAGCCAATTAGCGGCTCAGTAAGCATAACGGGGAACGTAAATGCCGTACAGAGCGGAGTTTGGACGGTCGCAGTTAGCGGCACAGTTTCCGTGGTCCAAGGAGGCAACTTCACCACGCGGGTGGTTGGAAACAGCGGTAATACAGTCGATTTTCCCAGCACCCAAAACCAAACCACTCCGGGCGCTGCGATCCTTATCGGTGCGGAGTTCAATTCTGTCCCTACCACCATTAGCAATGGTAATAGCTCCCCATTGCAGCTGGACTCATCCGCGAACCTGCTCGTTAACGTCAAAACCGGAGCTGTTTCTGCCACCCAATCCGGTACTTGGAGCGTGCGTACCCAAGATGGTTCCGGCAATGCGCTTACCAGTGCTACACGAGGTACTCAGCAAGCCCTTAGCGTCCAGATCGTCGACGGCAGCGGCAACCAAATCACCACGTTTGGAGGCAGTGGTGGTACTAGCTCCAACCTCAACTCCGCTGTACCAACTGCTGCAACAGCAGCAGGCTTTAGCGATGGAAGCAATATGCAGATGGCTCGTGTCTTCGACGGAGACACGGGCGCGGGGGTCCAGTACAGCCTTGGAGTGCTTCTCAAAACGCCATCTAGCGGAGGCGCGGTTGACATCGGCGTTAGCGGCCAGCCGCTTCGCATCGATCCGACCGGCACGACCACACAACCGGTCAGTGGTACGGTAACCGCGAATCAGGGCGGCACATGGAATATCAACAATGTAAGTGGCACGATCTCCCTACCTACCGGCGCTGCCACCGCTGCCAACCAACCCTCATCCGTTGCGGCTGCGAGTAGCACCTCTGGCCAAACTGGCGGCTTGGCCGCCGGGGCCGTTACCACCTCTGCGCCAACCTATACGAATGCGACCTCGAATTTCTTATCCCTAACCACCGCGGGCGCCTTGCGAGTGGACGGATCCGGCGTCACCCAGCCGGTGAGTGGCACCTTCTGGCAGACCACTCAGCCCGTTAGCATCGCCGCCACGGTCAACGTTAGTGCAGCACAAAGCGGTACATGGAATGTCAGAACCCAAGACGGCTCCGGCAATGCGCTTACTAGCGCCACCCGAGGTGCCCAACAAGCACTCAGTGTACAAATTGTTGACGGAAGTGGAAACCAGATTACGTCTTTTGGAGGCTCTGGCGGCACAGCAAGCAATTATGGTTCTGCATTCCCTGCGAGCGGAACTGCGGGAGGCTTCTCCGACGGTACTAACATGCAGGGGGCCAGAGTCTTTGATGCCGACTCCGGAGCTGGTACGCAGTATGTCCTCGGCGCTTATCTTCGTAAAGCAGCGAGCGGCGGTTCCGTTGACTTTGGAACAAGTTCGGACCCTATTCGGACCGATCCAACTGGAACTACCACCCAACCAGTAAGCGGCACGGTTACCAGCAATCAAGGGGGCGCCCCGTGGACAGTGAAGCCAGACAATACTGCATGGGCGCTAACGGGGACCTCCGCGAATGTAAATGTTACGAATACGGTCACTGTCAGCGGCACGGTAGCGATAAGCGGAACCGTAGCGGCAACGCAGAGCGGTACGTGGAATGTTACAAATATTTCGGGAACTGTAAGTCTCCCGACGGGTGCCGCAACAGCTGCGAACCAGCCGTCTGCTGCATCACTTGGCAGCACTACGAGTGGTCAGACGGGGAACTTATCTTTGGGCGCTGTGACTACTGCAGCGCCGTCCTACACTACCGCCACTACGAATGCGCTAAGTCTGACCACGGCCGGGGCGCTCCGAGTTGACGGGAGCGCTGTAACGCAACCAGTAAGTGGGTCCGTAAGCATTAGTGGGTCCGTGTCATGCACTCAGAGTGGCACCTGGAACATAACCAATATATCTGGCACTGTCTCGCTCCCCACCGGCGCTGCCACTTCGGCGAATCAACCCAGCAACGCTGGGGCGGCGAGCACGACGAGCGGCCAGACCGGCAACATGTCCATGGGCGCTGTCACTACTGCGGCGCCTACGTATACTACCGCAACCAGCAACTTCCTGTCCCTGACCACCGCGGGAGCCTTGAGGGTTGATGGCTCGGGGTCAACCCAGCCAGTAAGCGGGACTGTGACCGCCAATCAGGGCGGGACGTGGAATGTTACCAACATTAGCGGCACAGTCAGCCTGCCCACCGGCGCGGCCACAAGTGCTAACCAGCCCAGCAATGCGACGCAGGGAAGCACTACAAGTGGGCAGACCGGCAACCTTATGATGGCAGCGGTGGTGACAGGCACCTCCGCCTACACCAATGCGCAGACCCAGCCTCTCAACATGGATGGGGCGGGGAACCTCAAAGTCAACACGGTCGATCCGGCAACGTACAATTCGGGCTCCGCGTGGACCAGCGCAACCGGCGTCAATACTGCCGCGGCGCTGCAGAATAGCACCGCCACCACATATGATACCATTATTGGCCAAATAACCCAGACCACCACCATAACCGGCGGCGCGATTACGTTCGAAGAATCGTACGACAACGGGGCGACTTACGTTACCATTCCGCCTCAGCGCTTCGTTGACCCCACCACCTATGCACCCCTCGCTAACCCGTACACCTTGGTTGCGAGTACCAATCAGCGATTCCATATTATTCCATCCAGCACCTGCCAGATTCGCGCCCGGTTGAGCACCGCGCTGACCGGCACCGGTTCGGCGACCGTGAGCTGGACCCAGTCCCCGACCACCGCAGTGGACCTAACCAATGCGATCTGCGCTGGAGACGTGGCAGCGGGTAGCACCGATGCGGGGTGGCCGCAGAAAATTGGCGGCGTCGCCCGAACCACCAATCCGACCGCGGTCGCGAATGGCCAGCGCGTTAATGCAATATTCGATAAGCTGGGCAAGCAAGTGGTGGTCGGGGCGCCCCGCGAATTGCGGGGCATGAACCTTATCACCGTAACGAACAACACCGCCAATACGCTAATTGCAGCGGGGGGCGCCGGGGTATTCAACGACGTCTATGCGATTTTAATAACCAACAGCAGTGCCACCGCCGCCTTCGTCACCATCAACGATGGCACCGCCAATATGTGGGTCATCGCGGCGCCCGCAGGTGAGACTAGAGGCCTGAGCCTCGATGCGGGGAGCGCGATGCCTCAGACCACCGCGAATAGTGCGTGGACCGCCACCTCATCCGTGGCAGTGTCTAGCCTTTCAATCACTGTACAGTACGTCCCGAGCACGTAGGAGCAAGGCATTGGACGGCCCCTTTTACCGCGATAGCTTGAAGCCGCATGTCGCCACTACCGTGGGCGCGGTGACGTTGAGCACTACGAATAAGGCGCTCGTGCCCGCGCAATACTTGCCCTTGTTCCCTGCGAATTACTTCAATTGGATCGGCAAAGCGGTCAGCGCGCGCATTTTCGGCCAATTCACCACCGGAGCAACTCCCGGCAATCTGACGGATGTCTGGTACTTCGGCAACGGGGGCGATGCCAACGGCACCTTGCTAGTGAATGGTGGGTTTAGTGGCTTGTCCGCCAATGTGACCGGGGTTTCTTTTGAGTTTGATGCGATCTTCCGTTGCATGGCGCTTGGCACCTCGGGAGGCATAAAAGTGACCGGCAAACTGCTAATTGCCGGGATGGGTTTTGTCATGGTCCCGAATACCTTGCCCGGCACTACCACGGTGGACCTGACCGTGGCGAATTACATCAGTCCGCAGTGGTCTCGAAGCGGCAGCACCGCCGAGTCCGTAACCTTTCACGACGTCCTATATGAGGCATTGAACTAAAATGGATGGACAATTTTACGAGGACTCACGGCCCCCCTTCGTGGTAACCGATGCAGCAGCGGTCACTCTGTCCACCACGGACAAAGCGATCGTCCCTGCGGTAAACATGCCTACTCTTGGCGCGAACTACTTCGGCATGATCGGCAAACAGGTCCGAATTAGGGTGTGGGGGCGCGCCACGACTGGTGCCACTCCCGGCAACGGGACCTGGGACATCTATTGGGGCACCGGAGCGGATGCCAATGGCACCATTCTTGCGAGCAGCGCAGGGGTGGCGCTTGTGGCGAGCCAGACCAGTCTGACCTGGGAACTAGAACTGTTCGTGCGGTGTCGTTCGCTTGGCTCCAGTGGGTCCTTGATCTGCTTCGGGATGTTCAATACCAATTCGGCGGGCGTTATTGCGGCAGCGAATCAACCGGTGATTATCCCCGCTTCCTTGCCCGCCGCGGTGACCGTGGACCTTACTCAGAACTTCGTGATCTCCCCGCAATTCAAGCGGAGCGGTTCCACCGCGGAGACCATGCAGGCACATGATTTCAGCTTCGAGGCGATTAACTGAGATGGCCCAGACCAAAGTGGTAATCGACTACGATCTCGCCACTGGGGAGGTGCGCCGGATCATCCACCCTGATGATGATTCCCAATTGGTGAGTCATCCAGCGCAGCCGGAGCATGGGTGGGGGCAGGTGTTGGCGGATCATAGCGAGTTCCCGCTCGATGAGCGGAATCGACCCTTGTACACTCTGGACCATTGCCGCGCGGTGGTGAGGAGGCTTCGGGGCGGATGACATTTATCTTCGTCACCAGCGGCAGCACCACGGGTTCCCCGCCTGGAGATTACCAGGCGACGGGCTCTACGTGGGACACTATTGCTGGTGGCGGTTCGGGTGCCAGTTCAGCACCCGCGAGCAATTGTCCGGGCGGCGGCGGTGGTGGCGGTTGGTCACAGATCGTCAACGTGCCGTGGTCGAGCGCGCAGACTTGCCAAATCGGTGCAGGCGGCGCGGCGATCACGAGCCACACTAACGTCGCGGGCAACGCCGGAACAGCGACATGGTGCCGGATTGATGGCGCGGGGACCGCGCCTGCGACGACAGCGCAAGGTGTACTGGCCAATCCAGGAAGTGGTGGCAGTGCAACAGGTCCTGGAGGTGCCGGAGGTTCGACCACCGGTGCGGTCGGTACCACTACCCGCGCAGGCGGCGCGGGTGGTACGTCGAACAATCTTGATTTCAGCGCGACTGGCGGCGGTGGCGCGGCTGGTCCCGGTGGCGCGGGTGCCAGAGGTGGTAATTGTACCGCAAGTGGTGCTGGTGGTGGTCCGGGTACTGGCGGCGGCGCGAATGGTGGTGGCGCCCAAGGTGTAGATGTTTCTGCGTTGACGTTCGTTGGCTCGGCGGGTGGTGCTTCGATCACAACCGCCAACCAGACCGGCGCAGCCGGTGGCACCACCAATACGGTCCCGACAGCGGCCAATCCGGGTACTAATGGGTCTGGCGGCGGTGGCGGCACCGGCAGCGGTGTAGCGGGCACGGCGGGCAGTGCGGGCGGCGCTGGCGGCGCGGGTACAGAGTACGATGCATCGCACGGTTCCGGCGCTGGTGGTGGCGGTGGCGGCTGTAACAATCAGACAAGTGGTGCCACTGCTGGCGCGGGTGGACCGGGTGGCCTCTACGGCGGTGGCGGCGGCGCGGGCGGCAGTCCAAACACCGGTGGAACGGCGGGCAACAGTGGTGCGGGGGCCCAGGGACTGCTTGCTATATTCTATAATCCCGCAGCGGCGAGTGCCGTGCCGGTCATGTACCAGCGGACCTCCAAGAGCCCTATCCTTGGCCCGCTTTCAATGCAAGCTTCGCTTGCCCGCACGGTGGCGTTTTTCCCTCCAACCGCAGCGGCGCCAGCGAAGGGCTCCACCTTGCCAATGATGGGAGTAGGGTGATGACCCCGGATCAGCTAGTCCAAGCGTGTGCGGTGGATGATCAGTTGCTCTGTTCCACCTTTTTCCCCAAAGCGGCGCGCCAGCAGCCCGCTCCGTTCCATGGCGACATTTGGAGGCGTCTTAATGACCCAAGCCAGAGGTATCTTAATCTCGTATGTTTCCGCGACAGCGCCAAGACCACAATTCTTCGGATGTTTACTGGCAAGCGGGTTGCGTACAATATCAGCAAAACAATCCTCTACATTGGCGCGAGCGAAGCACATGCAGCCCGCTCAATTCGGTGGATTCGGAACCGGATCGAGCCGAAAATGGGCGCCGATGGGCAGCCAAGGCCGGAATTTTTCGCCAGCACGTTCGCTCTTCGTCCGGGGGCGAAATGGACGGATACAGAGCTTGAAGTGTTTCATGCAATCGATACTACCCCCATCTGGATACTTGGCGCAGGTATTACTGGGAACGTCCGAGGGATCAATTTTGATGACTACCGACCTGATCTCATTGTCCTCGACGATATTCTCACCGACGAGAATGGAGCTACGCTGGAACAGAGAGAAAAGGTCACCGACCTTGTCATGGGAGCGCTCAAAGGTTCCCTTGCTCCAGCGACCGAAGCACCAAATGCGAAGCTCGTCATGCTCAACACCCCGCAGGCGGTCGATGATGTCGTGCATATTGCGGAAAAAGACCCTGAGTTCACCTCGGTGCGCTATAGTTGTTGGACGCCCGAAACTCAGGGCCTTGATGTCAGTCAGCAGTTATCAAGCTGGGAGTCCCGCCATCCCACAGATACTCGCCGCGCAGAAAAACGAGCAGCAATTGCGCTCAATCGATTGTCGATATTCAGCAAAGAAAAGGAAGTCCGGGTCGTCAGCAAAGAAACCGCTATCTTTCGCGAGGAGTGGTTACGGTTCTACGATGAGCCGCCCGAGTTTGGCAGCACAGTGCTTGCTATAGATCCCGCGCCCCCTCCAGTGAAGCGCCTCGAGCTTCGCCAAATTATGAAGAAAGATTACCAGGTTATTGGGGCGGTTCGGAAGCATGGCGGAAACTACTACCTGCTCGACTACGCGGCACTGCAAGCGGCACCGCCTGAATGGTTGCTAACTAAGTTTTTCGAGATGAGGTACTCATGGCGACCGTACAAATGTATTGTAGAATCTGTGGCTTATCAGGCGACGTTGAAATGGATCATCGAGCAGGAGATGGTGAAGAGGGGCCAATGGACCACCATCGAACCATTCAACGATATAAAGAACAAATTTGTCCGCATACAAAGTGCACTTCATGGTCCCGCGAGCAACGGGAGGCTATTCATCAAGCGGTCGATGAGTGGCTTCATCGAACAGTGGGTTAAGTATCCCGCGGTCGAGTTTGATGATCTGCTTGATTTCCTTTCCATGGCGATTGTGGGCCTCAGCAACGCCTATTTGGAGAATGAGCGAGGCGATAACGTGGTACCGCTTAGAGTGAGGAGAACAGCACCATGAGCAGAAAAGATAATTATGGCGACGCGTATGGTGGCGATTCGCCAATCAAGGATTGGTCCGGCCAGGGAGGCACGGAGCCAGAGGAGTCCTGCAACGCATATTATCACCGGAAGCAACAACCGAACAAGAACCAGGTTTCCGGGGATGCGGATCTGGGACTTCAAGGCAAGGACGATAGCTTCGCCGAGGAGCGCAATTATGGCGAACGTGAGCGGTCTCACATCAACCAAAAGACCGGAAGAGATCGATATTGAGGATCGCAGGTTGGACCCTCCGGAGCTGCTGGCTGGACGGCTCCTGGATCCAACTCGGATTGATCAGCAGCTCTATACCGGCTTCGACGGGGGGCATCCGGTTGCGGCGCCGTGGGGGCTCAACGATTCAGACCTCCCGTCCGACCTGAGCGGCTTGGCGGTACGTAGTGGGGCCGCGAATGCGCTTGGCATTAACGATATCCAGGGCTCCATCAGTCGGATGAAGCTAGACATCTTGTTGCACAAGTTGGGCTTGAGGTAGAGAGATGGTAACCCGTACCTTTGACAAAGAAACCGAGCGGTTCCTGCTCCAGCGTTTGGAGGCGCGGGTTAAGTACTCCATGCAGAAGCGCTCCGACCGGATCAAAGCGTGGGAGCTGGCG
>Ga0126383_10003764_pt1 | contig 10115 bp, 7 predicted proteins | sample PanSoiMetPlot_35_FD_96882 | JGI IMG/M metagenome (GOLD analysis project Ga0126383, IMG submission 96882) | Tropical forest soil microbial communities from Panama - MetaG Plot_35 | ecosystem: Environmental > Terrestrial > Soil > Tropical forest > Bulk soil | place: Panama | collected 2016-02-17
CTGATCGTGCCGGTGACGCTGCAGATCATCTCGCGCTATACCCAGCTCTTCCCCTCCTACATCTGGACCGAGGAGATGGCGCGTTTTTTCTTCATCTGGATGGTCATGCTCGGCGCGATGATCGGGATCCGCGAAGGCACGCATTTCGAGGTTGACGTGTGGCCCGAGCTGCAACCGCGAGCGAACGCGCTGCTGCGCATCGGGTCGAGCGTGTTCGTCCTCGTCTTCGCGCTCGTGTTCATCTGGTACGGCTTCAAGTTCGTCCAGTTCGGCTGGCACCAGAATTCGGAGCTCGCCGAGCTGCCGATGACCTACATCTTCATCGCGTGGCCGATCGCCGGGCTCACGTGGGTGCTGTTCCTCGGCGAGGCTTTCGTCGCCAACGTCCGCATCCTCGCCGGGAAGTCGCCGCAATGACGGGCGCAGCCCTGTCTCCGGGCGGCGCGGCCGCGTTGCTGTTCGGCGTCTTCTTCGCGTTGATCGTGCTGCGCGTGCCGGTTGCGTTCGCCCTCGGTCTCGCGTGCCTGCCGTCGCTCGTGTTCGAGGAGCGGCTTTCGCCGATGGTGCTCTTCAACGAGACCTTCAAGTCGTACAACTCGTTCATCCTCCTCGCGGTGCCGTTTTTCCTGCTCACCGCGAACCTGATGAACATCGGCGGCATCACCGACCGCCTGGTGCGGCTGTCGCGCGCGATGGTTGGGAACTTTCCCGGCGCGCTCGGGCAGATCAACGTCTTGCTGTCGGTGTTCTTCGCCGGCATCTCCGGGTCGTCGACCGCGGACGCGGCGAGCCAGTCGAAGATCTTCATCGAGGCGCAGACGAAGGAGGGATACGATCTCAGCTTCTCGATCGCAATCACTGCCGTGTCGGCGGTTCTCGCGGTGATCATCCCGCCGTCGATTTTGATGATCGTCTGGGGCGGCGTGCTGTCGGTGTCGATCGGGGCGCTGTACCTCGCCGGGGTGGTGCCGGGACTGCTGGTCGCGGCGGCGCAGATGGGCACCGTGCACGTCTATGCCAAGCTGCGCAACTATCCGGTTTACCCCCGCGCAACGCTCAAGGAATTCCTCACCGCGGCGCTGGTGTCGGTGCCCGCGCTCATGACGCCGTTCATCATCGTCGGCGGCATCCTGCTTGGCTGGTTCACGGCCACCGAATCGGCGTGCATCGCGGTGCTCTACGCGGCCGTGCTGTCGATCTTCTTCTACCGCGAGATGGACGCGACGCACCTGTACCACGCCCTCGCGGAGACCGGCAGGCTGTCCGCGGTGGCGCTGTTCTGCGTCGGCACCGCCTCGGCGTTCGGCTGGCTGCTCGCTTACTACCAGATTCCGAAGTGGCTGCTGGCGGGGGTACAGACGTGGGACATGGGCCTCACCGCCACCGGTTTTTTCATCGCGTTCATCTTTCTCGTGGTCGGCTGCTTCCTCGACGCGATCCCCGCGATCATCATCGTCGGCACCGCCCTGGAGCCGCTCGCCCGAGCGGTGAACATGCACCCGGTCTCGTTCGCGATCATCGGCATCGTCGCGCTCGCGTTCGGGCTGGTGACGCCGCCGTACGGGCTGTGCCTGATGATCTCGTGCGCGGTCGCGAAGGTGCGGCTCACTTACGCGCTCAAGGACACGATGATCATGCTCGTACCGATGCTGGCGATGCTCGCGCTGATCATCATCTTTCCCGAGATTCCGCTGATTCTTCCCAGGCTGATCTCGCCCGAGTTTCTGAAGTAGGAGGAGGTTCGCCAATGATCCCTGACCTGAAGGACAAGGTCGTGCTCGTCACCGGGTCGTCGACCGGCATCGGCGCCGCTGTGGCGCGCGGGTTCGCGCGGAACGGCGCCAAGGTCGCGGTGCACTACCATTCGAGCCGCAACGAGGCTGAGAAGGTGCTCGCTGACATCAAGCTCCACGGCGGGACCGCGGCGCTGTTCGGCGCGGATGCGCGCAGCGCGAAGGAGATCGAGGACCTCGTCGGGGCGGTGCATCGCTATTGGGGGCGGGTCGACGTCCTCGTCAACAACGCGGGTGGCCTAGTGAAGCGCGCGAAGCTTGACGAGATCACCGAGGAGCTGTACGACGAGGTGCTGAACCTCAACGTCCGGTCGGTCGTCGCCGGCTCGCGCGCGGCGGCGCGGCTGTTCCGGCAGCAGGGCAAGGGCAACATCATCAACACCACCTCGATCGCGGCGCGCAACGGCGGCCGGGTCGGCGCGTCGCTGTACGCGGGGGCGAAAGCCTTCGTGTCGACGTTCACCCGCAACCTCGCAAAGGAGTTCGCGGCGACCGGGATCCGCGTCAACGCGGTCTCGCCCGGGGTCGTCTTAACGCCGTTCCACGAGCGGTTCTCGACGCCGGAAGTGCTCGAGGAGATCAGGAAGACCATCCCGCTCGAGCGGCTCGGCACGCCGGAAGAGACCGTCGGTGCATTCCTCTTTCTCGCGTCGGATCAGCTCTCGGGCTACGTCACCGGGCAGGTGATCGAGGTGAACGGTGGGCAGCTGATGCCATGACGATCAGCGGCACGACGCGGCTCTACCTCATCCTCGGCGACCCGATCGCCAAGGTGCGCTCGCCCGAGGCGTTCAACGCGGGATTCGCACGGCACGGGATCGACGCGGTGCTGCTCCCGGTCGAGACGGCGCCCGCCGATTTCGCCGCAACGGTCGCGGGACTCAAGCGCGTGCGCAACGTGGACGGGCTCGTGTTCACGATGCCGCACAAGGCCGCCGCATTGGCGCTGGTCGACGAGGTGGGCGACAACGGTCGGCTCGTGGGCGCGATCAATGCCGCGCGCCGGGATCGGGCGAACCGCTGACACGGCGACATGTTCGACGGGGTCGGGTTCGTCGGCGGAATGCGGCGCAAGGGCCACGATCCGAAGGGTCGTCGCGCGGCGCTCATCGGCGCGGGCGGCGCCGGAAGGGCGATCGCCTTCGCGCTCGCGGCGGCTGGCGCCGCCGGGATCTCGGTCCACGATCTCGACGGCGCGAAGGCGGGAAAGCTCGTCGCCGACCTCGTCAGCGCTTTCCCCGCGCTCGCGGCCCGCACCGGCGCGCCGCGGGCCGACGAGCTCGACCTCCTCGTGAACGCCACGCCGATCGGCATGCGTCCCGACGACCCGCTTCCCTGGCCGGTCGAGAGCCTTCACGCCGGGACGATCGTCGGCGACGTCACGACGAAGCCCGAGATCACGCCGTTTCTCGCCGCGGCGCGCGAGCGTGGACTCGCAGTTCAAGCCGGGCGCGACATGGTCGAGGGCCAGCTCCAGGCGCTCTTCCGGTTCTTCGGCTTCGACGTCGACCCGCTCGCATGAACCCGCCCGATCCCGCGCTCCTCGCGATCAACACCGCGACGCTGGGCGAGAAGCGGAACCTGCGGCGCGAGATCGACGCGCTCCGCCGGCACAACATCCGCGGCATCGCGCCCTGGCGCGACGAAGTGGCGGAGACCGGCGCGAAGGACGCGGCGCGGATGATCCGCGATAACGGCCTCGTCGTCACCGGCTTCGTCCGCGCGGGGTTCTTTCCCGCCGCCGACCGCAATGGCCGCCGGGCGGCGATCGACGACAACCGGCGCGCGATCGACGACGCCGCGACGCTCGGAGCGCGGTGCCTGGTCGTCGTCGCGGGCGGGCTGCCGGCGGAATCGAAGGACCTCCCCGGCGCGCGCGAGATGGTGCGCGACGGGGTCGGCGAGATCCTCGACCACGCGCGCTCGTCCGGTGTGCCGCTCGCGATCGAGCCGCTGCACCCGATGTACTGCGCCGACCGGGCCTGCGTGAACACCATGAAGCAGGCGCTCGACCTGTGCGACGAGCTTGCGGGCCGGGACGGGGCCGGGATCGGCGTAGCGGTCGACGTGTACCACTTGTGGTGGGACCCGGAGCTCGAGTCGCAGATCGTGCGCGCCGGCGAGAAGCGGCTCCTCGCGTTCCACATCTGCGATTGGCTCGTCCCGACGACCGATCTCCTGCTCGACCGCGGCATGATGGGCGACGGCGTGATCGACATCCCGCTCATCCGCTCGTGGATGGAGGCGGCGGGTTACCGCGGGATGCACGAGGCGGAGATCTTCTCCAAGAACAACTGGTGGAAGCGCGAGCCGGACGAGGTGCTCGGGATGTGCCGCGCGCGGCATCAGACGGTCTGCTGAGATGGCGCGGAGTCGTATCGGCATCATCGGCCTCGGCATGGCACTCAAGCCCCATGCGCTGAGCCTGAAGGATCTCGCGGATCGCGTCGAGGTCGCCGCGGCGTTCGCGCCCTCGCGGGAGCGGCGCGAGCAAGCAGCGAAGACCTACGGGCTGCCAGTGGTCGACTCGCTCGATGCGATCCTCGGCGACAAGTCGATCGACCGCGTGCTGATCCTCGCGCCGCCTTGGACGCACGCGGAGCTCGTGCAGCGCGCCGCGAGCGCGGGCAAGCACATCCTCCTCGAGAAGCCGGTCGAGGTGAACGCCGAGCGCGCGACTGCGGTGGTGGAAACCTGCGAGCGCGCGGGGAAGCGGCTCGCGGTCGTCTTTCAGCATCGCTTCCGGCCGGCTTCGCTAAAGCTCGCCGAGTTGCTGCGTGCAGACGCGCTCGGCGAGATCCTGACCGCATCGGCGTCGATTCGATGGTGGCGGCCGCCCGAGTACTTCGCGCAGCCCGGGCGCGGCATGTTCGCGCGTGACGGCGGCGGCGTGCTGCTCACCCAGGCGATTCATACGCTCGACCTTCTCCTGCATCTGGTCGGGCCCGCGGCGGAGGTCTCGGCTTACGTCGACACGAGTCCCCTGAGGAAGATCGACACCGAAGACGTCGTGGCGGGCGCCGTGCGCTACGCGAACGGCGCGAGCGGGGTCGTCGATGCGACCACGGTCACGTTCCCGGGCTACCCCGAGCGGATCGAGATCGCCGGCACGAAGGGCTCGGCGCTGCTCGAGGTCGAAAATCTCGCGGTCAACTCCATGAACGGCGAGCGTGTGTCGCTTGTCGGCGCGGCGGCGGGGGGCGGCGGCGCGGATCCGATGGCGTTCTCGCACGAGCACCACCGTCGGCTGCACGTCGAGTTCCTGAACGCAGTCGATCAAGGCCGCGAGCCGACCAACTCCGGCCGCTCGGCGCTGCGTGTGCACCAGTTGATCGACGCCCTGCTCGCCTCGGGTCGCGACCGTCGGCAAGTGACCGTCGGCGTGTAGAGGCTCGACTATTGGGGGACGGGCTGGTCGAACGCGTTTGTGGGCATCGCCATGACCCCGTTGCGCCCAGCTTGCTTGGCCGCATAGAGCGCATGATCGGCGCGCTCGAGCAGTTCCTGAAATGCGTGGTTCGGCCTTGGCATCATCTGCGCGACACCGATGCTCAAAGTTACCCGACCCAACGGAGAGGCGCCGTGCGGGATGTCCAGCTGAGCGACTGCTGCCAGCACGCGCCGGGCAACGTCGAGCGCGCCGTCGGTATGGGTGTCCGGCAACAGCACGACGAATTCGTCGCCGCCGTAGCGCGCGGCGAGGTCGGCCGGGCGCTGTAGCGATTGCCCGACCGCCTTACCGACCGCAGCGAGGCAGTCGTCGCCGGCGTGATGTCCATGGAAGTCGTTGTAGGACTTGAAGTAGTCGACATCGATGAACAACACCGCCAGCGGCCTGTGGTCCCGACGCGCGCGCTCCCACTCCGTGGCGCAGGCGATGTCAAAGTGGCGGCGATTGTGGAGACCGGTAAGGGGGTCGATGATGGTGAGCGCAAGTAGCTCGTCCTGCAGGCGCTGGTTTTCCTCCAGCTGCCGCCGGTTTTCGTCCAGTTGCTGACGCAGGAGCGAACTAATGCGATAAAAGCGACGTGCAGTCCCGGTGACCGCCGCCAAGACAAGAGCGCTGGCTGCAAGCACCCACAGCAGCCAGCGCAAGTCGGTCGGCTGCGGGGGATGGTAGATGAGTCCGTGGATGTCGATGTCGACGCTTTCCGGCGCAAGGCCGAGTTCGCGGTACACGTCATAGATATGCTGCCAGCGAGCGACGTGCGTGTGGCCGAGCTCTACGAGATCCGAGCGCACCAGTGGCATCATGCGTTCGGCTTCAAACCGCAGTTTCTCCACCGGGAGGTCCGGCGCGTAATTCGCGTGGATGAATTCCGAGATCTCTTCCTGGTGCGTGAGGGCGTACTCCCAGCCGCGCAGGCTCGCTGCGCGGAATGCCTGCACCCATTCCGGGTGCTTGGCCACCATTGCACGGGTGGTGAACAGCGTGTCGCCGTAAAAGTCGACGCCGCTGGAACGCGGCGTGAACTGGCGGTATCGCCCACGCGAGCGCTCCAGGTAGTAGCTTTCGTCGGTCTCGTAACCCGCCATCGCGTCGACCCGCCCCTGTAGTAGCGAATCCACCGTGTAGTCGTGCTGTACGAGCTGTAGTCGGTCGACCGGCACCCGCTCGCGCTGCAGGTACGCGAAAATTTCCGTTTCCCATGACGCGAGCGCCACCTTGCGGCCCGCGAGGTCGCGCACGGCATCGACGCCCGCGTCGCCACGCGCGAACAAGGTGAGCGGCGAATGCTGAAAGATCGAGGCAAGCACAACGACCGGGTCGCCCTTTGCGTAGCGCAACACCAATTCCGAGGACGCGACGCCGAACTCGGCTCCGCCCTTTAGGACAACGTCGACAGGATCGACGCCGGGGGCCCCCGGAATGATCGTTACAGCGAATCGGGCCTCTCGGTAGTACCCCTTCTCGAGGGCCGTGTAGAAGCCGGCAAACTGGAACTGGTGACGCCACTTGAGTTGCAGACGTATGGGTATGGCGTCGCCGGAGGAGGTCTCGGCCGCGCAGCTGATGGGCGTGACGACGAGGGAAATGAAGATGGACAGGACAACGGCCAGTTCACCAGGCCGTATCGGCTTGCCGATCGTTGTCGGTCTAAGCATGCCCATCGTAAGGGTAGGACGTTTTTCTCAGGGTGGCGCATTGTAATCTCTGCGGCGGCTCATCTGGTTCGACGAGACGGCGATCCAGCGGGAGGATTCGCGGTTGCGAGCTGTCTGACGACTAATTTGGCAAGGCCTAGTCGCCCTTCAAGGCCTCGTTGATGATCTCCTTACCCCGCCGCGTCTTCAAGAAATCGTCGCTAAAGCGGAGAACCTGAAAACCGTTGCCATCACCAACGATCCAAAGATTCAGCTCGTGCCCTCTCCGCTCGTGCTCTTTCCGATCGTGCTCTTTCCCGTGGTGGGCACGTACCCTGACAAAGCGCGCCAAACCCGCTTGCTTTTCGACGGTTCGATCGACACCCGGTGACCAGCTGCCTGATCCGGGAAGGAAGGCCGTTCGCGGAGCTGGCCCCTTCCAGTACGCGATTTCTACAGGATGGAGAGGATCGCGAATGTCGTAAACCCGGGTACCCGTACCTCTCGAGCCGCAAGCGGCCATCGTCGGATTGTGCGTACGATCCACAGCGCATCTTTCAGTGGAATAGTCGAGTGGCCCGCCTCCGACTTCTTGCGGCTCAGTAAGGAATTTCGAGCAATTGGCGGGGTCGTGCACTTCGAGCATGATCTTGGAGACGATTCTCGGGTTCTTCTCGTCGGTGATGTCGATGACATTCGAATAACCGTACGCCGACGCTCCCCGCGCACACGCCGCCGCCAGACCGCCCACGCCTCCCTGACCGCCGGACTCGTCCGTGCTGATGATGTACGAGCGTCCGTGGGAGAAGAACGGGAGCATCTGTTCCGCTTGCCCTTGGTCGTTCCAGAAGAGCCTGCTGACAATCCGGATCTGTGGATCGGGACGCCGGAACTGAATGTCGCTCACGTCCAGGATCACGAGCCCGTCCGGCCCGAACGAAGAATTGTTCGCCGCCGCGCCGAAGTTGCCGGGTTGCCCCGCATACAACCGCGTGCCGCTCTTGTTGGTGGAGAGGTCGTGGGGCCGGCCATCACCGGTGAACGTCCAGTTGAGCAGCCACTTCGCGTTGTACGGGTCGGTCACGTCGATAATGGGCAGGATGCCGCCCACGCCCCGAAAGCTCTGGCCGATGTAGTACGTCTTTCCGTCCTCGGCCCAGCCGCCCATGTGGCCCGAGCTGTTGGGTACGTCGAAGGTGGACGCCAGTTTCGGGTGGGCGCAGTCCTCGTTCAGGTCGTAAACCGCGAAGTTCGGCCCATTACTTTGGGCGAGCCCGAGGAGTCCGCGCGCGTGGTTCACCTTGTTATTTTCGTGCGGGTTGAGCCCCGCCTTGGTCTCGTCGAGGTACGCGGTCGGCCGTGGATGTCTGGGATCCGAAACATCGATCACCACGATACCGGGGTGCACCTGCTGGGGGTTATTCTCCGTTGCCATGTAGGCGCAGTGCTTAAAGTACGACGGCCCATCCTGCGAAAAGGCCCCCTCCCCTCGGAACTGGCCGACGAGCTCGAGATTGCAGTTGTAGCCGAGTTCCGAATCGCCGCTCGCGCGTTCAAACGACGTGGTCTGCCCCTGCAGTCCGCTTTCGGTGTGATCCGAACGGCCGCATTTGGCCTTGGGCACCGGCCCCATCGATCCGACCTCATGCGCCGGCCGACCCCCGTGGTCGGCCGAAACCGGGTAGCTGAGCAAAACACCCAGCAACGAGGCGGTTGAAATTACGAATCCGCTGACTAAGCGCTGTTTGCTCATCATTTCTCCTCCTAGGTAAGGCGTTCTGCGTACTGCGGGACAACCTTCGCACATATCCGCAGTGGCGCTAGGGTCGGGCGTCGATGATGGAACTTCCGCCGGGGATGATCTTCGTTCTCGCCTCGATCAAGGCCTGCCTCCTTTGATTTTCCGCGGATCACGGGTGTTGCGACGAAATAGGCTGCGCGATTCGTTAGCGAAGGGGCAGCCGATGGATAGCTGCGCGATCACAGGGTTCCTGCGACGGGAGGTGACTCAAGTAGTTGCCGGCGACGGCGTTCTGTCGAACGCGATACTAGTTGGGCCGTCATGGACCATCTGGCGAAGTGGCGAATAAAGTCGTTTTTGGAACAGTTTCCCGATTTCTTGCAAGGGCTCGTCACCTCGCACTGAGACCGCCCGCTTCGGGTCGATTGGACCGTTGAGGGTCCGCTTCGCGGGCGCTTCGCCACGTCCGGCTGTGGCCGAGCGTGGCTGCGCGGTCGAGTCACGGAAAGCAGTCGCTCGACGACGCTAACGAGCGATTGCTGCCGGTTAGACCATGGAGAAGCGGACGCTCGCGCGCTTCGCTGAACGGCCATAACCAATGCCTAGCGCTCGCTTGCGCGTCACCCGCGTTCGCTGCCAATCGCTGAAACAAACAAAACAAAAATGACCTCACGATGAAATTTCCCTGAGGCGCGTGCCCACTAGACTGCAGAGCAACCCTAAGGGAGATTCGCACCGAGGAGCTGCTATGACGGACGAACACATTCGTACCGTTCAATCCGCCTGGCTCGAAGTGCTGCCCATGAAAGACACGGCTCCAGGCGCGCGAATCCAAATGACCAGAAGGACACGCCGTGGCCATCGTCCTGCGCGGGGCTAGGGCGTAGCCGGCCCCTGCTCCGTGAGGTATTCCCGGCGCCGTCCACTTTCGAGCCCACTCCTTAAGTCCGGTTGTGGCCGAATACCGACTCTACGGCTGGTTTAGCGAGAGCGGCCGTTCGATCGAGGGCAACGGATGACCCGCTGGCTCGTTGCGTTTCTGTTGGCTGCGCCCCCACTGGCAGGAGCGCAGTTATTGGACTTCCGTGACGATCTCGCCTTTCGTCCGGATACCGTTGAAACGCTGGCGGAGCGCGTTTATCGCGAACGTCTCGGTGCGCTCGAGGCCGACGGCAAACTGGATTCGAATCGGATATTGCTCGAACGCATCCGGCGTACCGTCGCGCGCCTGCGCCCCGCCGTTGAGTACGAACGCTCCACCGCGGCGACGATACCTTGGGAAGCCCACCTCTGTCGTCAGTGCGACGAGAACGCCTCGGCCATGGCGGGCGGAAAGCTGCTTATCGGAGAGGAGTTCATCTTCAAGGCCGTGGTCGACATGTACAGCGATGTGGCCACACATCCCGGCAAGACGTTCCATTTTCCGACCGGGCGTCTTGCCTGCCTGTTCGTGGGCTACCCGGGTGAGCAGCTCGACCTCCTTCCCGCTACCGCTC
>Ga0126383_10003765_pt1 | contig 10112 bp, 10 predicted proteins | sample PanSoiMetPlot_35_FD_96882 | JGI IMG/M metagenome (GOLD analysis project Ga0126383, IMG submission 96882) | Tropical forest soil microbial communities from Panama - MetaG Plot_35 | ecosystem: Environmental > Terrestrial > Soil > Tropical forest > Bulk soil | place: Panama | collected 2016-02-17
CGACGTAGTTCGGTGTTGCCGTGACGTCGGCGTCCAGGTCGAACTTGATCTTGGCAAGCTCGTCGGCCGGGAGCGTGTTGACGTAGTACTTCGAGCCGAGCAGGCCGAGCTCCTCGCCGCCGAACCAGATGAAGCGCAGCTTATTGCGGGTATTGGTGTTCGCAAGCTGCTGGGCGATGTCAAGGATCGTGGCCGAGCCCGACGCGTTGTCGAGCATCCCGGCTCCGAAGATGGCGTCGAGGTGGGCGTCGATGACGAGTATGTTGTTCGGGTCGCCGCCCTTGGAGTCCGCGATAACGTTCCAGTCGGAGCGGTTCGGGTCGTCGATGGTCTGGACGTTTACGTTCAGAACCGGTGCCGAGCCCGGGACGTACTGCCCGAGGAGCTGGGTGCCCACGGCGTAGGACGTGAACAGGACGGGGATTTTCTCCGTGCCGGCCAGGCTTCCGTTGAACAGGCCGGTACGTCCTGGGTTGCCCTCGTTGAAGATGACCGCCGCCGACGCACCGGCGGCTTCGGCGTTCGCGACCTTCTGGGCGAAGGTGCACGTGCCGCGCTGGATCAGGGCGATGTTGCCCACCACGAACCCGGCGAAGTCGGCGGCTGCGCAGCCGCTGGCCGAGCTGGGTGTGGGCGTCGCGGGCACGACGATGCCGCCCGCGGGCTGGACCTTCGCGGTGACCGAGCCGGCGATTGCTGCCGGGTTGAATTCGGTGCCGAGCCCGAACGTCTGCGGAGTCGGCGATAGCTCCTTCATCAGCGGGTCCCCGACGAAGCTGCGGTAGTGGAACTTGTACTCCTGCTCCGTGACGCTGTAGCCCGCTGCTCTCATGACATCGGCTACGTAGTCGGCCGAGGCCTTGTAGCCGGGCTCCCCCGAGTTGCGGGACGGATGGCCGTCGGCGCCAAGGTTGGCGTCCGCGATCTGCTGGAACTTGACCATATGGGCCCAGAGGTCGTCCTTGTTGACGCAGTCGATGAGCTTCTCCGGGGTGTTGTTGACCCGATTGGCACATGCCGTCGAGTTGGCGTCGGGGCTTGGAGCTGCGGGAGTGTCGCTCGAAGCGACAGGTGACAGGGTCCCGGCCGCCGCCAGAACAGCAGCAGTGGCGACAGCGAGCCTCCATCCTCGACGTCGTCCGTGACGTGGGCTCATTCGTGATGCTCCCTTCCTGACGGCGGAACTCGGCGGCGTGGTCGTCGACGAGCCTCCAGATGCTACTGCCGTTGATATCCGAACGCCGCGGAAATGGGAACCCCTGCAGAAAGAACATCGGAATCTGCCCACAAATCGACGCCGTGATAATCGATGTTGACCACAACCGCAAGCCGAAGATGAAGATCACAACCACTTCGGCTGTCGGTGACGTCTCACATCTCGCGAGCGCCCGTAGCGGCGCACAGGCGCCGAGTTCGCTGCCGACGGGGGGCCGCCGGCCGTCACGCCATGACACGCTGCGCTACCTTGCCCGGGAACTTCTATGTCAACGACGAATCGGCTCGGTGGTGCACATACAGTCCCATCTGTGGGGCTTGATCGAGGATGCGGCCGCCGTGTCCCCCGACGTCGGAGGTGGCGATGACTGATCTCGACGAGCAGTTCGCGAAGGCGCAGGCCGACGTCAAGACGCTGACGACCCGACCGAGCAACGATGATCTTCTCGAGTTGTACGCCACGTTCAAGCAGGCGACTGTGGGCGAGGCGGCCAACGCCAAGAAGCCGGGCCGATTCGACTTCGTTGGCAAGGCGAAGTACGACGCGTGGGCGAAGCTAGCGGGCCTGTCCGCGGACGACGCGAAGCAGCGCTATCTAGCGACCGTGCAGCGCTTGCTGGGCCGCTGACCTCTGGAACCGCCAGCGAACGGCTCACAAATTGCCGCTCGCGAGAACGACCAGCCTCCGCGTCAAGCGTCAGGGGCTGCCCCCCATCTCGTTCATTAACTCACCACGGGAGATCCCGTGTCGGTTGCCGAACTCCTGAAGCTGCTCCTCGGAAATGTGATCGGGCAGCCGCATCGCATCGTTCGCGGCTTGCGCGTAACCCAGGCGGTGCAGAAGGTCGACGAGCCACTGCCGCTCGTATGTCATGAACCCCACCCTGGTCCCGTCTGCCCGCCGTTCACAACCCTTGACGACGCCGCAGATCGCTGCCGCGGCCGATCAGGCCCGGCGTTAAGCCATCCGAGGCAATCATTGAGAACTGCTCTCGGGAGGGCATGCTGAGCTCTTGCGAACGCAAGACGTAACGCTGAAAGGCCATTCAGATATGACCATCTACACACCCGAGCTCGTCCAACGGAACGCTGCGTTCGCCGCCGGCGGAGCATTCACGAGTCTGCCTTTCCCGACCAACCCCGCGCTGCGGGTGATCGGGTGTGTCGACTCTAGGGTGGACCCCAGCGACGTGCTGAGACTCAAGCTTGGTGAGGCAGTCGTCATGCGTAACATCGGCGGCCGGGTTACCCCTGAGACGCTGCGCTCGTGGGCATTGCTCGGCCGGCTCGGCGCCGGCCAGTCGCCCAGCGGGGGACACCTGGCGATCCTGCACCACACGGACTGCGGGATCCGTCGTCTGGCCGGGTACCCCGAGCAGCTGGCCGCCTTCTTCGAGATTCCCGTGGCAGATCTCGGTAGCAAAGCCGTGCAAGACCCTTACGCCTCCGTGCAGATCGATGTCGACGTAGCGCGGCACAGGCTGCCCAACCTGCTGGTATCAGGCCTGGTCTATGACGTGGACACCGGCCTCATCGAAGTCGTTGTCCCAGCCACCACCGAGCAGCGGCATGTGTGACGAGTCGGCCACCGCTGAGCACCTACGCGCCGCAACCGCTGCAGATTAGGTTCGTGGAGCGTATTCGATCGAATCAAACGGCCAGTCGCGTTCCAGCCAGGCGACGACCGCGTCGTGGACGGCTGGGTCGAGCGCGGCGTGGTCGGCGCGCACCCAGGATTCGACCGATGCGTGCCGGCGCCGTTCACCGTCGCTCGGTGGCTGGCCGCCGGGCGGGTAGATGTAAACGCAGCCGATGACGTCGCTGGTCCCGATGCTGAGCACGGTATAGGTGAACCCGCGGCGCTCAGCGAAATCTCGGGCGTGCCCCTGCAGGTCGCGCAGATTGTCGGCGAGGGACATCTCGCGTGGCCAGTTGCCGGTGCGGAACCCCGGCGTCGCGCGGATGTGATCGATGCTCGAGGTCCAGGCAGCGTAATCGGCCTCATTGTGCTGCGGGCCGAGCGGGGTCAGCTGGAAGTCCTTCGCTATAAGCGCATCAGGAACTACAAAGTCTGCTGGAACGAACAGGTCATCGCCCATCCGGCGATGTTAATCCAGGCCGCGCAGATAGGGCCGATCTGCACGGCAGGGGTAGCGCCCGGCTGCATCACGAGCGGCTCCCGCACCCGGCGGGCGCGGGAGCCACCGTCCCCCGCAGTTAGCAGTGCACGTTCGGGTTCCACATCGCGAGATTGCCGTTCGGGTTGCCCTTGCCGATCCATACGTGCTGCGACCAGAACGCCGGCAGGCCGAACCGGTTCGGTGCGTCGGTGAACATGAACGGGTGGCCGGCGAATAGCTCTGGTGGCGTCGTGCCCCAATCGGAGGCAAACACAATGTACTCGAAGGCCACCAAGTGCAGCCCGCCCGCACGCGGTTCGTAGACGGCCGCTTCCGGCTGGCTCGGGTCGATCGTCCCGTCCAAGATCCGGCCTACGTTGGCGAAGTGCACCCCCATCGCCCCACTGCCCGCCGGATCGGCGATGCACGAAATGCCGTTGACATCGATGACCTCACCCCATCCAGCACCGAGCCGGGACGGGTCCGCATACTGCGAAGCCATCGCCCGGTATCCGGCCAGTTGGTTCTCCGGCACCCAATCCCGCATCGACGTCGCCGCCTGCCCGGACGGCGCAGTCACCAGCACCCCGACGGCCGCCAGCGCTCCGGCGAGCGCGACGAGCCGGCGCATCACACACCCTCCTGCACTTGATAGATCTCGTCGGCGACCAGTCCGTGCGCCTCGCGGTGCACGGTGTTCGCCGCGCCGGCCGACGGCGCCTCGACCAGGCAGAAGACCTTGCCTTGCTGCTCGTCGACCCAGTAGCGCAGGTAGCGCACGTCGTAGTTCGGCTGGGTCTGCAGGTCCGCCACGTGTGCTTTGGCGACATCGATGATCGACACACCGCCGTTGACGGTATGCACGTCCAGATAGAGCGGCATCTCGTTCTCCCCTCAATTCCGCCTGACCCGCCGAACGTTAGGCAGCACGAAGTCCCCGAAACATCGGTGGCCGATACCTAGGTTCGGCTGATGCGGTGCCTAGTTTTCGACGTGCTCACCAGGCCGAGGCGGGGTCAGTGCCGGGCGAACAGCAGCCCGTGGCGCTTCGCCTCAGCCGCCGCTTCCGCCCGCGAGGGGACGCCCAGCTTCGCGAGTACGGCGGAGACGTGATGATCCACGGTGCGCGGCGAGACGAACAGCTCGGCTGAGATCTCTGCGTTGGTGCGACCGGCGCAGATTCGCTCCAGCACCTCAGCCTCCCTGCGGGTCAGCCCGAGCGGGTGCGCACGGGTGGCCGCGCGGGCACCGGACGGGATGGACCGGACGCCGATCCGGCGCATCTCACGCCGCGTCGCCTCAACGGCAGCGTGCGCACCCAGCGCCTCGAACCGGGTAATCGCCTCGCGCAACCCGGCCTCGGTGCCCGAGTCGTAGTAGGCGAGAGCGGCCTCGTAGGGCATTCCGATTTCGTCCCAGCCGCGGGCGGCAGCCACGAAATCGCCCTCCAGGAGGTGCCGGGCGGGGTCGTGCCGCGCAAGCGTCAGGTCGGGCACGTTCATGCCCAGGCGCCGGAACCAGGCCGCGAAACGGCCAGTGTACAGACCGGCGCTTACGGCGCCCGCGCAGCGCGCGGCAGCCGACAGATCGGCGCGCGCGGCTTCGAGGTCGTCGCCCAGCCAGTGGGCTTCGGCGTGCGCCGGATAGCTCTCGACAAGCCAACCGTCCTCACCGGAGTTGATCGCGTTACTGAGGGCTTCGTCGAGATAGGCCCAGGCGGCCTCGGCGTCGCCACGGCGCGCCAGCACGAGTCCGATCGGTAGCGCCAAGTGGATGCGGTTCGCCGGCGAGGACACCCGGCGGTCGAGGACTGAGCGGGCGATCGCCACGGTCTCGTCCCAGCGACCTTGCAACAGCGTCACATCGGCCCCTTCGCCGCGCAGGCAGAAGCCGTACGTGTCGAGGTCGCGCTCGTCGCAGTAGCGCGTGCCCTCGTCGATGTACTTCTCGCACTCGGCGAAGCTGCCTTGTTCGAGCAGCAGCTCGCTGAAGTTGGCGTAGGCGCGGCCGGCCTGTTCCTGCGCGCCCCCCTCGATCGCGACGTCAAGAGCCTGTTCGATCGCCGGTCGCCAGTCTTCGCCCCGGCCGTTCAGGATGCAGGCTTCTGTGTTCAGCGCATCGCTGTGCACATTCGGTAGCCCGAGCTCGGCGGCGAGTGCCTGAGCCCGTCGTGCCAGCGCGACGCCGCGGTCATCGATGCGGTCCATGAGCCGATACGCGACCGTGGCGTATGCCCATGCCAACTCCGCCGACGGACCGAGCGGCTCCAGAGTTGCGACGGCATCCTCTGCGTACTGCAGCGCCTCAGGCCGGCACAAGCGCCACATCGTGCGCGAGAGCTCCGACATCGTGGCGCCCTCGCGGCGTGTATCGCCGACTTGCCGCCACAGCGCGAGGGCACGTTCACCCGCCTCCGCGGCGCGCTCCCACGTGTCGGTCAGCGCGCTCTCCTTGACCAGCAAGTCGTACAGCTCGGCCAACGCGACGGGGTTCCGCTCGGTGGCGAATCGGATGGCACGCTCGTATTGGGAAGCCGCCTCCCGGTGCGATCCCAGCGACGACGCGCGCTCGGCGGCGGCCGGGGCGAAGCGCAGTACCGCGTCCGCATCTTCTGCTCCGTCGGCGTGATACGCCAGCCGCGCCTCGTCGCCGCCCCCGTGGACTTGCATCGCAAGCAGCGCCTTCCGGTGCGTCTGCTTCCGACGGTGTGCCGGCACCTGCCGCTCGACGGCAAGGCGCGCGAGTTCGTGCCGGAACCGCACCGCGTCCCGATCGGATACGAGCAGCCCGCTGGACAGCAGATCGTCGAGGTCCGCGACGGTCGGCGCGGCAACCGCGTCCAGCAACCAGGCCTCGACGTGCGTCCCGATCAGCGCTGCCGCCTCCGCTGTCCGCCGCGCGGACCGGCTCAGCCGAGCAAGACGCGCAAGGACGGCGTCCCTGGCCGACTCCGGCAGCTCACTCGAACCCGCCTGCAGCACCTCGGTGACAAAGAACGGGTTGCCGCCCGAGAGCCGATGTAGGTCGGCTGCGTCGATACCGCTGCCGGCCGCAAGTACCCGGACCGCCGCCTCGGACAGCGGAGCCAGGTTCACCCTGCGGGTGGAGCGCGATGAGGCCAACTCGCCCAGCATGACCCGAAGCGGGTGGTCCAGCGCGAGCTCGTCATCGCGGTACGTGCAGATGAGCAGCACGGCTGCGTTACGAAGCCGGCGGCCCAGGAAACGCAGCAGGTCCAGCGTCGACTCATCGGCCCATTGGATGTCTTCGATGGCCACCACCCAGGGGCGCTCGCCGTCGGTCACCGCAGCCAGGAAGAGTCGGAAGAGTTCCTCTCGGGGCGCGTCCTCACGCGATGCCGCCAGCAGGCCCCCGCCGAGTTCTACAGCGACGTCGAACAGCGGGCCGAGTGGCCGTGGCGTGAACAGTCCGTCGCAGGCGCCGTGTAGCCAGCGCGCGTGTGGCGTCGCCGCCTCGAAATGCTCGAGCAGCGTCGACTTGCCCACCCCAGCCTCGCCGGAAACCAGCACCACACGCCCATCACCGACCGCCGCCGCGTCGGCGTACTCGCGAAGCGAGGCCAGCGCATGCTCTCGCTCCAGCAACGGCATACGGGCAGTGTCGCCCCGGCCAAGGTGCTCCGCAACGCCTGTCGAGGGTGGTCAGCCCTGTCCGCGGCGCGGTTGTCCGGGACGTCGGCCAGATTCCTCGGTGCCTAGCTGCAACCGGATCGTGCGGTAGAGCCAGTTCTCGTAGCGTTTGGCGGACCAGCCGCGTTGCTGGACGAGCCGGTAGAACAAGATCGGATCGTTGTGCACCCAGACGATGTCGATGGCATCGCTGACGCTGAGTCCGCTGCGCAGGCCGCCGTTCTTGGCGAGGTGGCGCACGAACGACCGGGCCCCGGCGAGCCGTTGGGTGTGTCCGGCCTCGAGCAGTTGCTGGGCTTGCGCGTCGGTCCCGGCCGCCGACAGCAACGCCCAGGCCAGGCCCGCTACGCGCTTGGAAATCTGGCAGACCACTGACGCCCAGGTCCGGATGATCAGGTCTGGGTCCGCCTGCTTGAGCGCCTCCTGAATGATTGGCCGCCGTATCAGGGCGACCGGCTCGTCGTCGCCGACGATCGCCCAGTCGATGGCGAGCTTGAGGATGTCGGCCTTCCCGCCGGCGGAGGCGAACACGGTCTTGCGGCTGACACCCGCCGTTGCGGCGATCTCCTCGATGGTGGTGCGGCCGAATCCCTGTGTCACGAACAGTTCTGCGCCGGCGCGAACGACGGCACGTCGTGTCTCGCGGGCATGGGCGGCCCGCAGTTGCGAGGAGTAGTGCCTCTTGACAGCCTCCGCCATTTAGCTACACCATCCGTGTAATGAATTTAGCGGCGATTACCTGAATGGGGGAAGTGTAAATGAGGACGGTGATCGTAGGCGCCGGGCCGACCGGTATGTTCCTGGCGATGTCGTTGGCCCGGCGCGGGCACTCGGTCACGCTGGTCGATCGAGACCCGGGACCGGCTGCCGACGACCAATGGAATCGCAAGGGCGTCATGCAGTTCCGCCATCCACACTTCTTCCGGCCGCAGGTCCGCGATGCGCTGCTCGCCGAGGTCCCCGAGGTCGCCGCTCGGTTGGTCGACGCCGGCGCGTTGCCGACGCCGCTCAGCCCGGCCATGCCTGAGTTCCTGGGCTATCGCATGCGCCGGCTCACGTTCGAGCGGGTACTGCGCGCGGCCGCCGTCGCCGAACCGGGAGTGACGACGGTGGTCGGCAACGCCAGCCACGTGAGGGTCGACCGCCACCGGGTGCGCGGGGTCGTGGTCGACGGCCGGACGATCGAGGCCGACCTCGTCATCGACGCGTCCGGGCGAGCCGGGCGCTTCGCCGACGGATTGCGCGCACCTGGCATAGGTCAGGACTCGGGCTTCGCCTATGTCTCGCGGGAGTACCAGTTGCTGCCCGATGCCGAGCCTGGACCGCTGAACAGTCCGCCGGGATGGGGCGGCATTTACCACGGCTACCTGGTGATCATCTTCGTGCAGGACGCGGGTACGTTCCAGGTCCTTATCGTCCGGCCGGCCGACGACCGCGAGCTAGCCCGGCTCCGGCACGACGACGTGTTCGACACCGCGGCAGAGGAGATTCCTTCGATCGCAGCATGGGTGGACCCGGAGCGGGCCAAGCCGAACGGACCGACCATGGTCGGCGGCCATCTGCTCAACGCCTACCGCGGGCAGCTGGGCTCCGACGGCCGGCCGGCCGCGGAAGGGATCTTGTTCGTCGGCGACGCCGTCCTGACGACGAATCCGGCCGCCGGGCGCGGCGTGTCGACCTCCCTGATGCACGCCCGGCACGTGCTCGCCGCCCTGGACGAGCACGGCACCGACCTCGCTGCCGTGGCGGGCGACGTCGACCAGTGGTGCACGTCGACCTTGCGGCCCTGGTACGACGACCACGTCGCGTGGGACGCCGGATTGCTGTCGCGCTGGCGCGGCGAGGACGTCGACCTCGACCAGCCGCTGCCGTCCGACCTCATCTGCTCACTTGCCGAGGCCGATCAGTCGGTGATGCCCATCGTCGGCGCATATCAGGCCATGTTGGCGGGACCGTCGGTACTGGCTCAGATCGAGGAACGTGCCCGCGCGAATCTCCGGTCGGGCTTCCGGCCGTCAGTTCCCGATGGACCCACCCGCGACGAACTCGCCGCCCGCATCGCCCGCGTCGGCAGCTGAAGAAGCCCCGGTCGTTTACAGGTCCGCGGGCTGAACCGGCTGTCCCGGAATGACGTCGTCGACGGTGAAGATGGCGCCGGCTCCGCCGGCCGCGGTCGGGTCGAGTCCCCTGCGCGATGTGGTGACGTAGAGCCGGTCGAGGTGCGGTCCGCCGAGGGTGCAGGCGGTGACCTGGTTCACCCCGGGAATGTCGATGACGGCGTCGAGCGAGCTGTCGCGGTCGTACCGGCGGACCGCACTGCCGCCCCAACATGCGACCCAGATGCCGCCCTCACTGTCGACGGTGATGCCGTCGGGCGAGCCGGCCTCGGGCGGGATCGTGATCAGTGGGCGCCGACGGGTCAGGCCCCGTTGGTAGTCGTAATCGAAGGCATCGATGCGCTGGGTGGGCGTGTCGGCGTAGTAGGCGGTGGAGCCGTCCGGGGCAAAGGCGAACCCGTTGGAGATGGTGACGCCGGCGAGGATCACCGTGGCGGTTCCGTCCTTGTCGAAGCGGTAGAGGCTCCCTCGTCCGGGCGCTTCGTCATAAGCCATGGAGCCGCAGTAGAAGCGCCCGTCGGGGTCGCAGCCGCCGTCGTTCATGCGCACGCCGGGGTCGCCCCAGACCTCGGGTTGTCGGGTCGCGTTGCCCGAATCGTCGAGGAGCACAATGCCGCGTTCGACGGCGACAACGGCGCCACCGGCAGACCGCGGTCGTACCACGGCGGCCACTTGGCTGATGTGGCTGCGGGTGATCGTTGCGTCCTCATGCACGTCAACAAGATCACCGGCGAGCAGGTCTACGCAGCGCAGGTGGCCGTCCGGCCACCAGACCGGGCCCTCGCCGTGTTCGGTGATCGGCGCGGTGAGTTGTTCCGCGTGAGTCATTTGCGTCCTCTCCCGATCGCGCAAGATCTCCTCGCCTGAGACGAGCGGATCTTGCGCGATCGGTTACTGGTCAGTGGGCGGCCCAGGGGCCGACGCCGCCGATGCGGTTCGGCCGGATGCGCAGGATCACGCCTGGCGGGTGATCGCGGCCAGGAGGGAATGTCACGTCCGGGCCGAGATAG
>Ga0126383_10003766_pt1 | contig 10108 bp, 9 predicted proteins | sample PanSoiMetPlot_35_FD_96882 | JGI IMG/M metagenome (GOLD analysis project Ga0126383, IMG submission 96882) | Tropical forest soil microbial communities from Panama - MetaG Plot_35 | ecosystem: Environmental > Terrestrial > Soil > Tropical forest > Bulk soil | place: Panama | collected 2016-02-17
GCTTCCCCTTGCCAGCATCAGGCCCTGCGGACTCCCCAAGGGGAAGCTAACGCCGTTTTGCGACCCTTATCGGAACTGCCCAATCTCCGGATTGCCGACCACACACCCGGGGCTGGGCCTCGGTAATTCGGCGGTTCGCGCGTCATCCGTCAACTTCACATGAGCGGGTAACCGGAGCATCACCTGAGGGTTCAGCGACGTTATGGTCTGAATGACCGGGTGCCGCCGACTTTCGGTCGCCTCATGCTGGCGACCTACGCGGTGTCAGCATGGGTCGGGTCAAGTGCTTGGACAACAAATGGCGATCTGGCGGTTGAATACGGCGCGTTGGGTACTCCCTTGGCGAGTAGCAACGCAAGCGTGCTACGACCTCAGGAAAGATTTATCAGATAATTGCCAACACTTAACTCAGTAACGCCCGCCATCGTGTTTCGATGAGTCGATGCGTCTTTTCTGGCAATAGCCTTTCCAAGATCATCAGGTCAACGTCGACGATCCATTGGCTGTGGGTGACTTCCACGGTTCCGCGCATGGGATACTTCACGAACCCCAGCTTCGCTGTGAGACCGAATGTCATCACAGGGCCACTCCACTCTTTTTGTTGTCCGACGATCTCCAAACACCCTATGGGCAAACCTCTGAATACTTGGTCTACAGCTCGATCAGCCACCTCGATCGCCTGAGGTACGCTTTTCTCATGGCCGAGTGTAATTCGCATTCAACCCTCCTTCGCTAGTACATGAGCCGACCAATTGACCTAGCGCTGCCCTTCAACGATCGCGCCGCGCTCGTTAGCCGTTATGTTGAGGAGCTTATCTTTCGAGAACTCGAAGTCGAACTCGACAATTCTCGCGGCCCGCGCCGCGAATTCGCTGAAGGCATTGTTCTGCATCACTTCCATGATTTGCTCAGGAATAATGCCTCGCTGCCGGTATACTTCGATGTCCAGGATGCGTTCCTCCAGCGTTTCGAGTAGCCGATTCTTTGCCCGGTCGACGACCCGCTGTTTTTCTACTTCTGCCATTGTGCGCAGGTCCATGATCCAGGATTCGGCGGCGGTCATCAGTTGGATGATAGCCGCGTTGTTCAGTACGCGATTGGCGGTGCGCACGGCGTCGACGTTATCGCGAAAGATCGTCAGCCTCGCCTCGAGCGCAGTTTTCAGGGCTTCCCGCCTGATTTGCGACTCAATCGAGAGCGGATTTCGAGATCCTTTGCCAACGAAATCGACGTTGGTTTCCTGGTCGATGAGCGCCTTCTTTTGGAGGCCCACGATCCCCGAGTCTTGATGCGCCTTGGCGGTCCCGACCTGGGAACGCAGTAACTTCAACGCTTCATCCGGGATTTTGATTAGTTGGTCTGGTGTGTCTTCAGTCATAGGTGTCACCTAAACTTGAGAGGAGTTAGGAGCCTGTGAATGGCATTGGAATAGGACCGGAGCGTAGCTTGAATTTGAATTTCCAGCGCCTTGGCTGTGAGCCGATCTTCAGGCATGGAAGCGGTGAGTCGAATGAGCTCGGTATGGAGCTGGTCGGCCAGAACACGAGCGGAAATGCCGTCAAACGGAACTTCCCGAGCCGCTTGCGACACTGCGTCGATCTGTTGCAGGAGCCCTTGCCTGCTCGCTTGCAACATGGCTACCGCGCTGGTTTCGCCTGCCTGCCGCGCGGCAGTGCCCAGAACCGCCTCGCCAACCGCACCGCGCCCTTTGCGCAACGCTTCTTTTGAGTCCTCGATGCTTGCGTTCAGGCCGACTAACTCGTCCTGGTCGCGAAAGATCTTCTTCAGGCTGATAGGGTCCGGAGCGGCAGGCGGTGGGCCTCTTCGCCTCCGGAGAGGATTGATGCGACTAAGCATTTTCGGATAGCTCCTTTCCCAGCGTAGTGTCACGCACCGATTCGGCCCTAGTGAGGCGACGCGCGACTGTGTGGTATTGATTGAAGTGATCCAGAAGAAGCCCTTCGGCTTCGTCCTTCAGGGTCTGTGGCAATTCGGAAGACTGCACGGCATCCAGACAATCGTTCAAGCCGGACAGTCTCTGATGATCGAACTTGGTCTGCGCCGCAAAAGCGAGCGTTTCCATGTCGGAGCACATTTCCAGCAGGCGCATGCTGAGCCTCTCGTGAAGGAATGACGGCAGATCGATCGAAACGAGAGCATCTTGGACGGATTCACGCAGCATGCGCGCCTGAAGCTGAAAATCCGCCGCCCTTTGATTGACCTTTGGTCGGTTGAAGAGTGCAGCCGTCGTTACGCGCCGAGCCCAGGTAAGCAGTCCCTCTGTCGATTCGACTTGTTCGGCAATGTCCTTCATACGCCTTCGCAGCGACGCGACTTTCCCGGATAATGTGTCTGACTCCGGGCGCGTGCCTATTAGACCTAGTAGGGGTATCAGAACAAAAGCCCCGGCGACCGCTAGCTGCAGGGCCTCGGCGGGACGCAGATGGCGAAGAGTGAGGAGTTCGTGCAACACTGGTCCGACCGGTGCGGCGACGGGCGGCCGGTTGTCGCCGACCGCGAGCGACTGGTGTATTCCCAAGTATGAGAAGGCGACAACAGTGCCGCCGATCAGCAGATAGGCTCCAAGCCAGTAGATCCGCCTCCGCGTCAGCCGCGCAAAGAAGTAAGCCGATGACACAACTCCGGCTTGCAAACCGATGGCTGCGAACAGTGCGGTTTCACGAGCAACCAATTCCCGCAGTCCCTCGATGGCCGTAGTTGCGCTGAACCATCCGCACGCGGCCAGGGCCACGCCAAAGGCGAACCATGCCGCACCGTGCAGGAGGTCCTGCGATTTTTGACCCTCGAGGCAGAAAGCATCCCACATTAGATCGCATCCTGTGATCGCCTCTTCACAGCTCGGATTCTTTTTTTTACCGAAGGAGCCGGAGACGCGTGAGTTCACTCATGTCCATCGACCGGTACAAGAATTCACGAGTAAAGCCTGTGATTTTTTAAAAAAAAGAACCCGCGCGATGAACCGAGCGTCGTTGTCTCACAGCCGGAGCGAAAGGGTCCACTTCCTCTTCGGCATTCCCCAGAATAGTCGAATCGTGCTCGCGAAGAGGCATTGTGTGCAGCCCTCAAGGCGACGTCATGTGAGAACAGCATCGGAGTATGAATCGAGCGAGCTACCTTCCGATGCCGTGACGCCGGACAGGTCATTTGAGTACTTCTCTGTTCGTGACTTTTCCAAACAGGCACTATGCAGCATCGGAGGAGTTGTCTTCCAGAGGAACTGGGGATCCGGCCTGCTGATCGTGCTCGCAGTATTCCTGAATTCCTGGGCGGCAGGTTTGGCGTGTCTGTTCGGCTCGGCTGTCAGCATGCTAACTGGTATGGCATTGAAGCCCGTCGGGCGAGTGCAGGACAGCGGCATATTGGGACTCAACGGGGCCCTCGCGGGTGCGGCCCTGGTTGCTTTCACGAAGGACAATCCGGTTGGATTTGGTCTTCCAGGGCTCCTGCAGTGGCTGTGGATCGCACTCGCCGCCGCGACATGCACCGTAATGGTAGGCGGGTTGGGTGGTTTGCTCCACCGCAGGAAACTGCCGGTTCTCTCTCTGCCATTCTGCGTGGCAACGTGGGTCTTCCTTGCTTCGCTACAACAATTCACTGGCGTGGCGACACCTACGCTCTCGCACGAAGCAACCCCTGCGCCGACGGGATCGGTCCTGTTGACCATTCTCGACGGCACGGTAAACAGCATTGCGCAAATCTTCTTCCAACAGGGGCTGCTTCCCGGCCTGCTTATCATTTTTGCGATTGCGCTCAACTCGCGTACCTCGGCGCTGCTCGCGACGGGTGGATGCTTTCTCGCTACCGTGTGCGGCCTGGTGTTCGGGGCGCCCAATGCGATGGTCCGCTCCGGCGTTTACGGCAGCAACGCGGCGCTGACGACGTTGTTTCTGGGAGGACTCTTTATCTTCCTGGAGGCTGGCGGATGGGCCTATGCGCTTGCAGGCGCGTTACTGAGCGCCGTGACCAGTGCGGCCGCGGTCACCATTTTCCAGCCCCTGGGCGTACCAGTCTTGTTCCTTCCCTTCGTGACGGTCTCCTGGGTCATGATGGCCGCAATGAGGGGATTCCAGACTGTGCCGGCAGCCTCGTATGTCGGAGTTGCGGTACTTGAATGCGATCTGTCGTCTCTCGCCGATGAACCTCTTCATCTACCACTAGCGGAGGACACTGTGACGGCGGTGAGCGACTCGATAGAAGAAGACATAGAAGGGGGCTATGGCAACCGAAATGAACGACAATCTGCGCGATGACGACATGGACATGCCGCTCTCCCCGAAGAACGGCCCAACCAGCGAACAGAAGGCGGAAGAGATCCTAGCCGCGGCACACAATGAGGCAGAGACCATCTTAAAGAAGGCCAGGGCCGCCGCGGCGAACATCTCCGGGCAGACACAGCAAGCTGAAGGACGGTCTCCGGTGCTGGCGGCAACCGAACGGGTTCTCGCGAAGGCTCAGGCCGCAGCGTCTGAAATCCGCACAGGCGCGGCATCTCTGACGGGCGAGGTTCGGGACAAGGTGCTTGCCAGCGCGGATGAGGTCCTTGATCACGCGCGCTCGGCAGCGAGGGAGTTTCGCGAGCATGGCCCGAGGACGACCGCGGATGCGATCAATTGGGCCAGATCGGCGGAGGAGGAGATCCTCAACAAGGCCCGCTCGACGATGGAAGGGATCCGTACACATCGGACCCGCACGCAGTCGGGTGCGGAGGGCGCGCCGCCTGCTCGCGGCCGCGCGGGCAAGCTGATGGCGCCGCTCACGGGCGCGAGGCCGCGTCACCGGCGAGATTTCGTCATGCTTGGCGGCGGCATCGCCGCGGCACTTGTGGGCAAGACGCTACTCGACGCCACCGGCCAGGGAACTGCGGCGCACCCAGCCAGTGGTCTGCTGGAAGCTGTAAAGAACGCAACCGGGTCTGGTGGTGGTTCCGGTAGCCCCTCGGTAGTCGACGTGAGCGCGACGCGAGGCGCCGGCACCTCGACTGGCGCTTCCCAGGTTGGTTTTGGTGTGTTGGGCGACTACGTCTACCTGACACCGACCAAACTTGGCGGCGGCACTCACGCACAGGACCTGGCGACCGGCAAAACACTAGCCTGGATCGAATACTGGAACTACGGCGATACCTGCCCCATTTCCCACCACTTGGCGGCCTACCCATCAGCCGACCCGCGCAAGGGGTTCGAGTTCGTCAACTCAACGCAGGGCGGGGACAACGTGCTCATCTACGGTCTCCCCACGGAAATCAAACAGCATGGTTCGCTGGATCCAGTCTGGGGCCAGGGCAATCGCATCTACCGTGTGCACTATGACGGTCAGCAAATGAACCTGATCGAGGACATTTCCGAGACGACCGGCATCGGCCTCGGGGTCCACTGCGTCATTTATCCGGACGGCAACGGGTTCGCGTCGGCCGATGGACAGAAGGACGTCTGCGCCTTCTTCAACCGCGCGCCCATCCCCCAGATGCAGAAAGACAGCATCCCGGTTGCGGAGCACAACCGCGGCGAAAAGACTCAGGTCCTGGCGGCATTTCGCGGCGACTGGCTTGGCAAGGAGCCGAATGGATCCATGGAGGCGAACTGGTTCAACGGCGGCAAGCTGCGCATCACCCGGTTGACCAAGGCGAAAGAGACTGGCCTATACGATTATCGCGGGACCAAGGGAAACAAGATCGACTGGGAGATGGTCCCGATGGGCGAAAACCTGGTGTATACGGGGCAACTCCCGGGCGACTCGCCGCGGACGCTGGTCGGCCTGGACGCAGTGGTGCACCATCCTGGCAACCGTTTCTCGTCAATGATCATTCGGATGTGTTCCGCGTCAGTAATTGTGGATCGGCACAGTTGGGAACCGGTAGCCTGCCTGCATAATCCGGAGGGATCACCCGGCAATCTTCCGGTAAAGAAAGTGTTCAGCAATCCGGACACTTGGGATATCGAGTTCCCGGACATCAAATGCGTGGGACACGAAGCCGGATTTAGCCCGGACGGCAAGTTTTATACGATGATGAACAACATTCGTCAGAACAACATGGCGGTGTTCGACACATCGGATGCGGACCCGCGGAACTGGAAGAAGATCACCTTTGTCAAGGATCCTGCCTGGGTGGGTGACTACCCCAGCCCGTTCCACCTGTGCTTCTCCATGGATAAATCGAAGATGTTCGTTTCGGTGCTTTCCCCGAAGCCTGCCAAGAGCGGCTGCTGCGTCGTCGATACCAGTAGCTGGAAGATCATCAAGAAGTTCGAAAATATAGCACCGGACTGCCAGACGATGGCGGTGACTTACGACGGAAAATATGTATTGCAAATCTTTAGCGGCTTCCAGCGGCTGGAGAGCGGGATCTTTGTCTTCACGCAAGACACGCTGGAACCGATCGGGATGATGCCGAACTTCGGCGGCCATCACGATTGCGTTGTAGTGCCCACCAAGGTGGAACAGCTAGTAAACAGCCGGTGCACTACGCTGTAGACAGCCCATTAACTGAACAAAGGAAGAAAAGGCGGTTAGTATGGCACATGTTGTAGACAGGCCTATAACTGAACACGCGGAAGAAAAAGGTTTCGAAAAACGTTTGGCGTGTGTGATTAAAGCGGACGGCGGAGTTGTGCGGGGATACCTGATCGATTCCTGCAGACTCGTCGGCGCGAACGAGTACGTCATTACCTGGAAAATTCCATTACAGGGCGATGTGAAGACCAATTTCGCGGGGACGATTGGCAGTGCACTTGGCGAAGAGGTACAGCCAGGCTTCATTACCGTCGGTTTAGGGAAAGACCCGAAACAACTGCTGGTGCACACGTTCGACACCGCGGGCCAGCCGGCGCCGCGCTCCTTCCACATCGCTGCTTTCCGGGATCAATAGGCCGGCAGCAGCAAGGTGGTGTTGCCACACTGTCTGGATAAGGAACGCTGACGATGAGTACCCGGAGACCGGACGCCTGGCTACTGATTCGCCTCGCCGCACAAAACCTTTCGCGGCGAAGGCTTCGCTTATTGCTGTTAGGCCTATCAGTAGCCCTGGCGGTGGGAGTTGGGCTTGCCAGTATAGTCTTGGGATGGTCCATCCACAGCGGAATCGCCGCTAATTTTTCCCGGATGGGAGCGGACTTGATCGTAGTTCCGCGCAATACTCTGATAAACATCACCGCCAGCCTTCTTACTGTCCAACCGACTGAGGAGTCGATGGATGCGTCGATGGCAGGACAGCTGGCAAGCATCCCTGGCGTGGCCCGAGTCGCACCGCAGCGGATGGTTTCGGCCATGGTCGAAGGGCAGGAACTCCGACTGATCGCATTCAACCCCGAAACCGACTTCACCGTGACGAACTGGCAAGCCGGCAATCGTGGACCGCTGGCCGAGACCGATCTTCTGGCGGGCGGCGGCCTTCCCGGACAGAGCGGCGAAACATTGTCGGTCTGCGGCCAGCCGATGCGTATCCAGGGACGCCTGGCAAAGACCGGAGTGGGACCGTTCGACGAATCCTACTTCGTCACGTTCAAGGCCCTGGACCGGCTGGCCGGTGTGACACTCCAGCCGCCCATGCCCAAAGGGAAACATGACCACGCCGCGCACCTTGCTGCCGCCCGGCCCGGAGGACACTTGGAGTGCCTGTCTGGATATGCGCCGGGACTTGTCACGGCGTTTCTGCTACAACTCACGAACAGCGCAAGACCGGAGCAGGTCAAGTTTGCGATCTCCAGATTTCCCGGCCTCAAAGTTGTGGAAGGCAACCGCATTCTGGTGTCCTCGCGGCAAGGCCTTCACACGCTGTTTCTTGGCATTCTGGCCTTTACGACCCTCTTGCTCGTGGCCCTACTCATTCTTGTCGCGCTCCTGTTTTCGGCCATCGTGCAGGAGCGGTATCGCGAAGTGGGACTGCTGCGCGCCATGGGAGCAAAGCCGGGCCAAGTTATGTCGATGATCCTTGCTGAAGCTGCAATGATTACGGGGCTCGGCGGGGTGGGCGGCCTGGCGTTCGGCGTGACCCTCTTATTCGCTTTCGCACAATCTCTGGTGTACTACTTCGACTCCCTGGGCGTGCCCTTCACATGGCCGTCCGCGCAATTCCTGGTCTTCTCGGGACTGCTCCTGCTGCTATTTTCCTGCTCGCTCGGACTCGTGGGAGCGTTTCTCCCCGCATGGAAAGTGCGCCGGGAGGAGCCATTCCAATTGATCCACTCCGGAGGCCGGTAAATGACGCTTTCCGCCGCTGGACTCGTGAAGCGCTATAGCAGCGACCCCGACTACCTCGCGGTTGACGGTGCGGACCTGGACGTTGCCTCCGGAGAATTTATCGCGATTATCGGCCGGTCGGGATCCGGAAAGTCGACTCTGCTCGCGATGCTAGGAGCACTCACTCGGCCCAGCGAGGGACAGGTTGTCTTCGACGGCCGGGATCTGTGGAGCCTCTCAGAAACGGAACTAGCCGCATTTCGCTCGACTCAAATCGGTTTCGTGTTTCAGTTCCCCAGTCTGCTCCAGAACCTGTGCGCTGCGGACAATGTGGCATTGCCCGCGTTGTTGGCGGGATCGATGACTGCGGACGCCGCGAACGCCGCCGCGCTCCGGCTATTGGACCGCGTGGGATTGAAAGATCGGAGCTACTCCTTCCCGGGGCAACTCTCGGGGGGAGAACAGCGGCGGATTGTGATTGCCCGCGCATTGATCAATTCACCGCGGTTTCTGCTGGCTGATGAACCGACGAGCGATCTGGACGAGGACACCGAGGCGGATATTGTCGAACTGCTCGATGGTATCCGCAAGAAGGAATCTATCGGACTGATTGTCGTGGCTCACGATCTGCGTGTTGCCAAACGGGCTGACCGTGTCCTGCAAATGCGCCAGGGCTTGCTGGTGCCGACTGATCTTCCGGAGTCCGACTACGGCGTGTTTTCGAGGGTAAGGCAGTTCGGGCCGCCGGCGGCGAGCCTGGATCTGGAACCGGAGGAGGAACCGGCTGACGATCTTGAAACGGCCGCTCTGGGCAATGGCTTCTGGCAACTGGCGGGGAACGCCCTGGCGATCACGGCTATGTTGTTTCTAGTAGTGATGGCCGCTAATTATGGCGCCAGCCGGTATCAGCAAATGCGTTTGCAGCGCGCGAGAGAGAAACAAGCGGCGCTTGAAACACTGGCCCTGAACCGGCTGCGGGGCGACGTACAGGCAATTCGGGACCTCGGAGATGGGCGCTACGAACTAACGCTGTACCTCTGGAACACGGGCGGTGGAAAACCGATCTACGTGATGTCCTCGGGCGTGCAGGCGTACGTGCAAGTCGATACCAACTGGGAGGAACTCACGCTTCAGCCGGTTGACCAAACTGCCGACTCGGTCCTGGCGATCACCGGAAAGCAGACGTACCGTTATGGCTTCGAAGCCAGACCATCCCATTTTGCCCAACTACTACCGAACTATATGCATGTCCGCTTCGTGAGCAGCATGCTCGTGAGCCCGCACAGCACACCGAAAGACGACTTATTCGAGCGAAAGGACAGCTACTACGTCTATCTGAAGCCATGGAATGCGAACGAAAAGACTATTCTGACCTCACTGAGGTTTGATGGAGCTCCGCCAGTGTGGATACCCATGCCACCTCACTAATGGCAGTGAAACGATGCTCTTCACCTTCGGTCCACGGAGTCTTCTGGAGTTTGGTTGTTCTGATAGTAACGGAGTTTTCATGGCCAGACGGAACCGGTTTTTCTGACGTTTCGGAGTCTGGTCCATCCCAAGAACCTGGGAACCATTGAGGAAACTCAGAAGAGGGATCTTGCCCGAACGTTCCGGAGTCGTCCTGTCCTCCAACGTAACGGCGCAACCGCGAATGGCTTAGACTGCGTGCCTGAGATTCCGGTAAACCAATTGGACGTATAGTCGCCATCTCGCGGTTGCGGCGCTCTGGGCGAGTGACGCGCCACTCGGAGAAAGGCATGGATGGGTGGGCGCCCGGGAGGATTAGTACCGAGAAACGCCCTACCCGGAAGTAATGCCGGTGCTCTGCCCTCAATGGACGTTAGGTGGATTTTAAACCGGCCAATAATGAATTGGGGTCGTCCGTTCGACAAAGCGCTCAAGATCCGATGAATAC
>Ga0126383_10003767_pt1 | contig 10108 bp, 10 predicted proteins | sample PanSoiMetPlot_35_FD_96882 | JGI IMG/M metagenome (GOLD analysis project Ga0126383, IMG submission 96882) | Tropical forest soil microbial communities from Panama - MetaG Plot_35 | ecosystem: Environmental > Terrestrial > Soil > Tropical forest > Bulk soil | place: Panama | collected 2016-02-17
ATGACCGAAACCAGTCCGGTCAGTTTCCAGAGCTCGACGACGGATCCGCTGGAGCGCCGCGTCTCCACGGTCGGACGGATTCAGCCGCATATCGAGGTGAAAGTCGTCGATCGCGACGGGCGCATCGTGCCAACCGGCACGCCGGGCGAACTGTTGACCCGCGGCTACTGCGTGATGCTCCGCTATTGGGATGACGAAGCGCGCACTCGCGAGGCGATCGATCCGGCGCGCTGGATGCATACCGGCGACCTCGCCACCATCGACGCCGAAGGCTATTGCAACATCGTTGGCCGCATCAAAGACATGGTCATCCGCGGCGGCGAAAACGTCTATCCGCGCGAGATCGAGGAATTCCTTTATCGCCATCCGAAGATCCAGGACGTGCAGGTCATCGGCGTGCCGGACGACCGCTATGGCGAGGAGGTGTGCGCCTGGGTCAAGCTGCGCCCAGGCGTGAGCGCGAGTGAAGAGGAAATTCGCGCCTTCTGCCGCGATCAGATCGCGCACTACAAGGTGCCGCGCTACATCAAGTTCGTCGACGAATTCCCGATGACTGTGACCGGCAAAATTCAGAAATTTATCATGCGCGAGCGCACGATCTCCGAGCTCGGGCTTAAGGTGCAGAAGACGGCGTGAAATTTCGATCCGCCATCCTGAGGTGCCCGCGCGCAGCGTGGGCCTCGAAGGATGTTGCTCAAGCGCTTCGGCCGTCACCCTTCGAGACTCTCCCGAGCAAGTCGGGGTCGCACCTCAGGGTGACGGCGTTTGCCGACTACACCTTCACCTTCTCGTCCGCGACCACGCGCGCGGCGGCGGGCCGCTTGAGCAGCCGATCTTTGTGCGCGCCGTAGTTCTTGATCTCCGCCATCGGCAGTTCGCGGCGCACGCCCCAGGTGTAGAAAACGAAGGCATAGGGATCGAGCACCGAATAGCGGTCGGACAGCCATTCGCGGCCGGCGAGCATGCCGTCGATCTGCTTCAGACAGGCGTGGAAGGTTTTCAGCCCCATGTCTTTGATTCCCGGAAAGGCCGAAGAATCGGCGGTATAACGTTCGGGCCGTCCGACATGGGCATGCGCTGGATGAACGCTGGTGGCAAAGAAGCCGATCAGCGACAGCGCCTTGGCTTCGGCGATGGCGTCCGTCGGCCATAGTCCGAAGCGCCTCCCGAGATAAGGCAGAATGGCGGTGTTCTCGGTCAGCGGGTTGCCATTATCCAGCTGTAGCGCCGGCACGCGCCCGAGCGGATTGATCTTCAAATAGGCTTCGGTGCGCTGCTCGCCGCCGGCGAGGTCGATCTTCTTCGGCTCATATTTTTCGCCGCTTTCCTCGAGCACAATGTGCGCCGCCATCGAGCAAGCGCCCGGACCATAGTAAAGCGTCAACATGCAAAACCTCCCTGTACTGCGCGCGTGGGCTTATCACATGTTCATGTTTGATCCTAATCAAGGTTCCGATTGGTGCGGCGCTGTTTAAGCGATAAGGCGACGGGCCGATACGGTTGGCCGTCTTTGCGATGTAAACACGAGGCGGCAATGCGCTGGGTCTATTTGACTGTGGTCGTCATATTCGGGGCTGCGGCATTGATTTTCGTTTTCCAGAACGTCGAGGCGGTCACAATGTCTTTCCTGGGTCTTAGCCTTCGTGCGCCGCTCGCCCTGCTGGCCGCGGTCGCCTACATCCTCGGCGCGGTAACTGGAGGCAGCCTGTTCGCTTTGCTGCGCAAGTCGGTCCAAGGCTCCCGCGCGTCCCGCCTATGAGCAATGGCACGGTCGCGTCGCCAATCGATGACGACAGCTCACGGTGACAACAGCTCAAGCGCGTGGGCTTTATTTTGATTTCACCGGAATTTTTTCGACCACCGGCAGCCAGATGGCTTGCTGTTGCTCGACGAAAGCGAGCGCCTCTTTGGCATTCATGGCATGCGAATAGCTGCCGACATTGGCAAGCAGCTTCTGGAAATCCGGATCGCTGACGACCTTGGCGAGATCGGCGTCGACTTTATCGACGATCGCGGCCGGCGTGCCGAGCGGCGCGACCAGCACCTGCCAGCCGGTTGCAGAAAAGCCGGCAATGGTTTCCGCTACCGTCGGCAGGTCGGGAAACTGCGGCAGCCGCTGTGGGGCAGCGGTCGCGATCAGCTTCACCTGTCCCGCTTTCACCGCGCCGACGATTCCGGAATAGCCTTCGATAATCATCGAGACGCGACCGGCGGCGACATCGGACAGCGCGGCCGCCGGCCCGGCATTGTAGGGCACAGGCAAGAGCTGAATGCCGGCGCGCTCCTGTAGCAAGAGGCCGGTGAGGTGCGTGAGCCTGCCGACTCCGGTCACTGCGATGGAAATCTTTCCCGGCTGTTTCTTGGCGAGCGCGATCAGTTCTGGCAGGGTACTGACGCCAAGTCCCGGATTGACAGCAACAAACATCGGATTTTCCGCGGTGAATCCGATGGGCAAAAAATCCCGCGGTAGGTGGATCGGTATATTGGGTGCAACCGACGGCAGCGCGACGAAAGTCGAGAGCGCCGGCATGAACAGCGTATAACCGTCGGGCGTAGCTTCGGCTGCGGCGCGTGCGGCAATACTGCCATTGGCCCCGGCATGATTGATGATCACGGCCTGCTGACCCCACAGCTTGCTCAAGCCGGCGGCGATGAAGCGCGCGTCGACGTCGGGGGTCGAGCCAGGCGGCGCGTCGGAAATAATGGTGACGGGCTTTTCCGGATATTTGAGCCCTTGCGCATTTGCGCACGCCCACGATGCCAATAGGCCGAGCACGGCAAGGCCGATCCCATACCGACTGGCAGTCATGTCGCTCTCCCGGCTTTTCGCGCGGCAAGAATAAGGTGGTCGAGCCGGTGTTTCCACCGACATTGCATCGCTGCGCCAAACCGACACGGAGTCGTCATCCTGAGGTGCAAGCGAAAGCGAGCCTCGAAGGATGACCGACAGGGTGTCACCCTTCGAGGGCCGCGGAGCTTGTCAGCGGGCCGGCCACTTCGGGCCGGACCCGTTGGCGGCCACGTCAGGGTGACGGAGACTTGGTTTCGGCCTAGTCGGCAACCCCATCCAGGTTCGCGGTCATGCGCGTGATCACGCGCCGGAAAGTCGCGATTTCGCGCGGGTCAACGCCTGCTTCGGCCTCGGCGGTAATGTCTCGAGCCAAGGTCAGGAGCTGTTTGCGCAGCCGCTTTGCCTTGGCGGTCAGGAAGACCCGCACCTTGCGGCGATCGTCGTCGGCGCGCAGTCGGCGAATGAGCTGCGAGCGTTCCATGTTGCGCAGCGCGATCGCAGTGGTCGGCTCCATCATGCCGACTCGCGCCGACAATTCACGCTGCGACAGTCCATCGGCGGTCCATAACACGCGCAGAAAGTACCATTGCCCGCGGGTAACGCCGTAACTGGCAATCCGCCGCTCAAGCAGCCGTTGAAACGCGCGGTGCGCATCGCGCACCAGATAACCGGAAGATAGGCGCGGCGGAAAAGCGACGGTGCGGCGCGGCTTGGTTTTTGGCGAAGGGTTGGGTTTGCGCAAACGTTGTGGCGGCATCGGCGTTGACAGTTCAAACGGCCCACGCCGATAATACTTAGCATTCTATGCAATAGGGAAGTCAGTCATGCAGCAAACAGCGCGCAGCAAAGAAAAGCGCAGCGAGTCGCAAGCCGGCGCGTTGCCGAACCAGGCCTTCGACCTGCGCAGCACGCTCGAATGGCTGCGCGCTTCGGGCGAACTGATCGAGACCGACAAGGAAGTCGATCCGGACCTTCAGGTCACCGGCTTGCAAAAACATATGGATGGCGGCTGCCCGGTCCTGTTCAACAACGTCAAGGGCAAGCCGAACCATCGCGTGATCACCAATCTGTTCGGCGACATGACCATCATCAATCGCATGTTCGGCTGGAAGGACGACGCCGAGCGGGTGCGCAAGCTCGCCTATGCGCTGTCGCATCCGATAAAGCCGGTCGAGATTGCGCAGAGCGAGGCGCCCTGCCAGGAGCACGTGATCGAGAATCCGCGCGACGTCAACGAATGGATGGTGCCGATCCGGCATACCACCTACGAGCCCGAACTCACCGTCGGCTCCGGCATTCGCTGCGTCACCGGGGCGCAATTCGATGGCGGCTCCGACCTCGGCTACAACCGCATGAATTTTCGCTGGGGCAATGTCGGGACGTTCCAGATCTCGCCCGGCTCGCACATGTGGCAGGTGGTGAACAAATATTACAAAGAGGATCAGCCGGTGCCGATCACGGTGTGTTTCGGCGTCCCGCCGGCCTGCACGCTCTTGGCCGGCGCCGGCTTCGATTACGCCATCCTGCCGATGGGTTGCGATGAGATCGGCATCGCCTCGGCGGTGCAGGGTGCGTCGGTGCGGGTCGTCAAGGCGCGCACCGTCAACGCGATGGCGCTGGCCGACTGCGAAATGGTGCTGGAAGGCTACGTCAATCCGCGCGATCGCCGCTTCGAAACCAAGGAGGCCGAGGAAGCCGGCGTGCAGGGCCGCTATCATTTCCACCCCGAATGGGCCGGCTATATGGGCAAGTCCTACAAGGCGCCGACCCTCCACGTCACCGCCATCACGATGCGCAAGCCGGCGACCAAGCCGATCATCTTCGCGCTCGGCGTGCACATGCTCGACGACCACAACATCGATACTACGGTGCGCGAGGCGGCGATCTACGAATTGTGCAATCGCTTGCAGCCGGGCATCGTGCAGAACGTGGTGATTCCGTATTGCATGACCGATTGGGGCGGCTGCATCATCCAGGTGAAAAAGCGCCACCAGATCGACGAGGGCTGGCAGCGCAATTTCCTCGCCGCGGCTTTATCGTGCTCGCAGGGCATGCGGCTCGCCATCGCGGTGAGCGAAGACGTCGATCCTTATTCGATGGACGACGTGATGTGGTGCCTGACCACGCGCGTCAATCCGCGCACCGATATTCTCAACCCGATCCCGGGCGGCCGCGGCCAGACCTTCATGCCGGCCGAGCGCATGACCGCCGGTGAAAAGCAATGGACCGCGTCAAACACGCAGTTCGAAGGTGGCATGGGCATCGATGCCACGGTGCCGTTCGGCTATGAGAGTGATTTTCTTCGCCCAGTCTATCCGGTCGACAAGGTGCGACCGGAGGATTTCTTCTCCAAGGAGGACATCGCCAACGCCAAGAAGCGCATGCAAGGCTGGGTGAATTCGCTGGCGAGGAGCGGGCGGTAGTTAATTCAGTCCGTGTGCGAACCGCCCTGAAATTTGAGCCATTGCATTAAGCAATCTTTCGAGGCACCTCTGCTAGGGCATCGGTTCTTCTTGGAGCCGATCCGATGTCTAACGAAGATATAGTGCATTTGCAGGGGCCGATCGAAGTAATCGAGGGGCGTTGGCTGATGCGGATTCCGCTTGCGGCAGGCGGCGCACAGTTGATCCATTCCACGCGTGGAATTGGAAGAGTGCTTGATGACGTCCTTGTAATTGAGGTGCCCGCCAAACTGATTAAGAGGTTAGGGCTCCGGGACGGTCAAACCGTTTCGGTTCATAACAAACACGGCAAGTTCACGTTCAACTGGGAACCGGGCGAGAAAGTGCACTAGCACTGGGTACTATACAGCAACTTCACCCGGACGCCTCCCGTCGCCACCTCTCCACCAGCGCTTTGCGGTCGAGCTTGCCGCGTTCGGTCTTGGGCAGCGCGCTTAAGAGCACGATTTGCTTCGGCGCCTTAAAAGCGGGCAGCGCGTCGGCGCAGTGCTGCAACAGCGCCGCGGTGTCGAGCGTCGCGCCGGCACGGCCGACGACATAGCTCACGACTTCCTCGCCATAGATCGGGTCGGGAACGCCGACCGTGGCGGCTTCGACCACTTCGGCGCACTGCATCAGGCACGCATCGATCTCGAGCGGTGAAATCTTGGCGCCGCCGCGAATGATCAATTCTTTTTCCCGCCCGGTGAGCGTCAAAAAGCCGTCACCGTCGAGGCAGCCGATATCGCCAGTGCGAATGCGGCCGCGCGCATGCACTCTGATCTCGCCATCTTCGGCGAGATAGCGGAACGGATGATCGGGCCAGCCGCCGACTTCGACATAGCCGATTTCGCCGGCCGGCAGGCGGCACCCGTCGCCGTCGACAATGGCGAAGTCATGATAGGCGAACGGCCGGCCCACGGTACCGAGGCGGCGCTCTTCGCCGGAAGCGGCGGCGATCCAGCTGGCTTCGCTGGCGCCATAGCCTTGCGCGACGCGAATGCCGAATTTGCGCTCGAACCGCTGCCATTCGTCGAGCAACAAGGGCGCCGAACTCGACGTGACAAACCGCAATTTCGGCGGTGGGTCGCGTGCGGCTTGCGCCTCGCTGTTGAGCAGAATGTTCAGCGTGGTCGGATTGCCGGTGGCGACCGTCACGCCATGCTCGCGCAAATGGCTGAAGAATCGGCTCGCGGAAAATTTTTCGGCAAGCACCAGCGTGGCGCCGCGATTGACTGGCGCGAGTGCGCCGAGAAGCTGCGCCGACGCCCAGCTGAACGGGCGAAAATCATAGAGCCGATCGTTGGCGGTAATGCCGAAGCCCTCGGCGACCGGACCGATGTTGGAGAGAAATTCGCGAAAATTCAGAACCACGCCTTTCGGTTTGGCGCTGGTCCCGGAGGTGAACAAGATCACAGCATCGTCGTCGGGCCGAGCGGCACCTTCCGGCTCGCCTGGCGCGCAGGGTGCGATTTCGCCAAGCAGCGTGTCGGTGTTCGGCGCGTCGTGGTGTCCGATCGCAAGCCGCGGCGCGTCGGCACTTGCCAGCGCCTCATCCAGCGGTAATCCGGTCTGATACAGGATGAGCTTCGGTTTAAGCCGATCGAGAATGCCGCCGAGCTGATTGCGGTTCATCTCCACGTTGACGGTGCAGACGGTTGCGCCGGCCGCCATCACGCCGAAATAGCACAGCAATTGCTCGATCGAATTGTCCGCAAGCAGTGCGACGCGATCGTTCGGTCCTAGGCCGCGGCGCTTAAGCCAGGCGGCGAAACGGCCGGCAAAATCGCGCAGGCGCGCATAATCGATCGTGCGGCCGCCATCGGCGGCAATGACCCATGGCCTGCTCGGCGCCCGCGCGGCGACCCGCGCAATCCAGTCTTGCAAAAGCTTTGAGCCGGGAGCGTCGTGCATGCTAAGATAAAGCGAATAATTCCTTAGCATTATAAGTATTTCTGCCGGGGGGAGATAGTCACGTGGGCGTTAGCGCTAATTCACAATGGCCCGATCTGCCCTTTGAAGCTTGGCGCGAAACCTGCGAGACGCTGATTTTGTGGATGCAGATCGTCGGCAAGGTGCGCATCGCCTCCACACCCCTGATCAATCACTGGTGGAACGCCACCTTTGATGTCACCTCTCGCGGCGTCGTCGCTCCGGCGATGCCCTATCGCGGACGCACTTTCGACGTGACTTTCGATTTCGCCGAACATCGGCTCCGCGTTGAAGCGAGCGACGGCCACAGCGAGGTGCTCGTGCTTGAACCGATGCCGGTTGCCGACTTCTACGCGCGTTTCATGCAAGCGCTGCACCGGCTCGGCATCGACGTGCACATCTGGACCATGCCGAGCGAGATCGAGGGCGCAATAGCATTCGAGCAAGACCGCACGCATGCGCAATACGATCGCATCTACGTCGAAAAGTTCTGGCAGGCACTGGTGCAGGCGAACCGCGTCTTGACCGAATTCCGCGCCCGCTTCATCGGCAAAGCGAGTCCGGTGCACTTTTTCTGGGGCGGCCTCGATCTTGCCGTCACGCGCTTTTCCGGCCGCACCGCGCCGCCACTCCAAGGCAAGACGCCAAATGTCGCCAAGTGGGTGATGGACGAAGGCTACTCCCACGAGGTGTCAAGCTGCGGCTTCTGGCCCGGCAATGGCGGCTATGGCCGCGCCGCATTTTACGTTTACGCCTATCCGGAACCGGCCGGTTACGGCGACACCGGACTCAAGACCGCCGCAGCGTTGTACGAGAAAGATTTGGGGCAATTCATTTTGCCTTATGACGCCGTGCGCCAGGCGCGCGATCCCGATGCTCTGCTGCTCGGTTTTTTGCAGGAAACGTACGAGGCCGCGGCCGAGCTTGGGAAATGGGACCGTAACGCGCTGGAGCGGTAGCCGGTTAGCGGCTCGAAAAAAGTTATGCTAAAGGTGCGCGGTATGGATGTTTGGCTGACGCGCTGGACGGTGTTCTTCGCAGGCGTGATGGCACTGACAATTGCATCGGCCATCGTGGTCAACTCGGGCGTTGTCGCCCAGACATTGGTTGAGCCAAATTCGAAGGCAAAATTGTCAGAACCGTCAGGCTTGGCGAAATCGCAACCCGCTCGGCGGACCAAGCCCTGCAGCAGTTTTGGCGCCGGCTTTGTCCAAGTCCCGGGCACCGCTGCCTGTGTCAAGATCAGCGGCGCCTTAACCGTGGAAGGTGCGGCCAATCACGGGCGCTGATTTCGGACCTCAGCGACCCTTAAGATCGACACTGTATTTAATGCCCGGTTAGTTCGCGCCGCAGCAGCGCCGTGCCGTCGGCCATCGCTTTCATTTTGGCGAAGGCGATCGCGCGCGGCAGATATTTCATGCCGCAATCCGGCGCCACCACAACACGCTCCGCCGGCACAACGGCGAGCGCGCGACGAATGCGGTCGGCAACCAGCTGCGGGGTCTCGACCGTCATATCGCCAAGATCGATCACACCCAGCACGATGATTTTCGACGGCAGTTCGCGGAGGATTTTGAGGTCGAGCTTCGGTTGCGCCGCTTCGATCGATATCTGCTGCGCCTTGGACTGTTCCAGTTCCGGCAGGAAGGAATAGCCGGACGGTTTGTCGCGTACCACCGCGGCGTAGCCGAAGCACAGATGCACGGCGACGGTCCCGGTAACGTCGTCAAGCGCGCGGTTGAGCGCTTTGAGGCCGTAACGGCGCGCCTTCTCCGGATGTTGCTGCATCCACGGCTCGTCGATCTGCACCACGTCCGCTCCGGCGACAAACAGGTCCTTGATCTCGGCATTGACGGCTTCGGCATAGGCCATCGCCACGGCTTCCTCGTCGCCATAGTGGTCGTCCTGCGCTTGGCGGCCCATCGTGAACGGGCCCGGCACGGTCGCTTTGATCTTGCGGTCGGTATTGGCGCGCAGCACTTCGACGTCGCGCAGTTCCACCGGTCGCCGGCGCCGGATCGGACCGACGATACGCGGCACCGGAATCGGCCGACCGTTGCGATTGATCGCCGTGCCTGGATTGTCGATATCGATGCCGTCGAGCGCCGTGGCGAAGCGGTTGGAGTAGCTTTCGCGGCGCTGTTCGCCGTCGGTGACAATGTCGAGCCCGGCGCGTTCCTGGTCGCGGATGGCGAGGATCGTGGCGTCGTCCTGCGCCGCTTCAAGCTTGTCGGGTGCCACCAGCCAGAGATCGTCCGCGCGCACGCGCGGAACTTGCTTGGACAATTTTTCGCGGTCGATCAGCCATTCCGGCTGCGGATAGGATCCGACGAGGCAGGTGGGCAGAAGCATTTGTCTTCAAAAATATTTATCGCGGCGCCGCGGCCTGCTGCCGGGCTTGCCGCGCCACGCGAACTTTCAATCGCCGGGTGAGGGCGCAGCGCACCCGGCGGTGCGCTGCGTTTGCCGTAGCGGATGAATGCTCAACCCGTTGCCTTCTCGTAGGGATAGATGACCTCGCCGGTCTTCTGGTCGCCGGGCGTGAGCACGGTCTGATAGCTCATGCCGCGCCACGTATCGAGGTTGGCGCTTTCTGTAATGTCGTGATACTGGACCTGCATCACCCCGGATTTGGTCCATTCGCCGTCTTTGCCGAACTTGATCTCGGGATTCATGATCGTGCTGACGGCATGCGTGCGCAGGTAGTCCGCGATCTTATCGTCATTGAGGCTCTTGGTAGCTTCGACCGCCTGTTGCAGCACCTGCAAATAGGCGTAACCCCAGCCGCCGAGATAATAGCCGAGCGGGTCAATGCCGCGACTCGGCGCCTGCGCCTGGTATTTTTTGAAGAAATCCGCGGCGGGCGCCATCAATTTCGGCGTCGGCACCCAGAACTCGTAGTTCACGATGCCGTTGAGCTTGGATTTGAGCTTGCTTTTGATGG
>Ga0126383_10003768_pt1 | contig 10107 bp, 9 predicted proteins | sample PanSoiMetPlot_35_FD_96882 | JGI IMG/M metagenome (GOLD analysis project Ga0126383, IMG submission 96882) | Tropical forest soil microbial communities from Panama - MetaG Plot_35 | ecosystem: Environmental > Terrestrial > Soil > Tropical forest > Bulk soil | place: Panama | collected 2016-02-17
AATCCTCATCCCTTGGGAAGGTTCCGCGGCAACGGCCCGCTTTCCAATATGGCAGAGTTCGCTAAAGCGTTCGGATGCAAGCATGGCGACGCGATGGTGCGTGAACAAGCCTGCAAAATCTGGTAGGTGCGCCTGCGCTTATTTGGTGGAAATAACTTCAGTCAAAAAGAGATGTGTATTGCTATCCCCTAGTAGAGGTGCCAGTGGTTAGAACTGCGCGCCGTTAAAAGTGAAGGACGACTCCGCCGGAAACCTGGAAGTTGTTTTGCGACTGGTGGAAGAAGGCGGTTCGGACATAGTCGCCTTCCAAACGGAAAGAGAGGTGCGGGTTCCAGCGATAATCCGCTCCGCCACCCGGCATGATCGAATATGTATTGCGGCTTCCGGCAGCCGTTTGTGGCTGCTCGTGCGCTCCTCCAAAAATTGCGTGTAACCACGGTTCCCACCGCTTTTGGCGCCAGGCGATCTTGGGGCCCCCACCGAACAGTGCAAACTTTGCGCGCCCACCCTGCGCGTAAACCGTTCCTCCAATGGCCCCAGTCACACTCCCCTCAACTCCCAGCCATTCATTGAGGAAATAAGCGACGCTCGCCTCGACGCCGACAGCGGTGGAACTAAAAACGGAAGATTGGAAATGGAACACGGCAAGGCTGAGGCCAAGTTGCCAGCGGTAGTCATCGCGGCCTCCATAAACAAACCTGGGCTCTGGAGAAGGTCCCGCTGGATCAGCGGGGGCGGATTCCGCCAATAAAGCGGTCCTTAGACGGGGCGCGGAGAATGCGGGTGCCGAAAGGGCGCCTTGTCGCGCAAAAGAATCGGCAACCGCGAGGAAGTTAGGAAGCGTAGCCTTCGCGGCCGAGGTTGCTGAGAAATCCGGAGCCGCGTTGTCTGTACCAAAAAGGGGTTTCCCGGTTTCCACTTGCGCTTGCGCTGCGCTGGCGCTCCCAAGCAACAATAAAGCACACACACATAAGCTCTTCATGATGCGCCTCTCTGAGGGCTGCCCCACACGCGTCAGCCACACCGCTACGGTAAACAACACCAGCGCCTTTGTCCATGCTCTTTCGCTTTGGGGTCCTAGAAGGCAACTACATGGCAAAGTGCATTCTCTTGAATCTGGATAAGAGACCGCCCTAGCGGCCGTGGCGCAAGTAGTTATCGTTCTTGCTCAGCCAGTCTTCCCGCGGGGGGGCAAAGACGTCGAGGTCGAGGGTATCCTCGATAGCCCAGGCTTCGTGGGGCATGTTGGAGGGAATGCACAGAACTTCGCCGGCGCGAACGACAATCTCCCGACCGTCGATCGCGAACTTCAGCGCGCCTTCGAGGATGTAGGTGACCTGCTCGTTATGGTGCTGATGCATGGGCACGTGGGCTCCCTCTTTCAAGAACACGCGCGCGAGCATGATCTTGTCTCCCACCAACATTTCGCGGCCAATCAGCGGATTCAACTGTTCATGTTCCACGCTTTTCCAAGGGATGTATTTTGGTTCTGCCGAAGCGCTCATTTGCTGTCTCCATAAAGTTTTGCCGCATTATCGTGCAGGTACAACCGCGCAAGTTCCAGCGCTCGCGCTTCTGTGAAGGCGCCTTCCGCGACCAACTCGGTGAGCGCGGCAGCGATGGCCGTGCGTGCCGAACGCGCCGCGAGCCAGAACGTTTCTTCTGCGCCGACCGCGTCGTTAAACGGAAAAGCGTCGGACCCGAACATCATTCTTTCGGGATAAAGAGAAATCCACTGCTTGAGGATGTTCTTCAATTCCGAAGGATAGACGTAATAGCCCATCAGAGAGGAATCGGTATATACGTTCTTTGCCGCGGTCATCCAGATCATCTCCAGCGTGTGCGGATAACCGCCATGAATCAGCACGAACTTCACGTTTTTGTAGCGTGGGTCGCGCAACACGTTTTCCAGATTCAGAGGATTGCCGTTGGTTAGGCTGAAGTAATCGCCGATGCCCACAGCGCTATGGAAATGCACTGGCAGATTCAGTTTTCCTGATTGGTCAATCAACGCTCGAAAAATGTAGTCTTGAAATGTGCGGTACTCATCCTCGGTCGGCACGCCTCCCGCGTGGTATTTTGCGTAGATCGCTTCCGTCGTGGCGCGCGGCGGGTCGGCAAAATAAAGGGATCGGAAGTAGGCAGCCTCGAACTTCATCGCTACGCCGCCTTTTTTCTGATTGTCGGCCAACGTTTGCCGCACGAACTTCTCGAAACCAGCCAGGTCCGGCGGCAGGACGTTCACGCCTTCTTGCTTCATGTAACGCTGGAGCACTTTCGCCTGCAGCGGAATGTAAACCGCCATGTCGCCGTTCTTTGCAATTTGGGCACGATTGTCGAAGGGAAACAGGAAGGAATCGACGAAGAAAACCCAGTGGAAGCGTTTGGGATTCAAGTAGGGAGCAAGCGCCACGCGGTTAGCGAGGCAGGTTTCAATGTTCAGCTTATCGAGGATGGTGTCCCAGTAAGCAGTGCTGCCGGAGGCTTCGGCGGCTTTCTTTCTGTCAATGAGCCACTTGGCATGCTCGGGTTTGAAATCGTCGTAGGGATAACCGAAGAGGGCTTTGGCGGCGACTACGAATTCCGGATTATCGTCGCGAAGGCGAATCACGGAGCTTTCGTCCGGCGGGGACGCCTGCGCATCCATGTCCGAATCGTCAGGAAATGTGGCGTGGGAATGATTGTCATAAATGGGAATTCGGTCGATTTGGGCAAGCAGTCGCTCGTAAATCTTTTGGACCTCGCCGCTGGGAAACGGCTTAGCTTGCGCATGCAGCGAGGTTGCAGTGAAAAGCGCTGCAACAGAAGCTGCCACGACTCGAACCCACTCTCTCATCGGCACCCGAGTGACTTGTTCTGAAGATTCCAACCGGAGAATTCCTATCGTTGTGAAACGGCTGCGCGCCAATGCAACGATACGCGCTGCATGCGCTCCAGCGCCTCTTCGAGCAGATGCCGTGCGCTGACCAGCGAGAAGCGCAGGTAGTTCGTGCCACCGGGACCAAACGCCGCCCCGGCGATTCCTGCAACTCCTCCTTCCTCCAGCAAAATCTTCTGCACTTCTTCGGCGTGCATCCCGGTCTCTTCAATATTGACCCACGCGTAGAACGCGCCTTCGGGCGCTTGGCAGCGGAATCCGGGAATGCAGTTCAACCCAGCGACGAAAAGCTCGCGCCGCTTGCGGTATTCCTCCACCATGGCGTCGACAGCATCAGTGGAATCCCGCAGTGCTTCGGTTGCCGCTACCTGCGTGAATTCAGCGGCGCAGGTGAACGTGTTCAGCACCAGCAAATCCATGGCATCGATCACCTGCACCGGCGCGACAGCGTAACCCAGCCGCCAGCCCGTCATCGCAAAACTTTTCGAGAAGCCGTCAATGATTACCGTGCGCTCGGCCATGCCCGGAAGGGCCCAGATGGATTGGTATTCGCCGCTAAAGAGAATGCGGGCGTAAATCTCGTCGGAAATAATCCACAGGTCGCGCTGCTGCGCTAGCTTAGCAATTCTCTCGAGCGCAGTGAGACTAAAAACGGTGCCCGTCGGATTGTTCGGCGAATTGAAAATGATGACTCGGGTGCGCGGCGTTATCTTTGCGACTATTTCTTCCAAGTCCGGCTGAAACAGGTTCTTTTCCGGCAGGCCGAAGGGCACTGCAGTCGCTCCTAGGCCGCGCGTGAATGACGGATAAATGGGAAACCCCGGATCGGGATAGAGCACTTCGTCGCCGGGCTCGATGAGCGCCATCATCGCCAGCGAAAGCGCCATTTTGCAGCCGGGCGTCACGAGAACCTGTTCCGCCGCGACGTCGAGCCTGCGCGTGCGCTTCAAATAGGCAGCGATTGCTTCCCGCAAGGCGGATAATCCGCGGGTGGAGCAATAACGGTCGCGCCCCTCAGCCACTGCTTTGCGAAGAGCATCCACGATAGGCGCAGCCGGATGAAAGTCCGGCTCACCTAGCTCCAGATGAATTACGGAACGTCCCTCGCGCTCCAGTTCTTTGGCGCGCGAGTAAACAGCCAGCGCGCCTTCTCCATTCAATTGCGAAACGCGCGATGCGATACGGGCCATCGGAGCAATCCGGAATGATGGTATCACTCCTCACGCCGCTACGAACTCGCCGGTTCTTGACTTGACGTCGGCAACCCCAGGCGAGACTATGCATTTGGGGTGGAATATCCGTAACCAGCCCCGTTTCCTAGCCGTCTAACGTTTAGGCTGCTTCCCCGTGAGGGGTGACTTATGACTTCCCGCAAACTGTTTCCTCTCTTGTTTTTGGTTCTCCTAGTTGCTCTGTTCCTTACTGTATCTATCGCATCAGCCGACGCGAGCCATGCCCGCATCATTCGACTCAGCTCGGTGAGCGGTGACGTTCGCTTTGCAACGGTGACACATGGCGACCCGCTCACGGATGCAAAAGCGAATTGGGACGCCGCGCAATTGAACCTGCCCATTCGCCAGGGCTATGTTCTGGCCACTGACAACGGCCGCGTGGAGGTCGAGTTCGAGAACGGCACTCTTGCTTTTCTGAAAGAGAACACTGTTCTCGAGTTTTACGATCTTTCGCTGAAAGATGGCGCGTTGATTACCCGCCTTGTTCTTCGGCAAGGCAGCGCTTCCTTCCACGTGAATCCCGTAAGCGGCGATTATTTCAGCGTCACTGGCGGCGATTTCACAGTAGAAGCCGGCAGCCGCGCCACGTTTCGCCTCGACAATTTTGACGATGGCAGCACTGTCGAAGGTATCGTCGGCCGCGTCACGGTCTTGCATCAGGACGAAACCACGCACCTCGAAAAAGGCCAGTCGCTTTCGATGAAAGCTGGCGAGGCATCCTCCGTCAGCATTGGCCGCGTTCCGGAACAGGACGAATTTGACCACTGGGTTTCCGGCCAAATCGATTCAGTTTCCACGGCAACGGCAGCCACCATGCAGTACACCGGCTCCCCCTATTACGCGCCGGGATTCGGCAGCCTGTATTCCTATGGTTCCTTTTTTAACTGCGGGGGATACGGCTACGGCTGGCGGCCCTTCGGTGTCGGCTTGGGCTGGTCGCCGTTTACCGACGGACAATGGATTTGGGATCCGGTCTTTGGCTGGACCTGGAACAGCTTCCAACCTTGGGGTTGGGCTCCTTACCACTACGGTGGATGGCTCTTCGACTCCGGCTGCGGCGGCTGGTTCTATTCGCCGCCTGTGATTTACGGATACTATCCGGGCGTTCCCATTCGGCGCTTCCCGCCGAGAGTTCATGCTCCACGGCCGGTCTATCATCCAGTGACGGCAGTTTTTGTTCGCAACAAAAGCAATACAGTGGGGATTGTGCCCATGCACCCGCTGGATGCCAAGGGCAAGACTCCTTTGAATCTGGAACACGGAATTCTTTCGCCCACGGCGTCGAGTGATCTCAGCGGGCGTCGCGTGATCACTGCCGAGCCCGGAGAAAAATGGCAAGCCTTGAAGTCGGCACCCAAAGACACATTCAGCAACAGCCTAGTCGCGTCCACTCCCCCGGAACGTGTTTCCCGGACTGTCCTGCAAGGCAGCGCAGGAACGCGCGTTGTCTCTACAAACAGAGACTCTTCCATCGCCTACGACCCGAAGGAGCATCGCTTCGTAAACTCGAGCAATTCAACGAGCGTGTCGTCGGTCAATGAAACAGCGAACCCCGCGCAGCGAGAACGCGCGAATGCTTCTGGGGCGGGAGACGCCCGCAGCAATATGGCTCGCGTTCCTTCCACGACCGCGCGCAATAATCCAGCGGCGCCGCGCAACAGCGTCCCGCCTCCGGTGCCGCGTTCCTCCGGTGGTGAGCGCAGTTCTTTCGGCGGGACCTCGGGTGGCAATTGGAGCGGTTCGCACTCTTCCGGCACTTCCAGCGCCGGTGGTTCTACGCACTCGGCGCCTGCCCCTGCGCCCGCGCCGCACGTCTCTTCCGGCGGCCGCCCACACTGAGCAGCTTGTAAAGGGAAACGGCTCTTCGACAAGCTCGAAGAGCCGTTTCTTGCTTAAGAAATTCCCTTCTTGGGCGCCCGCTTACGAAAAAATCATTCCAGCGTAGCCGACTACTTGACTGCGATCTCCCGAGACGTCTGCAGACGTAGCGTATCTCACCAATTCCGCGGTCTTTGCGCCAAGCGCATTCAACGCTGTGAGCATCGCTACCGCGGGACCCAGACCGCACATGGAAATCTCTTCGTTGCGGCAGGTGTCGTAGAGGCCTCGCGCATCGAGCGCCAGCAAGCGGTTAATGGCTTTGTGGTCCTTGACACGAGTTGTCGCATCATCTTCGTAGTGATTCAGATCTGACGTCGTCAAGAGCAGTACGTCTTCTTTTGAAGTTCGGAGCACCCGCGCAATTGCTTCTCCCACGTGCACCAGCGATTCGAATTGCACGGTCCCCAGCGCCACCGGAACAAAGGAAAATCCCGGCGTGAGCACTTGCAAAAACGGCACCTGCACTTCGAGAGAATGCTCTGAACTGTGAGCCACGCTGTCCTCGCGCAGCAGCGGACACTCTTGCCTCAATTCTGCACCCAGCCGCTCATCTATCGGGGCATCCCCTATTGGAGTGCGCCACGCGCCACTGGAAAGAATCGCCAGCGGTTCACCACGCTGATAATGGCGCACGCCGAGCACAATGATTTTCCGCGGCAACGCTACTTGCGCGAAAACTGCACCTGCCACATGCCCCGAATACACATATCCCGCGTGTGGCACCAGGCAGGCCTTTACAGAGACGCTCTCGTGCTTCGCATCAGGCCGCGAATATTCGCGAATGGAGGTAGTGAGTTCTTTTGGATCGGAGGGATAAAAGCGTCCGGCAACGGCAGGCAGGCGAAGCATCCACAGCTCGGCAGACTAAATCGGCTTCGAGGGTTTCCCTTTGAATTTCACCGCTTGCATCGTGGCGGGGTTGTAGTAGATCGTCACTTTATCGCCGGACTGATAGCCGCCCTTGTCTACGACTTGCTGCATTTTCCCGGATGCTTCTTGCGAAAGAGGAAACGTCAGGATGGCCAAATCGTTTCCCTTGGCGCGCGCGGTGATTTGCGCGATATTCGCGTGCATCACGAAGCCTTCAAATTTCGCCAGCCCGTTTGCTTTGGGCTTGGGCCTCACGGCGTTCACAATGATGGGCACTGCAGTGTCTACTATGATGGGCGCAACCGGCGCCTGTGCCGCGGCAGACGGACAAAAAAGGGCTGCCGCAACGAGTGCTGCGGGCAGCGCCAACCCGGCGGCTTTGGTAAAACTCTTCATTCCGTGTCGTCCGTGGCAATTCGTAGTGACTTCAAAAACCGCACGTCCTGCGGCGTCATTGTCAATCGCGCTACCGCCTTCTTGTCCCCCTCTTCCGCCATGGACTCCTGGTCCACCTGGATGCGCAGCGACTCGAGGAAGCGCCTGTCCTGCGTGGTCAATTTCGAGTCCTCCCCGCTGGCCCCATCGCGCTTTGCCAGCCCGATGGTGGCATCCAGTTTAAGGACAATGTCGTACCCGTGTGCGCGCACTCCGGCAATCGCACCGGTGATGCGATCGGATTCGGACACGGTGTCGTTGATGGCGTGTCCCAATTCACGGAGCAGGTTTTTCAGGTGATCGTCGAGTTGCAAGGGGGGTTCTCCCATACTTCAACTGCCATTTTAGGCTCCCGCCAAGTTGGATACAAGAGAGCTTCGCGCCGTTGTCTCCAATCCGTTCACAGGCCTTTTTCTCTACTCAGCTCTACCTAGCAGTCCTGCACCATTGTGCGCAAATCGAAATAAACGATTCATGGAATGCGCTAAGATGCTGGTATGTCCTCGACGGTTAACCCGATGACCACGTCACCGCCGCAAAGCGGTTTCCGCCGCTTGTGGCGCGTGTTGCGCCAACTGTTTCACGAAGTTGCCGGCGCAGTGTTTGCGGTTCTCGCCGCTGGGTGGCTCAACGCGGCGTTTCGTGCTTGGACGCGCGACGCATCTCGTTGGCTCGTCGTCCTGGCTGTTGCAGTGGCAGGCTTGCTGGTGTTTTTTGCGGTGACTTCGTTCCGCTTTGCCCGCAAGTTGTGAAGTAGGTCTCGACGCGTCCTGTTGCGCGGTTTGTAGAAGCCGGGCTGTAACCACGCACCTTTAAAGCGGATTCCAATGTCTGATACGAAAACCAAGCGAGCACCTGCCGAACGCAAAGAGAAATTCACTACGCTTTCCGGCCTGCCTCTTGACCCTCTCTACATGGAGCAAAGTCTTGGCTCTTGGGATCCCGAAACCGCCCTGGGCTATCCCGGCCAGTTCCCCTACACCCGCGGCATCTACCCCACCATGTACCGTGGCCGCTTCTGGACCATGCGCCAGTATGCCGGCTTCGGCACTGCCGTCGAATCCAACCAGCGCTATCGCTATCTTTTGAGCAAAGGGCAGGCCGGGCTGTCCGTCGCGTTTGATCTTCCCACGCAAATCGGCCTGGACTCCGACCATCCTCTCGCGCTCGGCGAAGTGGGCAAAGTCGGGGTGGCCATCGATTCGCTCGAAGACATGGAAGCGCTTTTCGAGGGCATTCCGCTTGAAGAAGTTTCCACTTCGATGACCATCAACGCTACCGCCGCGATTCTTCTCTGTCTTTATGTCGCTGTGGCGAAGAAACAAGGCGCGAATCTGCAAAAACTCTCCGGTACCGTGCAGAATGACGTCCTGAAGGAATACATCGCCCGCGGCACGTACATTTATCCCGTGCGCCCCGCCATGCGCATCGTCACTGACATTTTCGCCTGGTGCCGCGACCATCTCCCACGTTGGAATACCATCTCTATCTCCGGATACCACATTCGAGAAGCCGGCTCGACCGCAATCCAGGAAATAGCTTTTACGCTCGCTGACGGCGTCGCTTACGTGCAGGCCGCGCTTGATGCGGGCCTCGGCGTCGACGAATTCGCGCCCCAGCTTTCTTTTTTCTTCAACGCCCACAACGACCTGCTCGAAGAAATCGCCAAGTATCGCGCCGCGCGCCGCCTGTGGGCCAAGATCATGCGCGATCGATTCCATGCCAAGAGCCCGCATTCGCTCCTCCTACGCTTCCACGCGCAGACCGCGGGCTCTTCCCTCACCGCGCAGCAGCCGGAAAACAATATCGTCCGCGTGGCCATCCAAGCCTTGGCTGCCGTTCTCGGCGGCTGCCAGTCTCTGCACACAAACTCCATGGATGAGGCACTCGCACTACCCACAGAAGACTCCGCGCTCATCGCCTTGCGTACCCAGCAAGTCATCGCCCACGAAACCGGTGTCACCAACACCATCGACCCCGTCGCCGGCTCCTACGCCATCGAGCATCTCACTAACGAAATCGAGCGCGGCGCGGAAGAGTGCATTGCAAAGATTGATTTCCTGGGAGGTATGCTGCGCGCGATTGAGTCCGGCTACGTGCAGGGCGAAATCCAGAAGGCGGCGTTCGAATTTCAGCGCGGCATCGAGAAAAAGGAGAAAATCGTCGTCGGGGTCAACCATTTCATTGCAGAAGAGGAACGTTCCATTCCCACCTTGCGCATCGACGAAGAAATTGAGCGCTCCCAAATCGCCCGTTTAAAGGCGCTCCGCGCCCACCGCGATTCCACTCGAGTGCAATCTGCCCTCGCCGACCTCCAGCGCCGCGCGGCCACCACCGACAATCTTCTCCCCGCCATCCTCGCCGCCGTCGAAGCCTACGCCACCGTCGGCGAAATCTCTGACGCCCTGCGCCGCCTCTTCGGCGAATATCAGGAGTCTGTTATCATCTGAATTGCGCGACGGCTAACACTTAGGAAACTCCGATGATTTCTTGTGTACCCCGCCTCTTTGTCAAGACCGCGCTCCTCACCGCCATCATCGAACTTATTCTCTGCTCATCGGCGAAGGCGGCTTGCCCACATCCGACGCCTGCACCAAATTCTGAGTTTTTTAAAGCTTCCGTCGTGGTCATTGGCACGGTCATTTCTGAACAGGTTGACTTGAATCCGTACGACACGTCACTTATTGAAGGCTGGTTGTATCGCTTCCATATCGAGAGGAAGTTCCGCGGTTCGCCCCAGGAATTCATTAGTGTCTACACCGAGAACGACAACGGTCGATTCCCGCTGAAGGTTGGGCAAAGATACTTGCT
>Ga0126383_10003769_pt1 | contig 10106 bp, 3 predicted proteins | sample PanSoiMetPlot_35_FD_96882 | JGI IMG/M metagenome (GOLD analysis project Ga0126383, IMG submission 96882) | Tropical forest soil microbial communities from Panama - MetaG Plot_35 | ecosystem: Environmental > Terrestrial > Soil > Tropical forest > Bulk soil | place: Panama | collected 2016-02-17
CCGCGCAGCAGTTGATAGGTCTTGCCTCCGACGGTCGCGCGGTAAGCGTGAATGCGGCGCAGGTCCTCTTTTTCATTCGGATGCACCGGCTCGACCGTCTGCCCGTCGCCTTTTGGATTGACTGAAACGAGCGAAGGATTGCCGACCGCGCCTTCAGCTTTCAATACGGCGGCGAAGAGATTGTTTTCGCCTGCCGTGTTAGTCCCGGCGGTGCGGCTGTCGGTCGAGTAGAGCGCGAGAACTGCTCCGCCTTTCAGCCTGGTGAGCGCGGGGCGGTTGTCCATCAGGTTTTCGGAGCGCGGCAGTGTGATCTCTTCGGCCCAGCGCGCGCCGTCGAAGTATGTCGCATAACCCGCCCAACGTTCGCCTTGACCGTTGACCGCCGGATGGTGGCGGAAGAGCAGCCAGACGCGGCCTTCGCCATCCACGCTCAAACGCGGAAAGCTCAAGCGTTTGTCGCGCCCGCGCGCGCCTGCGCCATCGAGCATGTCCGTATCCACAGCCGAAGCTTTCACGTCATCCTTTGTTTGCTGTACGGCTGAAGCTGCGCCGTTGGCCAGACAACGAACTTTAATCGTGCGCGTGAGATAGAAAGCCACGCCGCTTTTGCCTTCCCAGCGTGTGCCATAATCTTTGCCCCAATTCGCATCAGCGTCTTCAAAAGCGATCCAGACGCGATTCTGCGCATCCACCGCAATGCTCGGACGCGCTTCAAAACGTGGTGAAGCGGCCACGGCCACCGGCTCGCTCAGCTTGCCGCGCGAGAGGACGCGCGCCATTACATCGTAATTGCCCTGATCGTAACTATCCCACGCGATCCAGAGGTCTCCGGCGGAATTGGCCGCAAGCGCCGGATGCCAGTCGTTGGCCGCGCTGGTCGAGACACGCTGTGCGTTCTGAAGCCCGCCGTCTGTGAGCTTGGCCAACCAGATGTCGAAATTGCCGCCGCGCCAGCCCTGCCACGCCACCCAAACAGCGCCGCCGGCGGCAACCGCCACCGGATTGAAGTCCGTGCCCTCTTCCGTCGTCAGCCGTTTGGCCGCGGTGAAGCGGCCGGTTTTCGGATCGAAGCGCGCCGCGTGCAAGTCCCAGTTGCCCTTCACATTCTGTGACCAGATGACGTGAACCCCGCCTTGCGCATCAACCGCCACCGCCGGGCGCCACACATCAAGCTCAGCTTCAGTCACATTCCACGCCCCGCTCCATTGTTGGCCGTCGAATTTCAGCAGCCTGATCTGATCGCCGTTGCCTTTTGTGACGAGCGTGTCGTACTTGCCTTGATTGACGGCCTCCCGGTCAATTGGTGTCCCGCGTTTGTAAGCCACGTAAGCGCACCAGACCGTTCCATCAGGCGCAGCGGCGCATGCCGGAAAGTCATCCTCGCTCGCATCTTTGGTGACCTGCACAAACGAGGGCACACGTTCGACCGCGGCCGCCGAATCGAGAAACTGCATTTGTTTGCCATAAGTGAGTTCGCCGAGTGTGAAGGAAAAGCTGCGCCCGCCGGTCGTCACCTCGACCTTTGCGTCGGGTGGCGCGTCGAAGACGGCGAACAACTGCGCGGGATTGATGCGCGCATTAGCGCCTTGCCCCTGACGGCGCGAGCGCAATCGCCACGAATCGCCTTCGATCCTATCGTTGGCTTGCAGACGCGCTTCGAGCCGTTCAAGCCTGCCGGCGGAGAGTTTCAATCGCCCGCTCCAATCCGCTGGCTCAGCGTCTTTCAGCCCGAAGGTCAATTGCAGCGCGACTTCGTTCGTTTTCATCGGAACGCGCGCCTGTTCAGTTTGCGCTGAGCCTGTCTCGGTCGGGCGCGCAGTGAAGAAAGCGAATAAAGAGAGCGCAAATAACAAAGCGACGGAGAGTATGATTCGCATTGGGCTTCTCCTTTAACCGAAGTTCAGAAAGTAATCCGCAGCGCGACCTGAAATTCGCGCATGGGCGGCAGAATCCGCGTCAACGCTCCCGTGTTCGGCGCCAGCCGCAACCGTTCATCTGTCGGTTTTGTCCGATCGAAGATCGGCGTTTCGATGGTGGGGCCTCCTGTTTTCTGACTTGCCCACGTAATTAAGGTAGTGACTGCGCTGGATGGCGCGCGCAACCACTCGCGGTACTAACCAGGCGTTCTCTCACTGCGAAATTGATCACGATTAGGCGCTAACGATACTCCCCTTGATTGATTCCGTCGAGGGCGCGCGCATAAGACGCAATTCCACGGCCGCTGAAGTCAATTCTGCTTTTTGAGTTCGGGATACAAAGGGAGGTCATCGCCGATTCTTATTCATTATCGAATCACTTCGCGTCCGGCTTTTTCCATTCAAACACCGCGCCCTGACTCTTCAACTTGTCGCTCAACTGCTTTGTGTTGATCTCCTGCGCCGCGAGGTTATTCTCAAGCGCCATCTTTGCCGCCACGCCAGCAGCCTGCCCGATCATCATATATTGCGGCTCCATTCGCAGCGTTGAATAGGTCACGTGGCTGGCGGAGAAACAGACCGGCGCGAGCAGATTCGTAGCTTGCGTTTTCTTGGGCAGCATAATGCGATATGGGATTTGATAAGGCGTGACGGCGACTTCCATGTTGCCTTCATTCTGCGCGGCGCCCTCGGGCGTGACGTAGCGTTGGACGTTGTGCGAATCGCTGTTGTAAGACCCCATCGCGATCACGTCAGGCTTGGTCAATTCAGTCTGAATATCTTTCTGCGTCACCACGTAATCACCAATCATCCGCCGCGCTTCGCGGATGTAAAGCTGATAGGGCCAGTTATCGTTGTCGGTGAATTCATCTTTGGCCAGCCCGAATTGACTGATCTCGGCTTGCGTCTCTTTCGGCACGCGCGAGTCAGTAACGAGGAAATAAAACAACTCCTGCGTGTAGCGTTTGTGATCCTGCCAGATTTCGGCGCGGCGTTTGTAGACGGCGTTCGGATAGTCCCAGCTTTTGCCTATGTAATCCGTCGAGAATGGGCCGCGGTTGTTGAAGTCCCATTTCTGTTTGCCGGCGATTTGCGCAGGCAGCAGGATTTCGTTCATGCGCGGCGCGCGTCCCTTTTGCTTAACGAACTCAATCAAAAACCGCGCGAGCAATTCAAACCGTTTCGCATCGTAGGTGGCAGGTTTGCTGAACGGACGGCGATTGTCAGGATCGTTCGTCAGGATCATACGGAAGTTGTACGCCTGCACCTTGCGATCACCGGCGCCAATTTCGCCGCGCGGTTCTTTTTGAATTTCCGGCAGCGGTTTTTTGTTTTCGCCGTAGGCCGAAACAGCGAAGTCAAATTGATGGTTACGATCTTTGGGGCGTACGCCAGCCAGCGATTCGTTGTATTGCGCTGACGATTCGCGCCCCCAGGTGAAACTCACCCCGGCTTGCGCCAGCAAATCGCCTTCGTAGCTGGCGTCCGCGAAGATCGCTCCCTGAAACTTGGCGCCGTTCTCCATCGTGAGTTCAATCACGCGCGCGCCTTGTTTTTTTACTCCGCCCTTCTCTTTCAAACGATGATTCAGAAAGACGGTGATGGTTCTAGCTTCCTGAATCATTTCGTTCAGGATCGCTTCGGCAACGCGCGGTTCGGGCATCCATTCGATTTCGCGGCCGTACTTCTTGCCCGCGCGCTGATAAAACTCCAGCGCCATGCCGCCGATGACTTCTTTCTTGCCGAAGTCGGTGCGGCTCAATCCGCCCGTGACCATTCCGCCCAGATGCCTGCCCGGTTCGAGGATGGCGACTGTCAATCCTTCGCGCGCGGCAGAGACGGCGGTCATTACGCCGCCAGCCGCGCCGCCGTAAACGACAAGGTCGAATTTCTTTGTCTGTCCGAAAGCGGTCGAAATCAGCAGCGCGAATGCCGCCAATTGCAGTACGGTTTTCATCTCTTCATACCTGGCTAGAACGACAGCCGCAGCCCCAACTGAATTCTGCGCGCCGGCAGCGAACTCAGAATCTTTCCGAAGTTCGGATTGGCGTTCGCGCCTTGCGCGTTGGCCTGGAAGGTCACACTCGGGTCGCCCAGGTCGACGAAGTTAAAGGCATTGAACGCTTCGCCGCGAAACTCCAGGTTGACTTTCTCGGTCAGCTTGACGTTACGGAAGATCGAGAGCGCGACGTCTTTGTAACCGGGGCCGCGCGTGTTCGGCAGCGTGCGCGGAACGTTGCCGATGACGAAGTTCGGCGGATTGCGGAAGCAGTCGGTGTTGAACCAGCGATCGGCGTCCGGGTTGTCGAGCGAAGGGTTACAAGTCATGTCCGGCCAGTTGATTCCGGTGAAGTTGTTCGCCCCGCGCACCGCGAGCGGTAAGCCCGATTGCCAGGTCACTATGGTGTTCGCCTGCCAGCCGCCCGCGATGTGATTGAGCGCGCCCGATTGCAGGAAGCGTTTGCCTTTGCCGAACGGTAATTCATAAACGGCGCTGATGACCAGCCGCTGAGCCACGTCGGCTTCATCAATCGCGCGATCCAGTCGGCGGTTCAGCCGGCCAATGCGGAAATCGCCCGCGCCGCCGCCGCCGCCCGCAATCGCAAACGAATCGCTGATCTGTTTGGCGTTGGTGTAAGAAACCAGCGCGCTCAATCCGTTTGAATAGCGGCGCTCGGCCGTGAACTGGAACGAGTGGTAGGCGCTCGACGCGCCGTGATTGGCCAGAATGCCGATGTTCAAATAATCGGGGAACGGCCGCAGAGATTGCGAACGCGAGATCGTGCGCCCCGCCAACGCGCCCGTCATGACCTGGCCGAAAAACGGATTCGGCACTTGATCCTGCAACGTCAGGCCGAGCGAAAAATATTGCGGATCGAGCTGGTTCAAATCGTAATTCCCGCCGAACAGATGCGCGCCGCGGTTGCCGGCATACGTCGCCGCCAAAACGAACTTGCCCCACAACTCGCGTTGCAGCGTCAGGTTCCATTGCTGCACATAAGGCGTCGGCTGCCGCACTTCCTGAAAACGCACGTTCTGGCCGCGAAACGCCGACGGGCCTCCCGCGACGCCGCGCGGCGCGAGCAGCGATGAGGGGCCGACTGAAAACTGAAAAGCTTTCTGCGGCGCGCCGCTGGGGGCTACGAATGTCGTGTCTACGCTGAAGCCCAGCGAGTTGGACGTATCGCCAGCCGTGTCGCCGCTCTCAATCGCGTTGTAGATCAAACCGTATCCGGCGCGCACAGCCGTTTTGCCATCGCCGTTGACATCCCAGGCTAGCCCCAGGCGCGGGCCGAAGTTGTCTTTCGGCGGAATCGTGAAGTGGCGGTCTTTGGTGACACCCGCATAGAGCAACGCGCCTTTGGTATTTGTTTCGGGATTGGTGACGAAGACATCGAAGTTCGAGCTACGGTTCCAGCGTTCTACCGGCCCGGTCGCGTAATCGTAGCGCAAACCCAGGTTCACAGTCAGACGGCGTGTCAGCTTCCAATCGTCTTGCACGTAGCTGCCGTTCGACGCCGAGTGGAACGAAAAGAACGGGCGCACCGATTGGCTGCCGCCCGAAACTTCGCCGAGCAGGTAAGTGGCAAAGCTGACACCCGTGCCCGGCGGCGATTGCGGGTTGTTGGTCAACGCGGCCCCGAAAGTGAAACTGCCCGACGGGTTCAACCGGTTGACGAAGTTCAAACGGTTCCAACGCTGATCGGTTCCGAATTTGAGCACGTGGCGGCCCACCGTCCAAGTCAGGCTGTCGGCAATCTGCACCGAATGGTGGCGGCGATGTCCGCCTGCAAATCCTCCGCGCCCAGAACCGAAAGGCAGCAAGCCGTCAATGGCGATCGGCGGAAATGCGTCCTGCGGAAAGATCGCGGGAAAACCGAGCTGCGCCGGATAGCCTTTGTCAAAGCTCGGATGCTGGAAGATCAGATATTGGCGCACTGCGCTGGCGCGAAATTCGTTGATCAGCGAAGGCGAAAAGACATGCGTCTCGCTGATGATGAAGTGATGGTTGTCGCGCTGGTCGTCGCGAGCGTCGGTATCGGCGTCGCCATTGTTCCAGGAGCGGTTCATGCGCGTATTGCGTGTGACGGTGTGCCGGCCGAAGATTTTGTCTTTTTCGCTGAAGTTGTGATCTATGCGGACGCTGGTCTGCGCCTGGTCAATCGGGAAGCCGACCAGAGTCAGGTAATTGTTCGCGTTGGTGAACTGATTATTCGGCGCGACGTTTGGCAGCGGCAAATATTGCAACAGCCGCAGCGAGAGCGGATCCATCCGGTTGCGCGGCACGATGGCGCCGGGGAACAGATCGCGCACAAAGCCGCTGCCCGCCGGATTCGCCCGCGTCGTGGCCGGGTCGTAAATCCTGATCAGGTTGCCGTTGCCGTCCCGCGTGTCGGAAAAATCGCCGTTGCGTTCACGCTCGGTCGGCACGGTCGCGCGGTTGATGTTGGCCGTGCGGAAATTCCAGCGTTCGTAACCGACGAAGAAGAAGGTGCGGTCACGGCCTGAGCGAAACACCGGACCGCCTTCGCCGAAGCGCGGCAACGGCAGCGGGCCGCCAAACGTGCCGCCGTATTGGTTGTAGCGCAGGATTGGTTTGATCCGGCCGGTAATCGGGTCGCGTTGCGTCAGAAAAGCATTGCGCGCATCGAGCGCGTCGTTGCGGAAGAATTCGTAAAGCGAGCCGTGATACTGGTTCGTCCCGCCGCGCGTCACCACGTTAATGACGCCGCCGCTGGTCTGGCCGAACTCAGCGGCCAGGCTGTTGGTCTGCACGCGGAACTCTTCGACCGAGTCCACCATCGGCGCGACGCTGATTTCGTTATGCACCGGCACGGTATTCGTGCCGCCGTCCAGGAAGATTTGATTGCTGTAGACCGAACCGCCGTTGAAGCTGATTTGCGAAAAGCTCTGATTATCCACTTCGGCAAATCCGTCGGCGGCGCGGTTGCGCGGCTGGACGCCGGGAATCAGCTTGACCAGATTGAAAACGTGTCGCCCGTTGAGCGGCAGGTTCTGAATTCGCTCGCGTTCGACGACGGCGCCCAGGCTCGAATCTTCGGTTTGCACTCTCGATACTCCTGACGTGACCTCGACCGTCGTCGTGACCTCGCCGACTTGAAGCTTCACGTCCAGGCGCAGCCGCTGAGCGACTTCAAGCGTGACGTTGGATTGTTTGTAGGTCGAAAACCCCCGTGCGCTGACAGCGACTTCATAAGCGCCGATGGGCAACGCAGGGAGCGCGAAAATCCCGTCCGAAGAGGTGGTCGTCGCGTACTTTTGATTGGTCGCCGTGTGTAGAGCCGTCACATTCGCGCCGGAAACCAGCGCCCCCTGAGTGTCGGTGACGGTTCCGGTCAGTGTTCCCTGCGGCGACTGCGCGAACACGTTAGTGACCAGGCAGGTTGCGATCAACGACAGCATTCCTATCCATCGCTTCATAATTTTGGTTGTCATGATTTCCTCCGGATATGTTTCGACCCGCCAGAGTAACTGGCGCGGAAACGAATCCACTCACCGGTGGGTATCCAGTACATAGGCCGGATTCTTCTCCGTCGGCAACGGCGCATGGACAGCCTTGAACCACTTCAACAAATCATCGAGCAGTTCATCACGTTTCGCTCTGTTTTCATTGGCCAAGTTCTTCCGCTCTCCGATGTCTGTCGCGATGTTGTACAACTCAACCGCATTGTTCGTCGCAATCTTTTCGCGCCCGCCGCCGAGCTGCCATTCTTCGTGATAGAGATGCAGCTTCCAGTCGCCCTTGCGAATGACGCTCACCGGGCGCGAGCGAAAGACCGGATCGCGTCCGCGAATCACGGGATCGTCGAGATAGCCGGGGAAGTGCCAGAAGATCGCCTGCCGTTTCAGCTTGCCGGCGCCTTTGAATAACGGCAGCAGGCTTTCGCCATCGAGCGTTTTGTCTTTCGGCGCGGCGGCTCCTGCCACGGCCAGAAACGTCGGATAGAAATCTACGTTGTGAATTGGCGTCGTGTTGCGCGTACCGGGTTGGATGACGCCCGGCCAATAGGCGATGAACGGTTCGCGGATGCCGCCTTCGTAATAGCAACCCTTGTTGCCGCGCAACGGCTCCTGCGACGATTGCCGCGTGCCGCCGTTGTCCGAAGTGAAGATGACCAGCGTATTTTTGTCGAGGTTCAAGTCTTTCAGCCTGCTGAGCAGCAGGCCCACGCCATCATCGAGATCATAAAGACAGGCTGCGTATAGCGCTTGATGATGCTGCGCGCCGGGTTTCTTTGCCTTGAACTTTTCGAGCGATGAAGGCCGGGCTTCCAGTGCGGTGTGAATCGCGTGATGGGCCACATACGCAAAGAACGGACGGTCTTTATTCTTCTCGATGAAAGAGAGAGCGGCGCGCGTTAGCGAGTAGACGCCTTTTGGATCTTCGGGCTCATCACGTCTGGCGTTTGGGTCGGGCCTGCGTGAATCGAAGTAGACCTCGAAGCCTTGCGCTTCCGGCGTTGCGCCATCTTTGCCGCCTAGATGCCATTTGCCGAAGATGCCTGTCGCATACCCGGCGGCTTTCAAAGCTTCGGCCATCGTCACATTTGCAGGCGCAAGGCCGCTCTTGTTCGGAATGGGAATCATCCGCATCAGGTTTTTCGGTCCGCGCTCGGTGCTTTCCACGGCATAGACGCCGTGGCGCGGCCCGTATTGGCCTGAGAGCATCACGGCGCGGCTGGGCGCGCAGTTGCCCGCGCCCGCATACGCCTGCGTGAAGACCATCCCCGCTTTCGCCAGCCGGTCAATGTTGGGGGTCTCATAAAAGTCTGTGCCCTGATAGCCGACATCTTTCCAGCCCAGATCATCAGCGAAGATCAGAACGATATTGGGGCGTTGCTCCGGCTTCGTTTGCGCGGAGACCAAAATGGCCATCACAAACGGAATAGAGCCTAACGCCGCGAAGCGCAGAGCGAAGCGCAGCCGGCGGGGCGCCAATCTCAGCTTGAATAGACTCATCGTTTTTCTCCTTCCTTATGCAGCTTAGCCAGCCGGGCGGCCAGTTCTTTTCTCACCGGCGCGGACTGCGCGTCATTCGCCAGATTCTTCCATTCGGACGGGTCAGCTTGATGGTCATACAACTCCATGCCAATGACCGCGCCGCTTTCGTTCCGCCATTCGGTGTACCGCCAGCGCTCGGTGCGGATTGATCGGCCCGCTATCTTACCGCGCTGCGCCTGTGTGTAGGCCGCCTGCTTCCAGGCGCGCCGCGGCGCATCGAGCAGCGGGACGAAGCTGCGGCCCTCGAGATGCGCGGGCGCGGGCAAGCCGCTCAACTCCACGAGCGTTGGATAGATGTCCACGAATTCGACCAGGCGCGCGCTGCTTTGACCCCTGGCTTTCGCGCGCGGCGCGGCGACGATCAGCGGCGCGCGGGCCGACAGTTCAAAGAGGGTGTTCTTGTTCCACCAGCCGCGCTCGCCCAGGTGATAGCCGTGATCGCCGAAGAAGACGACGATCGTCGAGTCGGCCAGCTTAAGCCGGTCGAGCGCATCGAGCACTTTGCCCACCTGCGCGTCGGTGAACGAGACGCCCGCGTAGTAAGCGCGCATAAACTCGCGCCGCTCTTGATCGGTGAAGCGCGCGAAGGCTTCCAGGAATGCGCCGCCCGGCAGCGCCTGCGGCAGCTCCGGCGAGCGGTCAGATGCGTCTTGCGGCAGCTTAAGCTTTTCGAGTGGGTAGAGGTCGAAGTACTTCTTCGGCGCATTAAACGGGTCGTGCGGTTTGTGGAAACCGAGCGCGAGGAAGAAGGGTTTATCGCGCCGCTCTTCCATCAGCTTGATGGCTTCACGCGCGATCTGGCCGTCGGGCTGGTCTTCGTCCTCGCCCTCGGCGGCCAGCCAGCGACACCATTCCAAGAGCCCGCCGGTCAGGTTGCGCCCTTCGCCCTGGTTGCCGCGGGCGGTCGCCTGAAAGTAACGAGCCACGTCCCACGACGGCGAGTCGTCCATCTCGGCGCGCAGGTCTTCCATTGTCAGCCCGCGATGAAAAATCTTACCCAGGCTCGCCGCGTAGTAACCGTGCCGCCGGAACAATTGCGGCAGGGTCACAACGTCGGGGAGTTTCGCGCGGAAGTTGGTGTTGTTGTCTAGCACGCCGGTCGAGTCAGGTCTGAGGCCCGTGAGCAGTGAGGTGCGGCTGGGGTTGCAGACTGGGTACTGGCAGTAA
>Ga0126383_10003770_pt1 | contig 10105 bp, 15 predicted proteins | sample PanSoiMetPlot_35_FD_96882 | JGI IMG/M metagenome (GOLD analysis project Ga0126383, IMG submission 96882) | Tropical forest soil microbial communities from Panama - MetaG Plot_35 | ecosystem: Environmental > Terrestrial > Soil > Tropical forest > Bulk soil | place: Panama | collected 2016-02-17
GAGGGTGCGACTGAGGTCGGTCGCGATGCGCGCATACGCGAACCAGCCGACGCCCGCGAGCACGAGCGCCATCGCAAGCGAGAACAGCAGCGTCAGCCGGATCCGAAGCGGCAGCATCACGCCGCGAGCCTGTAGCCCGCGCCACGGACTGTCTCGAAGCGGTCCGCACCGAGCTTCTGTCTCAGGTAGCGAACGTAGACGTCGACGACGTTCGACCGGTTCTCGTACGCGAAGTCCCACGCGTGCTCGAGCAGTTGCACCCGGGACAGCACCTGCCCCGGCCGGCGCATGAAGGTCTCCAGCAGCGCGAACTCCTTCGGGGACAGCTGCACCTCGTCCTCGCCGCGCCAGACGCGGCGCGACGCAGGGTCGAGCCGGAGCTCGCCGACAACGAGCTCCGTCGGCCGCTCGACGCCGCCGCGCCGGGCGAGCGCGCGCAGGCGTGCAAGGAGCTCAGCGAGCGAGAACGGCTTCGTCAGGTAGTCGTCGGCGCCCGCGTCGAGCCCGGCAACCCGGTCCTCGACGCCGTCACGTGCAGTCAGCATCAACACGGGCGTCCAGACGCCTGCGGTGCGAAACCTCCGGCACGTCTCGAAGCCGCCCATCCCGGGCAACATGACGTCGAGCACGATCGCGTCGTACTCGTGCGCCTCGACGAGCCAGACGGCCTCTTCGCCCTCCGCCGTCACATCCGCGGCGTGGCCCTGCTCGGCAAGCCCGCGCCGGAGCAATGCGGCCATCTTGGGCTCGTCCTCGACGACCAGGAACCGCATGGTCCCATATGTTCGCTGTTCTCGATGAGAGCCGGATGAGGGCAGCTCTCATCGCTGTCTAACCTGCGCCGCCTACGCTGCAGGCATGTCGCCGCGCTCGCTCCTCGCCGCCGGTCTCGTCGCAGCGGCGATCTGCGCGCAGGCGGCCCGGGCAGCGCCTCCGGCTTTCGTCCTCCGCGTGACCAATCCGTGGTTTCCGCTCGAGCCCGGCACGACGTTCGTCTACACGGGCGAGAAGGACGGCGAGCGCGGACGCGACGTCGTCACCGTGACGCCCGAGACAAAGGTGATCCGCGGCGTGCGCTGCACGAAGGTGTCCGATCGGCTGTATCTGCGGGGCCGTCTCGCCGAGCGCACGACCGATTACTACGCACAGGACGCGCACGGCACCGTCTGGTACTTCGCCGAAGACACGGCCGAGCTGAATGCCGCCGGGAAGGTCACGAGCCGGGAGGGGACGTGGCGGGCCGGCGTCGATGGCGCAAAGGCGGGCATCTTCATGCCCGCCCAGCCGCAGGTCGGGCAGTCGTTCCGGCAGGAGTACCTCAAGGGGCACGCCGAGGATCACTTCCAGGTGATCCGGCTCTCCGGCAGGTCGATGCTGACGAAAGAGTGGACGCCGCTCGAGCCGGATACGCTCGACCACAAGCGCTACAGGCGAGGCACGGGCCTCATCGAGGAGCAGACGGTCAAGGGCGGCAACGAGCACTGGACGCTTGCCGACGTGCGCCATGGGTAGGCTCGACCTAATGGCACGCGTCGAGATCTTTTATTGCCCCGTCTGAAGCGGCTATGACGAACGGGCCGCGAGTCTCGCGGCCGAGCTCAACCAAGCCGGGCACGCCGCCGAGCCCGTCTCCGGGGCGAAGAGCCAGTACGACGTCGTCGCCGACGGCGACCTCGTCTTCTCTAAACAGCAGGAAGGTCGCTGGCCGGAGCCGGGGGAGGTCCTGCAGGCACTAGCCGCGGGTAGCGCGCGGTGAGCAGCAGCGTGTACCCCAGCGTCTCGAGCTCGTAGCGCAGGCAGAACGTCCCGAGCTCCTGCAGTCCGGCGGTTGTGCGGCCGAGCGCAAGCCCGGCGAACCACGCAGGGACCGCTGCGAGTGTCAGCACGACCCGCAGCGCCGTCGCCAGCAGCAGCGGCGGGATCGCAAGCACCAGCCTGAACAGGGTGACGAGCCGCGGCTGACGCGGCCGCTCGGGCAACTCGATCACGAAGGGGTGCGTCTGGGTGTGCAGCGGATCCGGATAGCGCGCGGAGAGTAGGAAGAACCAGGCGGTGACCTGGCCGACGTACCTCACATACGCGGCGATGAACCGGTGCAGCCACGTCGGCAGGCGGCCGTCGATCAAAAGAGCGAGCCAGGCGACCGCCAACGCGGGCGCGGCGACGAAGCTCCAGACGGCGATGACAACCGCCTGCGGGACGTAGAGAACGACACGGAACAGCACCACGAACCGGCCGCGGCGGAGCGGCTCCGCGTCGCGGACCCGTAGACGTTCGGCGCCCATGGGAGTGGGTACGGTACTGCGGGTGCGGCGGGCGTACCTCCTCGTGGTCGCGTTGGGCCTGCTCGCCGGTTGTGGCTCCAGCGGTCAGCGCCTGACCCGCGACGAGTACGCGTCGCAGGCTGACGCGATCTGCCAGAGGTACAAGCAGAAGACGGATGCGCTCTCGCGTCCGACATCGCTGGCCGAGCTCGCAACCGACTCCGATCAGCTCCTGCCGCTACTCCACGCCGCGCGGGGCGAGTTGCGTGCGCTGCGTCCCCCCGCCGAGGAGGAGGCGACGGCGAACGCGTGGCTCGACGAGTTCGACGTGACGATCGACGACGTCAAGAAGATCCGCGACAAGGCAAAGGCGGGCGACAGGGCTGGGGTCGCTGCAGTTGCAAGGCCGGCGCTGCGACGCGACCGCCGTGCGAACGAGCTCGCAACGCAGCTCGGAATGACCGTCTGCTCGAAGGACTAGGCGCCGCGGAAACGCGGCGGCCGCTTCTCGAGAAACGCGGCGACCCCCTCTTTGAAGTCCTCGGTCTGCGTGGCCGCCGCCTGCAGCTGCGCCTCGCGCTCGAGCTGCTCGTCGAGCGAGGCCGTGACGGCGTGGTCGAGCAGCCGTTTCGTCATCCCGACCCCGCGGGTGGGTAGCTCCGCGAGCTGCGCAGCGAACGAGGCGGCGCGTGCGCCCAGGGCATCCAGCTCCACGACCTCCGAGATGAGCCCCCACACCTGCGCCTCGGCCGCCGTCAGCCTCCTGCCCGAGGCGAGCCACTCGAACGCCCGCGCCGGCCCGAGTATGCGGGTGACGAAGTACGACCCGCCCGAGTCCGGGATCAGGCCGATGTTGATGAAGGCCGGGACGAAGGTCGCCGAATCGGCGGCGATACGCAGGTCGCAGGCACAGGCCAGGGACATGCCGGCACCGGCGGCGGCGCCGTTGACCGCGGCGATCACCGGCTTCTCGAGCGCCCGGATTGCCCGGATGTTCGGGTGGTAGTTGACGCGCAGGCGCGAGCCGATGTCGCCGGGCGCTTCGCGGAACTCGGTCAGGTCCTGGCCGACGCAGAAGCCGCGGCCGGCGCCCGTGATGACGACCGCTCGCACGCCGCCGTCGCGCGCCTCGCGCAAGGCCGTTGCGAGAGCGCGGTGCATCCCGGTGTTGAACGCGTTGAGGACGTCCGGACGGTTGAGCGTGATCGTCAGGACCGCGCCGTCGCGGCTCGTCTCGACCTCGGCCATCGGCCTGACTTTCGCAGATCGCGCAGCCAGCGGAGCCGTTGCTAGCTTGGCCTGATGGAGCCTCAGTTCGTCTCACTCCCGTCGGAGGACGAGGCACTCGACGCCTACTCCCAGACGGTGATCGCGATCGCGGAGCAGCTGTCGCCGTCCGTCGCGAACGTCCGCCTGCGGCGCGGAGGCGGCAGCGCCGTCGTGATCACTCCCGACGGCTTCATGCTCACCTCGGCACACGTCGTCGCGCGGACGCGTGGAGGCCGCGTGTCGTTCGTCGACGGCCGCGAGCTGGAGTTCGGGGTCGTCGGCACCGACCCGCTGTCCGACCTCGCCGTGCTCCGCGCAGACGGAGGCGAGCTGGTCCCTTGCGTGCTCGGCGACGCCGAGCACCTCCGCGTCGGCCAGCTCGTCGTCGCGATCGGCAATCCCCACGGCTTCACGGGCTCGGTGACGGCCGGGGTCGTCTCCGCGCTCGGGCGGTCGTTGCCGACGCGCTCCGGCGCGAATGTCCGCGTCGTCGACAACGTCATCCAGACCGACGCGGCACTCAACCCGGGGAACTCGGGCGGCGCGCTCGCCGACGGGCATGGCCGCGTCGTCGGCATCAACACTGCGGTTGCGGGGGTCGGCCTCGGCCTCGCCGTTCCGATCAACACGGCGACGCGGAAGATCGTCGGCGCGCTGATGACCGAAGGACGCTTTCGCCGCGCCTACCTCGGAATCGCCGGCGGCCCGCGACCACTGCCGCCGCGGCTTGCCCGAAAGCTCGGGCGCTCCGGGGGCGTCGAGATCGTGCAGGTCGTCGAGGGTGGGCCGGCGGATCGTGCCGGGCTGCGGCCCGAGGATCTGATCGTGGAGCTCGACGGAACGCCGATCGAGGGCATGGACGAGCTGCAGCGCGTTGTCGTCAGCGAGCTGATCGGCCGTGCGGTTCGCGCCAAGGTCGTGCGCGAAGGGCAGGAGCAGGAGCTGGAGCTCGTGCCTGCCGAGCTCGACGGCTGATCCCGTAGAGTCCGGACCAGGTGCAGCCGGCGACCGTCTTTCCGTGGCTGACATACGACGACGCCCAAGCGGCGATCGCCTTCCTCGAGAATGCCTTCGGCGGCGAGCTCGGTCGGATCGAGACGACCGACGACGGCTCCGTCGCCCACGCCGAGCTGAGGTTCGGCAACGGCCTCGTGATGGTCGGCTCCGCCCGGCCCGACCTGCCGGCGTCGGCCGGAACGAGCGGGCGCGGTTCCGGCATCTACATCGTCGTCGACGATGTCGACGCGCACCACGCGCGCGCCCGTGACGCCGGCGCGAACGTCACGGCGCCACCGCGGGACCGCGGCTATACGCGCGAGTACGCCACACGAGATCCCGAAGGCAACGTGTGGCACTTCGGCACGTACCAGCCGCTCGAGGGCGACTAGAGATGCACGTCGAGCGCCGGCTGCCCTCGCCGTCGCTCCGCCCGTACCTGCTCCGGCCGATCGAGGGCTGGGAGCAGTCGCATGCGGCTCAGGCACAGCTGCGCGAGGTGCCGTTCCCCGGCGTGCCGCTGATCTTCGGGCTCGACACGGCCTGGGAGATCGACGGACCGATGACGAGCGAGTGCGAAGCGAGCTTCGTCGCCGGCCTGCACGCGGCGCCGACGCTCGTTCGTCCGACCGGGCCCTCGTGGTCGTGCGTCGAGCTGCGGCTGACGCCGATCGCGGCGCACCGCATCTTCGGGGTGCCGATGCACGAGCTCGCCAACCGCACAGTCGCGCTCGCCGACGTCGCACCGGAGGCGGACGAGCTCGTCGAGCGACTCCGCGAGGCGCCGTGGCCGGAACGGTTCGACCTGATCGAGCGGTTCCTGCTCCGCCGGCTCGACACGGCACGCGAGTCGGCGCGCGGAGTCGAGTGGTCCTGGCAGGAGCTGCGGCGAACTGAGGGACGTGCCCCGATCGGGGAGCTCGCGAACGAGCTGGGCTGGAGCCACCGGCGGCTGATCGTCCGCTTCCGCGAGCAGGTCGGCCTCACACCGAAGGCGGTCGGGCGGGTGATGCGCTTCGATCACGCGGTGCGGGCGCTCCGATCGGCGGCGACAGAGTTGGCGGAGGTCGCCTACGACTGCGGGTACTACGACCAGGCGCACATGAATCGCGACTTCCGCGAGCTCGGCGGCACGACGCCGCAGGCGTTCCGCTCCTCGCTGCTCGAGTTGGGCGGCGTCGCGGCCTAGCGTCAATTCCGTCCAAGACACCGCGAGCGCCAGCTGCCACTCTGCTGCCATGACCAAGCCAACAGTGTTTCCATCGTTGAAGTATGCGAATGCACAGGCCGCGCTCGAGTTTCTGCAAGCTGCCTTCGGCGCGCATGAGCACGCCATCCATCGGGGCGACAGCGGACGGATCGTCCACGCCGAGGTGAGCTTCGGGAACGGCATCGTGATGTTCGGCACGGCGTCGAACGGCGCTGCAACCCACGGCGACGTCTACATTGCCGTCGAGGACCCGGACGCGCTCTACGAGCAGGCTCGCGCGGCCGGAGCTGAGATCGTGCGCGACCTGTCCGACACGGAGTACGGCTCCCGCGAGTTCGGTGCGAAGGACCCCGAAGGCAACGCGTGGTACTTCGGGACCTACCAGCCGTTCGACTAGATCTCCGCTGGGTGCGTGTGCGACTCGTGGCGAGCGAGCTCGTACACGACCTGCGCCACCAGCATGACTGCGAACACCCACACGACGGCCAGCGGACTGAGGCCGAGCGGAATGAGCAGCAGGGCGATCGCGGCGGTCGAGAGCCGGAGCACGACGTCGGAGTCGATGACCATCGTGCCCGCGACGAGCTGAATGACACCGAGCCCGAACATCGCAAGCGCCAGCCCGGCGCTGAGGATCCAGCCGGTGTCGTCGTAGTGATGGTCACCGCCGGAAGCGAGGATCGCGAGCTTCACGCCGGCGCCGAGCGCCGCGAGACCGGAGACCACGAAGTAGTTCATGTACACGTAGGTGAGCCCGCCGACGATGCCGCGTGAGGTCAACGCGCCCTCGTCGAGGAAGTCGAAGTAGATCCACCAGAGCGCCGCCGCGACGACAAAGCCGCCGAGAGCCGCCGCCGCGGAGCCCGCGTCCCAGCTCACCTTCGAGACGCCGAGAACGACGGCCAGCACCGATTCGCCGAGGACGATGAGAGTCAGCAGCCCGAAGCGCTCGGGCAGGTGACGCCGGTCGACCGGCGCGTCGCGGATCGACCTCCAGCCGCGAACGGGCGCGACGAGCTCGATCAGGAGCGCAATGCCCCAGAGGACGTAGACCCACGGCTTGTCGAACGCGATCGAGACGGCCCAGATGACGACGGCGAGGCTGAACAGGTCCAGGAGCGTTCGGGTGAGGATGCGCGCCTCCGGCACGTGTCGGTTCGCGCGGGCGTAGAGCGCAATGAGCACGATCCGCACAGAGAGGTACGCGAGCGGGAATCCCTTGGTGTCCCCCTCGAAGACGCTCGGAATCGTCGTCGCGAGCACCGCGACTCCGAACATCGCCGCCAGCATGAACAGCCGATAGACGAGATCGTCGGTGTCGAAGCGGTTGGCATAGAACGTAAATCCCATCCACGCCCACCAGACCGGCACGAACAGGCCGAGGAACTCGAAGAAGCGCGCCCGCGTCGGCTCCGCCGCGAGCGCATTCGCGAGCTGACTGACGGCAGCGACGAAGACGAGGTCGAAGAACAGCTCGAGCCAGGTCGCGCGGCGTTGCCCCTCGATGTCGCGGCCGCGGGTGCGCAGGCGCGGCGGCTCGAGCAGCCGCGCGAAACCGGTCAACGGCCCCTGAAGTCCGGCTTCCGCTTTTCGGTGAAAGCGCTGAGCCCTTCCTTCGCGTCCTCAGAAGCAAACGCAAGGTAGAGCGCACGCCGCTCGTACTCGAGGCCGAGTTCGAGCGTCGACTCGTATGCGCGGTCGACGGCCTCCTTCGCAAGCCGTGTCGCGACCGGGCCTTTGGAGGCGATATCGCGCGCGACGCGCTTCGCCTCGACGAGCCACGCCTCCTGGGTGACGACGCGCGCCACCAGCCCGGCCTCGAGCGCCTCGCTTGCGTTCAGCAGGCGCCCGCTCAGGATGACGTCCATCGCGACCGCCTTCCCGACGGCGCGCGTCAGGCGCTGGGTGCCGCCGGCTCCGGGGATGATTCCGAGCGAGGTCTCGGGCTGGCCGAAGCGCGCAGACTCGGCCGCCACGATCAGGTCGCACGCGAGCGCGAGCTCGCAGCCGCCGCCGAGGCAGTAGCCGGACACCGCCGCGACGAGCGGCGTCCAGAGGTTGCGGATCGCGTCCCAGCGCTCGACCCGGCGCGCGTAGTAGAGCTCGATCGCCGTGGTGCGCGCGAGCTCGCCGATGTCCGCGCCGGCGGCGAATGCGCGCTCGGAGCCGCCGAGCACGACGCAGCGAATCGCGTCGTCGCGGTCGAGCCGTTGCAGCTCGGCGACGAGCTCGCCCATCAGCTCGTCCGACAGCGCGTTGAGCTGCTGCGGGCGGTTCAGCAGGACGACCGCGATGGGGTCGTCGCGCTCTACGAGGACGAGCGATTCAGGAATGCCTTCACCGCCTCCTGTGCCTCGTCCCCGAGCATCGACAGCGCCAGCCAGTCACGCGCATGGTTCGCCGTCTCGTGCCAGGACAGATCGCGCCAGAAGTTGAGCTGCTGCTTCGCGTAGCGCGTCGTCTGCGGCAGCTTCTCCGCAAGGTTCGCCACCACTTCGTCGACCTTGGCGTCGAGCTCCGCGGCGGGCACCGCCCAGTTGACGAGGCCCCAGTCCGCCGCCTGCGCGGCGGGAACCTCTTGGCACATGTAGATGATCTCGCGCGCGCGGCGGTCGCCGACGAAGACGGGCAACCATTGTGTCGCCCCGCCGGCCGGCACGGAGCCGTGCTCGAGCCCGACGTGACGGATGAACGCATCGTCGACCATGACCGCGAGGTCGCAGGCCATCTGCAGCTCGTTGCCGCCGCCGACGGCGATGCCGTTGATCCGCGCGAGCGTCGGCTTGCCGATCTCGCGCAGCTTGTCGTGCATGTCCTTGAACGCGCCGAACCACTTCCAGTACTCCTTCGGCTTCCCGAGGTAGTCGGCAGCCCACGACTTCAGGTCGGCGCCGACGCAGAAGGCACGCCCGCTGCCCGTGACGACAACGACGCGTATGTCGTCGTCCCAGGACGCGTCCTCGCACGCACGCGCGATCTCGCGGAGCATGCGGAAGTCGAACGCGTTGAGCACGTCCGGACGGTTCAACGTGATCGTCGCCCGCGGCGGCGTCTTCTCGTAGACGATCGACTCGAAGCCGAGCTCGTCGGGCGGACGTGGTCGCGGGTGCGTCGGCTCAGTCAACGTCCGCGAACATCACGGTGAAATTGCCGCCCTGCTCCATCGCGTCCTTGCCGGTCGCCATGAACTCGTCGCTGCGGGCCGCTGCCTTGAACGCCTCCAGGTCGGGCCACTCGAACTCGGCGTAGTAGCCGTACGCCGGCTCGCCCATCGGCGCGCCGAAGATCTTGCCGTGACGGAAGGTGCTGCCCGGAACCCTCCGGCACAACTCGACGTGCTCTTCGTACCGATTCGCGTCCGGCTCTCGGTCGTACAGGACGATCGCGCGAACCACTTCGCCTCCCCTTCGTCGTAGACGGTTCGGAGCGTATAGCTTCACCTGCAAAGGGAGGTGCTCATGGGCAAACGAATGGTGCACGTCGAGTTCCCCGCGCAGGATCTCGAGCGCGGGCGGAAGTTCTGGGAGGCGGTCGGCGGCTGGAAGATCGAGGACGCCGGCATGGGCGGCATGCAGTACCTGATGTGGCAGGAGGGCGATCAGGGCGGCGGCGTCTACAGCATGGAGGGCATGTCGGGGACGACGCTCTACCTCGGCAGCGACGACATCGACGCCGACATTGCCAGGGTGAAGGAGCTCGGCGGCGAGGCCGAGGGCAAGCAACCGATCCCGAACATCGGCTGGTTCGCGCGCTGCAAGGACAGCGAGGGGAACAGCTTCAGCCTGTTCCAGAGCGACGAGAGCGCACCGATGCCGGAGGGCATGGGGGGTTGACGGCAGTCTCGATCGCGCTTGCCGTGGCCGCAGGCCTCGCGGGCGCGGTTCAGGCGGCGGTGATGGGAACGTTGGGCGAGCGCACGGGAGTCTTCCCGGCGCTCGCCTTCTCGGGCATCGTCTCGGTCGTCCTCGGCCTGTCCCTGCTGCTGGTCGTCAAGCAGAGCTTTCGCGGGCTCGGCGACGTCGCGCGTGAGCCGCTGTGGCTGTGGACCGGCGGAGCGCTGTCGGTGGTGATCATCCTCGCCATCACCGTCGCCTCGCCGCGCATCGGGCTCGCCGCGACGATCGGGACGATCATCGCGCTGAACCTCGGCATGGCGGCTGCGATCGACCGCTATGGCTGGTTCGGTCTCGACCGCGTCGCGATCGGCTGGCCGCGCATCCTCGGTCTCGTCTTTCTCGGCCTAGGCGCCGCGCTGACGTTGATCAAGACCTAGGCCGACGATGTCGTCCGGTTTCACCGGCACGCGCGTGAGCTCACGCCCCGTCGCCGCGCGCAGCGCCGCGACCACAGCGGCGGTCGACACCAC
>Ga0126383_10003771_pt1 | contig 10104 bp, 12 predicted proteins | sample PanSoiMetPlot_35_FD_96882 | JGI IMG/M metagenome (GOLD analysis project Ga0126383, IMG submission 96882) | Tropical forest soil microbial communities from Panama - MetaG Plot_35 | ecosystem: Environmental > Terrestrial > Soil > Tropical forest > Bulk soil | place: Panama | collected 2016-02-17
AACGTGGGCCCGAACTCATCGTTCGCTAGGTAGCCGAGTCTTGGAAGCCCCAAACGCGCCCCTCAACAAGTCCTTGCATTTCGCCCACGGAGGCCTGATCCGCGCCGCTTACGGTGCCGTCGCGCACGCAGCAGGAGGTGGGCATGGCACACAGGCTCATCGTTCTCGCTCGCCGCGCTGCTCGGCCTCGCGGTCGCGGCCGTGCCGTCGCCCTAGCCGGAACCTTCGAGACCCGGCTCCGGGCGGGCCTCGACCCGCTCCAGGAACTCCCCGACCACCTGCAGGTAGCGCTCCGGCTCCTCGAGGTAGGGCATGTGCGCGCTGTGCTCGAAAAGGACCCATTCGGAGCCCGCGATCCCGCGATGGAGCGGCTGGACCAGCGTCGGGGTGCATTCGTCGTAGCGCCCCGAGGTGATCAGCGTCGGGACGCGGATCTCCCCCAGCCGCCCGATCACGTCCCAGTCCTTGAGCGTGCCGGTGACCGTGAACTCGTTCGGGCCCCACATCGTCTCGTAGACCTGTTTGCCGAACTTCGCCCGCGCCCGCTGGAGCACGTCAGGCTCGGGATCGAGCCGGCAGATGTGGCGGCGCCTGAACTCCTCTCCGTCAAGGCCTGCGGCGAGGCGGGCAGTCTCCTCGGCCCAGCGCGGCGCGCTCGACGGCGTCGAGTTGAGAACCAGGCTCGCGAGGCCCTCAGGGCGCGTGAGCGCGTACTCGACCGCGAGCATCCCGCCCCAGGACGAGCCGAAGAGGTGAATCTCGTCGAGCCCGAGGCCTTCACGCACCGAGCGCAGCTGCTCGATGAACGTCTCGACCGTCCAGAGCGAGGGGTCGTCCGGCCGGTCGGACTCGCCGCTCCCGAGCTGGTCGTAGAAGACCACGCGCCGGCCCTGATCGATCAGGGCGGACAGCGCTTCCAGCGCGTCGTGCGCGCTCCCCGGTCCGCCGTGGAGCACGAGCAGCGGCAGGCGGCCCGGCTGGTCGCGCTCGCCGAAGACCCAGACCGCCGTCAGCCAGTCCTGGAACGGGAGGTGCTTCAGCTGATCGTCCAGGTGTCGCCCGCATGCAGGAGCTCGGCCAGGTCGCCCTCGCCCTGCTCCTCGCGGGCTCGCTCGAGCTGCTCGTCCATCAGGCGGTCGTAGACCGGCCGCTCGATGTCGCGGAAGACGCCGATCGGGGTCGGGCCGTGCGGCGTATGCGACAGGCGCGCGACGGCGGCGGCGAGCGACGGCGTCCGGGCGTGCTCGTCGTGCACGAGCAGTGCGCCCTGGCCGACCTCCGCGACGTCGACGATCTCGGCGGAGGCGTCGGGAAGCAGCCGCACCCCGCGCTCGTCCTCGGCGCCGAAGCGGATCGGCTTGCCGTCCTCGAGCCGGATGCGGTTCTCCTTCTCCTCGCGCACCGCGTCGAACGCGCCGTCGTTGTAGACGTTGCAGTTCTGGTAGATCTCGACGAAGGCCGCGCCCGGATGTGCGTAGGCGCGCCGCAGCACCTCGGTCAAGTGCGCGCGGTCGGTGTCGATCGAGCGGCCGACGAAGGTCGCCTCCGCGCCGAGCGCCAGCGCCACCGGGTTGAACGGCCAGTCGAGCGAGCCCATCGGCGTCGTCTTGTTCACCGTCCCGAGCGGCGAGGTCGGCGAGTACTGGCCCTTGGTCAGCCCGTAGATCTGGTTGTTGAAGAGCAGGATCTTCACGTTGACGTTCCGGCGCAGCGCGTGGATCAGGTGGTTGCCGCCGATCGAGAGCGCGTCGCCGTCGCCGGTCACGACCCAGACGGAGAGATCCGGCCGTGAGAGCGCCAGGCCGGTCGCGATCGCGGGCGCGCGCCCGTGGATCGAGTGCATCCCGTACGTCTGCATGTAGTACGGGAAGCGTGCGGCGCAGCCGATCCCGGAGATGAAGACGATCCGCTCGCGCTCGAGGCCGAGCTCGGGCATGAACTTCTGCACCGCCGCGAGGATCGCGTAGTCGCCGCACCCCGGACACCAGCGCACCTCCTGGTCGGAGGTGAATTCCTTGGCCGTGAGCACCGGCAGCCCGTTCCCGCCGTTGTCGCTCAATGCCGCGGCCTCCCCTCGTCGGCCGGCGCGTCGACGCTGTCCACGGACCGCTCGTCCTCCCCCGCCTGAGCCGAGGAGCGGAAGACCTTCTCAAGCATCTCTCGGACCTTCACAGCAGCGCCTCGATCGCCTCCGCGAGCTCGCCGGCCCGGATCGGCAGCCCTCGCACGCGGTTGTAGCCGACCGCGTCGACGAGGAAGTCCGCCCGCACCAGCTTCGAGAGCTGGCCGAGGTTCATCTCCGGCACGAGCACGCGGTCGTACGAGCGCAGCACCTCGCCGGTGTTGCGCGGGAACGGGTTCAGGTGGGTCAGGTGCGCCTGCGCGACCTTTCCGCCCGCCGCGCGTACCCGCCGGACGGCCGCGGTGACCGGCCCGTACGTGCCGCCCCAGCCCAGGACGAGCACCGACGCGCCGTCCGGGTCGTCGACCTCGAGCTTCGGGATGTCTGCCGCGATCCCGGCGACCTTCTGCGCGCGGAGGCGGACCATGTGGTCGTGGTTGTCCGGGTCGTAGGAGACGTTGCCGGTCTCGTCCTGCTTCTCGAGCCCGCCGATCCGGTGCTCGAGCCCGGGCGTCCCCGGGATCGCCCACTCGCGTGCAAGCGTCTCCGGATCGCGCACGTAGGGCAAGAACTCGCCGTCGCGGTTCGGCTGCGTTGCGAACTCGACCGGGATCTCCGGGAGCGCGGCCGCGTCGGGCAGCAGCCACGGCTCCGAGCCGTTGGCGAGGTACGCGTCCGAGAGCAGGTAGACCGGCGTGCGGTACTTCAGCGCGATCCGCGCGGCCTCCAGAGCCGCGTCGAAGCACCCGCCCGGAGTCGCGGCCGCGACGACCGGCACTGGCGACTCGGCATTGCGTCCGAAGAGCACCATCAGCAGGTCGGCCTGCTCGGGCTTCGTCGGCATGCCCGTCGACGGCCCGGCGCGCTGGATGTCGAGGATCAGGAGCGGCAGCTCCAGCGCAACCGCGAGCCCGACGGTCTCCGCCTTCAGCACGACTCCCGGACCGCTCGACGTGCAGACGCCCAGCGCCCCGCCGAAGCTCGCGCCGAGCGCCGCGCCCACCGCCGCGATCTCGTCCTCGGCCTGGAAGGTGCGAATGCCGAAGCGCTTGTGCCGCGAGAGGTGCTCGAGAATCTCCGATGCGGGCGTGATCGGGTACGCGCCGAGGAACAGCGGCAGCCCGCTCTTCACCGAGGCCGCGATCAGCCCGAGGCCGAGCGCCTGGTTGCCGGTGATGTTCCGGTAAGTGCCGGGCGGCAGCTGCGCGGGCGCGACCTCATATGAGACGACGAAGTCCTCGGAGGTCTCGCCGTAGGCCCAGCCCGCCTTGAAGGCTTTGACGTTCGCCTCCGCGATCGCCGGCTTCGACTTGAACTTGCTCTCAATGAACTCGACCGTCGCCTCGGTCGGCCGGTGGTAGAGCCACGACATCAGGCCGAGCGCGAACATGTTCTTCGAGCGCTCCGCCTCGCGCTTGGACACGTCGACCTCTTTGAGCGCCTCGAGCGTCAACGTCGTGAGCGGCACCTCGTGGACGTGGAACTCGTCGAGCGAGCCGTCCACGAGCGGGTTCGTCGCGTAGTCTGCCTTGTCGAGGTTGCGGTCGGTGAAGGCGTCGCGGTTGACGATCAGCGTCCCGCCCTTGGGCAGGTCGCGCAGGTTCGTCTTCAGCGCGGCCGGGTTCATCGCCACGAGGACGTCCGGCGCATCACCGGGGGTGAGGATGTCGTGGTCGGCGAAGTGGAGCTGGAATCCGGAGACGCCCGGCAGCGAGCCGGCAGGCGCGCGGATCTCGGCGGGAAAGTCCGGCAGCGTCGACAGGTCGTTCCCGACGAGCGCCGTCTCGCTCGTGAAGCGCCCGCCGGTGAGCTGCATTCCGTCGCCGGAGTCGCCGGCGAAGCGGATCGTCACCTGTTCGAGCTGCTCGACCTGCTTGGCCACTCGCCTACAAAGTAGCGCGCCGCACCGTGATGCCCCACGCCTTGCCGGAGGCGAAGAGCTCGTCCGGGTCGACCTCGTCCCGCCACCCGATGAAATGACGCTCGGGCTCGTCCTCGGTCGAGCCGTAGACGGCCGGCCGCTCCTCCCGACGCTGCTCGCGCGAGCCGCGCTCCAGCTCCTCGAGCCGGCGCTCCGCCTCTTCAGCCGCAGGGCCTTCTGCGTAGCCCTTCGCCATCAGCCGGCCTCGGCAAGCAACGCGTCGAGGTCGAGCGGCGCGCTCACCATCGCCACGCCTTTCCCCTCTGGCGGACGCGGCCATTCCTCCTCGGGTTTGTCGCGGTAGATCTCGATCCCGTTGCCGTCCGGGTCACGGAGGTAGACGGCCTCGGAGACGCCGTGGTCGGTCGCGCCGTCGACGGGCCACTTCGCTTCGGCCAGGCGCCGCAGCGCGTTGCCAAGCGTCGCCCGGTCCGGATAGCGGATCGCGACGTGGTAGAGACCCGTCGTGCCCGCGGGAGGGGCGGAGCCGCCGCGCGACTCCCACGTGTTCAGGCCGAGATGATGGTGGTAGCCGCCGGCCGAGAGGAAGGCCGCCTGCTCGCCGTAGCGTTGCATCACGTCGAAGCCGAGGATGTCCCGGTAGAAGGCGAGTGAGCGGTCGATGTCTGAGACCTTCAGATGGACATGGCCGATGTCGACGCGCGGGTCGATGCTCATGCCGGGACGACTGTACCTGGCCTCGGGTTGTTGACAACGGTCGTTGGCAGGGCGGGGGCCGCAGTCCCACCCCACCCAGTCCCCCGAGTCCCTACGGGCCCCACGGCGTCGAGCCGCCAAGCGCGGCGGCAACGACCGCACCGAGGACCAGCACCAGCGCGTGGATACGTGCTGCCACAGCGATCACCTCCTTCCGGAATACGTCGTAGCGAGCGAAGGTTCCGCGCAACCCAAGCGCCCGTGGTCATTTGTTGTCAAGGCTCGGTTCGCGATTGACGCTGCTCCCCCCTGAGGTCAATATGGAGCCGGTGCCGGACCGAGATCGAGAAGGCCCAGAGGAGACGATCGGCCAGCGTCTGCGGCGCCTGCGGCGCGAACGAGGTCTCTCGCAGCGCGAGCTCGCCTCGCCTGGAGTCTCGTACGCCTACATCTCGCGGATCGAAGGAGGCGCCCGCCGGCCGTCCGTGAAGGCGCTGCGGATGCTCGCCCGCAAGCTCGGCGTCACGGCCGACTACCTGGAGACCGGTTCCGAGATCCGAGACACCGAGGAACGGGAGCTTCGAATCGCCGACGCCGAGCTCGAGCTCCGGCTCGCGGACGACACCACCGAGGCCGAGAGCAAGCTCGAGAGCCTGCGCTCGGAAGCGCTCGAAGCCGGCGACGCCCTGGCCGCGGCGCGCGCCAGCATCGCGCTCGGCCTCGCGGCGGCGCACGCTGGTCGCAACCAAGAAGCGATCGGGCGGCTGGAGACCGGCCTCGAGCTCGCGGACGTCTCGCCGAGCGTCCGTCCCGAGGTCTACGCGACGCTCGGCCGCGCATATGCGGCCAGCGGCGAGACCCCGCGCGCCGTCGAGCTGTTCGAGCGCTGCCTCGACGACGTCTCGCGCGAGACTCCTGAGGATTTCACCGCACAGGTTCGCTTCACGACGTACCTCAGCTACGCGCTGACGGATCTCGGCGACCTGGCGCGCGCCGACGAGGTGCTCGAGGAGGCAATCGCGAAGGCCGAGGAGGCAACCGACGCGTACTCGCGCGTCCGGCTCTACTGGGGAGTCGCGCGCCTCAACGAGGTGCAGGGTCGCTCAGCCGCGGCGCTGACCTACATCCGGCGCGCGATCGCGTTGCTGGACGTCACCGACGACACCCTCCACCTGGCGAGAGCGCACCTCCTCGCGGGGTCGATCATGCTCTCCCAGAAGAACGTCGAGGGCGCCGCGCACCACTACGCGCTCGCGGAACAGCTCTTCGGCCCGAGCGCCGAGCCCGAGGATCTGGCGAACCTCTACGCCGACCAGTCCAAGCTGGCCGTGCAGAAAGGCGACGCCGACGAGGGCGTCCGGCGAGCAGAGGCGTCCGTCGCCGCGGCCTCGGACGAATACCTGCACGAGCGCGGCAACGCCCTCTGGGCGCTCGCGGATGCCAAGGCGCTGCAGGGCGACGTCGACGGCGCCGACGCGGCGTTCCGCGAGGCGACGGAGCTCCTCGCCAGCCATGGCCACCGTCGCGACCACATCGAGGCCTACCGCGCCTGGGGGAAGTTCCTGCGCCGGGCCGGCCGCGAGGAACAGGCGCTCGAGGTGCTCGAGCGGGTGGCAGACCTTGCCGCCGAGCCATCGGCCGTCGACTCGCACGGGCTCCGGTGATCCAGGCCGCGGTTCGACCGCGCGGCCCCTTCTCGCTCCGCCTCTCGGCCCGACTGGCGGGCAATGCGACGCGCACGAAAGCAGGTGGTCCGCTGGCCGCGGCGCTGGCGGCGGGCGGGCTAGGTCGCGCCTGGCAGCAGGCTGACGGCACCGTCCAGTTGCAGGCACCAAACGAACCAGGGATGGATGAGCTGCGGTTCGTGCTCGGGCTGGACGACGACCACTCCGAGTTCCTGACGAGGTTCCGCGACGACCAGCTGCTCGGCCGGGCCCTTCCGCGGCTACGAGGCTTCCGGCCGATGCGGCTCGCAACGGTCACGCACGCGCTCCTGCGCGCGGTCGCCGGGCAGCTGATCACGGCCCGCCGGGCGCGGGAGATCGAGCGCACGGTCATCCGCGCGTCGACGCCGCAGCTTCCGGGGACGTTCCTCCACGCACCGCCGACTCCGGCGACCTTCGCGCGGCTCGCGCCCGCCGAGCTGCGCCGGCTCGGGCTCGGAGCGCGGCGAGGCGCGACCCTTGTGCGGCTCTGCCGCTCCGTCGACCTCGAGCGCCTTCGGGCGCTGCCGACGGCGGCCGCGGCGGACCGGCTCGAGCGGGAACGCGGCCTTGGCCCATGGTCCGTCGGCCTCGTCTGCGTGGAGGGACTGGGCCGGTTCGAGCGCGGGCTCGTCGGCGACCTCGGGCTCGTCAAGCTCTGCCGTGCGCTGTGGGGCCGGCGCGTCGAGCCCTGGGAGACGGCCGAGCTACTCGAGCCGTACGGCGAATGGGCCGGCCTCGCGGGGATCTATCTCCTCCAGGCCTGGCGCCTCGGACTCCTGCCCGTACCTAAAAGCCGCGCCGCCTAGACTGCCGCGCATGGCACGCCAGGTCGCGATCCTCGGGGTCGGAACGATTGGCGAATCGCTCCTGCGCGGGCTTCTCAGCGGCGGCTGGCGCGAACCTTCGGAGCTGGTCGCCACCGCGCGTGACGAGCAGCGGGCCGCGGAGCTTGCCGAGCGATACGGCGTGCGGGCCACGACGTCGAACGCCGAGGCGGTCGCCGGCTCGACGCTCGTGGTGATCGCCGTCAAGCCGCAGGACTTCGATGCGCTGCTCGGCGAGATCGGCGGGTTGCTGACACCGAAGCAGACCGTGCTGTCGGTGGCCGCCGCGATCCCGACTGCCGCGATCGAGGGACAGATCGCGCCCGGAGTCCCGGTCGTGCGGGCGATGCCGAACCGGCCGGCCACCGTGCACGAGGGCATCGCCGGCGTCTGCGCGGGCGCGCACGCGGGTGACGACAACCTGACGCTCGCGGAGGAGGCGCTGAGCCACCTCGGGGCAGTCGTCCGGGTGCCCGAGCGCTACATGGACGCGGTCACGGCGGTCTCCGGGTCCGGGCCCGCGTACTTCGCCCTGCTCGCAGAGGCGATGATCGAGGCAGGGATCCTGCTCGGCCTCTCGCGCGAGATCTCGACGCAGCTCGTCGTCCAGACGATGTTCGGGACCGCGAAGCTGCTGCGCGACGAGGAGGTGCATCCCGTCGAATTGCGCGAGCAGGTGACCTCGCCGGGCGGGACCACGATCCGGGCGATCCGAGAGCTCGAGCGGGCCGGCGTCCGGGCGGCGTTCCTGAACGCGATCCAGGCGGCGATGGAGCGGTCACGGGAGCTGGCAGCGGGAGAGTCGTGACGCTCTACGGCGTCGAGATCGTTCGCCTCGCGGACAAGGAGGCGGCCGCGTCGTTCGTCGCCGACGAGCTGGTCGCGGCGGCGCGGGCCGGCTCGTCGATCGCCCTGACCGGCGGGAGGTCGCCCGGCCGCGCGTACGAGCTCGCCGCGGAGCGCGAACCGGACTGGAGCGGCGCCACCTTGTGGTGGGGGGACGAGCGCGCGGTCCCGCCCGACGACGAGAACTCCAACTACCGGCTCGCGGATGAGACGCTGATCGGGTTGCTGACCGGTCGACCCCAGATCCGCCGGATCCGGGGTGAGCTGGGCGCTCAGGCGGCGGCCGACGAGTACGACCGCCTCCTGGAGGGCGTTCGGCTCGACCTCATCCTGCTGGGGCTTGGCCCGGACGGCCACGCGGCGTCGCTGTTCCCGAACCAGCCGACGCTGGACGAGCGGTCACGCAGGGCGATCCCCGCCAAGGCCACCCTCGAGCCGTTCGTCGAGCGAGTGACGATGACCCTGCCGGTGCTTTGCTCTGCCGCGGAGGTGCTCTACCTCGCCACGGGCGAGTCGAAGGCCGAGGCTGTCGAGCGCGCCTTCGCGCAGCCGCCCAGCCGCGACGCGCCGGCGAGCCTGGTTCGTTCGACGGGTGGCCGGACGCGCGCGGCCCTCGACGAGGCCGCCGCGAGCAGCCTGCCGCACTAGACACTCAACCTCCCGCACCGTATATATAGGCATCGGATGGCCGCAACCGAGCAGATCCTGGACGTCCTGATCCTCGACAAGCCGGAGCAGCTCAAGGCGCTCGGGCACCCGCTCCGCCTCCGCGTTCTCGAGATGCTCGGGACGAGCGGCGAAGACGCGATCACGAACCGCGAGCTCGCGAACAAGCTCGGCGTCGACCCGGGCCACCTCCACTTCCACGTGCGGATGCTGCTGCGAGCCGGCCTGATCACGCTCGTCGACACGGGCAAGGGACGGGAGAAGCCGTACCGGCCGGTCGCGCGCACGCTGCGCGTTGCTCCCGAGCTGCTGGCGTCCGGGCTCACGACCGACCTGCGGGCCGCGATGCTCGACGAGGTACAGCGCGGCTGGGACGAGCACGGCGCGCAAGGGCTGTTCCGCTCGGCGCAGGTGACGGCGCGCATCCGGCCGGAGCGCGCCCTGGAGCTGATCACGGAGCTCGTCGAGAAGGCTCGGGACTTCGAGGAGGAGAGCGCCGATCCGCTGGTCATCACAGCGGTCCTGCACCCGCCCACGAGCTCGCCGAGCTTCGACGGTCCCTAAGGCGGCAGCGCCAGCTAGGGGAGCAGCGGCGAGCTGAGCTCCGCAGCGATCGCGCGGCGCTCCGCCAGCGCCTGTAGGACGAGCACGGTGTCGGCGACAGGGAGGTCCTCGAGGTACTCGCCGCGGGTCTCGAACGACTCGAGGACCGACTCGACGGCGAACTCATAGCCCGCGACGTCCTGGGCGGCCAGGAAGGCAAGCGAATCGCCGACGTCGTTAGGGAAGTCGTCGCGCGTCCGGATCGCGTCGGCGCAGCGGCGGGCATCAGGCGGGCGGTCGAGGACGAGGGATGCGATCGCGGCGGCGTACTGCCCGATCGGCGACTGCGATTCACCAGCGCCGGCCTCGAGAGTCCAACGGGCTGCATCCTCGGCCGCGGGCCAGTCGCCGGCGAGAATCAGCGCCTTCATGGCGCCGATCGGCCGGCCCCAGCTTCCGGGCGGAGCTTCGGGAAAGCTCTCTCGGTAGCGCTCGGCCGCGCGGTGGAACCAGTCGGCCGCCTCGTCTGGACGGCGGAGCATGAGCAGGGAGAGTCCCGCGCCGCCAGCGGCGTTGCCGAGGCGGGTCAGCTGGCGCTGGCGGGAGTCCGGGTCCGGGGCATCGCGAAGCCGGGCCTCTCCGTCACGATAGCGAGCCTCCTCTCGCGCAAGGTGCGCCTCCCAGCGCTCCTTAGCAAGCGCCGCTGTTTTAGGCACAGCCGACCTCCTCCCCACTGCGATCCTAACGCCGAAATTCCAACTGATGGGTCACGGAAATGTGCCAGGAGTGTGCCGCTTTCTCCCAGGCTTCATGGACTAG
>Ga0126383_10003772_pt1 | contig 10104 bp, 7 predicted proteins | sample PanSoiMetPlot_35_FD_96882 | JGI IMG/M metagenome (GOLD analysis project Ga0126383, IMG submission 96882) | Tropical forest soil microbial communities from Panama - MetaG Plot_35 | ecosystem: Environmental > Terrestrial > Soil > Tropical forest > Bulk soil | place: Panama | collected 2016-02-17
TACGAATGGACGGGACTGTCGCTCGAAGAATTGCAGTCGGGCAGCACGGCGCTGATCCTGTTCGGCCTGGGAACGCTGGTGGTGTACCTGACGCTCTCCGCGCAGTATGAAAGCTTCGTGCTGCCCTTCATCGTACTGCTCGCCGTGCCTATGGCGATGCTGGGAGCGCTGGGCGCGCAATGGCTGCGCGGCCTGGAAAATGACGTCTACTGCCAGATCGGACTGGTCATGCTCGTGGGACTGTCAAGCAAGAACGCGATTCTGATCGTCGAGTTCTCCGAGCAACTCCGGCAGCGCGGCATGCCGCTGCTCGATGCGGCGGTCGAGGCCGCGCGAATCCGCCTACGGCCCATCCTGATGACTTCGTTCGCCTTCATTCTCGGGGTTGTGCCGCTGGTGTTGGCCAGCGGCGCGGGAGAAAAGGGACGCCACTCCGTGGGCACGACCGTATTTGGCGGCATGATCATGTCCACCTTCCTGAACCTGGTGTTTATCCCAGTGCTTTACATGATCATCGAGGGCTGGCGCGAACGGCGCAGCGAAGGCAGGGAAACCGTCCCGGCACCCCATCCGGCCGACTAGTCTCTGTGGAGTTGGAGTTCCGCTGCTGCTTGCCTGCGCCACCCTGAAAGTCCGTCATCGGAAGAAGAGGCAACCGGGCTGAGCCTCCAGGCGGGCGCTTTAGTTCTTCTGCACGTGTTCGAGCGACGCGCCCAGCACTTTACCCGGACCGGGTTCCTGCACAAAGGCAATCAGGCGAAGATTGCCGGATCCGGCCTTCGGATTCAGCTTAAGTTCCACGTCCTGCGCAAAGTTCTTGCCTTTTTCGAGAGACCCGATCTTGGTCAGGCTTTCGACGACGGCGACGTGCGAGAGCTTACGCCCGTTGTTCTCGCCCGCCTTGACATCCGACTCGGCGTGATCCAGGGCAACCACCACGTACAAATCCGCTTTCTTGACCGAGGCCGGCAGCGCGTCGGTTTCGAGGTGCGCGTGAAGAGTGTTGCCGCCTTCCACCGATACCGCGGAAATGCGTACCGGAATCTTCTGCTCGCCCGACGCCTTCTGGCACTCCGACTTGGCTTGTGACCAGTCGTTGCCGCTGGCTTCGGCTTCTCCATTCACCACCAGTTCCGGCGTATAAACGCTTTTCAAACCGAAGTGGTCGGAGTAGCGGTTTTGGCGGTCGCTGAAGAATGCCGACGACCAGGGATCATGCCAGCCCAGCGAATTCCAGTAGTCCACATGCTCGCTGAGCACGATCAGCTCCGCTCCCGCGACCGGCTGGCTGCGGTCCAGATCGACCAGCAGTCGGTCGGCCGGCGGACAACTCGAGCACCCCTCGGAGGTAAACAGTTCCACCAGGACGGGAGCGCCGGCATTGGCCGAATCCGCGGCGCGCGACGAAGAGGCCGCGAACGACAGAACCAGGATCACCAGAGCCACAGATTTCATGATCTCCTCCACCACTTGAGCGTCCACCTGCCTGGTTAGACGCAAGCAACAGATCAAAGTTACACCTCGGAAAGGGCTTCCGTCACCGGGGGCGAGGTTGCTACAGTGACATCGCTGAGCAAATCCGGAGGTTGGGGATGACTTCGTCGATGCGGTGCGGGTTGGTGCTGGTTTTTCTTTCGCTCCTGGCGGCGGCTCAGACAAATTCCGGCGCCGACACTTGGCGCTTTGCGGTGTCGGGCGACTCGCGCAACTGCGGCGACGTGATCATGCCCGCAATCGCCGCCGGCGTGATTCGCGATCAGGCGTCGTTCTACTGGCACCTGGGCGATCTGCGCGCCATCTTTGAAGTCGACCAAGACATGCAACGCGCGGCCGAGATCAGGAAGAGTCCATACAACATTGTTTCCTACGAAGGCGCCGCCTGGGACGACTTCATTCAGAATCAGATTGGCCCCTTCAAGCAAGTGCCCTTCTTCCTGGGAATCGGGAACCACGAACTGATCCCGCCCAAGAACCGCGAGCAGTTCATCCAGCAATTCGGCGACTGGCTGAATGCCCCGGCGCTGCGCGACCAGCGCCTGGCGGACGATCGCACCGACCACCGCCTGCGCACCTACTATCACTGGATGCAGGGGGGAATCGACTTCATTAATCTCGACAACGCCTCGTCCGACCAGTTCGACGGCAATCAACTGGCATGGTTCCGCCGTGTCATCGACCGTGACGCTGCCAATTCCGCCGTCAAGACCGTCGTGGTCGGCATGCACAAGGCCCTGCCCTTCAGCATCTCGTGCGACCACAGCATGAACGAATCCGGAGAAGGCGAACGCAGCGGCGTGAATGTGTACCAGCGCCTGCTCGATCTCGAGAACCAGTCGCACAAGAATGTCTACGTGCTGGCCAGCCACTCGCATTTCTTCATGGACGGCATTTTCAACACCCGCTACTGGCACGATCATGGAGGAGTTTTGCCCGGATTGATCGTGGGAACCGCCGGCGCCCAGCACTACCGCCGCCCAGCCAACTACACCGACGCCAGGGAGTCGGCCGAACTGGCCTATGGATACGTGCTAGCCACCGTCCATCCCGATGGGACCATTGATTTCCAGTTCAAGGAGGTAAAGCAGGAAGACATTCCCATGGAGGTCCGCGAGCACTACGGGAAAGACTGGATCGCCAGGGGCTGTTTCAAAGACAACCAGCGCGACGATATTCCGGTGGAGAAGGATTACTGCGCGGCGGTGGCGCAGCCGGTAGGCGGGCCGCCGGCCCACTGACGACGGACACCCGGCGACGGTGAACTATAATCGCCACAGTCCCGCATCATGCGTAAACTTCTGCTCGCACTTCTGGGTTGCCTGCTGCTGAGTCTGGCCTGGGCGCAAGCGGCCCGCCCCAAGCCTTCTTCCGGCACGGGCTTCAGGACTTCTCCTCCCTCCAGGCCTTCCCTTCCCGATACGCCTGTGCCGCGCTTTGAAGACGCGGGCGTGCAGGCCGGTCTCACCGTCTCGCACATCTCCACCCCGGACAAGAAGTACATTGTGGAATCGATGAGCGGCGGCGCCGGACTGATCGACTGCGACAATGACGGCAAGCTCGACATTTTGACCGTAAATGGATCGACGATCGAGCGCTATCGCTCCGGCGGCGATCCCATGGTGACCCTCTACCACCAGGACGCCGGCCTGAAATTTACCGACATCACCAAATCCGCCGGACTCACGCGCAGGGGCTGGGGAATGGGGATTGCGGTCGCCGACTACGACAACGACGGCCTGCCCGACATCTATGTGACCGGCTATGGCGGCAACGCTCTGTATCGCAATCTCGGCCATTGCACCTTCGAAGATGTCACCGACAAGGCCGGTGTCGCCGGGGGCGGCTTCAGCACCGGCGCCGCCTGGGCCGACTACGACGGCGACGGTTACGTGGATCTGTTTGTCTCCCGCTATGTGCATTTCGACGTCAACAAGCTGCCTGACTTTGGCAGCGACGAGAAAAATTGCCGCTTCAAGGGAATCCTGGTGCAGTGCGGGCCCTGGGGCATGATTGGCGAATCGGATTTTCTCTTCCACAACCGTGGAGACGGAACCTTCGAGGAGGTCTCCAAAAAAGCCGGGGTCGATGATCCCCACCTCTACTATGGCCTGGGCGCGGTGTGGGGCGACTACGACAACGACGGCTGGCCCGACCTTTACGTGGCCAACGATACCGGACCGAATTATCTCTACCACAACAAGCATGACGGCACCTTCGAAGATCTCGGCATGTTGTCGGGCGCGGGAATGAGCGCTGAAGGTCTCGAGCAGGGCTCGATGGGCGTGGATTTCGGCGACTATCTCCACGATGGCCGCCTGGGCATCATCGTGACCAACTTCACCGAGCAGGCGGACGACCTTTACCGCAATCACGGACCTCAGGGGTTTTCCGACGAAGCCGGGCCCAGCCAGATCGGCAAACCGACCTATCCCTACGTCGGCTGGGGGACGGGATTCTTTGACATGGACAATGACGGATGGCTCGATATTCTCATCGCCAACGGCCACGTGTATCCGCAGGTGGACTCGGTTCCTGGCGTACCCGGTTATCGCCAGCCGCTCGAGCTGTTTCGCAATCATCGCGACGGCATCTTTGACGACGTCTCCAGCGTGCTCGCCGGGATTCACCCCGCCTCCCGCCGCGGCGCGGCCTTCGGCGACATCAACAATGACGGCAATGTGGATGTCGTGTTGATCAATGTCGGCGAGCCCCCCACCTTGCTCCTCAACCAGGGAGGAAATCATAACCACCGCGTGCTGTTTCGCCTGGTGGGCACGGGGAAAAGCAACCGGGCGGCGATCGGAGCACGAATCACTGTCAAAAGCGGGAAGTTGACCCAGATCCATGAAGTGCGCGCGGGAGGCAGCTACCTCTCACAGAACGATCCGCGGGTGCACTTCGGACTTGGGGCCGAAAGCCGGATCAGCCAGGCTGAGATTCGCTGGCCGGAGGGAAAAACCGAGGTCCTGCATGATCTTGCGGCCGATTTCATCTACACCGTCGTGGAAGGGCAAGGGGTGAAAGACCGGACTCCGTTGCCGCCCGCGCGCTAGCGCTCCCTGTCACTTGCGACTGGCCGAGTTCTCACCAGCGCAAGCAAGGCCTCGGGAATAACGTGAACATGAGGGGCTTCGCGCCTGAACTTTTGTTCCTCCCCTGTTATGTTGTGCGAGGGCATCTTGCCGGCGTCTGGCGGACATACAACAAAAACTCGTCCAAATTCCAGAATCTCGTTTTAGAATGTGACGACTTCGGCAGCGCAGTCCATACTCCTCCGGCTTCCGAAGCGACTCCACAAAATTCGAGTTCCAGAAAGAGCCAGGTTTCATCGCGGTCCGCTTTCATTGGCTTAAATCGACTGAGGGGGGCGGCATATGGTTGTCCGGCACAGCTGCTCATTTATTTTGGTTGCGATCTTCACGTTGACGTTGTCCACCACGGTGGCTACGCAAGCACAGGAACCGGCCGCAGCGCGCCCCTTCGATTCCTCTGCCCCGCAACCCACCGAATACACCGGGATCACCATCACCAAGCGGGTCGACGAGGTGAACGTGGTGTTCACCGTGACCGACTCCCGCGGCCGCTTCATCAGCAACCTGCCGCAGTCGAGTTTTCAGGTGCTCGACAACCACCGCGCGCAGCAGACGCTGGGGTACTTCGAGCAACAGACGAACCTGCCGCTGCGCGTGGCCCTGCTGATCGACTTGAGTGACTCCATCCGCGGACGCTTCGAGTTCGAACGGCAGGCGGCCAGCACCTTCCTGAAAAAAATCCTTCGCCCGGGAAAAGACGAGGCCTTTGTCATCGGATTTGACAGCCACGTGCACCTGATCCAGGACACGACCGGCGACGTGGGTAAGCTTTCGAGCGCCATCCACCACATGAATTCCGGCGGCAACACCGCGCTCTACGACGCGGTCATCCGCGCCAGCAACAAGCTGCGCGCGACGAACGGCGGCGGCATCACGCGCAAAGCCATCATCCTGATCAGCGACGGCATGGATACGGCCAGCAAGTCCATCCTGAACGACGCCGTCCAGGCCGCCGAGCGCGCCGAGACCATCGTCTACGTGCTCAGCACCAACAACCTTCTTGAGTCGAAGCATCCTCAGGGCGACGCCATCATGGCGCAGATCGCCGAACCTACCGGCGGCCACATCCTGCCCGCGCGCGAGAAAGACGAACTGAAACATGGTTTCGCCGAGATCGAAAGAGCCCTGCGCAGCCAGTACGCCATGAGCTATCATCCCACCGATTTCCGCTCCGACGGCAGCTTCCGCTCCATCGAGATCATCTGCGACAAACCGGCTTTCAGAGTACAGTGCCGCCGCGGGTACTTCGCCCCCCGCGAGCTGGTGGCCCACTATTTCTACTGAAAAGAGCCAACCGAAAAGCTCGTGCTGTGGGTGAGGCGGGGGCCGCAACGCGGGCTCGACGGGCGGGGAGAACCGTCCTCCAGTATCCGATATTGAGTAGACTACCTGCATGTCCTCCGGCCATTCCGCTGCCTCGGCCATCCTGCGACAACTGTGCCCTCGCTGCCGCACGGGCACCATCTTCCGCTCCTCAATCTTCACCAGCTTCCCCAAAATGCGCCAGACCTGTACCGTGTGCGGGCTGAAGTTTGAGCGCGAAGAAGGATACTTCCTGGGCGCGATGTACATCAGCTACGCGCTGGCGCTGGTGACCATACTGGCGCTGGCCCTGGGGTTGTGGTTCTTTTTGCGCTGGTCGATTCAGAAGACGGCCATCTGGGCGGTGATTCTGTTCCTGCCCCTGGCCCCGACGCTGACGCTGTTTTCAAGGGTGTTGTGGATTTATCTCGATCAGGCAGTGGACCCGGAAAAAGAAAGCCCCACTCACTCGGGATAGGTGGCGAGGAAGCGGGGCGCGGTGATTTCACTACTAGGCGGCGGACTTCACGAGGTCCCCCGGACTCACGATGTGGATCTGAGGGTCATGCCCAAAGGCAGAGAACCCCGCGTAAGTCCCCGATGAGAGATACGCTGTGGCTCCAATGTTACAAGTATAGTCGTTGGCCCCGCCGTGAACCATGCCGAAGCAGTAGCTCCACGCCCCGTCGGTGCCGGTGGGAGCAGGCCAGTTCGGCGGGTTTGTCGAGTTGTCCGTGTCAATGACGGGCCGCGCTTTGGCGCCCACCTGAAAAGGCGCCTGCAATGGCGTGGACGCGGCTGAATTTGTGCTGGTGCCGTGCCCCATGACCGCCGTTAAGCGCAGCAGGAATGTCGGCGCGGGAGCAGGAAAACTGTCGGTGTTGAAGATGCGTACCAGCATGTAGTCGGCCCCTGAGTTGAGGGTGGGGACTGTGGTCAATGCGGTCCAGTCGGTGGGATTGAGGGCGCCGAGGGCTACCAGATTGTCGGAAACTCCCGGGGGAAGACCGGCTCCGTTGTATTGAAACCACGTGTCCGATTGCCCCAGCCCTGTCTGGCCAGCCGAGCTCGCCAGGAAGTTCCCGTTGCCGGCGTTAGCCAGAGTGAAACCAAGGTTGTAGAGATATACGGCCATGTTCTCGTCTCCTTAACATTCATATTGGAAACAGGGCCCCGAACGGGGAAGTGGGGGGAGTTCGAAAAGTAATCCTCCTGGCGAAGGAAAGTCAAGCGGAAATCCGGACGGCGGGCCAGGGATTGGCCAGGGATTCGCTAGGGATTCACGCTCTTGGCTGCACTCAGAACATCGAGCTGATAGCGCGGATCGGATCGCAGGTGAACCAGTTCCGGCTCGTTCTTGATATCGTCCAGGCTCCAGCCGGCTTTCACCGACGCCACCAACGCAGCGATGGCCTTGTCGCGATTCCCGCAAAGTTCATAAACCAGGGACGAGTTATACAGCGTCGTCGGATCCTTGATGTCCGCCTCTTCCACCGGCTTCAGCTCCTGCAAGGCTGCCTGCTTGTCCCCGTTCTTGGCCAGGTACATGGCCAGATCCGCACGCAGGGCGAGTTGATTGGGATGCTTGGCGATTTCCTCCCGGACCAGGCGAATCGCAGTCTGGTAGGCCTGTTTGGCCTTGGCTTCATTCCCCGGCGTCCAGCGATACGCGTCGCCGAGGTTACCCCAATTGTCGAAATTGCTCGCTCCCAGCTGCACCGTCTTCTCGAAAGCGGGAATCGCTTCCGCGTAATGCCCCTGATAAAAGCGGATCGTGGCCAGATTGTTATACACGTCAGCACTAGGCCTGATTTCAAGCGCGTGCTGAAGCGCTGCGGCTGCATCATCGTCTCGCCCCAGAAGATGGTATGCGCCACCAAGATTCACCAGCGCCTGCACGCTGTCAGGTTCCAATTTAAGAGCTCGCTCGAAATCGGAAGCGGACTCATCATACTTCCCGGTCCGATACGCAGCCGCTCCAAGGCTGAGGTACGTCCTCCAGTCATTAGGATCGAGATGTAGTCCGCGCTGGAACTCCTCCTTGGCCTGGTCCATCTTTCCATCGTTCGTGAACAGACTGCCCAGCCACAGGTGCGGCGCCCCGCTCTTCGGGTCCAGCTCCGCCGCCCTTTTGAACTCTTTTTCCGCCTCCCCCGAATCTCCCGCCTGCATCTTCACCAATCCCTGGGAGAGGTGCGCCGCCGCCAGATAGCTGTCGAGCCCCACCGCTTTGCCGGCGTTGGCCGCCGCCAGCTTCTGCCACTGCGGATCGGGGTTGGCACGATTCTTGAAGTAATAGGCCTCGGCCAGCCCGGCGTAGCTGACCGCCGACTGCGGATCCAGTTCGACCGCCCGCTCCAGCATCTTGATGGCGTTATCCACGTTGCCCTCGCGGTCGTAGTGGTCGAGGTTCTGTCGCGCGCGCTGGTAAAGCGCATAGGCGTTGTCTTCGACCGGAGCTTCCTGTGTGGCAAGAGTTTGGGTGCGTTGCCCGATCCACTTCTTCACCCAGTGTCCGCCGATCAGCAGCAGCACCACCAGGAGAGTGACCGAGCCGATTTTGATCCACAAACGACGCCGGCAGGAAGCATCCGGCGAGCCATATGCGGGCCGGGCTGACGTCGGCGATAGCCAGCCCGGGCCGCGCTGCCAGGTCGCGGGCTCCACGCTCATCCCTGCCGCCTTGCGCAGTTGGTAGCTGACTTCGCTCATGGTCTGGATGCGCTTGTCCACGTCTTTTTCCAGCATGCCGTGCAGCAGCGCCACCAGGTCCGGCGGCAGGTCGGGGCGCAACTGTTTGAGATCGTGCAGCGGGCTGAAGTGCAGGTTGTGCAGCACCGCCATCGAGTTCGCGCCGGTGAAGGGCAGCTTGCCGGTGATCATTTCGAACAGCACGCTGCCGAAAGAGAAAATGTCGGAGCGGGCGTCCACGCGCTCGCCGCGCGCCTGCTCGGGCGACATGTAAAAGACCGTCCCGGTCACCATCCCGGGCTGGGTGAGGGTAACTTCCCGGGTGCGGTCGAGATTCGAGCCCTCATCGGTCTCGAGCATGTCGCGATTGAACTTGGCCAGTCCGAAGTCGAGAATCTTCACCAGGCCGTCGCCGGTGACCATGACGTTGCCTGGCTTCATGTCACGATGAATGACGCCCACGGAGTGCGCCTTGCCCAGGGCGTCGGCGATCTGGATGGCATACTGCAGCGCTTCTTCCAGGCTCAGGGCACGGCTCTTCAGGATCGACGTGAGCGTTGAACCGCGCACGTATTCCATGACAATGAAGTCGGTATCGCCCTCGGCGCTGATCTCATAAATGGTGATGATATTGGGATGGCTGAGGGCGGAGGCGGCCATGGCCTCGCGGCGGAAGCGGCGGCGGGCGTTTTCGCTGCGCGGCCGGTCGCCGGGCAGCACTTTCAGAGCCACATCGCGGTCGAGCGTGACGTCGTGCGCACGGTACACCACGCCCATGCCCCCCGAGCCCAGCGCCTCGATTACCTCGTAATGCGAGATCCTTCGGCCGATCATCGCCCTGGTTTCTTTCGAAAGTTCCCTGGCGGAATTTTACACGTTGGCGAGGCGCGTGGTTGCGGAATTAGCGCGCCCCCCGTTGCACGCCGGGAACCGCCGGGGCGGCTGTCGCCACGCGGGTCGTGTGCGGGTCAGGGCTGTGGAGGACTGAACAGCTTCAGGTTCTCCGCCTTCCAGCGCATGGCGGCGTAGATGCGGTTGCGCCCGCTGGGATGGTCGAAGAAAATCCACTCCTCCAGCGGCCCGGGGCTCATCTTGCGATATTCGCCCAGATGAATGGCCGCCTGCGCCATGCCGTCGGGCTGACGGCTGGTGTTCAAGCCGTACATGTCGGCTTCGTGTTCCTGCGTGCGGGTGAAGGTGTTATCGAGCGGGCTTACCACGAAAAGGAAGATCGAAGCCAGCAGCACCACCAGCGGAACCACCGCCGTGTCGGTGATGTCGCGAACCTGCCATCTCTCTCCCCAGCGCGCCAGCGTCCAGCCGAGCGCCCAGCTCAGGAACGCAAAACCCACCACGATCTCGATGAACTGGTACATGATCCCCTTGTAGATGTGGTTGAGCACGTAGTGCCCCATCTCGTGGCCCGTCACCGCCTGGATCTCCTCGGGCGAGCCGTGGCGCAGAAGATTGTCATTGAGCGTAATCCGCATGGTGCCGGCGAAGCCGCTCACATTGGCGCTCA
>Ga0126383_10003773_pt1 | contig 10103 bp, 13 predicted proteins | sample PanSoiMetPlot_35_FD_96882 | JGI IMG/M metagenome (GOLD analysis project Ga0126383, IMG submission 96882) | Tropical forest soil microbial communities from Panama - MetaG Plot_35 | ecosystem: Environmental > Terrestrial > Soil > Tropical forest > Bulk soil | place: Panama | collected 2016-02-17
CATGGCGCCGAAGACTTCCTGCAACGCTTTCCCCGTTGTACGCACTCGCTGTTCCAGTTGTATTCGGCCAGCTTCATCCAGCACGCAGTACCACGAGTTGCGATCACCCAGATCCAGTCCGATGGTCAGTTTCTGCCGAGAAATATTCCTGCTCTGCTTTGCCACTGCGGTGCTAACCTTCTTCATTGCCGGTCTCCTTTTCTCTGTGCCTTGAGCACGTCGATACCTGGGAGCGTACAGCATCCCGTCGGAGACCGACCTTCTCATCCCATCTGATTACACCAACAACTTGAACAATTGACACATAGGCGTATCTCAAATGAACGTTGGAGGACGCAGCCTGAAGGGCAGCTATGAGGGGATATTTGCCATTGCGATGTGCTTTTTCGCCTTCGTCGGGTTGATCTATGGATGGGTTTGGTGGTTCAGAATCGGTCGCCGTCAATCAGCTCCGCACACCGGCAGGCCGGGGGCTACGTTGGTGTACAGCACTTTGCTCCCATTTGCGTTTATGTTCTTTTATCCGATGTGTTCTATCCCTGAAAGAGAAGTGCTGACGTATTCGATGAGTGGCATGCCTCTGGTGTTGATTGCGCTCTTGCTGGCGTTCTGGGTTCCAAGAAATGTCCGGTGGTTGTTCTCGGTTTATCCACTCCTCTGGTTCGGGTGGTTTGTCGCCTCGCTGCCACCTCATTCTTGCGCCACATCCAAAACAGTTGCACCGCCAGCCTGCGAGCCAGCGCCCATCTTGCTATCGCCTGCTTTCATGTAAGGCTTTGCGCGTGCTCACGCTCGATCGGCATGCGACGCCGGATCAGCGTATCCACTGCGATCGCCCCCGGACCGAGAATGAGAATCAGCAGCGCGGCAAACCAATAAGTGTATGGTGTCGCGCCGTAGAAGTCTTCAGGCTTGGAAAAAATGTGCGAAAAATTGACGCGATCGTCTGGCACGCTCAGGTAGGCCATCGTCATGTTGACGAAGAGGACCAGCGCGGTCAGGCGCGAGGCAACGCCGAGTGTGAAGAAAATCCCCCCGACGAGTTCAACGAGGCCGACAAGCGTTGCGGTCATGTGCGGAGCGGGTAGATTCAAGCTCGTGAAGAACTCTGTCACCTTGTCGAGATGCGTCAATTTGCCCCAGCCGTCCTGCATGAATTGCCAGCCCCAGTAGAGGCGGATGGCCAACAACAACGGGCTTCGTAGCCAGCTGAGAGCGGCATCGAAGACGCGATACCCCCGCCTCACGACAATCATAATGTTGCTCATACTTTTCCTTTTCAGTTTTTGCTGGAGAGATTCTCTGCCTTCCCGTGCTTAGGCCTGCCGGAAAGATTGCCGCTTTGCCCGGGCTGCAACGCCATTTCGCAATGTGGTTGGCATCACGCTGTTTTAGCTTTTGGCGTACACGTGGCGTGTTAGCACGCGATGAAACCCCGTCCTTCCCGTCAGCCTTTCTCGCTTCCTGCTCTTCGATTGTCTGGGCGGTCTTCATGTTGGCAAATCTCTTGCGGGCATCGTAGCACGTGACGGTGGTGAATTTTGATGGTTTTGATGGTTTTATCGAGGTCAGTGACTATGCTCAAACTATCAGCAACTAGCCGAAATGGATCACCATTTGCTATTTGATACGCAGGTACCCGTGAGTCTTACCGCTTGAATCTGTGTATCGGCCGACGATATTGCCTCCGGGATCAGCACAATTTGCATAGGCAGAGATCGCACCGGGAAAATCTATGGAGATGCACGCACCGTTGCGCACCAGAAGGCCATGCTGAACTCCGTTGCTGCTGTTGAATCCTCCGGTCATGTCGCCTCTGGGGTTGAGGCCACTGAGAAACACGTTGGTGTAACCAGGGCAACTTATTTCCTGAAAACTACCGTGATCGAGCAGAAAGCCATGGGGAGTAAACGTGCTGTCGAAATACCCTCCGACGATACGCTGTCCCACAATCATGGTGGGAAGTGCCCACATAGCTCCCGGGAAAGTCCATCGTGCTGAACTGTCCCTTGCTCAGTAGGAAGCCATGGAATGTGAACGGTAATGTAGTGTAGGGGCCGACGATGTCGGCGTTAGCTCCAACGCCGAAGGCAGTGGTGCTATTTGCGCTGGGATAATCAAAGCTAACGAATTGCCCCTTGTACAAGATATAGCCATGTATTTTGCCACTGGTATCGGTGTACTCCCCGACGATCTCTCCGCTAGGATTGATCCACCTGGCGGCGGTTTCCGTACTGCCGGGATAATCAATGGTTTGATATTTGCCATTGTTCAGCAGGAAACCATGCTGGTGCCCATCAGAGCTTGTGTACACCCCCACTATCTTCCCATCAGGGCTTAGGCTGGTAGGCTCCGTGTCTATAGCGCCTGGTACATCAAAGGAGATGAACCGGCCGTGTACTGCGGTCGAAGCCGTAGCTGGCTGCCCATGTGCTGCGGCGGCTAAACCCCAGAATCCAACCTAATTTGCGATTCATATTCCCTCCTTACTTTCCATCGAAAGTGTTTTTGCCTCGCCGCGACCCGGTACCCCTGTCCGGAGCCGCGTTCAGCCACGCTGAGCCCATGCGCGTAACCGTTTAGTTTAGTCCGGGCCGTTTTCGAGCCGTTCCAATGGCTGGGATACCTAGTAACCGATCGGCGGGTGAGATGCCTAAGACCTATATCCTTCTTGGGAGTCGTGACGCTACTGTCACGTGACAGTTTCCGGACTGTCACAATGCGATTCACCTAATGGCACGAAAGGGGCTCGCGTACTTGGGTCATGGAACAAGCCAACATGGAAAATCAGGGTGTCCGCCTGGGAGATGGGCCCTCAGAAACGGAGACAAGGGCAATCAGTGGTGTACCCCCGGAGGGGGTGGGGGTGCGCAATCGATGCGGCTTGGGACGAAGATGTCTGGGCCTTGAGCACTCCCGTGCCATTGACAGTCGCATAACTCGGAAGCAGGATTACTACGCTTCGCTGTACTCTGCCAGTTTTCTTGGATGGCGCACCAAATTCTTTTCGATGCGCATGGGTCCGAGCCCAGGGACAGTCTGAGAACGAAGCCCCGCTCTTCCGCCAACCAGTGACAACTTCGTAATCCCGATTCGCAAGATGTGACCTCTGGCAAGCGCTAAAAGGTCAACTGTTCACTGCCTGGTGCAATTCACCAAGCGTCGAAAGGAGAATGCCATGACCCGCAATCTACGGAAGTGCATGATCGCAGTTTCTCTGTTTGCATTCGTATCGGTTTCGGTGCTCGCAGTCGGGCAGACGAAGCCAGTTCTGGTGGTGAATACACCTGCCCAGCCTGTCCCCACCGCCTCCCAGGGCACAACTAATGTCGCGGGCACCGTGAACGTCGGCAACACGCCGAGCGTTACTGTCGCGAACACTCCTAGCGTGAACGTCGCGAACACACCGAGCGTGAGCATCACTGGCACGCCGACGGTTATGGTAGGGAATACTGTTCATCTGTTGGACGCGGAGAGGCTCGCCCGCATCCCGTATCAGTCCACTCAATTCACTGTTGGTGGTTGCGTTTCCTGCCAGATCTCTTTTACCGCCGCTCCCCCGGGCTATCGGCTCGTACTGCAACACATTTCAGCCCAATTGCAGGGGAGCACCCAACTAACCCTGAGCATTGGTACAGGTTTTGGCTACCAAGCGAGCTGGACTTTCGACGGAACGCTCGGGGCAAGCAATATTTGTGGAATCAATCAGGATCTGCTGGCCTATTTTGATCCGGCCGATGGGCAGCCGAATGCCACTGTGCCTGGCGGTGGTGTCCTGAATGGGACCGTGACACTCACAGGCTATCTGGAGAACTGCTCGATCACGGGGTGCCCTGCGATCCAGCACTAAGCTGATTGGCTGCGCGATATTCTTCGTCAAACCCCTGAGAGCTGAATCGAAAGGGTGCGACAGTTTTCAGTCACGATGCGCACGACGACCTCTGGTGCACCAGATGGCAAGGCAGCTTCAATTTCAAGGGTGATCTTCACTTTCGCATCTAGCAGGCCGGCATCCGCCGGGCTGCCTAATGTGGCTTAGGTTCTGGCGGCTTCTCGTTCTCAAACCCAGCTTCGATGGTCGGCGGCAACCCCAATTCCCTATCCAACGCGCAATGCGTTCGCGCAATGCTACTCAGAATCTGCAAAGAACATACGCACCGAGTTTCTATTGCCATTCTGGTCGACTTCGGTCTGCGGATTGGATGGATCTGTAAACCATATGCCGTCCCGCATGAACTTGTATAGGTATCTCCCAGACGGTACAGGCAGGACTTTGTACCAGCACCCTCGTCCTAGGTTGTAGTCCATTGGGACAGGATTCCAATCGTTAAATGTTCCGGCGACGAAGACCTTCCCTTTCCAAGGCAGGTATCCTTCAAAGCTGAGTCGCAGAATTAATTTTCCAGATGGACAGTGCGGGCACTCACCTTGATAGCCGTAGTACAGGTTGAAACCGCACCTCGGACAGAACTTCCTGCCTTCAGCGTACTTTAACCAGTGTGCCGCAGTGCTGTCTTCCGGCTCTATCCATTCGATAACCTCTCCTCTTTCAGCAAAGGCATTCACATTGCGAATTCCCTCGCCTAGGCAGCGACGCAGCTCCAGCAAGTCCCGAGCGGCAGATCCTAACGATGGCCAGTTGCGCTCCTTGTGCGCACTCGGCAGGTCGCTGTATTGTGGGCCCTGCATGAAAATCGTGTAATCAGAGTGATAAATGCTGAGGTAAGCTGTGAGAACCTCGACCATCCAATCTACGGCGGATTGCACATCGCCTGGTCCCTTCGCGTGCAGTTTGCCGCTTAAACTTGCCAGATCGCTTCGCAGCTCCTCAAGAGAAGGAAAGACGTACAACCACAGTTCATGATCGATATGTGCAACCAATGCTCGCTTTGATCTCATCAATGCACTAACGGCAGCAGCGTCCGATCGCAGAGTTTTGCTGTACTTGAGCTTAAGAGCTTCCAACGTGAGCTCAGCGCTATCCGGTGATACAAATTCCTTCAGAGCCTTCCTGAAATCTCGAAGCAATGACACTCAGTGAACCTCACTGGGAATGGGCACTATACCACGCAACTCTGCAGTCGCCCCACAAAACCGACTCATGCGATCATATATGTCGTAAACGGACGCGCAGACACAAGTTTCATCCCTAATACACTGAAAATATAAAGGAAAAACCAGCGGGCACTGCTCCGGAAACAATCACCGGTTTGCTAAGCTGTTGCATTTGCTTAAACACCACCACTGAATGCGCCCCACGGCAACTTGTGCGGGATGCGAATGCCATCCTCGTGCTCCGCGAGATTTTCAGGCTCGCCATCAACTCGCATTACCTCGAAGAGAACCAAAGGAAGGCGAACAGCACAATATACAAACAGAGGCAGATTACGACTGGCACAGCCGCTGAATGATCCGAGGACTGGGCCGGGTTAGTCGATCCTATAGCAGCTTTATCTTTGTCCTGGTCGTCCGCACGTTGCTGCCCCGTGCGTCTTGGGTCCGGTTCAAGATATCGAATGGCAGCGTATATTTCTCTATCGGTTAAGTTGCCGGTGTTCCAATCGGGCTCGTAATCTGTCAGCATAAGACTTTCTGTGTTGTGCCTGAAAAGTTGGGCTTGGGAACGATCCATGCGAGTGTCCGGACGAAGCCTACCCGAAGTGCGGCGGCAAATCTCGAATTTCCGGGAAGGAGTGGTTGATCCGGAATTACGGGCGCGGATGGAAGCCCATTTTGCGGTGTGCAGTAACTGCAAAGCTGTTCTCGATGGCACAAATAATATTGTCAGGTTGATCGGTGATGGACAAGCATTTGACGTCCCGCCCGGATTCAGCGAACGCCTCTTCAACAAGCTGCGCTGATCAGGCCGCTTCCGGCATCTCCATCGGGACATCAGCGTCTGACCAAATTCGGTCCGTGCCAATTCATCTGTTTCCCACCTTTCGGCCAGCGGTGCGTCTGCCAAATCCATTGTTCCAGTTCAAAGGATCCTCCTCTGAAGATGAACTGGGTGCCCCAGGTTCGCGTCCTGCTTCTGGACGCTAAAATAGATTGAATTGCACCTCCTCCGCTCATGACTCTTGAACCGTCTTCGGCGACCACTTGGGCGGTTCAACGCTGAACTGCCTGGCTTGCTCGGCGGCCAATCGCTGCCAACCTTCGAACTTCATGGCATCGGCCTGCAGCATCGAATAGACTGGTCGGTCTGCTAACCGCCGTGAGACAGAAATGCAAACTCGACAGACAAGGGATCAACTGCTTCAGGTTGGGCTGCGCCGTTTCCGTGCGATGGGATACACGTCCACAGGTGTGAAGGAGATTCTGGACGAGGCGGATGTCCCTAAGGGATCCTTCTACCATTACTTTCCCAGCAAAGAGGCTTTTGCCAAAGAAGTGCTCGCACTCTACGTCCGCGGAGAGAAGGAGCGAGCGGAGAAAATCCTTCGCGATGGCAAAGGCGCGCCGCTCACGCGCCTGCGGCGTTATTTCCAAGAACTTATTAAGGTCTTAGGACCACCGCGCCGGTGAGCGGATGCATTCTGGGCAAGTTGAGCCTGGAAATCGCGGACCCCAGCGATATGATCCAGTCCTTGCTGCAGTTGTCGTTCTCCGACTGGCAAGCCGATATTGCCCGTGTTCTTCAGGAAGCGATAGAACGTGGGGATCTTCTGAAATCGACGAATCCGGAAGCGCAGGCAGCCTTCCTGTTGAACAGCTATCAAGGCGCTCTGCTTCGCTCCAAGGCCGACCGCTCCAGCAAGCCTCTCGATACCTTCATGTCCTTTGCTTTCCATCACCTGCTGAAGCGCTAATGGCTCCTCTTACCCAAGCGAACAAATTTCCCGACTCGGAGACAATATGCTTGCCTCGTACAAGGTTCACATTCAGCTAACTGGGCTTCTTCGCTGAACTCAACTCTTCGACATATTTGTCCACGGCAATTTCCAGGTTGAAGTGCATGGCATCAGGCCCGACTGCATCGCCCAGCGGCGAACGCCGAATCATTTCTAGCACCTCAGGGTTAGCGCCAACCAGCCAAAGCCGAATTCCCTTTTCGCGATTCCGTTTTTCCGCTTCGGCCAGCATCTTGAGGGCCGTGAACTCGAGGTCCGGCACGCCCCTCAAGTGAAGCGCAACAATCTTTGGCTGGGCTTCATCGACAAGTCGCCTCATCTTGTGCTGGATCTGTTCAGCATTAGCAAAGAAGATCCTGCCTTCCACCCGAACCATTAGCAAACCTGGAAATGTCTCGTCGTCTGGATGTTCTTCTGATTGCGGACGAAAAACGTTGGTACCTGGTCGGCGCGCCAAAACGTATACCGGCGGATCGGCCACCTGGTATGCCAACGCTATGAGCGACACGATGATGGCGACAACGATGCCCTTCAGCGTCCCCAACAACACGACGCCCACGAATGCCACTAATGCCCAGACGAATTCTGTGCGGCGAATTCTAAGGATCTCGCCGAATTCCTTAGGCTTGATGAGTCCAAGCGAATACACGATGACCACAGCCGCTAAAGTTGCCTGTGGCATAAGGCCGATAAGCGGCGCCAGCAGCAGCATAGTCAACAGGGTCATGGCTGCGGTCACAAGCTCCGAGACCTGTGTTTTTGCCCCGGCACGGCGGTTGACCGCTGTTTGACTGGTGCCGCCGCCTCCAGGCATCGCCCCGAAGAATGCTCCGCCGATGTTTGCGGCCCCTGTGGCCAGCAACTCACGATTTGCTTGCGGTGATGGCTCGCTGCTCGTTGCGAAAGCACGTGCCGCCGCTACAGTCTCTGTGAAACTCATAAGTGCGATACCGAGTGCTCCGGGCCAGAGCTGTTGCATCAGCGAGAATACAGGCAGCGTAAGCCTAGGCAGGCCTTGTGGGATGTGCCCCACCAACTCGACGCCCCGTGCTTGCAAATTGAGCAAGTAGGCGCTCGCAACTCCCACAGCAACCGCAATCAGCGGAGCCGGTGCTTGCGGGACGAAGTGCTCAAACCCCACCAGCAGCACGATCATCGTGACGCCAACCGCCAGCGTTACCCATGACGTTTTAGGAACGCTGTTGATGGTGGACACAACATTCTGGAGGAAGTTGCCACGTGGAATATGGACGCCAAGAATCTTCGGAATCTGATCGACAACAATGACCACACCGATGCCTGCCTTGAAGCCCACCAACACAGGCTCGGAGATAAAGTTGGCGACAAAGCCGAGCCGCAACAGGCACGCGATAACTAGGATCGCCCCCACGAGCAGGGTCAAAGTTGCGGACGCTGTCAGCAGACCTGCAGGATCTCCGTTCGGGACCACCTCTCCAAGTTCGGTGGCAGCCAAGATCGCGATCGTTGTCGTGGTGCTCACGCTGAGCACGCGCGACGTTCCTAGCGCAGCGTAGATCACCATCGGCAGGAACGCCGTGTACAAACCAACTTGCACTGGTAAACCGGCGATGGTGGCATATGCCATCGCCTTCGGAATAACCACAGCCGCGGTGGTCAAACCGGCGATCACATCAAGCTTGAGCCAGTCGCTGCGGTAAACGAGCAACCAGTCAGGAAGAACGTTAAAGTTCCGCCGTGTCGAAGGTGTTGACAAAGCCATTTTTCGATGCAGCCATGCCTGGTCGGTCTTGGGTACGGCTGCAATTCTAAAGGATGATTTGGACCTTATCGCAAGTAAGCCGTGTGTCAGTCGTGAATTACCGGCAATCTCCTGAGGGACACGCCGTCATGCTCACCGCCATGTAGGATTGGCACATCAGAACTAGATGCCCTCGCAATTTGCGAAACATTGCTGGCGATGCTCCTGCCTCCAGAGCCGACCGCATCGCTCCCGACATTGCTGAAAGCATCATGTCGATGGCGAATCTGTCGGGTGCCAGTTTCTGATCCGAAGCGGTCAGAAGCATCGCCTCAATCGCTTTCCGCAACCGTTGCCCGGTCCGCTTCACCAGTGCGGGACCACCCACGTCTGGCGCTACCTTGTATAGGGCGACGGAAATATCCGCACGCTGCATCTTGATGTCGACGAATGCCTCCACTACCCGCCTGATCATTTCCGACATGGGTTTGTGGCACGCTTCCGCACATGCCCTCTCTACAGCCCCCGCGACATTGTCCATATGATCCTCGAAGACGGCAAACAGCAGCGACTGCTTGTTTGGATAGTACTGGTACAGGGTTCCGACGGAGACGCCGGCCCGATCTGCGACGCGAGTGGTCGTTAATCGGTCGGCTCCCTCGCTTAACAAAACCTGAATAGTCGCCTCACAAATTGCCCTCACCGTGACCGTTGCCCTTGTTTGAATGGGCATTTTTCTTGGTTCAAATGCAGTCGCTACGTCAGCCGCCATATGCGAACTCCAAACCTGAAGAATCCTTCATCTAATGTTTTTAGATGCATAGGAAGGCTAGGAGAAACCGAATGATTAAACAGACCGATCTTGGCGGCAGCTTCACGCTTGCCGGCACGTCAATCACTGCCAACCGAATGGGTTACGGTGCAATGCAACTTGCCGGCCCGGGAGTCTGGGGACCACCGCGGGACGTGGACGGCGCCATTGCTGTTTTGCGCGAAGCGGTGGAGTCCGGTGTAAACCACATCGATACCAGTGATTACTATGGTCCACACGTAACCAACCAACTTATCAAGCGTGCCCTTCATCCTTACCCGGGTGAGCTCGTGATTGTTAGCAAACTGGGGGCTCGTCGCGGCGCCGACAAGTCGTGGATTCCTGCTCTCTCCCGGCAGGAGTTAATTGATGGAGTTCATGGCAACTTACGAAACCTCGGCCTAGCCGCTCTGGACGTCGTGAACCTTCGAGTAGGTGGCATGATGGAACCGTCGGAGGGATCGATCGAGAAGCCGCTGACTGTGCTCGCTGAACTCAAAGGTCAGGGACTCATCCGCCACATCGGCCTGAGCAACGTCAGTCCCAAGCAGTTGGCAGAGGCTCAGACCGTTACGGAAATTGTCTGCGTACAGAATTTTTACAACGTGGCACACAGAAACGACGATGCTTTCATCGACGACCTTGCGTCACAAGGCATCGCTTACGTTCCGTTCTTCCCGTTGGGGGGCTTCACTCCGCTCCAGTCCTCGGAACTCGA
>Ga0126383_10003775_pt1 | contig 10101 bp, 9 predicted proteins | sample PanSoiMetPlot_35_FD_96882 | JGI IMG/M metagenome (GOLD analysis project Ga0126383, IMG submission 96882) | Tropical forest soil microbial communities from Panama - MetaG Plot_35 | ecosystem: Environmental > Terrestrial > Soil > Tropical forest > Bulk soil | place: Panama | collected 2016-02-17
AACCAAGGTTCATCTTCGTTAAATTACGGGCGCAGGTACGTAAAATGCAAGGAAGGTTTGTGTTCCTCCAATGCCCCGCGATCCCACTTTCCCAGCTTTGACGCAGCGTCATAGGTGCTCTGGGCGAAGTCGAGCAGGACTTCATCCGGTTTTTCAGCCGTCCGCACCACGTCGTATGGCAACATGAACTCGCGAAACTTCGGCTCGTAAAAGGCTGCGGCCGGCTGGACCTTCGCCTCTGCAAATCCGGTAGGCTCAGGATACGCATACGAATAGAAGATCGGCATCGGTGCAGCAGCGTTGCCCGACCAAAAACCGAGGCTGCTCACTTCCTGGGAGTACGCTTCTCGCGTGATTGCGTCCGGCAGATGCGGGACCCCGCCGGGATGCGGCGGCGCCGGCCGTCCGGAAAACCGCGTCACCGCCAGATCGAAACTCCCCCAGAAGAAATGCGCCGGACTGCACTTGCCACAAAAACGCGAACGGAACTCCTTAAACACGCGGTCGCTTTGGACAAGAACGCGCCAAAATCGATTGGCATATTCGCGGTCGTAAGCGCGATGCTCTTGATCTTCGTCGAAGGGGATCGGATTCTCGATCTCGTTAGGCATTTTGTTGATCGTTACCGGCAGATGAAGCTCGTCGAGACACTTCATCACGGCCCGGTAAAAATCCGCAACGGAACGCGGTTTCAGTTCAATCGTCCGCCGCTCGCCATCGCTTTTGAGGATGCGCAATTGGTGATCGATAAAATCAAATCGTATCTCAAACGTAGAAGAACCATGCGGGATCGGTGAAGTCGTCAGGCCGCGTGAAGTCACGTAGAGCGTCACGTGCCATGAATGATTCGTCCACGGACTCAGCGTCAGGCGAATTTTGCCCACGATCTGCGTCCACATATGCAGCGTTACGGCGGTATCTTGCCACTCTGCGAATGGCAGAGCCGGCCAGGCATTCGATACGTCATTCATAGGATTGTGAAGATTTTCGAGTTGGGAAATTTCGCGGACTCGTCCTCCTATTCCCGGTTAATGAAATCTGAAAACGATCGCTTCACTCTCTCGAACATTCCGCGCGCTTCTTCCTGTGCTTTATAGAAACTGTGCTTAATCTTTCGCTTCGCGTTGCTGATGACGCCGGTCCCCTCTCCCTGATCGTAGTCACCCTCGACGTCCTCCATGGTCGCTCCGGCAAACATCCCCTCCGTTCGCCTGACAGTACCACGAGTCGCGCCGATATAGATCGTGCCGACAGGATGCGACGATCTGCTTCGGAGAGTCACGATCCAGATCGGTTCGCCGCGATCGTCAGTGCGCAAGGTGTAATCGGCCGTTGCAAAACTGGTATGCGAGACCTCTGCCGTATGGCTCGCGACAGCGTACGCACCGCTGGAATCGAGGTTCAACCGCGAGACATCGATCGCTGCTCCTTCCGGGGAACCTGCTACGTCGCGATTCGCCGTGTCGTCGGAATCAATCTTCCCGTCGGCAACGTCCAGTTCGCGCAAGCCGCGACCCTGCGGATCTTCCACAATAATTTTCCATTTCTCTGGCTGCGGATCGCCCTTGGTCCCGGTGATTGATACAATTTGATGTACCGCGTCACGACCGAATTCCCGCCCTACGACACGCAACGCCTCGTAAGCAGTAGCGTTTTCCTCCGCCCAGACGGGCGTCGCCAAAAGCAATAGCACAACCCCTATTCGCCACATGCAGCAAAATTGAACAGCGGTTTTGCCGAGTGTCCATCAGGTTTTGGAGCGCGGCGACATGTCGCCAAGCGCGGATATGACCACGCCCGCCAAAAAGCGTCCCCTACTTGAATCAGCGCACGAAATCTGCTCCCGTGTTTTGAGTGGGATGAAAAGAAGCAAAGTCGAATTTAGCAGTCACACTGCAAATCTCGCGTTGCTGAGGAAATGCGTCCGCGATTTCCTTAACGGCTATCCATTCTCCGACAAGGAGCGGCTGCTGATGGTGCTCGGCGTGGACGAAGCGTGTACGAACGTCATCCGTTACGCATACCGTTTGCGCGACGATCAAATCATCTCCTTGCGAATGGAGGGATTGCGCAAATGCGTGCGCATGCGGTTGCGAGATTACGGTGAGAAAGTTTTCCCGCACGAAATGAAAGGACGCGCTCACGATCTGATCAAACCAGGCGGGCTCGGTCTTCATCTCATTCGCAACGCCTTTGACCAAGTCGATTACATCCACAAGCGCCGCGGCACGGAGCTGGTGCTGACGAAAAAGCTGGAGTAGTTGAGTAATGGAGTATTGATATTTTCGACCCATTACTCCACTACTCGATTACGCCACCACTCCATCGCCTGTGAAACCGCCGGAGCCAGATGCTGCGTTTGAAATCTCGCTACGACCACCGGCGTTCAGCGAGTTCAACGGTCAGCTCAAAGTGCGCGAACGGCTGGAGTTGATGGTGGAAGCTGCGAAGAAACGCGGCGACGTCCTTGAGCACATTCTCTTGAGCGGGCCGTCCGGACTCGGCAAGACCACGCTCGCCTACATCATCGCCAATGCGATGCGCGTGAACATCAAAAACACAAGCGGCCCGGTGATTGAGAAGGCCGGCGAGCTCGCAGGACTTCTTACCAGCCTGGAAAAAGGCGACGTGCTTTTTATCGACGAGATTCACAGGCTGCAACCGGCTATCGAAGAATATCTCTACCCGGCAATGGAGGATTACCGGCTCGACATCATTATTGATCAGGGACCGCAGGCGCGCAGTCTGCGACTCAATTTGCCAAAATTCACATTGGTCGGCGCGACCACGCGCGCGGGAATGGTGAGCGCGCCGCTGCGTTCGCGTTTCGGAATGACGGCGCGGCTCGATTACTACAACGCCGACGAAATGCAGAGGATCATCGTGCGCAGCGCGCGCTTGCTTGACGTGGAGATCGATCCAGCGGGCGCAGCCGAGATCGCCGCGCGTTCGCGCGGCACGCCGCGCACGGCGAACAATCTGTTGCGCTGGGTGCGCGATTATGTGCAGGTGAAAGCCGAAGGAAAAATCACCGCGGAACTCGCGGATCGCGCCCTCGCCATGCTCGAGATCGATCGCGACGGGTTCGATCAATGGGACAAACGCATCATTGAAACGTTGATCCACAAATTCAACGGCGGTCCCGTTGGCCTGAATTCCCTTGCGGTCGCAGTGGGCGAAGAAGCGGGCACAATCGAGGAAGTCAACGAGCCGTACTTAATCATGGAAGGCTACATCAAACGCACGTCGCAAGGCCGCGTGGCCACGGTAAATGCTTACCGCAAACTCGGACTCAAACCACCCGGGGGCGTGCAACCTGAGCTTCTGTAGCGGCGCTGTTTGAGCGCCGAAATATTGTGACATCCGAAATCTCGGCGGTCGCAAACCGCCGCTACAGACACGTTGGCGTCTGACACAAATGCTCTACAAATCCAGCCGCTGGACACGGGTCACCTTTAGGAACGAATTGGAATTCACCAGGGACTCAAAATCGGTTTTGATTTCGGTGAAAGCGAACCGTTGCAGGGCCGGATCGGATCGCAGCATTGAAATGTATTCACTTGGCTGTGCTTCGAACGTCACCGTCGGGTAAATGCGCGCTTCGACTCGCGTCACGCGCATGATTTCCAAAATCGAATCGCGATGGAATTCGTAGTCGAACCGGTCCTGATATGCGAAGAGAAGGTACGATACGAGAGTCACATCAAACGCCCCGTCACCAAACGGTAATATTGGCAACTTCCCCGCTACGTAGCGCTCCGGATGAGTATTGTAATCCGCGAAAAAAATAGCGGACGCGCGCTCGCGGAACTTGCGCATGTAATCGGGATTTTTGTAGAAACCCCAGCGATAGGTCGGCACGCGTCCAATGGACCGGTAAACCGATTCGAGATCCGGCTCGGACCGTTCCCTGATTTTTTCCGGCGATAGCGAATAGATCGGATCGAATGCAGTCACCTTGATCCCGAAATTGTTTGCCTCGGCGCAAAACGAGCTGACGCCGCCGGCTACATCGAGCACCTTCTTTCCGATCGAATCATCCGGCTCAAGTAGGAAGTACCGGCGATACTCTTCCAACGTGCGACCGAGCAACACGACGCGATCAAGCTGCAGCCCGCGTTTGGTTTGCATTGCCCGATCGCTCATCCTCTTCTCCGAGTTGTCAAGAACGATCGTGGCCTCCGCCGCGACGGACGGCCTACAATCGTGGCGCAGAACAAAAATAAACTCTGCGCTCTCTGCGATCTCTGTGGTTAATTTATGACCTGAATGCAACTCACTGCGGATTTCTTCCAGCAGACGGCGAAGGTTCTTACTGTCTCCGAACTAACGCGAAGCATCCGCGGGATACTCGAAACGAAATTCGCCGCTGTCTGGGTGCAAGGCGAAATCTCGAATTACAAACAGCACCCGAGCGGTCATCAGTATTTCACGCTTAAAGACCAACGCGCCCAAATCTCGTGCGTCATCTGGCGCGATACGATGGCACCATTGCGACAACCTGTTGCGGATGGGGCGCAGGTGCAGGTTTACGGCACCGTCACGGTTTTCGAAGCGCGCGGACAATATCAGCTCAATGTCCAGATTCTTCAGCCGCGCGGAGCAGGTCTGCTCCAGGCGAAATTCGAAGCGCTGAAACGCAAACTTGAGGCGGAAGGATTATTTGCTGCCGAGCGGAAACGCTCACTGCCGAGATTTCCGCGACGGATAGGAATTGTGACTTCGCCAAGCGGCGCAGCCATCCGCGATATGCTGAACGTGCTCCGTCGCCGCGCGCCGTGGTTGCACATTCTGATCAACCCGGTGCGCGTGCAAGGAACCGGAGCAGCGCAAGAAATCGCCGTGGCCATTCGCGAGCTGGCGACGCCTAACGAGGCGTTTGCACCCGTCGATCTCATCGTGGTTACGCGCGGTGGCGGTAGTATCGAAGACCTGTGGGAGTTCAATGAAGAGATCGTCGTACGCGCGATATTCCATTCCGCCGTGCCAATCGTATCGGCGGTGGGTCACGAAATCGATGTCACCATCTGCGATTTCGTCGCGGATCTGCGTGCGCCCACGCCGAGCGCGGCCGCGGAATTGATTGTCCCTGACGTCATGGATCTTCAGCGACAGATCGATCGCTGCTCGCGCGCGCTGGGGCACCAGTTACTCAACCGAGTCCGCGACGCGCAACAACGGCTCGATCACGCGCGCGAAACGTTGCAACGCTGCCTCGCCCACAAAATTGACAGCTACAAGCGCAGTCTTCTCCACATCACGCGAGCGCTGCAGGCGCGCAGTCCCGCACGGGAACTCATGATGCGCCGAAACCGTTTCGCCGATTTGCATCGGCGACTGGTCGCCTGCCCTCCGCGATTGGTTGAAAACGCAATGCACCGATTCCAGCGGATCGAAGGAATTCTACGCGTGCTCGGGCCCGACGCGACGCTGCGCCGGGGTTACAGCATCACTATGAACGAGCGCGGACAAATCATCCGCAAGACCGCAGAAGTCCGCTCGAATATGAAAATCCGCACCCGGGTCAGCGACGGGGAATTTGGCTCGGAAGTATTATAGGTCGGATTAGTCAGGTGCGGTGATGGAACAATACAGCGGCACCAAGAGCAATCTCAGTGCCGCTGGAGTTAATGTTTATTCGCCAGCCCGCCCAACGACCTGATTGCCATGGCCGTGAGGCTATGGCGTGTCGCGCACTCGCGTTAAGAGGCAGGGCCCTTTGCGTTGCGGTAGGGTCAGGGGCCACCCTATGCGGTGGCCCTTGCCATTTGTGGTTAAGGTTATCGCTTTAGATCGGCGGGTTTAACTTCTAATATGGAGCCGTCAAAAGGACTTTTGTCCTTTGTGCTTTTGCTCTGGAATCGCTGCTCTCGTTGTCGAACTGCTTGCTGTCGATCTTCTCGTTGTTCACGTGCGTCGCGACGGGCCTCTCGCTGTTCACGTGCGTCGTGACGGGCCTCTCGCTGTTCGCGCCCGCTCGATGTGACCTTCTCATCCGAGAAGGTTGGTTTGTTCTCCTGGCTCATGTGCGTGTTGACGCCGGGATTGTTGGTTGGGCCGTAGTTATTCGAAGAACTAGTATGACCCTTACTGCGTCCCTGCGCCATCGCGCCTGGCGTCAACACCATAAATGCCGCTGCAACGGCAGCAGCCACTTTCGCTTCGACAGATAGTCTCATATTCTCCCCTTTTATGTTTTAGTTGCGCCCTCGCCGATCGACCGTCCTTTCCCACCCACGTCCCTTTCGCATTTTTTGGATTAGCGAGAGAAGTGCGTGTTTGTCGAAAGACCCTCCCGTTCGATCTCCTGAAACGAGTGCTACCATCGACGGATTTCCGCACGACCGGTGTAATTTGTCAAACAGATTTGAATATCGGTGCGCCAATAAGCTGCCGCGCAATATGGAACTTTGAAACTTGCACTGCGCGCGTAGCACCTGCGCGCGCTAAAATATTTTGTCGTGTCTTGTAATGCCGGGAACAAGCAGTAATTCAACGCCGCTAAAAGGCTTACCGCCTGTGCATGCGGACTGAACCCGGGCGTTCAGCGCCGGGGTCATTAATAGAACAGCGGCACGCGGAGAACCTCAGTGCCGCTGAAGTGTCAGTTTTGTCTGTTATGGAAGCAGATTCGCTACACGTTTTGGCTTGTGCTCGCTAGGCTGCTGCGTGCTTCGAGTACGGGAATTAGTAGCCCCGCTCATGCCCTGCGGCGCTCCTGCTGAATCCGTTGTGTGCGATGTAGCTCACTTACCGCTCTTACCCTTTATGCTTTTTACTCTGATGTCGCTGCTCTCGTTGTCGATGTGTTTCACGTCGATCTTCTCGTTGGTCGCGTGCCTCGCGATGGTCTCCTCGTTGTTCACGTGCCTCCTGCCGGTCTTCCCGCTGTTGACTCATGGTGGATGTGGCATTCTTATTCGGGTCACTAGTTTGTCCCTGCGCCATTGCTCCTGCGGTCAACGCTATGAATCCCGCTGCAACGGCAGCGGCCACTTTCGCTTCGACAGATAGTTTCATATTATCCCTTTTATGTTTTAATTGCGCCCTCGCCGATCGACCGTTCTTCCCGCGCAGCTCCCTTTCGCCTCCTTTGGATCAGCGAGAGAACTGCGTGTTTTGTCGAAAGACCCTCCCGTTCGGTCTCCTGAAACGAGGGCTTGTGTTTGGTACGGTTCGAATCCCACTACACCAATGGATGTCCGCACGACCGGCGTAATTTGTCAAACCGGTTTGAATATCGCTGCGTGGATAAGCTATCGCGCAAGATGGAGCTTTGAAATTTGCACTGCGCGCCTAACACCTGCGCGTTCCGAAAATATATCTGTCGCACTTGCCCGTTTTGGAACGCGCCAGACTTGAACAATACTTAAATTTGTCAATCGCTGCGCCTCAAGGCGTGAACTGGTAAACGCAACCGTCGTCTGCAGTGCCGCCGTGAACTGTGGCGCCGTAGAAATTTCCAAACGGATCAACGACCATGCCGTTATAGGAAAAGCCGCCATCGGGAGGCCCCGCGAAGGCATGAACTACGGTTTCGGTCCACTGGCCGCCGCCAATGGGACTCAGTTTGAAAATTGTGCCGCTGCCCAAGCCGCCCTCACTCGTGGTTCCATAAAGATTGCCAGCCGCGTCGCGAACAAGATTGCTGATAGGACTGTTGCCGTCACTTCCGTTCTGAAAGCTATAAATTACTCTCTCGTCCCACTCGCCGGTTTGCCGGGGAGACAGCTCGTAAACAGCGCCAATGCCGTTTTCGCCGCCGTAATAAGTGGTTCCATAGAGTTTACCCGAAGGAGCGCGGAGCAACGCGCCGTAAGGAAAACTCCCATCGGGTTGCCCGTGGAAGGAATAGAGCGTCCTGAAATCCCATTCTCCAACTGCTGTGGGTGTGAGCTCGAAAACAACTCCGCTTCCATAAGTGCCACCCGCAGTGGCTGCGCCGTACAGGGTGCGATGACTCAAAAGCATTCTTCCAGCAGAACCGCTCGCTCCGTCCGCGCCGCCAGTGAAAGTGTGAATCACCTGAAAATCCCAAGTCCCGGCATGTGGATGGATTTTGTAAATCGTGCCCAAGCCGTAGGTGCCGCCAGTCGGCGTCATGCCATAGAGATTTCCGCTGAGATCTACCGTGACCCTCGCGCCGGGGCCGGAGCCGTCATCGCCGCCGGTGAACGCATGGATGACTGTTTGCGTCCACGTGCCGCCTGAATTCGTCAATTTGTACACTACACCGCAACCGCCTTCACAACTGCCTGACCCGCCCGTGACTGCCGTGCCGTACAGGTTCCCTTGGCGATCGATGCTGACTCCTTTGTACGGCTCGCCTCCGTCCGCGCCACCGGTGAAACTGTAAAGCACGGTCTGCACCCAGCCACTCGGTGTGGGGCTGAGCTGAAAAACCGTGCCACTCCCATGATCGCCTCCGAGCACTGTTGTGCCATAAATGTTCCCCGCGCTGTCCGTCTCCAAATCGGTATCCGCATATTCGCCGTCGTTCTCGTCGAAACTAAAGATGACATCTGTCGTCGTAGCGGTAGCCGTGACTAGCGATAGCGCGATCACGAATAGTGGAGTTGCTGTTTTGAACCGAATCAATGGATTCATTGCTCTTCCGTCCCTTCCCTCTTTGAATTGATTTTGAAATCGCGGCAGCCGGAAAGGCAAAGAACTTGGCGTGCGAAAAGTCCTTCGCCTGATTCAGAATCCGCTTTAGCGACGCCAAATATGCGGAAATTGTTTGCCGTTTGTCAAAGTAATTCGTCGCGTGGGGCTCAGATTCCGCTAAACGCTCGATCCAAGACAGCAAGCAGAAAGTCGGCGTCTTTTTCGTTCAGGCACATCGGTGGCGAAAAACGAACCGTCTGACCGTACAAGCCGCCCTTGCCTAGCAATAATCCCATGTCCCGACAGCTCTCCAGCACCTGAGCGCACTCGGCCGTTGCGGGCTCTTTCGTTGTGCGGTCTTTCACCAGCTCAATTCCGAGAAGCAGGCCTTTGCCGCGCACATCGCCGATGAGATTATGTTTTCCCTTTAAGCAGTCGAGTCCGGCAAAAATCTGAGTGCCGATTCGCAGCGCATTTGCTTGTAACTTTTCGCGATCGATCACATCCAACACGGCAGAGCCCTGCGCACACACGACGGGATTGCCACCGAACGTGTTAAAGTGCGTGCGCAGCGCGAGTGTAGCCGCGATCTTGGGTGTGGTCACGACAGCACCGAGTGGCGCGCCGTTGCCGATTCCTTTGGCCATTGTCACGATGTCGGGCACCACGCCTTGAGCCTCAAATCCCCAGTAGTGCGTTCCGGTGCGCCCGAATCCGGTCTGCACTTCGTCGGCGATACATACTCCGCCCGCTGCGCGCACATGCTCGTAAGCGTGCTTGAGATAATTGTCTGGAAACACCACGCATCCGCCAACGCCTTGGATTGATTCGGCGATAAAGCCCCCCACCTGGCCCGAGGTTGCGTGCTCGATCAAGTTCCGAACGTCAGCTGCGTAACTGGATCCCGCGTGCGGATCATCGCGTGCCCACGCTCCGCGATACGGATCAGGCGCGATTGCATGATGCACGCCGAAGCTATGCGGGACATTGAACTTCCAGGTGCGGTGGGCGGTGAGTCCCATACCAGAAGCGTTGCCGCCGTGGTATGAATTTCGCAGCGCAATAACGTCGTAGTTGCTGGTGTAAGCGCGGGCCATCAACAGCGCCAGATCGTTGGCTTCCGAGCCGGAGTTGACGAAGTAGCAGACCTTCAGTTCGCCGGGCATTTTCGCTGCCAGCTTCTGCGCGTACTCGGCGATGTTCGGATGCAGATAAATCGTGGTCGCGTGTTGCAAGAGTTCATTCTGCCGCTGCGCTGCCTCGACTACATCGGGATGACAGTGGCCGACGCTGATGGCCACAATTCCGCCCAGCGCATCAAGATACCGGCGGCCATGTTCATCGAAAACGTATTGGCCTTTGCCCTCGACGATCATCAGCGGACGTTTGTAATAGAGGAAAATTCCAGGATTCAGAAACTGGCGACGCAACCGCAGCACTTCTTCCGCGGATGGCCCGCGATACGGCTGCGGCTGATAATCAAAAGTCGGTAAT
>Ga0126383_10003776_pt1 | contig 10101 bp, 7 predicted proteins | sample PanSoiMetPlot_35_FD_96882 | JGI IMG/M metagenome (GOLD analysis project Ga0126383, IMG submission 96882) | Tropical forest soil microbial communities from Panama - MetaG Plot_35 | ecosystem: Environmental > Terrestrial > Soil > Tropical forest > Bulk soil | place: Panama | collected 2016-02-17
AACCCTCCTGCCGGTAGTGGCGGACGAGCTCGATTATCGCGCTGGGGCCTCCGGCCTGCCCGTCCCTGGGCCGGCGGGACCTGGTGATGTCATCGCGCCACAGTCGCCGACGAGCTCTGGCTCCACGAATGACCAAGGACGAGGCGATCGCCAGCATGCAGCGGTCCCGGGCCGCAGCCGGCGGCTGTGACCTGGGCGAAGCACCGCGGTCCGTTCGGAAGGAAAATTCAGTTATGACGGGCCGGCAGCGGACCTGCGGCCCTGAGCCTGCGCGGGACTGGGCGGGCGGCCGGTTACCCGGGTGGCCCGGGCCGCAGTCCGAGGCACAGGCCAAGGACTCCCCCGGGTGCGCCAGTGCCGCCCCGGGTGCGACCCTGATGCTATGGCCAGCCGCGTGGCACCGCTGTGCGCCACAGACCTGACCGGCACGTCACCAGTAGCCTGCCGCAGATCGGATTGACCGCCATGAGAGAGACCTTCAGCCTGGGCCAGATAAGCGGCATCCGGATCGGCGTGAACTGGAGCGTGCTGGTCATCGTGGCGTTGCTGGCCTACGGGCTGGCGGCCGGGCAGTTTCCCGCCGAGGCGCCGCACCGGCCGGTCGCGGAGTACATTGTCGCCGCCATCATCACCGCGGTGGCCTACATCGCATCCCTGCTCGCGCATGAGCTGGCACATTCGCTGCTGGCCCGGCGTAACGGGGTCAAGGTCGAGGGCATCACGCTGTGGCTGCTGGGTGGGGTGTCGCGGCTGCAGGGCGAGTTCCCAGATCCCGGAGCCGAGCTGCGCGTCGCCGGGGCCGGGCCACTGACGAGCCTGGTGCTGGGCGGGGCATTCTGGCTGCTGGCCTGGGGCCTGCACGCATTGGGCATGCACGGCGTCGTGGTGGCAGCGGTGGCCTGGCTCGGCGGCATCAACATTCTGCTGGCGGTGTTCAACGTGATCCCTGCCGCCCCGCTGGACGGCGGGCGTGTGCTGCAGGCGGTGCTGTGGGCTATTACCAAGGACAAACTTAAGGCGGCGATGTGGTCCGCCCGGTCCGGGCAGGTGTTCGGGTGGGCCTGCATCGTGATCGGGGCCTATCTCGTGCTGGCCCGCCGCGACTACAGCTGGCTGTGGTTCATCCTTCTCGGCTGGTTCCTGGTCAGCGCGGCCACCGCAGAGAACCAGCAGGCGGTGGTGCAGTCCCGGCTGCGGACGGTGGCCGTGCGGCAGATCATGACCGCCGACCCGGTCACCGTGCCGGCGTCCTACACTGTCGCCCAGTTCCTGAACGATTACCGGCCGTGGTCGCGGCACTCCGCCTTCCCGGTTGTGGACGACGGCCAGACGGTGGGCCTGGTGACCGTGCGCCGCATCAACCAGGTTCCCGCGGGCGGCCGGGGCCGGACCGCGCTGCGCGATGTGGCCTGCTCGATGGACGAGGTCGCCCGGGCCGCCCCCGACGAGCCGGTCTCCGACGTGCTGCCCCGTCTCAACGAGTGCTCGGAAAGCCGTGCCCTGGTATTCGCCGACGGCCACCTGGCCGGAATCGTGACTCCGGCCGATATCAGCCGCGCCCTGCAGCGGATCAGTGGCAACCCAGGGCCGTTCGGGTCGGCACGGTCGCAATGATCGGCACCGGCTCGGCCGGAGCTATGCTTACGGCGGCGGGGGGACCCAGATCCGGCCGGGCCGGTGCGGCCCGGCGCGCAGCTTAGGGATCGTCATGCCGGTTCAGCTGGTCAACCCGGATCCGCGGTATGCCAACGTTCACCTGATCGACCCCGCCCCGCTGGGATATCTGCACCTGGCCGCCAATACGGAGGCCCGCGCACCGCCCGGGACCCGTGCTGCGTCGCAGTCGGACCAGCACCAGGTGCTCGGGCTGCTGAAGTGGCAGGCCCGCCAGCTGGCCGAGCTGCATGCGGTCGAGCGGGTCACACTGTACGACGCCGTCGCGTTCGCGCCGCCCGGGGTGACAGCAAGGACGGGTCCGCGTCGCTGCTGGCCGTGTGTTTTGACGTGGCCGTGCCGGCCGAGACCAGCTCGCCAGAGGCGGGCAGCGAGATACGCGCCGCCCCCAGCTGGCAGGCCCTCACGGCGGCGCTGGCCGAGAAGGCTCGCAAGATGCACCAGATCGCCGCGCGGAACGTGCGTCGCGTCGGCGACGTGGACAAGACCCGCCCCGGCCTGTTCCTATTCAACTATTTCACCGGAGACCACCCGACCGCGGCCGTCGAGGTGTGGGATACCTGGCTGGCCGGTACCAGGCGGAGACCGGCCTGGACAACTCCACCCTGCTCAAGCCGCTGGAGGGCGAGTACTCCGACTACGTGCTGATCAAGCATGCCCGCTGGGACGGCAACCTGGCGTTGTTCATGGCCCGCCAGCTGCCGAAGAAGTCCTTCCGCAGCTACGTGCCGGTCAACCTGAAAGCGAACCGCATGGCCGCGATGCCGGTCCCTTGCCACCTCGCCTGACCGGCCCTGCTCAGCCTGATCCTCCCCCTGCGGGCCGCTGGGCCCGGCACGTACCAGCTCGCCGCCTTCAGTAACGCGCTGATCCTGGCCGGACTGCTTTTCCTGGCTTCGCCGGCCGCCGGACCCGGGTGTTTCCCTGCAAGCTGACAGGCTCCTGGTTCAGCTCAGCTAGTCGCCTCCGTGGCTTCGTATCACGCGCCGAACGGGTTGTTCTGTGCGGTTCAGCCCCTCGATTCCGTCCGCTGGACCACGTGCGGAATCGGCAATAAGGTCGCTAGCTTTCCGGAAGAGCGGTTACTTATGGTGACAGCCACTGGTCGCGGTTGTAGCGCGAGATCCGCCGATCTGGGCGCCAGCTCCCGTTTTCCCGGCATCGCGTTCGCGCCGTGCCGAGCCGACGGTTCGGTGCCGCAGTGCTGCGGTAGACGGGTGTCCCGTATGAGGCACCTTAGGGAGAATCTTCACCGGGCGGGGTTTGTGGGACAGCCCTGAGCGGGCACGGCCTGCCACCAGCATCGTTTGCGTAAAGGGTTCCTTTTACGGGTGGCCGGTGCGAGTCCTCCTCCTGGCGACGGCCGGGTGCCGAACCAGATTCGGCAGGGAGAGTGCCCGGGCGGTACTTGCGAATTGCGGATGGCGATATCGACGGCAGGCGCGGCTTGCGCACCTCCTTCGTTTCGGCAGAGGCCGTCGCTTGAAGAACCGCTGCGGACCAAGTGCCCAGCTAAGGGCGTGCAGTTAGCTGTGGAGTGTCGAGCCGGCAAGCGGCTCGGCCGGCGCCCTCTCGCAATGCAGGGGCGAGCGGCACCCGCCGGCAAGGTGCCGTCGTTCCAGAGGCGATATCGGGCGATTGCGCGGCTGGGCGGCAGGCGCCCTCGAGGGGGTGCCGAGTGTTAGAAATCCAGCGAAACACATCATGCTGCTCCAAGGGGCGTCGTCTTGCCTGGCAGGTGGCGCCATAGCCATAGCTCGAGCGGACGGGGCGAGCGCGGATACATCCGAGACAGCGATGCTTAGCGGTCGAACGATCGCGACGATCACCGTTGCCGCTCCCACGATGTACCCGCTCGAGGCGTTGCCCGGCGACGTCTACGTGCGGGACGGCGAAAAGGTAGCCGAGGTCGCGCGCGAGGTTCCCGTGGCCGCGCGGACGATCGAGGAGGGCGCTTCAGGCCCCCAATGGCGGCCGTCCGTCCGTTCTCTGGCCGGACGAGCAGCTCCAGGTGCTGGAGGGCTTCGTCGGCGGCTATTACATACAGCTGCACTCGCTCGGGCGCGCATCCCTGGCCAATTTCTTGATCCCGGGGGCCCGGAGACGCGACTTCGCTGAGATCATCGAGAGTAGGACCACATGGTCGGAAGGTGGCTGATGGGCGAAGCCATGCCACAAGAGAGCAACCGGATCACGCTCAAGCGCGACGTGCGCGACCGGTTCGGCCTGCGGGTTCCGAACGTGCATTTCAACGACCACCAGAACTACTTGGCGATGCGCGAACACCCCTACGCCGCGGGCAGGTCGGTCTACGACGCCGCGATGCGACGCGCACGTTCCGGGTCCGCGCCATATCCCGCTGGTCACAACCTCGATACCGCTCGCATGCGCGCGCGGCCGGAGGACGGGCATCGGAAACGAGTTCGGCCGCGCGCCGGATGTGCCGAACCTATTCGTGTCCGATGGCAGCGTGATGAACACCGAGGCGGCAGCGAACGCGGCGCTAACGGTAGTCGCGCCAGGCCGACCTCACCGAGGCGCTGCTGATGGAGAGCGGTCTCCACGCACCGGGCCCGCCGGGTGGTTTGCGCGGGCGGACGAGTGAGTGCGCGTTGCTGGATGACTTGGTCTCGGCGATCCGCCGTGGCGAGAGCCGATCGGTGGTGCTACGGGGCGAGGCTGGGATTGGGAAGACGGCGCTGTTGGAGTATCTCGTCACGTCGGCGTCAGATCTGAGGGTCGTACGGGCGGTGGGGGTGGAGTCGGAGATGGAGCTCGCGTTCGCCAGCTTGCATCAGTTGTGCGCACCGTTGCTCGATCGCATCGAGGAGCTGCCGGCTCCGCAGCGGCGCGCGCTGGAGACCGTGTTCGGGCTGAGCGACGGGACCGCGCCGGACCGATTTCTCGTCGGGTTGGCGGTGCTGAGTTTGTTCGCGGCAGAGGCGGAGCAGCGTCCGCTGCTGTGTGTCGTCGATGATGCACAGTGGCTGGATCGGGCTTCGGCGTTGACGCTGGCCTTTGTCGCTCGCCGCCTGCTCGCTGAGCGGGTGGGGTTCGTGTTCGCAGCGCGTGAACCGGGCTTGGAGCTCCAGCACGTGGACGGGCTAGATGTGCGCGGCTTGCGCAACGGTGATGCCCGTGCACTGCTGCGCTCGACGCTGCGGTTCAAGCTGGATGAGCGCGTCCTCGACCGGATTATCGCGGAGATGCGCGGAAATCCGTTGGCGTTGCTCGAGTTGCCACGCGGATTGACGGCGACGCAGCTGGCTGGAGGCTTCGGGCTGCCAGAGGCGCAAGCAATGTCGGGGCGGATCCAGGAGAGCTTCGTACGACGTGTCAGCGCGGTCTCCGACGATGCGCGGCGTCTGTTGCTGCTTGCGGCGGCAGAGCCCATCGGTGATCCGCTGCTTCTGCTGCGCGCTTCTGAGCAACTCGGCATCGCGGTCTCGGCGGTTGATGCGGAAACCGACGGGCTCCTGGCCCTGAGCCAGCGCGTGACCTTCCGCCATCCGCTGGTGCGCTCCGCCGTATACCGAACAGCGACCAGAGAGCAACGCCGGGAGATCCATCTGGCCCTGGCAGAGGCGACCGACCGCAGCGTCGACCCCGACCGTCGCGCGTGGCATCTGGCCACAGCCGCAGCGGGGCCCAGCGAGCCGGTCGCCGCGGCGCTCGAGCAGTCCGCCAGCCGCGCGCAGGCGCGCGGCGGCCTGGCCGCGGCAGCCGCGTTCCTGCATCGCTCTGTCGTTCTGTCGGGCGATCCCAAGCAGCGGGTGCGGCGTGGGCTTGCCGCTGCCCAAGCAAGCTTGCATGCCGGCATCATTGAGGGCGCGCTCGAGCTTCTGGCGTTGGCCGAGGCCTCGACGCCAGACGAGCTGCAGATGGCGCATGTGGAGTTGCTCAGGGGTCAGATCGCGTTCGCGTCGAGCATGGGGACCACTGCGCCGACACTGCTCTTGAAAGCTGCCCAACGCCTTGAGCGGCTCGACCCCGAGCTCGCGCGCGAGACCTACCTCGACGCGTGGGGAGCTGCGCTGTTCGCCGGTCGCTTGGCCTCCGCCGGCAGCCTGGTCGAGGTATCCCGTGCCGCCACATCGGCTCCGCGGCCGACCCGCCCGCTCCGGCCATCCGATCTGCTGCTCGATGGCCTCACCACCTTCGTCACGGAAGGACATGCCGCGGCGGCGCCACTGCTGAGGCGGGCAACGGCCGCATTTGCGGACGAAGCGTCACCGGGCCAGGAGAACTTCCGCTGGGGCTGGATGACGACAATCCCGCCCAATATTCTCTGGGATGAGGACAGCTGGCATGCCATCAGCGCGCGCAATCTCAAGGAGGCCCGCGACGCGGGCGCGCTGGCCCGACTGCCGATCGACCTGGCCGACTGGGCAATCTTCGTCGCGTGGTGCGGCGACTTTGGCGCTGCTGCCGTCGCGATCGCCGAGGCCGAAGCGATCACAGAGGCGACTGGGACCCACATTGCACCCTATGCCCAGTTGTTGCTCGCCGCGCTCCGAGGCCAAAGGGACGCCTTGCCATTGATCGAGTCCACGATCCGTGACGCCGGAACAGGCGGTCAGGGGCTTAGTGTCCAGTGGGCCGAGTGGGTGAGCGCAATCCTTTTCAACGGGCTTGGCCGCTACGACCGGGGGCTCGCCTCGGCCCAACGAGCGGCCGAGGAGACGCCGCAGCACCACGTCACCCCCTGGGCACTGACTGAGCTGATCGAAGCGGCGGTCCGCACCGCGAGGGCCGACCTCGCGGCCGGTGCGCTCGAGCGCGTGATGGCGGCCACCGCGCCCTCCAGCACCGACTGGGGCAGGGGAATGGAAGCGCGCTGCCGGGCACTCTTGAGCGAGGGTGAGAGTGCCGAGCGCCTGTATCGCGAGGCGATCGAGAGACTGGCAAGGACCCGGCGGCGTCCCGAGCTCGCCCGGGCTCATCTGCTCTACGGGGAGTGGTTGCGCCGCGAGAATCGCCGGGTCGACGCACGCGTCCAGCTTCGTGCCGCCCACGACCAGTTCGCGTCGATCGGGATGGAGGCATTCGCCGAGCGGGCCAGGGGTGAGCTGCTTGCGACGGGGGAGAAAGTGCGCAAGCGGACCGTCGCGACGCGAGACGTTCTCACCGCCCAGGAGCGGCAGATCGCGCGCCTGGCCCGCGAGGGCCTATCGAATCCGGACATCGGTACCCGGCTCTTCCTCAGCCCGCGCACCGTGGAGTGGCATCTGCGCAACGCGTTCACCAAGCTCGGGATCCACTCGCGCCGGGAGCTGACGCACGCGCTGTCGAGCTCCGGATGATCACCGCCTGAACTCAACCCTCGGGAAGCCCCTGTACCCGCGCAGTTGCGTGAGAGCGTGGGAGGTTCTGTCGCGTCAGCCGCGTTCCGCCCGGGCAGAAGGCACTGACGCGACAGCGTCGTTGAACGGCAACGGTGCGAATGCCTCGCGGATCCGGGCGGGCGCGGCCGGCAGCCGGTCGATTGCGGTGCGTTCGGTCACGGACGCGTAGCAAGACAGCAAAAAACGATGGGCCATATCTCCCTGCGGATGGAACATCGTGCTCTCCGGGAACTCGGTGATCGGAAATGCCGCGGAGCACCCAAGGGTGCAGCCCAGGGAGCACCCAGGGTGCGGCCCCGGGGACCAATCCCAGGGTCTCGACGGAGGCGAGTTTCTCACCCGACGCTCACGCTTGCAGTCATCCATCACGTCACCAAGGAGGACCCACATGGCTACCACCGAGAGCCCAGCGGGCGCGACGGCGATCCGGCCGTTCACGGTCGAGATCCCTGATGGGGAAGTCGAGGATCTGCGTGCGCGCATCGTGGCGACGCGTTTGCCCGAGAAGGAGCCCGTCAAAGATGCTTCGCAGGGCGTGCAGCTGGCGACGATGCAGGCACTCGTGCGGTACTGGGGCACTGAGTACGACCTTCGGAGGGTCGAGACGCGGCTGAACGCCCTGCCGCAGTTCCTGACTGAGATCGACGATCTCGATATTCACTTCATCCACGTCAAGTCGCGTCATGAGAACGCGTTGCCGGTGATCCTCATCCACGGCTGGCCTGGCTCGATCGTCGAGATGCTGAACGTCGTCGGCCCGCTCACCGACCCGACCGCATACGGCGGTAGCGTCGAGGACGCGTTCGATGTGGTGATTCCGTCGATTCCGGGCTACGGGTTCTCCGGCAAGCCGACGAGGAGCGGCTGGGGTCCCGACCGCGTCGCCAGTGCCTCGCTTGAGCTGATGAAGCGCCTCGGCTACACGCGCTTTGTGGCGCAAGGCGGCGACTGGGGCGCGGTCATCGTGGATCTGATGGGCGTGCAGGCACCTCCGGAGCTGCTCGGCATCCACGTCAACATGCCGGGCATTCTTCCGCCCGAGATCGCGCAGCGGTTCGCGCCGGTGAATGTCGCTCCGGCGCCGGCCGGGCTCTCGGCCGACGAGCAACGTTGCTATGAGGACGTGAGCGACGTGTACACGAAGGGCATCGGCTACGCCATCCAGATGCTCCTGCATCCGCAGACGCTCTACGGAATCGCCGACTCGCCCGCCGGGCTGGCCGCCTGGATGGTCGACCACGACGCCCGCAGCTACGAGGACATCACCCACGCGTTCGTCGACGGACGCCCTGTCGGCAACCTCACGCGGGACGAGGTCCTGGACAACATCACCCTTACCTGGTTCACGAACACGGGCATCTCCTCGGCTCGCCTCTATCACGAGAACGCGTATGGGTTCTTCGACGCCAAGGGCGTCTCGTCGGTGCCGGTCGCAGTGAGCGTCTTCCCCAGGGAGCTCTACCAGGCACCACGGAGTTGGACAGAGCTGGCCTACCCCAACCTGATCTACTACAACGTTGTCGACCGCGGCGACCACTTCGCGGCCTGGCAGGAGCCGCAACTCTTCTCAGAGGAGGTTCGTGCGGGGTTCCGGTCCCTTCGGTAGATGACCGTGTTCGAGGATCTACAGATGCCCTCGCTTGACGGGGCGACCGAGTGGCTCAACTCCAAGCCACTCGGCCCCGCCGAGCTGCGCGGACACGTCGTTCTGGTGAACTTCTGTACGCTGACGTGCATCAACTGGCTGCGCACCGAGCCGTACATCCGGGCGTGGTCGCAGGCTTACCGAAACGACGGACTCGTCGTCATCGGGGTCCACACACCGGAGTTCTCCTTCGAACACGAGATCGACCGCGTCCGCCACGCGCTCAGGGAGCGAGAGATCGACTACCCGGTCGCGGTCGACAACTACTACGTTGTCTGGAGCGCGTTCGACAACCACTACTGGCCGGCGCTCTATTTCATCGACGCCGAAGGCATCATCCGCGACCACCACTTCGGCGAAGGACGCTACGAGCAATCCGAGCGCATCATCCAGCAATTGCTCGGCGTGCAGCGCGAACTCGTCTCCGTCGAAGGGCGCGGCGTCGAGGCGGCAGCCGACTGGAACCACCTCCAGACGCCCGAGACATATCTCGGCTACGGGCGCAGCGAGCGCTTCACGCCAGCCGACGGTGCCACACTCGAGCCGCGCGCCTACGAGCTACCAAAGCAGCTGCAGGTCAACCACTGGGCGCTCGCCGGCGACTGGACGATCGGGCGCGAGAACGTCGTCCTTGACCACGCTGGCGGGAGCATCGCCTTCCGGTTCCACGCGCGCGACGGACATCTCGTGCTATCTGCAGGAGCGCGACGGCAGATCCCCTTCCGCGTACTCCTTGATGGCGAGGCCCCGGGCCCCTCAGCAGGTGTCGACGTCGACGAGGACGGAAACGGCGTGGTCCGGGACGGCCGCCTGTATCAGCTTGTACGCCAGCATGACGGGGTCCGCGAGCGAACGCTCGAGATCACCTTCCACGAGTCCGGCGCCGAGGCGTACGCATTCACCTTCGGGTAAGGCGCTCGCCTCCAGACAAGGCGAGGCTAGCGGGTATCGCCCCGGAGTCGTCAGCCGGACCGCTTTTGCCGCGACGAGTATCTCGGCGGGCAGAGGCCCAGCTTGCTTCGCGCGGAAAGCGTGCATCGCCTGCCGAAGAGTTCGGCTGTACCACTGAGGGATCATCTATCGAGACGGCTGAGTAACCAAGACCGTTCCCGTGCCGGGCACCCCGGAGGCCACCAGAGCGTTCGTGATTACGAGCGAGCCTTGAGCTGGAACCAGCCGGGTACGTACCCCGCGGCTCCGCGTGGCGAGGCTGAGAGCCGCCCGAACGTGCTGATCTGTACTCCAGGCGGCGATGGCATCCGCCCGCCCAGACTGCCAAATAATCGGCGATCCGTCGTGCGCTGGGGAGAAGATGAGACACGCTCAGTGACTGATGTCAATGGCCAAGTTGCGGTCCCCGCTGGCGGCCAGTTAAAGTCCCCACCCCTCGGGTTGATCAGGTCTTGTTCAGGGTGGTTCCTCCTTTGGCTTTGGTCT
>Ga0126383_10003777_pt1 | contig 10100 bp, 9 predicted proteins | sample PanSoiMetPlot_35_FD_96882 | JGI IMG/M metagenome (GOLD analysis project Ga0126383, IMG submission 96882) | Tropical forest soil microbial communities from Panama - MetaG Plot_35 | ecosystem: Environmental > Terrestrial > Soil > Tropical forest > Bulk soil | place: Panama | collected 2016-02-17
CAAGCTTGGCTCGACCAAACCGATGTCCAACGTGCCCTGTCAGTGATTCGCGAGGCAGCAAACAATTTCGCCGCGCCGCTCCATCCCGATCACAGCCTCGAACTCGATCTGGGATTCGATTCGATGCAACGGGTGGAATTGATGGTCGCACTTGAACAGGAATTGGGCGGCAACGTGGATGAGTCGCGGCTTTCGCAGCTCTACACGGTTCGTGACCTAGTTGACGCTATTCGGCAAAGCGCAGGGCAAGCGAAGGGGTCAGGAAGCCAACCGACGGCCTGGGAGGCAATGTTTGCTCAAGAAACTGACGATCCAGAGGTACTCGCGCTCGGCAAACAGCGCATTGTTGCGGCGACTGGTTTGTTTCTTGTCTTTCGCTTCATACGGGTCATAGCGAGCGATCTGTTTCGCCTGCAGACGAGCGGTATGGAAAGGATTCCCTCCACAGGACCGTTTATCGTTTGCCCTAATCATCAGAGCTTTGTCGATCCCTTCCTGGTCGGAAGCGTTATGCCGTGGGCGGTGTTTCGCGAAATGTTCTCAGTAGGAACCAGTGAAATCTTTGGGTCCGGCCTAATGCGCAGAATTGCCCGATTTATGCGAGTCATCGTGGTGGACCCAGATGCCAATCTCATTCCAGCGATGCGCGCCGGGGCCTACGGCCTGCGAAAAGGCCGCGTCCTCATGCTCTTTCCCGAGGGCGAGCGCAGTATTGATGGACCTCCGAAAATATTCAAAAAAGGTGCGGCCATTCTGGCAGCTCACTCACGCGTACCGATTGTACCGGTCGCCATCGAAGGAGCCTACGAAGTCTGGCCGCGGGGCAAGAAGTTCTTTCAGCAGCTGCATCCGGTGAAGCTGGCGTTTGGCGACCCCATTTACCCGCCCTCCACCCTGCATCCGGGCGAGGACGAATATGCGCGAGTGACACGCGAGCTCGAGCAGCGGGTGATGAATATGTGGACGGAGTTGCGCAGTCAGGACCGACAAACGAAGGCCCATACCGCAGATTAGTGACTTCCGCCGCGGGTGAGCCAAATTCTATTTCGCGCGTGGATGAGTGGCATCGTAAACAGCCAGCACATGTTTCATTGATAGGTGCGTGTAACGTTGTGTGGTCGAAAGCCGTTTATGGCCGAGCAACTCCTGGATCGTCCGAAGGTCGGCCCCCTCCTCCAGCATATGCGCGCCAAAAGCGTGACGCAGAGTGTGGGGATGAACATCGGGCGACAGCCCTTTGGCCACCGCAATCTTCTTTATGATCCTGCCGACGCTGCGAGTGCTTATCCGTCCACCACGTTGGTTAATAAGCAAGGCTGATGTCAATTTCTTTGTTTCCGCGAGGATCTGTTGACGCGCCAGCAGGTACATGGACAAAGCTTTCCTGGCTGGCTCGCCGAAGGGCACATAACGCTCTTTCTTACCCTTGCCCCGAATAAGAATGGCGTCCTCGGCCGGGCGGACGTCCTCAACATTGATTCCAACCAGCTCTGAATTGCGAATACCGCATCCGTATAACAATTCGAGCATGAGTTGCTCGCGTTCCGGGAACGAGGAGGTTTCAGGCGGGTTACCAATGAAAACCGCACTCATTTCCTCAATCGTCGGCACACGCGGAAGTTTCTTCGGTAGCTTTGGCGTCGACACAAGCAAAGCGGGATTTTCAACAACTATCCCTTCTCGCGCGAGCCAGCGGTACAGCGATCGCACCGCCGCCAATGAACGCGCCACGGAAGGCTTGCTTAGCCCACGATCATAAAGGTGGGAGAGAAAACCTCGAATTCGAATGTGATCGATCCCTTTCCAATCACTGGCGCCAATGTAGGAGGCGAACATCTCCAGATCATTGGCATAGGCTTTGATGGTGTGAACCGATGCATTCCTTTGCTCGAGTTCGCGGAGGAATTCGTCAGCCGCTCTTTCTAAGACAGTTCGCCCGATATTTCCTTTCTGCACGTCAGCCCTCTCGATTACTCCGGTCAATGCATTATGAAAGAACGCCCCGCTTCACAAGATTGAGTTCATCGGGCCTTCGCCCGCGGATGATGCTTCTGGTAAACAACCTTTAATCGATCCAGAGCGACATGCGTGTACACCTGCGTCGTGGAAATATCGGCATGACCAAGAATCGTTTGAACCGTGCGCAGGTCGGCGCCATTTTCCACCATATGGGTGGCGCAACTATGACGAAACATATGCGGGCTCGCCCTCCTGCCCGAAACCAGCGCAGCCTCTTGCACCATTTGCCACACCCGCTGCCGGGTAAGTGCCTGGCCCCCATTTCGAACGAAGAGCAGTGGCGAGTTTTTGCCAGCGGAAATGATCGGCCTCGCGTCCTCCAGATATTGCTGGAGGCATTTCAGTGCGGGAGCACCGATCGGCGTGACACGCTCCTTGTCGCCCTTTCCGTGGACAAGAAGGTAACCCATGTCGAGTTTGAGGTCTTCAAGTTTTGCATTCACAATTTCTGTGACCCTCAACCCACAGGCGTAGAGCAGTTCCAGCATCGCCTTGTCGCGAGTCGCGATAGCCTTGTCGAGCTTGCGTCTCCCAATATGGCGCTGGTTCCTTAAGGTAAGCTCCATTTCCTTTTGGGCCAGAGATTTTGGCAGCACTCTCCACTGCTTGGGTGAATCAATATTCAGCGTGGGATCGTGATGTACCTCCCGGTCGAGCAATAGGTACCGATAAAGCTGCCGCAAAGCCGAGAGCTTGCGTCCGACCGAACGCCCATCGACGTGGTGCGAGAAGAGTTGGTGAAGAAACTGGCGGACATCATCGCGGTCTGCCGCCACCAGGTCACGGCTGCGGTCCTCGAGGAATTCGGCAAACTGTCCGATATCAGTGGTGTACGCCGCAACCGTAAGCCGCGCTAAACCTTTCTCAATCGTGAGATAGCCGCGGAACCGTTTTAGAATTGATTCATTGGTGACCGACTTTGGCACTCTGCGAGTATGGCGACTCCCTGCCGGTTTCGCCAAGTGGCGCGGACGGAACAGGCACAGGGCGCTTTCGCGTACAGTGTTCCCTGTATTTACCCTTATCGATGCATCGAGCAAGAAATGCCGAAGCTGACGTGGCCGTCGAGGCACCATGTGCACCCTGCAGTACCCTTATCCTCCTTGCCGATGACCGTGTCCTGTTTCGGGAGGGTTCCGGTCTTTGCTGGAGCTCGCGGGATTGATGTAGTAGCCCAGGCGTCAGTGGTTATCAGGGTGCACGGCTGGCGGCAGAGCTCACCCCGATATGATTTGAGAATCGCTACTTGCCTCATGACGGCCCGAAAGCCGCAGGTTTTCGAGTTGTTTGCGGAAGACAAGATCGGACGCCAAACTGCCTCTTCCTGGGAATAAGCATCAAAACGGCTGCCTCACCGAGCCCGCATAATGAAGAAATTAGGCGTGCACAACACGGCAGGCCCTTGTACGTTACGCTATCTCGGCAGGCGTAGTAGCCGGTCAAAGCACGATTTCCACAGGGACGTAGTGTCTATACCCTATATGAGGTAGGGTCTTTCTTACATACGCCTACATAACCCCTGGAATTGCGTGTCTGTGCGCGCCGGCCTACGTTGTTTCACGTAGCCGTAATTGGTCGGACTACAATCCTGGCGCTGGGGATGAACAGAATCATTCGCCGGGCCGGTGGGTAAATTCAAGATAACGAGGTTCAAATGCCAAATCTTCGAATACTGGTTGCGGATGATCACGAGATCGTGCGACAAGGACTGCGCTCGCTGCTCGAGACGAGGCCAGGATGGGAAGTCTGTGGGGAAGCCTCTGATGGTTGGGAGGCGGTGAACAAAGCGGCCGAATTGCACCCCGACGTGGTCGCACTCGACGTTGGCATGCCCAACCTGAATGGGCTGGATGCGGCGCGCCAGATTCTCCGGAATGATCCTCGTCAAAAGGTTCTCTTCCTGACTATCTACGAGTCAGATCAGTTGGCGCGCTCCGTTTCTGCGGTTGGCGCCAAGGGACTTATCCTTAAATCGGATGCCGGAAAGGACCTCATCAACGCAGTAGATGCCTTGCAGCGGAACGGCACATTCTTCAATTCGCGAATGGCCCAAGCCTTAGGCAGTGATCTGCGCGGTAATCATCGGAATCAGGAAAAAGATGTTCTCACCCACCGCGAACGCCAGGTTGTGCAATTGCTCGCCGAGGGCAAGAGCACCAAAGAGGCCGCTACGATCCTTGGCTTGAGCGTAAAGACCGCTGAGACCCACCGCAGCAACATTATGTCGAAATTGCGGTTACATTCGGTAAGCGAACTGGTGCTCTACGCAGTTCGCAACAATATCGTGCAGGCGCTCAATCCCGAGTCTCTGGCAGCGAGCGCGTCTTCGGACGATAGCAGCCCAACGCCGCCGATCCATGAGTAGCTGCCTGACTGTAGATTTGGCTGAGAGGATCAAAATTGCAGAGAGCAGGGCCCTTATTCTAATTCAGGGTCGGAATCGATAGCCACGCAATTTTGCTACAATCCTGCTGAATGGGACCCAACCAGCCGTTCACCGACGTCTCCACCGCCATTGACGAGGTTCGCGCCGGCCGCATGATTGTCGTCGTCGACGACGAAGACCGCGAAAACGAAGGCGATCTGACCCTGGCCGCCGAGAAGGTCTCGCCCGAAGCTATCAACTTCATGGCTAAGTACGGTCGCGGCCTGGTCTGCCTGGCCATGACCGAAGAGCGACTGGACCATCTCCGCATCGGCCTTATGAGTACGGAAAATACTTCCCAATATGGCACCGCATTCTGCGAGGCCATTGACGCTCGCCAAGGCGTGACCACCGGTATCTCCGCTTATGATCGGGCTCGAACCATACAAGTTGCCATCGATCCAGCCGCACGCGCGTCCGATCTGGCGCGTCCAGGACATGTCTTTCCCCTCCGCGCACGCAAGGGCGGAGTGCTGGTACGCGCGGGGCAGACGGAAGCTGCGGTAGACCTTGCCCGACTTGCCGGGCTCATCCCCGCGGGAATTATTTGCGAAATTATGAAGGACGACGGCTCCATGGCGCGCGTCCCCGACCTGGTCGAGTTCTGCCGCACTTACGGATTGAAAATGCTCACCGTCGCTGAACTGATCCGCTATCGCATGGCCCATGAACGTTATGTCCGTCGTCTTGGCGAGGCACTGGTAGACACGCAGCATGGAGAATTCCGACTGGTGGCCTACGAAAGCGAAATCGACGGCGGCGAGTCCCACATTGCACTAATTCGCGGCGACATCGACTCTGACACCGCGCCGGTACTGGTGCGCATGCATTCCCACTGTCTCCTCGGAGATGTCTTTGGTGCGACCGGATGCGATTGTCATGCCACGATTGAGGGAGCTATGCAGGCTATCGCCCAGGAAGGGCGCGGTGCTCTGATTTACCTGCACCAAACTTCCAAGGGTTTCTCTGTCGAGCACATGGGCGATCGGACCTTGCTCGCATTCCATCGCGAGCGTCGGCTGCCATCGATACCGGAAAGCGAGCGCAGAACGCAGCGCGAGATTGGTATCGGCGCACAAATTCTCTCGGACCTGAACCTGCGGCGCATCCGATTGTTAACCAACCATCCGCGGCGAGTCGCAGCTCTGGAAGGGTTCGGCATCGAAATCGTAGAGCAGGTTCCCGTGCCACTCGCAAAAGTTAAAGCCGGACGAAACTAGACAACAGGCTCACTCCGCACAAAAAGTGGAAGTTAAGCGGTGTGCCGTGGTCGGCATAGTTGTAGCCGTCTCACTCGGAAAATGGAATGGCCAGCCTTCACAGCGGTCCGGATTCAGCCCAGGTGACGGAAACGGAATGCAAAATTACCAACCAGCTACTTTGTCCCAAGGCAGATACGATTCCCTCTACCCTGGTCAGCGATTGGTAGAGTCTCTGGGAACCCAACGAACTCTCGCTGATTTTCAAACTTCTTTGGCTTACGATGGGAAACCTAAGGATCCGGCTCACTCTATCGAGCACAGTTCCAGTATCGCGCCCGAACTGCCTCCTACAAACGAAACCGATCGGAACATTGAATCCCGGCAATCTCGGAAGAGCGTCGCCCGTGGCCACGCGTTAACTCGATGAATACTTACCTCGCAAGCGGAACCGCGGCACCTGAGGACGGTTCCGGCAGAGTCGAGGGATCTTCTGCTTCATCCCACTACTCACAGCTTAATTCGGCGGCGAACCTGGGTTCGGCATACCATTTGGGCTGGTCGAGCCCGGGTTCGGCATACCGTTTGGGCTGGTCGAGCCCGGTGAGCTGGGGGGCGCATCCGTCGGATTGGTATCACCTGGTGACCTTGGTCCGGTAGATGGAGCGGCGGGACGGGTATTGCTAGGGCCACCGGCGGGTGTCGTATCCGGCGCTGCTTCTCCCGGCCGCCTTAGGGTAGGAGCATTGGCAGGGCGCGGCTGGTCTCCCGCTTTAGCCTCGGTCGGTTCTTTCTTGATATCTATTTCTTTTTCGGTCTTCACGATCTTGTCGCCGCCAACTTTCATGGTCTCGTCACGGATGACCTCATCGCCTACAAAGCGGACGAACTCCACGTCTTGCGGCGGCTCGCCGTAGATCCATTCTTCGTATTCGGTCTCTCCATCGCGCTCGCGATCTTTCTTCGGGGGTCGACCCTTGGCGTAAATCACCATCTCTCGGTTCATCCCCACCAGCACGCGGTGCTCCTTGATGGCCTGTTTTACTTTTGGGGGTACCGTTTCCAGGTAGGCTTCAACAGGGGACTTGGAATTGAAATCGAACACTGGCATCAGTAATTGCTTGAGCTGAACCGGCGTCATCTCGGGGACGGAGCGATCGAAGATCAGATCAACAAAGGATCCCCGAGCATTCGCATTAGAATCACTGGGGGAAATCGGGGCCGAGCCCCCCATCCCGCTGACCTCAATGCGCTGGTACCACTTTTTCTTTTTGACTGGGCCGCCGTTAATCTCAAAGCGAATACTGCGGTCGTTGATGCGGATATCGCTTATCCTTGCCAGGTCGCCGGGCTTAGCAGCGGGACCATAGGTGGACATCATCATCTGGAGTTCCTGGCCGTTGGGAGTCACGACGCCGTTGTGCAGCTTCAGTCCCACTCTGCCCATGGGGAACGGAGTCCGAATATAGACCAACTCGGTGTCAAACGCATGAATCAGGTTTTGCCGCGTCTCTTTCGAGATGGCTGGCGCTTTCGAAAGATCAACGGTCTGGGTGCTGGGACGACTGTCAGCACTGGCCAGCACCGACAGGAGCAGGAGGAGTGGAATGGGAAAACTGCGGTGCTGCTTCATATGGACGCCTAAAGCTTTGATTCATTATACGACCCTGGGGGATGGACAGGAAAAGCTCGGAGTAGCTACTCCTCTAGCAGGGCTTTAACGGACTGCCAGGAGGTAAGAAGCTCATGGCGCCCCTATTCGGTCGCCTTCGCTCGCGACCCACGGCGGCAGGACTTGGGCTCTATTTCGCCTATAGCTTGAGCGACACGAACTTCGGCGTCCGGATCAACCAGGCATATGACGCATTCACTCCCGCCCGCCTGCAGGCTTTAGCTCATGGCCGACTGGCCTCGAAGCTAAGCTTCCTTTCTTGTCCGAACAGGCGGCCAACATCATCCCACTCGGCAGCGCCGCAGGGTTTCGTCATTGTGCCCGAGTTATGTTCGAGACCTGGAAGAAATGGCAGTGAGCCACCAGGTCGTGGCAGCAACCATAAGCGCGGGGCAACCCTGATTCCGGCCTACGGAATTGAGTGGGTCTCTCCATCACCAACCTTGTGGCGGGAACAAAAACTGGACCAGGCTAGCAGCCACAGGGATGCGAACTTGCGGGCTGCGTTGAGCGCATCAACGTTGGGGAATTCTTGGGCAAGCGTCGCGTAACAAACCGTATCGGCTTGTCATGACGGCCGGATGCCGGCAGGCCGCTTGGATCAGTCCGCGAAAGTCAAGGTTATAGCTGCGGGATGGAATAAGTAGAGCGGCCACAGATCCATGGTGCTGCCGGCGAGGGGGCACGACAGGGCGCTTGCGCCACAGTCGGGAAACCATCTTTAGTTGCGCAGCATGACCTGAGTTGTACCTGAGAAGTATCCGCCTGGTCTAGCGCATTACCTCAGTCGCGGCGGCAAGTATTTCGGGTACAACACTGTCGATATCAGCATCTCTGGTACGGTGATTTATTACACAAGCTCGCAGGCAGAACTTGGCCCGCAGAGTTGCATTCGACAGGTACACACGACCACGTTCGTTGAGGCGCTTTAGAATGGCCGGATTGAGGCGGTTCAGCTGATCTTCCGAAAGTCCACCTTTGCCGAGATAGCGGAAGCAGACAGAGCTGAGTTCTACCGGCGCCTCCAGTTGCAATTCCGGCTGTGCCACGATGCACTCAGCCAACCGCCGTGCGTGTGCCAGGTCATTCTTAATGGATTGCCGAAACGCCTCGAGTCCGTGATAACGCAAGGACAGCCAAAGCTTCAATGCCCGGAAGCGACGAGACAATTCTGGTGATTCCTCGAAAAATGCAAAGCTCTCGATGGGATCGCTGCTGAGTGGACTCGCATAGGCCCCCGTGTGCGAAAAAGCTGCGCGGGCAGCACTCGGATCGCGAAATAAAAGACATCCGCAGTCCACCGGCTGATAGAGCCACTTATGCGGATCGAGGGAAACCGAATCAGCAAGTGCCAAACCTTGAAATCGATTTGGGACGGCAATGGCCGCCAGCGCGCCGTAAGCTCCGTCCACGTGCAGCCAGGCTCCATGCCGGCTCGCAATTTCGGAAAGTTGTGGCAGCGGGTCGACCGCTCCGGTATTCACTGTGCCCGCAGAAGCAACCACGGCAATTGGGACGGCACCGGCGGCATGGTCGCGGAGCATCATCCGCTCCAGCTCTTCGGGACACATTCGAAAGCTTTCGTCGGTCGGAACGAGCCGCAGATTATTACGTCCGATTCCCAGTAAAGCAATGCCCTTCGGAATGGACATGTGCACTTCGTCGGAGGCATAGACAACACCGCTCCGGCTACCCAGCCCCTGGACATTGGCCGGCTGCGTGGCCTCCCGCGCCATGGTCAGAGCCATCAGGTTCGCGTATGAGCCACCCCCAGTTAGACTTCCTTGAAACCCGCCACACCCGATTGCGTCGGCCAGCCAAGACACAACGGCTTTCTCGATAGCCACCCCAGTAGGAGACGAGCGCCAGGCGGTTACATTTTGGTTAAGCACGCTACTTAGCAAATCGGCAACTGCAGCAACCGGCTCGCCCGAACCGAGGACATACCCGAAAAAGCGGCCGTTCTGAGCCCGCGAATTTTGGATAATGCAATCTAGCTGGGCGACCGCCTCGTCTTTCAAGCCTTCCATCGGCCACCTGCCCTGGAACATGCGCTCTGCTTCGACACCGCTGATTTTCGGTACAATCGGCTGCGTGTCCAAGCCCTCCAGATAACGCAGGCTCAGCTTCCCGACTTCATCCAGCAGGCACCGAAGTTGGTCCGAAGAAATCTCGAGAGGGTTCATTGGCGGGAATTCTACAGGATTGAGCGCCAATTGAGAGATTCAGTGATTCATTCTTGAGAGTTGCGACATAGCACGCGCAGGAGATGGCGTGGGGGAATGAAGCGCTCGCCCACCGGTGAATCTCCAGGAACGATTCCACTCTGGATTAGCCGGCGGTGGGCGGATCGCTCTGAAACGACTTCGCGGCTCGGTTATCGAGCAGCTCCTGAATCTTGGTGAGGATGTATTGCGGCTCTTCCTCACCCTTGCGCAACCATATATCTGCCAGCCCTAGCGTCTCATCGAGCAATGTGCCATAGGCGGACAGGATCATGATGGGCGTATCCGAATTCAGACGTTTAATTTCGCGAGCCACCGCTATGCCATTCATCCCCGACATCCAGTAGTCAAGCACCACCGCATCGACCTGCTCAGATTGAAAAGCTTTGATCCCCTCCGCCCCTGAGCGTGCGCAGACGACGTGGTATCCGGCTGATTCCAGCAGCATACGCCGGACTTGCAGACCGGGTTCCTCGTCGTCAATGCACAAAATCGTGGCCCGCTTGGAAGGCATTGTGGCTTACTCTCCCCGAACCATGTGGACAATCTCAAGGAAAGAG